>Ga0209542_10000316_pt1 | contig 121744 bp, 122 predicted proteins | sample RifCSPhighO2_01_FD_184028 | JGI IMG/M metagenome (GOLD analysis project Ga0209542, IMG submission 184028) | Soil microbial communities from Rifle, Colorado - Rifle CSP2_plank highO2_0.1 (SPAdes) (version 2) | ecosystem: Environmental > Terrestrial > Deep subsurface > Rock core/Sediment ...
CAGTTTTTATTTTTTAACTTCTGATGTATAATCAGCTCGTTATTACCTAAATAATGGGTGGTTAGTTAAGTGGCATAACTGCGGTCTCCAAAACCGCCGTCGGGGGTTCGATTCCCTCACCACCCGCACGTTGAAATCAGCTGATTTTTTATGGGTTATTTTTTGACGCTCTGAAAGGGAATGGAACTTTGTCTAGTATGTTAACCTCAGTTCGTCTAAGATAGTCAACCATTAATGCATCATTAACAGCTAGCACGAGACACATAGAAGTGCTAAAATCTATAAATGAAAATGGAGTCGCCAGTTTTTACAGAAAGGTCTAAAAGGTCAAAAGAACCTTTGGAACCACACGATATTCCCTCGGCTATGAGCCAGATTAAAGAGGGACAAGAACAAACTCCTGACCAAGAAAGAATCTTGATTGATATACAAACCTATCTTGATGCAGCTCATGATATTTTTGAAGATATAGAAACTAAAAGACCAATATTACCAGACTTACCCGAAAGCCCTAGCGCAGAAGTGCCGCTTGATTTCTCTGAACTTTCTCGGCAGTTGAAATCTAAATTAGCTCAATTAGACAAAATGACTTCTAGAAGTTTTGGAGCACAACATAGGCTAAGCGAAGCTGGTCATAGAAATAGACGAAGAATAGAAAAAGTAGAAGACCCTGTGGATGAATATTCCAAATGGTCGAGTACCTTGGAAAGTCAGTATTCAAATGTAAATTCCCAAATTAAACCTCTCGAAGCCGCATTAGTTCTACATCGAGAATGCCAAGAATTAGGTAAAGAATATAAAACTATAATAAGCAGAAGATTTTCGGTGCCTGAGAAAGATTTAAGAAATCAGATAGATAAATTACTAGAAGAGTGCCTTTCACAAATAAGAGCTTTAGGAAGAAATCCTTTAAAATACACCGAGAAGCTAGCATTAAAAAGAAAGTGTGCTGAATTTATTGATATCACACACAAAGTATATTTGATTGAAAATCTTTTTCCCGAAATAAGACATTCAGGATATAACTATGCTCTTAGTTGGAAAGATGGTTTAAAATATGACATATCGATACCCGTTGGCCATCTGTACGAACAAGTAGGTGTGAATTTACGTTTAAAAATCAATCAGTTAAAAACTTTAATCGCAGAAAGCAAAAAAAAAGAAACAGACGCAATTTCTCCGAAAGATTTAGCAATTCTTAAAGGAGATTTTTTTACAAAATATGTCCTTCCTCACATTTCCAATCTTCCTCCAGATATTCAAGCCGAAATATTATCCGAATATAATGAAAAAGGAACTGTTTACTTAAATCGATATGGTGTAGAAGACAGAAATGCCGCGGAAAGAATATCTTATGCTAGAATGAATGAAAAAATAGAAGACAGTTTTAAATCGCTTGCTGATTTGCTTCGTAATGGAGATCCTGTCGGTGAAGCTTATAAATTGATTAAGCAAGAATTACCGAAGTTAATGGAAGAGCGTCCTTTGAAATATGATTTTGATGATATTTCTCGAACTCGACTTGAAAGTCCTATAATGAGAGCGGTCAAAGAATTACCTCGGCTGAAAGTTTTTATGGAAAGCCATGTGTTCCTTAATGCTACACCCGAAGAGCGAGAGAGGTTTCTAGAAAATGCCAGAAGTTTGATAAGTGAATATCTAAGTCAAGGAAAAATTATTGAGCCTACATCTCTAGCGGATAAATTATTATCACATCCAAACCCCGCAATCGCTCTAGAAATCATAGATTCTAGCTCCAATGAAAGCCGTAGTAGAAGCAACGAAGCAATACTTTTTATTTTTCAGCTTTTTCGGGAAAGTTCGGTAGAATCTGAAAGAAGTATTTTATCGAATATGCTTCATCGGTTCACCAATGACATAACTACCTATCAAGATCAGATTGTTGAAATCTTGCCCAGCCAAAGTAAAAGTATATATATTTTAGGCAGAGAGCTACTAATGAAACTGGCCACTCAAAATATGCCTATACCGCCTTTGTTATGGGAGCGAATGGAATCATATTTGGAAGATACGGTTGAACATATGGAAAAGGAAAAGGATTATAAGATTCTAGTTCCTATTCTTAACGAAATCGCCAACGGAAGTGAAGCAGGTAATAGATATTTTGCCAACGAAGCGCTCATGTTGGCTATATATAGACATTTAGGTAAGGCTAATTTTATGCTTCCTGACGGATTGTTATTCATTAAAGATTCTAAAAACATCAATCTTATTATCGAGGGTTATAGAAAATATTTTGGTATGCAAAGCATCGATTTACCAGATAGCGAAAAATTCCAACTTGCTTTTCAAAAAGGATTGACCATTACTCAGCTATTTTCTCATTATGACAATGATGTAGAGAGTTTCTTTGACGATAAATTATTTCAAAAACTTTATGAATATCCGGAACTTGAGAAGCTTCTGACTGATCTTATTAGTCGCATTCAAACATTAAGCGATAGAACTATTATTTCTCGAATTTTTTATTCTGTTCTACCATTCCTTCTAGAGACAGCATTCGCCGTCGATTCCAAAGAAGGTGAAACCGAATTTACGGCTCGTCTGAATAGAATATCAGAGTATTATGAAAAAGTTCTAGAAAAAACTAAGGAAGAAAAAAGTGCTCTTCAATTTTACTTGGGCGATAGTGCTTGGGAAGTAATAAAATTTCATCCACATCCAACCGATCTTCTTCTAGAATTTCCCGAACAAGCTCCGCTTTTATTTAAGGAAGAGCAAAGAGGACTTCAGAATCTCATATCTTCGAATTTTAATGTGCTTATAAAGGATAAGACGGATATGATTTTTCTAAATCAACTTGTTGGTAGATTTGGAGGAAATGCTCCCCAGCTAATAACAGACTATCTTCAATGTTTAAAAGAAGGCGCGCTCACATTGGACGAAAAAGGATTAGTCGAAGAATTTCTTGGAAAATTTAGAGTTCTTTCGCCTGCCATTATAAATGGTTATCGAGAAGCAAAAGCATCGCATACAGAGGAAGTTTTCATTGCTGGTTTAGAATCGATTGCCGAGCATGCTACTGGGCAAGGTAATCCAACTGAAACACAACGACAGTCTCCATTTTATAAAGATGTTTTAAGGGCCATTTATCAAAACAATTCCGGACAATGGACTACTTTCGAGAAGAATGAGAGCTGTAAAGACAGGTCAGCGGATTTACAAGGCTTCAAAATAAAAGAACGTTATGAAATCGATCTTCTGGCGGCTGGAGATATTAAAATGAAGCCAGGAGCAGAATTAGATCGGAAAGGAATGGCGCAACTTGAAGAAGGAGTTACTTATATAGCAGACGAATTTAAGGCAGCTAATTTTGATCCGGAAATAGTTAAGAAAAAGGTCAATGACCGTATCGAAGAAGTCTTCAATTTATTTACTGGAAGCGAAGTATTAAAAGATCTTGATGTAACGTCACTGACGCTTGAGCAAAAATTATTTATTATTTTATCAGAAACAACTTACGGAACACCTCCAATTGAACCCAGAGAAGTTAAAAAACTTCTTTTTGAATACGAATTTGCTAACTTCGAAGATATTCGGGAATACATTCAAGGTACAAACGATAGAGTAGCAACTGCTCAAAATCGAGATTATGCTCTCTTGTGCGAATTCCATAGTCTTTTTGCCGACAGAATCAAAGAAATCAACCGCCGACTGATTACGGCCGGATGGGAAAATACCGAGATTGCTAAAAAAATGCCGGCATATTTTGCGCAATTATCAAAAAAACGTGGAGACGCCGCAAGGGTAGAAAAAATAAATAAATTACAAATTGGAAAACTCGGCTTGAATGATACATTTTTGAAACAAATGAAAAGAGTGTTGAATAAAAAAGCAGGCACCAATTATTCTGACGAACAAGTACGGCAAATTATTGCTAGATATGAAAGAATGACATCTGGATTGACAGAAACTAGTACATCTACCAAAGGAAGAACTCGCGAATTTGCCGGTCAATTACGCGGGCAAAAAGAGAAAACCAGAAAAGCATTAGAGTTACTAGACGGCAAAAAACTAAATCCGGAAGAATTCCGTTTGGGCCATTTAGATTTCAATCAATATCTTGATGCCGAAAATGCAATTGGAAAAGGAACGTACAACGATGAACAATTTGCTTCATACACACTTCAACAATTTATCGGTATTTTTACCGAAGAACGAGAATTTGTTGAGGGAGAACTTGATAAATTTATGACTTCTTCCGGGAAAAATCGAGCGCGGCTTAGTGGTTACATTTCCAAATCTCCTGAGACTGCTCACGCCCGTATGGTTGGTGGAGTATGCGTTTCCGGAGATAATCCAAATCGAGGAGAAAAAAACATGTGGGATATGGAAAATTATTTTCAGTTAGTTCTTCAAGATCCAGAAACTAAACGCTGCCAGGGTATAGTATTGCTCCATCATTTCGAAGAGAACGGCCAGAAAATTTTAACTGCAGCTTTTAATCCCTATGGCAAATGGATTTGACCGGATAGAAGTTTCTAAAAGTAAAACAATCCGCACTAACCGGACTGGAGGAGAATTTGAACGTGAAATGGATCGACGAATCACTGCAATTGGTGTCACTGATGCCTTTGCTGAACCTAGACAGTTCTCATTCAATCCGAACTATAATTTAAAAGACATGGACGTAATATGGGAGAAAAAAAAAGTATAGAGAATTATTTCTTTTAAAATGTGCTAAAATAAGGCTTGTTTATTAGATTAAGCAATCAAATTAAATCCTTCAAAAACACTATTCCACTTAAGAATCATTGTTTGTATAGTGTTCCACTCCAGGATTTGAAAGCCCGCACAATTTAATTTCTTTTTCACTTTTAGTTTAGTGTTTTTGCTTTTAATATTTTCCCTTCAGAAACTTTCTAAGTTAAAAAACTTTTGAAGGGAGAGGGGTATGAACAAATCAATGCAAGAACCCCTCTTCTTATGTCTCACTACGCACGTGAGACCTGCGTCCTCATTTTTATAAAAACGGGGATAAAATTAAAGGACAGCGAAGGTCGCTACCACTCCGTGAACATGACCTTCCCGCCGTCATAGATAATCAGACGGCGGAAATTCATCCCAGGGATTCGGGTCAGAGCGAACTCGACATAACCCTTGTCTGCGTGATAGATGACCCCGTCTATCACTTGAGACTTCACGGCAAGGTGCGCCAAGTGCTGATGGGGTTGATTCCTGCCCTGATTCAGTGCGGGACAATCGAGAGTAACCAGGTCAATGTTCTGAATCTGGACGCCGTCAGCGCCGTGCCAGATCCCAACAATAACCCTAGTGCTATTCTGCACGTTCTGGAAGGTAAACGTGCAGAAGGGGACTTGACCATTCTCCCACAGCACTGCCGACTTCCAGACTCCCTGGGCTCTCTTGACATCAAAATCCACCACTGGTTTTCCGTCAAGCACCTTGGGACAGGGACTCGCCATGTCAACAAGAATCCGTGCCAGATAGCGGATCGCGGGTTGGACATCCCTCTTGGCCAACCTTTCCAGCATTTCCGGACGTCCGCCCAAGGCGACGACCTCTTCCTCCAGTGCTTGCCAGAACGACTTCCAGATGTCGCAGACGCGAATGAACTCCAACATATGTCCCCCGTTACGCGGCTGTGCCCTATGGTCTGGCTTAATTGCCAGAGCTGTGAGCTGTACCGCCGCATTCGAGCATTACTTTAACATACCTTTCAAATAAATCAAGGCCATAAGGTAATGTGAAAGCGGGCTTTCCATTTTTACTTTCTGTTCTATGACTCAATAGTTAACCCCTTTAATTTTTAAAGGTAATTAAAGTATGCTAAAATAAGGCTGGTTTATTAGATTAATTTACCAGATTAAAACCCTGGAAAACACTATTCCATTTTATAACCATATTTTCTATAGTGTTCCAGTCCAGGATTTGAAAGCCCGCTTTGAGTGGAAATAGGCTTTTCAAGAAACTTGAATGGGTATATACTTATGACGTAACTTTATGAAATACGTTTTCACCACAATTTTAATTTTTAGCTTTATCGGCATAGCTGTGTTCGGTTTGTTACAGTTTAGTCATGCCAGTCACACACCCGAGGCGCCGATGATAAATTGTCCCTACGCAGAGAATAGTTACTCAATCTGCCAAAGTAGTCTTGATCATATCAAAAACTGGCGTCAATTTTCGAATGTGATTATTCCATCGCTATCCATTTTCTCACTTCTGGTTTTAGGAATAGTCTTGTATCTATTCGGTAAACAGAATCTTTTAAAACAAAACCAGTATTTTTATAAATGGAAATATTTTTTATACGATCAAAAGTTACATACCTACAAAGAAAGAATAATCAAATGGCTAGCACTTTTTGAAAATAGCCCCTCTCTTTCATATTAAGACATAGCTCTGAATTTTGTCGTAAAATTTTTAGTTATGTCTTTTAAGTCCTTCACAAGAAGATTTTTACTATTGTAAATTATGGAAAAAAATATGAAAGACAAAAATAAAATTATCGCATTCATCGTTATAATAGCAATTCTTATCATTGGGCTTTTCTTTTTTGGAAAGCCTGGTAAAGATGAAGGTGTTGCAACCAGCGCTAAAGGAATTCCAGAAGGCGCTCAAGAATTAGTAAACTCACATACAGCAGGAACAGAAGATATAACTACAAGTATTTTGACTGCCCCAGAAACATTCTATGACTTCGGCACTATCTCTATGAAGAATGGCAATGTAAGTAAAGTATTTAAAGTAACTAACTTCACAACTCAAGATATAAAAGTACCAAGTTTAACCACTTCTTGTATGTGCACCACTGCGTACATCATAAAATCAGATGGAAGTAGAAGTAGACCTTTTGGTATGCCTGGTCACGGCGGGGCAGTTCCCAAGGCCAACGCTATCGTAGGAGCCGGTGGATCACTCGACATTGAAGTTGTCTTTGATCCGAATGCTCACGGTCCGGCCGGAGTCGGACTTATTGAGCGCGTCGTTTTTCTGGAAGACGAGAACAAAAATACAGTCGAGCTCAAGTTTAGAGCTAACGTAACTCCATAAATAATATGAAAAAATTCATTATTACAATTAGCATTATTATTATTATTGTTATAGTTGGATTAGTTGTGCTAAAAAATAGTTCAATTATTTCATCAATAATCTGGAGTTTGAGTAGAGAAGGTACTTGGCTTCTGCCCCTTGTCCTTATTGCCGCCATCCTAGATAGCGTGCATCCCTGCTCATTCTCAATTCTTCTTATAACCATTGCATTTCTTTTTGGTATGCAAGTAAGTCGAAAAAAAATCCTTCAACTAGGTGGGACATATGTAGTTGGTATATTCATGGCATATTTCCTAATTGGGCTTGGAATACTAAAAGTACTGCATCTCTTCAATACCCCCCATTTTATGGGGAAATTGGGGGCGACGGTTCTTATTATCTTTGGTGTGTTAAATCTTCTTAATCGTTTCTTTCCGGCATTTCCGATCAAACTCAAAATTCCAGGAGTAGCTCATTCAGCTATGAGTAAGTTCATGGATAAAGCGTCGTTTCTTGCTGTATTTATCCTTGGAATACTTGTTGGTATTTGCCAATTCCCATGTATGGGTGGACCATACCTTATGGTTATCGGACTCTTGCGCGATCAAATGACATATATGAGCGGATTCAATTATCTTTTGCTCTATAACTTCATTCTGATTATTCCCTTGGTTGCGATTTTGTTCATATCAGCAAACAAATTATTGGTTGACAAAATGCAGATATGGAAGCGTGACAATATAGACGAAGTCCGACTTTGGGCGGGAATTGCCATGATTATTATTGGAATCTTAATTTTCTTTATTTAATTATGATTATTCCCATAATATCTATTTTTCTCTTGACTCTAAGCGTATGGGTAATTAATAAAAAATTGCCTATACAAATCTGTTCTATTTGCGCTGGGGTAACACTCACGTGGCTTTGGATGCTTGGAGGGATGTGGTTGGGGTTTATTTCTGTTTCTCGTTATGAGTTTCCAGTTGCAATCTTGATGGGCGCTACAATCGGGGGCATCGTGACAGAACTCAAAAAAATGTTCTTGAAATTCAGAAACAAAAATGAGTTAAAAGAAAATAAAGAAGTCGAATCATTAGAAGATAAGTTAAAAAATTGTTGCTGAAATGAAAAATAGAATAAAAGAAATATTATATGGATTTTTAGTTATTTTTGTGATTTTGGTTTTGGGTTTTACTCCAGTTGCCCAAAAAGAATTATTTTCTTTGGATTGGAAAAACTTTGGCTTACAAATGGTCGAAGCTGGAGTAATTGATCAAACAAAGTTTGAAAATCTCTATACCCAAAGAGGCGGACTGAGCGAAGCTGATAAAAAATTGCTTTACGGAGCTGATAATAAAAATCTTGTAATTAATTCTGAAAACTCAGGAGTAGTGTTAAATATGCTTTGGGCTTTTGGGCTAGCTAATAAGAATCCGATTCTAGAAAATGGTTCGATAATGGACCCTAAATATGGAGGTGCGGGAAATTTCGCATCTACGGGCGGATGGACATTGGCCAAAGGAAATGCAATGGATCACTACAGTATGCATTCGTTTGTGACACTTACACCAGAACAGCAAGCACTCGTCGAAAGGGTTTCAAAAGGAATATTTAGACCATGTTGCAACAATTCGACTTATTTTCCGGATTGTAATCACGGCATGGCTATGCTGGGATTACTAGAACTTATGGCTTCACAAGGAGCAACTGAAGCAGATATGTATAAAATTACCTTAGAGGTAAATACACTGTGGTTTCCAGATACATACGAAGCAATTAAAACCTTTGTCACATCTCAAGGTATTGATTGGAACACCATTGACCCAAAAAAAATCCTAGGAGCTGATTATTCGAGTGTGTCGGGGTATCAAAAGATATTATCACAAATAAAACCACAGGAACAAAAGGGAGGAGCAAGCTGTGGAGCTTAAAAGATTAATTAAAAAATCATTATGAAAACAGAACACAAAGTATTTATAGGAATTGGATTATTAACATTAGTTATTATCGTGGGTGGCACATTGTTGTCTACCAAAGGGGGATTAAAAAAACAAGAAGAACTTAGCAAGACCATGATGGGAGAAAAGATTGCTGATTTAGGCGCAGCGCATGTTGCAAAAAATGCGCCACATTCGGGATATAATTCAAATCCTCCGACTTCCGGACCACATTGGACTGGCGTGGCGGGAGCCGGAATTAAAGACGAGCCTGTTCCCGACGAACTTGTGCTTCATAGTATGGAGCATGGCGCAGCGGTTGTGTGGTATAGGGAGGATTTAGCACAAAGTGATGTAGATATAATTAGGAGCGCATTTCAAAGTGCATCCGGGAAAAAAATAATGTTGCCACGTAAAGATCTAGATGTTCCAGTCGCTCTTACATCATGGGGTTACCTTCTTGAACTTGATACGATTGATGGTGAAAAAATTAAAAAATTCATAGAAACCAATAACGATAGGGCCCCAGAGAAAGCGCCTATTTAAGGAATTGGTTATCCACAGCTCTTGATTTGACAATAGGATATAGGGGTATATACTACTATAGTAGGTCGAGATTAATAACTAATTTATATAAATTATGTTAGATCAAAAATTAAAAAAGAGAGCATTACATCGGGCTAAAATAATTCGTGGTCAGATAGATGGTCTAGTTAAAGCAATTGAGGTAGAAAAATATTGTGTTGATCTCATTACACAATCTCGGTCAATTCAACTGTCATTAAAAAGTATGGATAGGTTACTTTTGGCTAACCATCTTCAGGGACATGTAAAGCATATGCTCAATGACACAAAACAAGAACATAAAGTCATTAAAGAACTCGTGGATCTGTATGCATTATCAAATAAATAAAATTTATGAATACTACACGTGCCATTAAAATAGGATTAGCTTGGATAAACATCACATATATATTATGTTATGTCATTTGGGGATTATTGCCTATAGCCCGACCATCAGTTCTTCCATATATTTTGCATCTTAATGTGGGTCCTGTAGAAACTATCTTTACCTTCGGTAATTTCATTGGTGGACTGGTTCTTTGGAATGTGATTACGGGAGCTGGTATTTGGTTTGTTGGTTTTCTTGCTAAATATATTAAAAATTAATTACAAAAATTGATATGATGTACGGATATAATAACTATGGTGATTGGGGTGCTGGTAGTATGGTAGGTTGGTTTGGTGGTGGATTTATGATGTTTTTTTTCTGGGCTCTGATTATTATCTTCATTGTTTGGGTTGTGCGTGAAGTTGGCAGTAAAAATTCAAAATCAGGATCAAATGCTCTTGATATTTTAAAAGAACGATATGCAAAAGGTGAGATTGATAAAAAAGAGTTCGAGGAAAAGAAAAAAGATTTAATTTAGTAAAATAAAATTCTATGAAACTAGGTATTATTTTACAATCAAATAAACCAGAACACATATGGAATACATTTCGTCTTGGCATTACTACACTTAAAGCTGGGCATCAAGCGGAAGTTTTTTTAATGAACGAAGGTTCAGAATTAGACTCTATTCCTGACACCAAAGATTTTGATATTTCTGCAAGAGTGGCTGAATTCAAAAACCTAAAAGGTAATGTTTATGTTTGTGGCACTTGTATAAAATTACGGGGAAAAGAAAGCAACATATGTCCAGTTTCCACGATGTCGGACTTACTTAAAATGGTTGAAAGTTCAGATAAAGTTTTAGTTTTTGGTTAAAATTAGCATTTAATAAAAATAATTCTTAATTTTGGCATCTTAAAAAATCTTTAAAGATATGAAAAATAATTACCAAGATCATAAGGAAACAGAAGAAATAATATATACCTGCCCAATGCACCCGGAAGTAATCAAGAACATTCCTGGCTCATGCCCAAAGTGTGGCATGAGACTTGTGAAGACTGAAGCAAAAACACGCAATAGTGATCATGCTGGTCATGTAATGGGTGATCCATCAAAAATGGGTTTCTGGGAGAAATTTAAAATGAGCATGTCGATGACAATGGGTATGGATCATACAGGACTTGCCGGTCGGGAAATGGCGCGTCTCATGGAGATAGATATTCGGAATAAATTCTTCTTCACGCTTATTCTTACAATTCCTATTATTTTGTATTCACCTCTAGGCACGGAGTTTCTGAAAATTAATCTTCCTTTCCCAATACCACTTCCCTGGCTCCTCTTTATTTTAACAACACCGGTATTTTTCTATTCTGGTTGGATTTTTCTATATTCAACATACTTTGCTCTCAAAAGTAAGGTGCTCAATATGGCGGTGCTCATTGCCGTCGGTATTACCGCGGCTTATGGCTTCAGCATTTTATTAACCCTGATCGGTAGTGCCGATTCATATTACGAAGCGGCCGCTATGCTTATTACTTTTGTCTTGTTTGGTCACTGGATGGAGATGAAATCTCGTCGCGGAACAACCGACGCTCTCCAAGCACTTTTCAATCTCGTCCCGCCTCAAGCCAGAATTTTTAAAGATGGGAAGGAAGTAATGGTTTCCACTTCAGATATACAACTTGGCGACATTATTATATTGAAGCCGGGAGACAAGGTTCCTGTCGATGGAGAAATTACCGAAGGGGAAACCGCCATAGATGAATCTTTGGTTACTGGGGAATCAATTCCTACTTCAAAAAAGATTGGGGATCAAGTAATTGGCGGATCAATCAACACTGCCGGATCGGTGAAATTTAAGGCGACAAAAGTCGGCAAAGACACCGCTCTTGCACGAATTGTGGCGATGGTTGAAGAAGCGCAGAATTCAAAAGCCCCTGGACAAAGAATTGCTGATCAGTTTGCAAAATATTTAGTTATTGGGGCAGTCGGATCTGGTCTTTTAGTTTTTGGTGTTTGGTATTTTATTATGGGGGTACCGATTATTCTAGCACTCTCCTTTGCGATCGCTACGGTTGTCATTGCCTGTCCCGATGCGTTAGGACTTGCTACACCGACTGCTGTGGCTGTCGGCACAGGCCTCGGAGCAAAACATAATATTCTTATAAAAGATGCACCAACTCTTGAACAAGTTTCAAAAATCCAAGCCATTGTGCTCGATAAAACAGGAACTCTAACTGAAGGAAAGCCGAAAATAATAGATGTTGCTACCGTAGATGGTTTTGATGCAAGCGAAGCACTTCGTCTAGTCGGTGCGGCTGAAGCTAAGTCATCCCACCCTTTGGCTGGTGCGGTACTCAATGAACTTAAAAAACGTGGCCTTACATTGCCAGAGTCGGTTGATAAATTTGAAAATCTTTCTGGCTTGGGGGTGAAAGCTATCGTAGATGGAAAACAAGTTCTGATAGGTACAGTGAAGCTCATGAAAGAAAACAACATTGTTCTCGGGGCATTAAAGAAACAAATAAATGAGTTTCTGGAAAAAGGGGAAACGATCATGATTCTTGCGGTTGACGGCGCTGTCAAAGCTGTAATCGGTGCGGCTGATCCAATAAAACCTACCGCTGTAAAAACGGTTGAACGATTGAAGGCTTTGGGTATTGAAATTGCCATGATCACGGGCGACAATAAAATGACCGCAGAAAAAGTAGCCAGTCAAATTGGCATCGAAAGAGTGTTTGCTGAAGTAATGCCTGCAGACAAAGCAAGCTATGTAAAAAAGTTACAACAGGAAGGAAAATTCACGGCCATGGTCGGAGATGGAGTTAACGACGCACCCGCGCTCGCTCAATCTGATGTGGGCATTGCCATTGGTGCAGGCACGGACGTAGCTATAGAGACCGCAAAAGTCGTGTTGATGAAATCTGACCCGTTAGATATACTGCGAGCAATAACCTTGAGCAAGGCAACAGTTCGCAAAATGAAACAAAATCTTTTCTGGGCTTCAATTTATAATGTTCTAGCGATACCAGTTGCCGGTGGAATTCTGTATCCTAGCTTCGGTATTATGCTTCGTCCGGAATTTGCGGCACTCCTTATGAGTATTTCTTCAATAATCGTTGCAACAAATGCAGTATTATTAAAAAGAGTCGAGAAAGATTTAGTAGTATAAAGTTTTTTTAAAATAAATTTTTTTAGACGCATCAAACCATTTGATATCTTTATCGCGTTTAAACCAGGTCATCTGACGCTTGGCATATTTGATAGTTTCCGTTATTACTTTTTCAGGAGTTGGATGAAAATATTCAAAGCCAAGTTCTCGTAGTCTATTTTCCGAAACGCCCGATTTCTTTAACTTTTCGATTTCTTTTAAAAGTCCCGTTTTAAACATTTTTTTTACACGTTTTTCCACCTTCTCTTTTAATTTTTCTGGAGGCAGATATAATCCAATTTTGATAAATTTATAACTTAGTACTCCGAGTACTAAGTGGGGGACTTTACCTAAGGCTTTGGCTATTTCAATTGCCCTGATCAATCTGACTTTATTTTTTGGATCTATATTTTTTGCTCTATTTTTGTCTAACTTTATCAATATACGAAATAATACGGTCGCACTTTTTTGTGCCAATTTGCGGCGTAATTTTTTATCAAGAGGAACTGAGGGAAATTTTAATCCTTTTGTTACCGCATCGATATAGAATCCGGTACCACCGCAGATGATCGGAATTTTACCTCGGCTGACAATCTCCGCCATAGCGGAGATTGTCAGCTTTTGATATTTTTCAACTGAAAATTTATTTTTCGGACTAATCACATTTAACAAATGATGGGGTGTCCCCATCATTTGTTTTTTGGTAATTTTACCGGTACCAATATCGAGCCCCTTATAGACTTGTCTCGAATCGGCCGAAATTATTTCGCCACCGATTTTTCCGGCAATTTTCACCGCTAAATCACTTTTACCAGTGGCGGTTTGGCCTAAAATGACGATTACTTTCGGTTTTTTCATTTTTAAATCCTCTTTATATCCGCGCCCAAGGCATTTAATTTTTCAACTATATTTTCATAACCGCGATCAATATGATTTGCAGGGTCGTTGATTATGCTTTTTCCTGGAGCTAGTAAACTGGCTAACAGCATATCTATACCGGCTCTTACGTCATGAGAATTCAATTCCGCAGACTGGAGTTTTGTCGGACCAAAGACATTGGCGCCGTAAGTTTCCTTGGCATTGTATTCCGAATCATTGAAATTATAAAATTTTGCGCCATAACCTTTAGGATGGAATAAATCATGCTTTAGGCCCATTTTTTGCAATTCGGCCAGATATCTCCATCTGGTTTCGAAAATTCTTTCATGAATCGTTGATTTACCTTTTGCCATATATGCAAGCAACAAAGTCATAAGCGGCTGCCAATCAGTCATAAAACCCGGATACCAATCGGTAATTATTTCCGTCGGTTTCAATGGTTTGTTGATTTTATTTATTTTTGCGGTATTTTTTTTAAAACCAATTTCAACCCCGATTTTTTTTAAAGTTTCTATTAATGGTTCCAGAAGTTCCCTGGAAACGTTTTTAACAGTTATATTTCCACCGGTCATTATTGAAAGAATGATGGCTGTGGCCGCTTCAAGCCGGTCATAAATTGAATATGCATTTACTCCGCGCAAGAGGGGCGTCACTCCTATTATTTCAATAGTTCTCTGCTCGATTCTTTTTATTTTCGCTCCCATATCATTCAGACAATTTATTAAATTATCAACTTCCGGCTCCGCCGCCGCATTTTTTAAAATTACTTTTCCTTCATTGAACACCGATGCCAAAATTAAATTTTCTGTTCCGGAATGGGTATTTTTTTCAAACGTATATATTGTTGATTTTGGTCTTTTTGGCATTGATATTTCTATTTTATTGTCATGTTCTAAAACTTTACCCCCCAGCGCTTTTATGCCTTCTAGGTGCCTGTTGAGCGGTCTTTTGCCGATGGCGTCTCCTCTGATGGGGTAGAAGATGACTTTACCGGTTCTCGCCAGCGTCGCTCCAATAAAAAGCACCGATTGTCGCGCGGTCATTGCTTCAAGCGGAATTTCTGAAGAATTAATTTCTAAACTTTCAACTTCTATTATATTTTTATCCAAAAAACGCACTTTGCATCCGAGTGAAGTAAGCGCATCAATGGCTCTATAGGTATCCGAAATTCTCGGAATATTATGGAAAATACATTTTTCTTTAGAAAGCAACGCTGTGATAGGCAGTTTTGGACCCGCATTTTTTGCCCCAGAAACAACGTATGTTCCCTTCAATGGTTTTCCACCCCATACAATAAATTTACTCATAGTGCCGGAGGAGAGAATCGAACTCTCACCCCTTGCGAGACACGATTTTGAGTCGTGCGCGTCTACCAATTCCGCCACTCCGGCAGATTTACACTTTACTAAAATTTTATGTTAAAATCAATTCATGTCCAATTTGTATTCCAATTCTATTTTTTGGATCGATACCGATAAGATTAAACCCAATCCTTATCAGCCAAGGCGGGATTTCGATGAAACCAGACTGGAAGATTTGGCGACTTCAATCAAGCAATACGGAGTGCTTCAACCGCTTACTGTTTCCCGAATGGAAGTGGAGAAAGACGACGGGGGAATAATGGCCGAATATGAACTCATCGCCGGAGAGCGAAGGCTTCGGGCCGCCAAGATTGCCGGAGTCTCCCAGGTGCCGGTTATTATCCGCACCGGAGATACTTCCATGATGAAACTCGAGCTTGCTATAATAGAAAATCTTCAGAGAGAAGATCTCAATGTGGTAGATCGGGCTCGGGCTTTTTTCCGTCTGGTAAAAGAATTCAAATTTACTCATAACGAAGTGGCAAAAAAAGTGGGTAAAAGCAGGGAATATGTGACGAACTCCTTGCGTATTCTCTCTCTCCCCGAAGAAATACTGGTGGCGCTCTCTCAAGGAAAAATCACCGACGGGCACACCAGACCGTTACTTATGCTCTCGGATCGTTCCGAGGAGCAGATGGTTCTCTTTAAAGAAATAATATACAAGAAAATCACCGTGCGTGAGGCAGAAAAGCTGGCGCGAAAAATCGCTTATGATCGGGTACGCAAGAAAGAGTTTATGCCGGACCCCGAGATTATGGAGCTTGAAGAAGAATTTCAAAATAAGCTTGGCACCAGAGTCCACATAGATAGGCGAGAACTCGGTGGACAGATAAAAATAGATTTTTTTTCCACTGACGATCTTCGGATGATTCTTGATCTGATCAACAAAAGTGAAGCGGGAAGGAGACCCGATGAACTTTTGGAAGATCATATAACCAAAACAGAAATTGAATCGCAAAAAACAGAAATCACGCCGGAAGACGATAGATCAAAAGATGAAATAAAAGCGGACGACGCGAGTCTGTATAATATTTCCAATTTTAGCATCTAGGAACGCCCGAAAGATTTAAGTCTGGAGAGCAGGCTGTTTTTTTCCAGGTATGATCGGATATGTTTTTTCGCTCCGGCTGTCTTGACGAATCCAAGCCATTTACTCGAAGGGTGAGCTTCTTTTTTATCTATGATTTCCACAATATTCCCGTTTTTTAATTTTGTAAATATTTGAGACATCTTGCCGTTTATTTTCGCTCCAAAAGTATGATCTCCGATATCCGAATGTATGGCGTAGGCGAAGTCTACCGGAGTGGAATCTTCCGGCAAATCTATCACATCTCCCTTGGGGGTGAATATAAAGATTCTGTTATTAAAAAAATCCATTTTCAGATATTCGAGGAATTTATGCGGTTCATTGGGATTGTAATTTAGATTTTTTAGTTCCTCTATCCAAGTAAATCTAGATTTTTCACCGGGATTTTTATTTTTTTTATTTTCTTTATAAACGAAATGCGCCGCGATACCATAAGCCGCCTCGGCATGCATTTCTTGGGTTCTGATTTGAATTTCAGCGATGCCTCCGGATCCCGTAAACACAGTGGTGTGAATGGATCGATAGCCGTTGGGCTTGGGTACCGCGATATAATCCTTGATTCTGCCGGGAAGAGGATTCCACAGCGAATGCACCATCCCAAGCACTCGATAGCATTCTTCTATCGTTTCCACTACCACTCGCAAAGCGACGATATCATGGATTTTCTCCAGATCCATGTTGTATTTCAAAAGCTTCCGATACAAGCTGTATTTATGTTTTACCCGATAATCGATTTCAGTAAATTTTATTTTTTGTTTATTTAATTCTTCTCCCAGCTTTCTACGTATTTCCGCAAGATATTTTTCATACAGATCTTTTTTATCTTTAATAATTTCTTCCACTTCTTTATATTCTTTCGGATATGCATAGGGGAATGCCGCGTCTTCAATTTCACCCTTGAGTTTTCCCATACCGAGGCGATTGGCGAGCGGAGCGTAAACTTCGATGGATTCCACGGCGATTCGTTTTCTTTTATCTTCTCTGATGTGTTCTAGGGTGCGTAAATTATGCAATCTGTCGGCGAATTTAATAATAACTACCCGCAGATCGCTTGCCATAGCCATGAAAAATTTTCTTAAACTTTCTACATGTCGTTCTTGCCCTCGATATTTTAAGGTTCCCAATTTGGTAACACCCTTAATAAGGAACACTATATTTTCTCCGAATTCTAGAAGAAGCTCTTCTTCGGAGATTTGCGTATCTTCCAGGGTATCGTGCAAGAGACCGGCGGCCACGGTAGCCGTGTCCATACCGAGTTTAGTTAGAATTTTTGCAGTTTCGAGCACATGCGTAAAATATGTGTCTCCGGAGAGCCTTTTCTGCCCTTGGTGAGCCTTGAGAGAAAAATTATAAGCGCGTTCCAAAAGCGCTCGCTCTTTTTGCGTAATTTTTCCGGTCAAATCCAGAAGTTCCTTGAGCCCCTGTTCCATACCCCGATTTTAGCATTTATTGCTCCGAGCTTCAATTTCCCATAGACAAGAAGTAAAAAGTAATGTATAATATATTTGGACAATTTCGTCCCCCAAAGAAGAGGAGGAGGCAGCCATGAATTTTGAGTATGGCACGACTCGCTTCGTCTTCTGTGTGGGGGGCGTAGCGATGAAAGTCGCCCGGGTAAAAGTAATTTACTGGGCGAAAAGGGTAATCGAGAAAATATTCGTGGCGCAACATGCCACGAATATTTTAAGAGGGGGAAATCCTCAACCGTTTGCTCGGTTGAGGCATTTGTTCGCCGGCGTAACGGCGAACCTGGAGGAAGGGCGGATGTATGCCCGCTATCCAGAGCTTCCTCTGGCCCCCACCCTTTTTTCGTTCTTCGGACTTGTGAATATCCAAGTCCGAGGAACACCGATCGGAAAGGACGAGCTCGTGCTTTGTCCTTTCCGGGACCTTGCTGACATCGAGTCGGCAGGGATTGACCTCAACAAGGCCGAGAATTTTGGCCGAATTGATGGTCGAATTGTGCTCCTCGATTGCGGGTTCGAGGGGCTCAACAAAATTTTGGCGAGATACGCGGAATCTCGCCAGATTGTTTACGATTTTTAAATAGCCAGCAACACCCGAAAGGAGTATGTTCGCTGGCTATTTTAATTGTCTACGGAAATCAACATATGTGTTTTTCGGTAGACATTACAAAACAAACACATGTCGTGAATTTGCGCATATGCGCAAATTCACGACATGGTGAAATTTACTTCATCTTGTTCAATTTATCCGGACGGAAATTTGGGCAATCTTTTTTACTGCATCGCTCGGGGATGGTTTTAGTGCCTTCCATCATGAGAGATCCGCATTCGGGGCAAATTTTACCGGTGGGTTTGGCCTTAATGGCAAACTTGCAATTTGGATAGTTGGAACAAGAATAAAAAATTCCAAATCTTCCGCGCCGCTCACTAATATCGCCTTTCTTGCAAAGCGGGCAAACGACACCGGTGCGTTTTTTTGACTCCTCGGCTTCGTCTTTTTTAATGAATTTACATTTTGGATAGCGCGAACATGAAACAAAAGTGCCGGATCCGTCGCGGCGTTCTTTGATGATCAGTTTGCCAATTTCAGGTATTTTTTTCCTCCCCGCCTTTGCCGAGACTTCGGCGGACGCAGCGCATTCCGGACATATTTCTCCGGTTTCTTTCGGTCCTTTCAGTTCTGTGCCGTCGAGCATCAAGGCTCCGTCACAATCGGGATATTTTGAACAAGAATAAAATTTTCCCCCGCGGGAAAGTTTTATAATCATCGAATTCCCGCATTTTGGGCATTTTATGTTATCCGGCGCCAAACCGAGATTGGTGGCTTTTTCCAATTTTTCCTTGCTTTTTACATCTTTTAAAAAAGGAATATAAAAATCTTTTAAGGTTTTTTCATATTCGCGCTCTCCTCTTGAAATTTCGTCCAATTCGTTTTCCATTTCTGCCGTAAAAGTGTCGGAAATATAATTCGCAAAATGAGTTTCTAAAAAATCCGAAACTACTTCACCTACATCGGTGGGGAATAATGTTTTATTTTCTTTTCTGACATAATCCCGCTCTTCTATTGTTCTCATGATCGAGGCATAGGTGCTGGGTCTGCCGATTCCGCGCTGTTCAAGCTCTTTGACAAGTCCAGCCTCGCTGTATCTCCCCGGGGGTTCGGTAAATTTTTCTTCCTTATTTAGATTCAACAATTTTAATTTTTCTCCGGAAGCGCATTTTGGAAGCTCCACATCTTCGCCTCCGGCATCTTTGTCCGCTTGAAGCCATCCGGGAAAGAGAAGACGGGAGCCGATGGCTGAGAAATCCGGCAAATCCTCGTGATTTATGATTTTTGCCGAAATTTTAGTTTTCAATAATTTTGCGTCTGCCATTTGAGAAGAAACAGCTCTCTCCCAGATGAGGCGATAAAGCCTGCTCTGCTCGTCGGCGCCCACTTGTAGTTTATTTATATGAGTGGGTCGAATGGCTTCATGCGCTTCTTGGGCGTTCTTTGATTTGGTTTTATAAATTCTCGCTTGCGCGTATTTTTCCCCGTATTCTTTTTTTATAAATGATATGATTTGTTCTCGGGCAGTTGAAGATAAATTAGTGCTGTCTGTTCTCATGTAAGTAATATGTCCCGCTTCATACAATTTCTGGGCTATCTGCATAGTGCGAGAAGGAGAGAAGCCCAAGCGCGAGCTTGCCGTCTGCTGGAGAGTAGAAGTAGTGAATGGAGCCCTAGGAGAACGTTTTTGTTCCGATTCTTTTACATCACTGACAATCCAATCTCCGTTTTCTCCGGCTTTTATAATTTTTTCAACCAATTTTTCGTCTCTTGGTTCTTCGGAACAATTCAGAATAATTCTGTCTTTATGTTCTGTTTCAAAAATTCCGTGAATTCTCCAAAATTTTTCCGGAATGAAAGCTCTGATTTCGCGCTCGCGTTCCATGATTATCCGCAAAGCCGGAGATTGCACTCGTCCGGCAGAAAGGCCGTATCTGACTTTTTTCCAGATAAGGCCGGAAAGATCGTATCCCACCAGACGGTCCAGCACTCGTCTAGCTTCCTGGGCTCGACGCAGAGCGGTATTTATTTCCCTCGGATGCTTCAGCGCTTCTTCCACGGCTTTTTTGGTAATTTCATTGAAAGCCACTCTTTTTATTGAGGATTTTATTTTTTTGTCTTCTTTAAGCAATGTCTCGATATGCCAAGCAATGGCTTCTCCTTCACGGTCCGGGTCAGTGGCCAAAATTATCTCACTCGCTTTCTCGGCTAAATTTTTAAGTTCATAAACCACTTTTTCTTTTCCTTTCGATATTTCATAACGCGGAACGAATCCCGCTTCTATGTCAATGGCTGTTTTGTTGGATTTAGGCAAGTCACGGATGTGTCCCACCGAAGCGCGCACGGTAAAAGAGCCTTCCAGATATTTTTCTATTGTCCTCGCTTTCGACGGCGACTCGACAACAAGCAATCTCATATTTGCCAAGTATTACACGAAATATAATTTTTTTGCAAATTTTTCTTTCAAAATGCCGCGCGAATTTCACCGAGCTCTTCTCTTATCAGACCTTTAATCTCCATTATCGAAAGCAGGGCATTGGCTTCGCCGGTGGGCATTTTCATCATCTGAATTAGTTCATCGCGAGACATCGGCTCCGTCAAAATTTTTAATACCGATTTTTCTTCCGGACGAGCGTCTTCAAAAAGATTTTGTTGTTTGCTTTTTTTGTCCACTTTAAAACCGAGCGCTTCCAAGATGTCATCGCTTGAAGTTATGGGGATGGCGCCTTGGCGAATGAGCTTATTAGTGCCTTTGGAAAATTCCGAATTGATATTTCCGGGTACCGCCAGCACGTCTTTATTGTAATCAAGAGCCATGCGCGCGGTGATGAGAGTGCCGGATTTTTCCTGTGCTTCTATAATAAGAGCCGCTTTTGAAATTCCTGCCACCAGCCGGTTTCTCATTGGAAATGAATAATATTGCGCCTTGAAATCCGGCTCAAATTCGGAGAGCAGACATCCGCCCGCCTTGATTATCCTATGCGCTAACCCAAGACTGGTCGGAGGAAAAAACGCTTTTTCCGAGATTCCCGAGCCGGGAAAAGCCACGGCGCAGAGTCCGGCGTCGAGCGCGGCTTCATGCGAGAGCGCGTCTATGCCGACTGCGAGACCCGAGACTATAGCTATCTTGTATCCCTTCAACCCGGAAATCAATTTTTTTACCGCGTCTTTGCCGTAAGTGGTGGCTTTTCTGGAACCGACTACCGCCAGACACACTGTGTCTTGGGGCGGCAAAGAGCCGGCTATATAAAGTTTTCCGGGCGGCTGGGGTATTTCTCTTAAATTTTCCGGAATATCTCTTCCTCTTAAAATTTTTAAATCAAATTCCATATTCTCTATTTTTATTTTTAATATTTTGCAATTATATCAATACTTCTCTATAATGGAAATATGTTGGACATAAAATTTATTCGGGAGAATGGGGACATTGTGCGTTCCGGCGCGCGGAAAAAACACATTGAGATCGACATTGATAGCCTGATTGCGCTTGATGATGAACGGCTGGTAGAACAGAAAGAGATAGAGAATCTTCGCGGTGAAATAAATCGAGTGTCAAACGACATTGCTCGAGATCAGGATCCGGCTCTGAAGATTCAGCTTATCGAAGAAATGCGGGTAGTAAAAGAAGAAATCAAGAAAAAGGAGGAGAAGTTAAAAACGATAATGGAAGAATGGCAGAAGCTGATGCTTCATGTGCCGAATGTGCCGGATATTTCCGTGCCGGAAGGAGCAAGCGATGCGGAAAATGCGGAAATTCGAGTTTGGGGAGAAAAACCGAAGTTTGATTTCACTCCCAGAAATCACGTTGAGCTTATGCTTATGCATAATATGGCGGATTATGAGCGGGGGAGTAAGGTCGCTGGATTTCGAGGATATTTTTTAAAAAATGACGGAGCCAGGCTGGAATGGGCGCTTATGAGGTTTGTGGAAGAAAAATTTATGGATCGCGAAGGATTTACTCCAATGATTGTGCCTTCCCTGCTTCGGAGGGAGCCGTTTCTTGGCACCGGATATTTGCCTCAAAGTGAAGATGATTTGTATAAAACTCAAGATGGCGATTATCTTGCCGGTACAGCCGAAGTGGGCACTATGGGATATTTCATGAATGAAATAATAGACAAAAAAAATCTTCCCCTTAAATTTTTTGCTTTTTCTCCATGTTTTCGCCGAGAAGCGGGCAGTCACGGCAAGGACACGAAGGGAATTTTTAGAATTCATGAATTTGTAAAATATGAACAGGTGATCTTGTGCGAAGCGTCTCATGAAGAATCGGTGCGTTTTCACGAAGAACTCACCTTAAATTCAGAAGCTCTGCTTCAAGAACTCGGTCTTCCTTATCATGTGGTGGTAAATTGCGGGGGAGACTTAGGGCTTGGCCAGGTAAAAAAATATGACATTGAAGTTTGGATGCCGAGCGAAGAGCGATACAGAGAAACCCACTCCTCTTCTTATTTTCATGATTTTCAGACTAGAAGACTTGGCATAAGATATAAGGATGAAAACGGTAAAATGCAATTTGTTCATTCGCTCAACAATACGGCGCTTGCTATGCCTCGTTTGATTTGCCAAATAATCGAAAACTACCAGCAAGCCGACGGTTCGATAAAAATTCCGGAAGTTCTGCGCAAATATATGGGAGACAGGGAATTAATAAAGTAATATGGCGAGAAAAGGCGTTTTAAATTCTTCCCGTCTGCGCGATCTCAAAAAAAAACGACGCATGATTTTGGGTACAAAGATTGCTCTTGCGGCTTTGGCTTTTTTGGTTTTGCTTTGGATACTTGCTTACGTTGCCAGACTTCCGGCGTTTAATATTTCTGAAATTAAAATTTCCGGAGAAAAGGCGGTGGATACAGAAAGCATAACGGAAGTAGTTGAAAAAAACTTGAAGACAAAACACCTTTGGATTTTCCCGAAGTCCAATTTTCTTCTCCTTCCGAAGAATCAAATAAAAAAAGAGCTTATGGTTGAATTTTCCAGACTTGAGAATGTTTCCTTCAATCTTCAGAATTTGCGAACCTTGCTTGTTTCGGTATCCGAAAGGGAAAACAAATATATCTGGTGCGGCGCGAATATGGAAATCGAGTTTTCTGAAAATTCAGAAAAAGGATGTTTTTTTATGGATGCGAGCGGATATGTCTTCGATCAAGCCCCGTATTTCTCCGGCGATGTGTATTTCAGATTTTTTGGCGCGCTAAAAGAAAATTATTTTTTTCCGGAAGTCTTCGGCAAATTTATATCGTTCATAGATGTTCTGCCTCGCTTTGGGTTTGTGCCGGTGTCCCTGTACTCAAAGATCGACGGCGATATAGAGATTCATCTTTCTTCGGATTCTTCATATTTAAACTCGCCAAAAATAATTTTTAAAAAAAATTCTGACTTGGAGAAAATCTCCGAAAATCTCCAAGCGGCGCTTGATACGGAACCTCTCCGTACGGAACTCAAAAACAAGTATTCTTTTCTTCAATATATTGATTTAAGATTCGGAAATAAAGTTTATTATAAATTCGATGAATGAATTGGGATTTTGGAAAAAACTTAAAAAACCTGTTTTTTGCCTGGCGCCCATGGCGGATGTCACAGACTGCGCATTTAGGCAGATAATCGCAAAATATGGGAAGCCGGATATCTTTTGGACGGAGTTCGTCTCTGCCGACGGATTATGTTCTCCGGGAAAAGAAAAGATTCTTGTTGATTTAAAATACGAAGAAAACGAGCGTCCAATAGTGGCGCAAATATTCGGCGGTAAGCCTGAAAACATAAAGAAAGCAGTTTCTTTGTGCCGAAAACTTGGTTTTGACGGAGTGGACATAAATATGGGCTGTCCGGACCGCTCTGTAGAGAAGCAATACGCCGGGGCGGCCATGATGAAAAATAAAAACCTTGCCCGTGAAGTTATCAAAGCGGCCAAGGAAGGAGCTCGCGGATTGCCGATCTCGGTAAAAACCCGCTTGGGATACAATCAGATTGATTTAGAATGGATACGCTTTCTTCTGGAAGAAGATTTAGCGGCGCTTGCCGTTCATCTACGTACTCGCAAAGAAATGTCCGATGCCCCCGCTCATTGGGAATTTATGAAAAAAATAATTCAAATTCGAGATGAAATGAAGAAGGAGACATTTATCATCGGCAATGGCGATGTCGTAGACATAAACGACGCTAAGAAAAAATGTAAAGAAACAGGTTGCGACGGAGTGATGCTAGGTAGGGCGATATTCGGAAATCCATGGCTATTTGTAAAATGTCAAAGAGACACTTTGACACCAGACTTGTCAAAGTGTCTCTTTGACAAGTCTATAAAAGAAAAATTAAAAGTGTTGGTGGAACACACGAAACTTTTTGAAAAAATGCTCGGAAAACAAAAAAATTTTGCCATTATGAAGAAACATTATAAAGCTTATGCAAATGGCTTTGACGACGCCAAGGAACTTAGAATGAAATTAATGGAAACAGAAAACGCCGGGCAAGTGGAAACTATCGTTAATAATTTTTTTAATAAAATTACCTAACTCTACCGGTCGAAAAAGTTAGGTAATTTAAAAACTTAAACAGTTTTGATAAAACCATATTTTGAGTTAGAATAATACGATGCATCAACTTGCGCTATATCGCAAATACAGGCCGAAGAATTTCGACGATGTTCTGGGCCAAGATCATATCGTGAAAGTTCTGGAGAATGCGATAGAAACCAAAAAAGTTTCTCATGCTTATCTGTTCGTGGGTTCTCGCGGTACGGGTAAGACTTCCGTCGCCCGGATATTCGCGGGAAAAATAGGAGTCTCCGCCAATGATCTCTATGAGATAGATGCCGCCTCAAATCGCGGAATTGAAGATATAAAAGAGCTTCGCGACGGGGTGCGAGTTCTCCCATTTGACTCTAAATATAAAGTTTACATTATCGACGAAGTGCATATGCTCTCTAAGGATGCCTGGGGCGCTTTACTCAAGACTCTGGAGGAACCCCCAAAACATGTAATTTTCATTCTGGCTACTACCGAGCTGGAGAAAGTGCCGGAAACCATAGTTTCCCGTTGCCAAGTTTTTACTTTCAAAAAGGCGACTGGCGCTATTTGCCGGAAAATGCTGATTGATATCGGAAAGAAAGAGGGCTTCGAACTTGATGCCGGAAGCGCGGAATTAGTGGCAATACTGGGAGACGGATCTTTTCGGGACGCGCTCGGGGCCCTTCAGAAGATTCTGAATTTTTCAAAGGGAAATAAAATTAAAAAAGAAGATGCGGAGAAAATTACCGGCGCCCCAAAAACAACTTTGATAAATAATTTTTTGTCCGCCATTGCTGAAAAAAATTTGGAAAAAGGGATATCAGTCGTGCGTCAAGCTTCTATGGAAAATTTGGATATGAAATTATATCTTAAACTTATTATCCAAAAATTTCGCTTGGCTATAATTTTGCGATATGCACCAGAAATTGAAAGTGAAATGAAAGCGGACGTAAATGAATCCGATTTGGAATTTTTGAAAGAACTGATAAAAATAGACAAAGAAAGTATGATCCGCTCCCCGGCGCTCTCCATACTGCTTGAAGAATATCAGAATATCGATGACGCTTTTATCGCCGAACTCCCGCTCGAACTTGCGTTAGTGAGAATTTTGGAACAAAAAGGAAATAAAACATAACATTGCATATTTTTATGCATATATATATATACTCCGATTTGAATGTAGATTCCGTGGCCCCAAAGAAGGCCACAAGGGGGATATATATGGATGAATTTTTTTCGCTTTTCGGCGTAGATTCAAACCAGGCTCTGCAGTTTTTTGAGGAATATCTCAAAGACGAGCTTGGTTCTGAATCAGGTTTAGTGGGTGTGGAAGAGAGGCTGTATGTTGCCTCTTTTTTTGCCCACTACACTCAGACGCCACGTGACGAGATGGACTCGTCCGTGGCGCCGTCGGGGAGTCCTCGAGAGCTCCTCGATAATTTTGTGCTCCCGGAACTCACGGCCGAGGGAGCAAGGAGGGTCGGCAACCCCGGGACTTTGGAAGTCGCCGGGGCCCAGACCTTGGTGGTGGTTAGCTTTTTTAGTGACCACCTGGAAAAAAAAGCCAACCCGAGGTTTTATGAGAGCCTCGGGCAATCTTTTTTTAGTCGGGCTAGTTTAGCCACGCCGAGCAGGAAGAAAGCTCTCCTGCTCTGGCAGGTGGCCCGGCATTTTCCCCTCTGGGCCAATACCGGCCGGAGGGTAAGCAGACGGCTCCGCGACGAGCCGTATTTGCTTAAAATTCCGTAGGGTCGCAGAGCCACGGTCCCGCACGCGGGACCGTGGCTCAAAATTTTTTTGAGACTCCTGTTAAAATTTTCTTCATATTGGGCTTAAAATAATTCTTGCCTTTTAACATTTTGTATTTACTATAATCTTTACTCATATGGGAAAGATGTACTTCTTTGAAAATTTCGTCTATGTCGTCTTGTAATCCATGTTCTAAAATTGTTCCGTATACTCCGTATAGTATATCAACTAATTCTTTTGCAATATTTTTCAAATCGCCATTTTTGGCCCCAAGCAGGTATTCCTCCACTTCTTCTTTCATTAACTCGTATCTAAGGTCTGACCTATTTTTTGGAATCAATGATGGTTTTTTGAGGACAGGGACTTTAAATTTTTTATGAAATTCTTTAACTAAATCTATTCTTTTAGTCATTTTATTTTTCTACTGGTTTCAATAACTTTTTTAATTCTTCTATTTTTTTGGGTTGTAGTTTCGCTTCCAAAATCTTTATTTTTAACTCGTCTCCAAATTTATCATCATTTACAGCAAGGTCAATGAACTCATCAAAAGTTATAAATTTTAATTCAATCTTTTCTGCACCATCTAAATTCTGTTCTGCAATTTTTTTACATCCCTTAGCAATGAAAGTGTAAATAGCCCATTCAATTTTACTTACAGGCTGGATTGCATCAAATAAAATCCATTCTTTTGCTTCATATCCTGTTTCTTCTAAAAGCTCTCGTTTGGCGGCTTGTAAAATATCTTCTCCCTCATCAACTCTTCCCCCGACCGTGCCTATGAATGGCGGTTTATGGGGTTGTTCTTGTAGGGCAACGATAATTTTGCCATTTTCTGTAACAGGAATAATCATTGTAGTATCGGGACGCTTTAATTTTTCAAAAATTTTTTTACTACCGTCATATCCTTCTACTTCCCATTGATATGTATCAAACATAATGCCCTTAAAAACAAGTTTTGCATTTTCTGGTAATGGTTGTTTAGATTTTGGGCGTTCTATTTTCATGTTTATAAATTTTTTACTTTCTTTGCTGGGAGACTTGGAATCGAACCAAGATTCACGGCTTCAAAGGCCGCTGTCCTACCGTTAGACGATCTCCCAATGTCTCAAGAAAGATTATCATATTTTTAATAATTTTGGTATTTTTATTTGTAAGTCATGCTATAATGATTTCATGCTGGAGAGTGAACTTAGAACGCGCATGCGGTCTTGTGACTTAATTAAGACATATTGTAGAATATGAATATGAAAAATTTATATAAAATATTACTGGCTGGAACGATGGCTTTAATCGCGATTCCGATGTTTGCTTTAGCGGCGGAATTTAAAGCGGGGGAGCAAGTTTCGCTTTCTTCCGAAACGCGCATAGAAGGTGATTTATATATGGCTGGAGGGAATACAACCAGCGCCGGAGATGTCCGGGGCGATCTTTTTGTCGTCGGCGGATCAGTCTTGATTTCCGGACCGGTGGCTGGAGATGTGGCGACGGGAGGAGGCAATGTCACCATACTCGGCGATATTGCGGATGATCTCCGCGCTGGAGGCGGAACTATTGTCGTGCAAGGCCGAGTGCGGGGAGATGTTCTGATAGGTGGGGGGCAAATTAATCTTTTAGGTAAGCTAATAAGCGGGGATGCGGTGGTTGCGGGAGGTATGGTTAGAGTTGATTCAATAATCGGAGGAGATCTAAAATTTATCGGCGGAGAAATATATTTGAATTCCTCGGTAGCTAAAAATGTAAATATTAAAGCTGACAAGGTAACCCTCGGCCCCAAGGCCGATATTGGAGGAGATTTCACTTATGAAGCAAAAGAGCTGGCTGTAATGGAAAAAGGAGCCGTTGTTCGAGGAGAAACAAATTTTAAAGAAAAAAACGTTAAGGACACAACTGAGGGTCAATTCCAAGCCAGACTTGTCGCTTTATTTACATTTTGGTTTATCGCTAAATTCCTGATGTTTTTAATCGCAGGACTTCTTCTTGGATTGATTTTCCGTCGATACAGCCGGGAATTGGTGGAGAAAGCCACGGCAAACCCCCTTCGTGAATTTGGTCGCGGAGTGATCGCTTTCATTGTCCTACCTGTTTTATCTTTAATTCTTCTTGCTACTGTGGTGGGTATTCCATTAGGAATTCTTGGAATTATATCTTTTCTGGCCTTAACTATCTTTGCCGTTATCACCACACCCATATTCTTGGGATCAGTTATTTATAAATGGGTATCAAAAAATACGCACCATGAAATAAATTGGAAAACGATTCTTTTCGGCATTGTCGTGTATTTCATGCTTGGTTTTATTCCTATCCTCGGATGGATCGCCATATTTATTTCTATGATGATCACAATTGGCTCCGCGCTTAGTATTAAGTGGACCATTGTAAAAGAATGGAGATAAAATCCGGAATTGATAAATTATATGATCGATAATTTGAAAAATCTTTGGATAAAATTAATTAAAAAAGTAAAAAATCAGCCAAAAAATAAAAAAATACTTTACGGATCAATCTTTTTGGTTCTGGTTTTTGCGAGTTATAAAATTTTCGCGAGAAACGACGGCGATGGCATAACCACAGAAAAAGTAATACGCGGAGATTTGGCGGAAACCGTCTTGGCGACAGGGCAAATAGTTTCTTCCGCGAATTTCGATCTGTCTTTTTATAAAAGCGGTACGGTCCGAAACGTTCGCGTTTCCGTGAGCGACAAGGTGAATGAAGGAGCAATATTGGCGACTCTTGATCAGGGTAAAGAACTTGCCGCTCTCACTTCCGCTCGAGGAGCGGAAGCCGCCGCCCGCGCAAAGTATCAGAAAATTTTAGACGGATCTTCTAGTGAAGAAATAATGCTCGCTGAAGTGGCGCTTTTAAACGCAAAAAATGATTTTGAACGAGTTAAATCCCAGCAAGAAATTTTAACCCAAAATGCTTATAAAGATCTATTAAATTCTACTCCTGAAGCAAGGCCTACTTCTACTTCCAGTTCGGGGAACTATATTGCTCCCGTAATATCCGGTAATTATTCTAAAGATATAGAAGGCGATATTATTGTTTCCCTTTATCAGTCCGGCACTGGCCAGGCTTTTGGTTTAAGGGGATTAACGCAGGGCGAAGGTATAGTTGCTTCCATTACCGCTCAACCTTTGGGAGATTCCGGATTATATATCAGCTTCTCCGGAGTGGATGTAAATAACGTAAAAGAATGGACTATCTCAATTCCGAATAAAAAAGCATCTGATTATCAAACAAACTGGAACGCGTACCAAGAAGCTTTAGAAACAAAAAATTTAGCTATAGGGAACGCTGAAGCGTTGATAAACCAAAGAAAAGCTGAATTATCCATTAAACAATCTTCAGCCAGACCCGCCGATTTGGCGTTGGCAGAAGCCGATATTTTATCGGCAAGAGGACAATTGGAGAATGCCAGGGCTGATTTTGAATATACTATTATTCGAGCTCCGGTTGCGGGAACCATTACCAGAGTGGATATAAAACCGGGCGAACTGGCGCAATCCTCTAAAGCGGTAATTGCCCTGGAGGATGTGGATAATTTATTCATTGAAGTTCCTATTAACGAATCCGATATAACTTATCTGAAAGTCGGCCAAAACGCCGATATAACCTTTGACGCTTTTGGGGAAAGTCGAAAATTCACGGGAGTAGTCGCTCATATCGATCCGAGTGCCGTTACTGAAGACGGAATAGTAAATTATAAGATAAAAGTTTACTTGGGCGACCAGAACCCCGATATCCGCATAGGAATGAATACCAATGTTAAAATCCTGGCCGGAGAAGTAAAAAATGCGCTGATCATTCCGTTCGTGGCTATTTTTGAGCGAGAAGGAAAGTCATTCGCGCAAGTGTTTTCCGAAAGCGGAAAATTTGAAGAACGGGAAATAATAACCGGTTTTCGGGGAGAAAATAATATGGTAGAAATAATATCCGGACTTAGCCTGGGAGAGGAAGTAGCGCTTGAAAAAAATCCAAAATAAAAATGGACAGAAAGGAAAAAACAGAGAATTCTTTTTCGCAGAATTTAAAAGTGGGCTGGTTTTTGGCCTCGCGCGATCTTCGACATGCCAACATATGGACTACCACCCTTATCGTCTTCGTAATGACACTTACATTTCTGAATCTGATCATCGTATCCGGGATTTTAATCGGTCTTATTCAGGGATCGGAAGATGCCCAAAAAAAATACGCCATCGGAGATATCGTCATTTCGCCTTTCTTGAATCGCTCCGTCATCGAACAGACTCCGAAAATTTCCGAAATAATAAAAACCGTTCCCGGTTATAAAAATCATACAATTAGATTTACCGGTGCAGCTCGAGTCGAATCAAACTACAGGGACACCATCAGACCCGGAGATAAGCGCGATGGCGTGGGCGCCGCGCTTTTGGGTATTTCTCCGGCGGGAGAAGAAAAATTTTCCGGTATTTCCAAATTCATAATACGGGGAAATTATCTGGAAGAAACCGATCAAGACAGCGTGCTTATAGGCAAAAATCTTCTTTACGAATTTACACCCATTGAAGCTCCCGGTTTTCAAACCTTAAAAAACATAGAAGTGGGCCAGAGGGTGAAAGTCAAAGCCGATAATATTTCGAAAGAATATTTCATTAAAGGAATAGTATCCAGCAAGGTTGATGAATTCGATACTTCCGTAATAGCGCTCGACAGCGAAGTAAGAAAACTAACCGGTCGATCTGATCTAAACGCGGGAACTATAGCCATTCAACTCTTGCCCGGATCCGATCCAATATTGGCCAGAAATTTTTTGCTTCGAAACGGGGTTGGTTCTTATGCCCGGGTGCAAACAGCCGAAGAAGCTTTCCCGAAATTTTTAAAAGATATTAAGGCCACTTTCGGTATTTTAGGATCCGCAATTTCCGGTATTGGATTAGTAGTGGCTTCGATTACTATTTTTATTGTGATTTTTGTAAATGCCATCACCAGACGCAGATACATAGGCATCCTGAAAGGTATAGGAATAAATCAAAAAGCCATATTATTTTCCTACATATATCAAGCGTTCTTTTATGCCGCCTTGGGAATAATTCTTGGCATGATTTTAATTTTCTTTTTAATCAAGCCGTATTTTGCCGTCCACCCGATAAATTTCCCTTTCTCGGACGGAATATTGGTGGCTACGGTTCCTTCCGCCATGCTTCGAGCTTGGATTTTACTCGCTACCACCATCATCGCTGGATACATACCGGCGCGAATCGTAATCCGCCAAAATACTCTAAATGCCATTTTAGGCAGATAAAATTATATGCTTGAAATAAGAAATCTGACTAAAAAATTCAAAAGCGGAGACGAGACCATCGTAGCGGTCAATGACCTTTCTTTTTCGGTTCCAGCCGGGCAATTTCTTACTATCACCGGCAAATCAGGTTCGGGTAAATCCACCCTGCTTTACCAGCTCGGCCTTTTGGATATGCCGACAGCGGGAGAAGTTATTATAAACGGACAAAATTTAGTGTCGCTTCCGGAAGAAGAACGCACAAAAATCAGATTAAACGACCTCGGATATATTTTTCAAGATTACGCCATTCTTCCGTCACTGACTGCTCTCGAAAATACGATGCTTCCCTTGCTTATGCAAGGGTATAATTTTAAGGGAGCGGAGCGGCAAGCGAAGAAAGCCCTTGCCAAAGTGGGGCTTACCGATCGGGAAAACAATTTACCCGGCGAGCTTTCAGGCGGACAGCAACAGCGCGTATCAATAGCGCGCGCTATTGCTCATGACCCAAAAATAATTTTTGCCGATGAACCGACAGCTAATCTTGATACCGAAACTTCCGGACAAGTCATGCAAGCGTTCCTCGAACTCAATAAAGAAGGACAAACTATCATTATGGTAACGCACGAAGCCCAATACGCTAATCTTTCAGACCGGACTATTCTGCTTGTCGATGGACATATCGTAAGCGACACTATGAATAAATAAATTAAATTCCAAATTGACTAAATTCTTTTTCTAAGTATAATTACAGATAATGAATGAAAGATCCTCAAAATTTGCCCGATCGAAAAATCTGGGAGTGGGACTGACTTTTGATGATGTGCTTTTAGTGCCCGGCTATAGTGAGGTCTTGCCGAAAGAAGTGGAAACTAAAACCCTTCTGACAAAAAATATTTCCCTACATATACCTTTGATATCTGCCGCCATGGATACGGTAACCGAAAGCGCGATGGCGATAGCTATTGCCGAAGAAGGAGGCATAGGTATCATTCATAAAAATCTCTCCTTGGCGGATCAGGCGAAGGAAGTGGAGAAAGTCAAACGCTATGAATCTGGACGCATTCTAAATCCTGTTACTCTTTTTGTCGGAGCAACGGTCGGAGACGCTTTTACCATACAGAAAAAATCCGGTTTCGGAGGATTTCCGGTCTTGGATAAAAAGGGTCTGCTGGTGGGTATTGTTACCAACCGCGACCTGCGTTTCCAAAAAAATGAATCTGCACCCATCGAGAAGATAATGACCACCAAATTAATTACCGGCGGACCCGACACTACCATAGAAGAAGCCAATAAGATTTTTAATAAATATGCCATAGAAAAACTTCCACTTGTCGACAAAAAAGGAAAACTTGCCGGAATGATTACTTATCGGGATATTGCAAAATCAAAAGAACATCCGAATGCCACCAAAGATCGTTTCGGCAGACTGAGGGTGGGAGCGGCAGTCGGAGTCGGCAGGGATGTGCTTGCGCAAGTGGAAATTTTAACAAAGAGCGAAGTAGACATAATCTGTGTGGATACGGCTCACGGACATTCCAAGGGTGTGCTTGATGCGGTAAAGAAAATACGCGAAGCATATCCTAAACTTGATATTATCGCCGGAAATGTGGCAACAGGGGAAGCGGCTAAAGATTTAATAAAAGCCGGAGCCAGCGCCATTAAGGTCGGAATCGGCCCCGGATCCATATGCACCACTCGCGTGGTTTCAGGCGTAGGCGTGCCCCAGCTCTCCGCCATACTTTCCGTTTATGAGATATGCAGAAAATATAATATTCCGGTTATTGCTGACGGAGGTATCAAGCATTCAGGAGATGTTGTCAAGGCTCTCTCTTTTGGGGCGGATGTAGTGATGGCTGGAAGTTTATTCGCCGGGACAGATGAGTCTCCAGGGGATACCATAGTTATGAATGACCAAAAATTTAAAAAGTATCGCGGTATGGGGTCGCTTGGAGCCATGCAACGCGGAAGCAAGGATAGATATTTTCAGGATGATCAATACGATCCAGCCAAGCTAGTGCCGGAGGGAGTCTCCGGCCATGTAGCCTACAAGGGAGCTCTTTCGGAAGTAATCCATCAATATATCGGAGGACTTCGAGCAGGCATGGGATATTTGGGCGCAAAAAATATTCTTAAATTACGGAAAAGTTCATATTACACTATTACTTCGTCCGGACTTTCTGAAAGCCATATTCATGACATATTCATGGTAAGCCCAGCTCCTAACTACAAGAGACGGTAGTTTCTTAATAAGAATGAAAAAAAAGAAAAGATCAAAAATTACTCCGGTAATAGGTCTCCAGTGGGGAGATGAGGGCAAGGGCAAAGGTGTGGCGAGGATTGCTTCCAAGCTTTCAAAAAATGATTTAATAGTGAGATTTCAGGGTGGAAATAATGCCGGGCATACCATATGGCACAAAGGCAAACCCTATGTCTTCAAACTGATTCCTTCCGGGGTTTTTGGCAAAGCTCAAATACATTTAGGCGCCGGTATGGTTATTAATCCCGGAGCTCTGCTTCAAGAAACTAAAACTATACCGAAAAATATCTCCTTTTTAAATCGTATTTCTATTTCGCCACATGCTGTGCTGACCTTACCCACGCACATCCTACTTGATTCCGTTTCGGAACAAAAAAAAGGAAAGAAAAAAATAGGCTCGACTGGTAAAGGAATCTCGCCTTCTTATACCGATTTGATCATGCGGAAAGCGCTGAGAGTGGGGGATATTTTTCATAATGATTTTAAGCAAAAATATGATAAACTTTCTTTGGAACATAAAAAAATGCTGAGTAAAATTTTTCAATATAAAGTAAAAAATAAAGAATTAAAAGAAAATGAAGAAAAATTCTGGCATGGTATAAAATTTTTACGCAAACTCTCCGTTATAAATTCGGCTAAATTAACAGAGAGAACTTTAAAAAACGGTCGAAAAATAATCGCGGAAGGAGCGCAGGGGACGTTGCTGGATCTCCGTTTCGGCAACTATCCATTCGTCACATCATCGCACACCATCGCCTCCGGTATAGGCACGGGACTCGGTCTTGCGCCGTCCTCGATTGGTGGGTCTATCGGTATCTTTAAAGCTTATACCACGAAGGTGGGCGAAGGACCTTTCCCGACAGAGCTTGGTGGATTAAAATCAGCCGTTTGGTGCCGAGACAAAAATTTTAGCCATGAAAAAGAAAAATTTTACAATCTCGACCCGAACAGTAAAAACGAATTCGAGCAGGGTATAGCGCTTCGAAGGCTCGGCTTTGAAATCGGAGCAGTTACCGGCCGGTTACGAAGAACAGGCTGGCTCGATATTCCGCTTCTTAAATACGCCATAAATATCAATAATGCCACCAAGCTGGTACTGACCAAGCTCGATGTTCTTAATGGATTTAAAATAATAAAAGTTTGCACGGGTTATATTATTAACAATAAAAAAACTGCGGAAATCCCATTTGATCTTTCCCGAGAAAATATAAAATGCGTTTATAAATCTTTCCCTGTTTGGAAAGGCAAGCTGTCTGATTACGGCGGGAAATTGCCGAAAGAGGCCCTTCGCTATGTCAAATTTTTAGAAAAAACGCTCCGCGCAGAAATAATTTATGTCGGAACGGGGGCAGAAGAACATCATGTAGTGGAGCGTTATTGGTGATATTTCTAATTTTTTTCTATTATTGTCTTGATAGAGTTTGTTAATTTAGCCGGATCATGGCGGATATATCCGCGAGAAACTTGAAAAGTTTCTTTCTTGTTTCGAATCACTACTCTTAAAGAGAGGAGGGGGGCACGGACAACCCTTTTTTCTTCCAGGTCATCCAACACCAACGCTCCTTTTCCTTCTTCTGATTCGTAGGCTTTTATTTGAGCAGGGTTCGGTTTCTTGTTATTTACGAGGATTATATCTATCTTCTTCCCAATGCGTTCTTCTATATCTCTGACATAATCGCTTACTCTCCAGCCGGCAGTATGCCCAAGCTTATTGGTAAGATTGACGGGAAAGATGATTTTTGCCCGACTTTTATTTATTGCCTCTTTAAAACCGCCTATTATTAAATTCGGGACAATAGAACAATAATAATTACCAGGACCGAGAATAATCGCATCCGCATTTAGAATAGCGACTTTGGCGTGTTCACTTAAGGAAATTTTATTTTTATAAAATATTTTTTTAATTCCATTTCTTTGGACATTGGTATTTTGAATTGCATTTTCTCCATTTATAATTTTGCCATTCGAAAGTTCAACCAACAGATCGGCTTTATCTTTGGTAATCGGCACAACCTTTCCTTTTATTTTTAGAATTTCCGAAGCAATTTCCACCCCTAGAGCAAAATCTCCGGTTACTTTTTCCAATGCCGCCAAAAAAATATTGCCAAAGCTGTGACCAGAGAGGGCTCCGTTTTGAAATCTATAATTCATCAATTTGCGCACTTTATCACTGTGTTCGGAAAGGGCCACAAGGCACTGCCTTACATCTCCCGGAGGAAGCACTCCCAATTCATCACGCAATACTCCCGTTGAACCGCCATCATCCGCCATAGATACAATGGCAGAAATTGAAATATTCGGAATATTTTTTAGGCCGGAAAGCACGGTATAGCTTCCGGTTCCTCCGCCGATAGTAACTATATTTTTCATTAAAATTTAAAGATTATTTGTTTTTAATTCATCCATATTATACTATATCTCTATGATTTCAAGGATATATGTGACAGAAAAGGGGAAAGTCAATTTCCTTTATTCTTATCTTCTTTCACATAATTTTTCGCGTGAAGAAATATTAAAAATAGCCAGCGCCCTTACCAATCCCATTCTTGAAGAATTTTCAATAGATAAATTTCCGGACGTTGGACATCCGACGTCTTTTACTTATGCGATTGAAATTGGTTTTAAGCCGGGTGTTACGGACAACATCGCTCACACCGTCAAAGAAACTATTGGAGATCTGTTGCATTTAAAAGAAAATTCGTTCGCTGTCTACACATCGAAAATCTATTTAATTTATAAGAAAATAGACAGAACAGGGGCGGAGAAGATCGCTTTTTCTCTTCATAATCCTCTAATTGAAAGAGCAAATATATTCAACGCAAAAGAAATAAAAAAAACAAAAAGTTTACCAGACGATGTTCCTGAAGTATTTTTAAAGAAGTCTGACTTGGTTATTAAAATTCCGCTCGGGCTCGAGGACATGGAGCTGGAGAAAATAGGCAGGGAAGGAATAATGGACGATACAAATACGCGTAGAGGACCTCTTGCTCTCGATCTCCCTTCTATGAAAGCTATTCGATCATATTTCAGTAAAAAAAATAGAGATCCAAATGATATAGAAATCGAAGCCCTTGCCCAGACCTGGTCCGAACATTGCAAACACACTATTTTCGCAAACCCGATAGATGATATAAAAGACGGCTTGTATAAAACTTATATAAAAGGGGCGACTAATGAAATAAGAAAAAAGAAAGGGAGGAATGATTTTTGCGTTTCTGTTTTTTCTGACAATGCCGGAGGAATAATTTTCGACAAAAACTATTTAATAACCCATAAAGTTGAAACACACAACAGCCCTTCGGCCTTGGATCCATTTGGTGGAGCAATCACTGGCATCGTGGGGGTAAATCGAGATACTATCGGATTCGGATTAGGAGCTAAGCCGGTAGCGAATACTTACGGATTTTGTTTCGGCAATCCCAATGATAAAAAAGAATATTTTAAAGATAAAAATTTAAAACAGAAAATGTTATTGCCAAAGAGGATCATGGAAGGAGTTATCAAAGGAATAAACGTTGGAGGTAATTGTTCCGGAATTCCAACTCTTTCTGGTTTTATAAAATTTGATGATCGTTATCGAGCCAAACCCATGGTTTTTGCCGGCACTGTGGGACTTTTGCCTCGCAAAATAGGAAAAAAACTATTGCATGAAAAAAAAGCGGAAACGGGGGGTTATATCGTTGTTGTGGGGGGGAGGGTTGGATTGGATGGAATTCATGGAGCGACATTTTCATCTGTCGCCATAGACTCTAATTCTCCCACAAGCGCTGTGCAAATCGGCGACCCGATTACCCAAAAAAAGTTAAGCGACGCGATAGTAAAAGAGGCTCGCGATATGAACTTATACAATAGCATTACGGACAATGGCGCGGGGGGTTTGTCCTGCTCGGTGGCGGAAATGGCTAAAGAATGCGGAGGCGCAAAAGTTTTTTTAGAAAAAGTCCCTCTTAAATATCCCGGCTTGCGACCTTGGGAAATTTGGATTTCAGAATCACAAGAACGTATGACTCTCTCGGTGCCAAAGAAAAAATGGAAGAGATTTTACAATCTTATGCAAAGCCGCGGCGTGGAAGCGGCAGTAATAGGAGAATTCACGAATTCCGGAAAAGTTATCGTAAAATATAAAGGCAAAGTGATAATGGATATAGATATGGAATTCTTGCACAATGGTTTACCTAAACATCATCTAACAACACAGCCGATAATTCGAACCCACTTAGAGCCTAAAATACTGAAACACGGATCACTTACTGGAATCTTAGAAAAGTTGCTTGGAAAAAATAATTTGCGCGGATTTTCTTTTATTTCCGAACAATATGACCATGAAGTGCAGGCATCTTCCGTTTTAAAGCCATTATCCGGGCGAGGAAGAATAAATACCGATGCGCAAGTTTTCCGACCCGTTCTCTCGTCTAACAGGGGAGTCGTCTTATCAGAAGCTTTATATCCTTCATATTCCGACATCAATACTTATCATATGGCCGCCTGCGCGCTAGACACCGCCGTAAGAAACGCGATTTGCGCGGGGGGCACAATGTCGCACCTTGCTCTCTTAGACAATTTTTGTTGGTATTCTTCAAATGATCCAACACGTCTAGCCGAATTAAAAGACGCTGTAAAAGCCTGCTATGATTATGCGGTCGGATATGGCACTCCATTTATTTCCGGCAAAGACAGCATGTTTAACGATTTTAAAGGCTACGATTCCAAAGGAGATCCGGTAGCCATTTCTATTCCACCAACACTTTTAATTTCCGCTATTGGGGTAATGCCTGATTTTTATAAAGCTGTTTCGCCGGAGTTTAAAAATACTGGCGATGTAATTTATTTATTAGGAGAAACATATGATGAATTGGGCGGAAGTGAATATTATAAAATGTTTGGTTTTGTTGGAAACAATGTGCCAAAAGTTAATTTAGAAAAAAATCTAAAAACTTATTTGGCGCTCGAAAAAGCGATAAAGAAAGAACTGATCGCCTCTGCGATCTCGGTCGCTTCCGGTGGGCTTGGCATAACGCTCGCCAAAGCCTGTATCGGCGGAATGCTCGGCTGCAACGTTTCATTTGCCAAGGTTGCCAAATGTTGCCAAAGCAAGGCTTTGGCAACTTCCACAGAGGTGAAGCTTTTTTCCGAAAGCCAGGGAAGGATATTAGTATCAGTATCTCCTAAAAATATAAAACAATTTGAAAAAACATGCATAGGAGTTTCCTATGCAAACTATGCAAAATTGGGAGAAGTTTCAAGGGACGGAAAGGTAATAATCACGGAGGGAAGAAATAAAATAGTTGAAACTAGTGTAAAAAAATTACATGATATTTACCACAGATTTTCAAAAAATATATGAAAATAAAAAATAAAAAAAAACCAAGAATTATAATTATGTCCGGATACGGACTGAATTGCGAAGAAGAAACAAAATTTGCTTTTGATTGGGCGGGCGGAAGCGCGGATATTGTGCATATCAATGACTTGATAAAAAAACCAAAGATGCTCAAAGAATATCAAATAATGGTATTTCCGGGCGGATTTTCTTACGGAGATGATACCGGTAGCGGAAAAGCTTACGCAAACAAATTTAAAAATCATCTTTCAAAAGAACTGGAAGAATTTCTATCTCATGACACTTTGCTTATCGGTATTTGCAACGGATTCCAGATTATAACAAACCTTGGAATCGTCCCCGGCGCGCTGACTTATAATAAAAATGGAAAATATATTGATCGCTGGGTGGATTTGAAGCCAGTCGGCAAAAGCCCTTGGCTCAAAGGTATTAAAAATATTTCTTTACCGATAGCGCACGGAGAAGGCAGATATATAAAGGAAAAAAAAGTAAAAAATTTAGCCGTAGCTTTTAAGTATACAAAAGGAGAGATATACGATTTTCAAAATTTGGAATCTAATCCGAACGGTTCAGAGAGTGATATTGCCGGAGTTTTAGCGTATAATGGACGGGTACTGGGGCTCATGCCACATCCGGAACGAGCGATGTTCTTCCACCAAAGCCCGCTGTGGCAAACTAAAAAACAAAAAAGTAGAAAAATCCCAAAAGGGGGTATGAGTTTGCAGATTTTTAAAAACGCAATAAATTATTTCGACAAGCGAGAAGCACGTGAGGGAGTAATCTCGCTCACAGCGTCCGAGTCGATGTCGAAACATCGTAATCGATATTTCAAACAATAATATGTCAGAATTAAGAGAAAAATGCGGTATCGTAGGAGTATACGGCAAGGGATTGCCTGTTTCCAGACTTTGTTTCTTCGGGCTTTTTGCTCTGCAACACCGAGGCCAAGAGGCTTCCGGCATCACTACCAATGATGGAGATAAATTGCATACTCATAAAGGCGCGGGTTTGGTATCTCAAGTTTACCGTGAAGAAGACATTGAAAAACTTTCCGGCTACATCGGTATTGGGCACAACAGATATTCCACATCCGGGGGCGGAGCTTTAAATCATGCCCAGCCAGTCTTAAACGACACGGAGACTTTTGCCTTGGCACACAACGGCAACTTGCCTTCCGTCAAAGCATTAGAAGATTTTTTAAAATCAAAAAACGCGCTGAAAAAAGACCGTAGTGATTCGGAATTGATTACCGACGCCATAGATTTTTATCTAAAAGAGAAGTTAACGCTTCAAGAAGCGATGGAGAAAGTATACCCTTTGCTCACCGGCGCTTTTGCTTTGGTGATGATGACACATCATACTTTAATAGCTGTCAGAGATGAATACGGCATGAGGCCTCTCTGTCTTGGCTCGCTTAATTCTTCTTTGGGGGATGGATTTGTGATAGCATCGGAAACTTGCGCGCTTAAAACTATCGGTGCGGATTTTATCCAGGAAGTTATGCCGGGAGAAATGCTTGTAATAAATGAACAAGGGCTCAAATGCGTAAACTTGGCCCCCGCTAATCCCAAGCACGATATTTTTGAATATATCTACTTTGCGCGGCCTGATAGTGTACTCAACGGCAGACTCATCTACAATGTTCGCAAAAATTTTGGTAAAATGCTGGCTAGAGAATGCAATAATCTGGCGGTTGATGCCGTTGTGCCCGTACCGGATACAGCTATGCCGGTGGCTATAGGATTCTCGGAAACTTCGGGTGTGCCACTCGAGCTTGGAATAGTGAAAAATCGCTATGTGCACCGCACTTTCATCGAACCCACTCAAGAATCGCGCAGGCATAGCGTAGCCCTGAAACTCGTGCCTTTGCCGGAAGTTCTTAAAGATAAAAGAATCGCAGTGATTGATGACTCTATCGTCCGAGGACACACTTCCAAAAAACTGGTCACGTCTTTGTTTGAAAACGGCGCCAAGGAAGTGCACTTGCTCATTTCTTCTCCGCCGGTGCGCTTCCCGGATTTTTACGGCATTGATACCCCAAAGCAAAAAGAACTCATCGCCTCGAATATGACCGTCGAAGAGATTCGCAAGTGGCTCGGGGCCACTTCTCTTCAGTATCTTTCATTGGAGGGATTGATCGAATCCATAGGAATTCCAAAAAATCATTTATGCACTTCCTTTTTTACCGGCGAGTACCCGATAGATTTAAAAGAGAGAAAATCCGAAGTTAGCTATGATGTCCCAAACGAGTAAAAAAAAATTAGTACTGATGGTTCATGAGGGAGGTAGTCACACTAATTTAAAGACAATACGAAGGGCGGTTGATGCCGGTAAAATTAATGCGGAAATTTCCGCGGTAGTTTCTGATAAAGAGAACGCGATACCGGTATTGGAGAAAATGTCCCCGGACTATATATGTCTCGCTGGTTGGAAGAAAATTATTCCTAAAAAAATTATAAAAGAATATAAGAACAAAATCTTAAATATACATCCGGGTTTAATTCCTGATACAGTCAACGAAAAAGTGAAAAATCCTGACGACACGGAAGCTTTGTGGAATAAAGAAATGTATGGTAATAAAGCCGTTCAGAATTTTTTAGATCGGAAAGCAACTTTTGCCGGCTCTTCTATTCATTTTTTAACCCTTGACTTTGATTTTGGGCCGGTTTTAGGGAGAACTTTTGAAAAAATTCAAATTAATGATACTGTTGAATCTCTATATGCACGGCTCAAAAAAAAAGAAAATGAGTTATATGTGGAGATTTTAGAAAAATTAACTCAATGAAAAAACAAAAAATTTTAATAATCGGTGCGGGTGGGGGCAGGGAACATGCGATCGGGTGGAAAATAGCGCAGTCGCCGAGAGCGGGGAAATTATTTTTTGCGCGAGGAAATGCCGGTACGGCAGAGCTTGGAACCAATCTAGAAATTAAAGAGAGGGAAATTTCAAAACTTATTGATTTCGCAAAAAACGAAAAAATAGATTTGACTTTGGTTGTAGCAGATGAGCCATTAGCACTCGGTGTCGTGGATGAATTTAAGAAAAATAATTTGCGAGTCTGGGGCCCGACCAAGGTAGCCGCACAAATAGAATGGTCCAAAGCGTATTCCAAGAATTTTATGCGCAAACACAATTTACCGACGGCCAGATTTGAAATATTTAGTAATTTTGAGAAGGCAAAAGCTTACTTGGAGGCAAGGCCTCCACTTGGAGGCCTTGCCTCCAAGTCCTCCCTTGTAATTAAGGCAAGCGGACTGGCGCTCGGTAAGGGAGTAGTGATAGTAAAAACACTTTCAGAATCCCTGCAAACACTTGAAGAGATGATGATAAAAAAAGTTTTTGGCGGCGCGGGCAATGAAGTGGTGATCGAAGAATTTTTGACAGGCCCGGAAATTTCCATTCATGTATTTTCCGACGGAAAAACATATAAAATATTTCCAGCTTCTCAAGATCATAAAAAAATTGGAGAAAGAGATACGGGGCTGAACACCGGAGGAGTGGGTGTTGTTGCTCCGCTCCCTTTCATGAATAAAGAAATGATGCAAAGAATTGAAAAAGAAATTATTGCGCCTACCATAAAAAATCTCAATGCCGAAGAACCATTTGTGGGAATACTTTATCCCGGTCTTATGCTCACGCCCGACGGTCCGAAAATTCTGGAATTCAACGCGCGCTTCGGCGACCCGGAAGCGGAAGCTTATATGAGGCTTTTAGACACGGATCTGCTCGATATAGTAGACGCTTCTATTGATGGAAAATTGGAGGAAGTTGAAGTCAGATGGAAAAATAAATTTGCTTGCAATGTTGTGCTTTGCTCCGGCGGGTACCCGGGGAGTTATGAGAAGGAAAAAATAATTTCGGGGGTGTGTCAAAGAGTCTCTTTGACAAAAGATTCTATGTCAAAGAGTCTCTTTGACAATGACGACGACATCGTTATTTTTCACGCTGGCACCAAAATAAATGAGAGAGAACAATTGGTCACTAACGGCGGACGGGTGCTTGGAGTTTCGGCATTGGGAAATTCTTTAGAAGAAGCGCTAGAAAAAGCCTACAAGACTATTGAAAAAATTTCGTTCGAGGGAATGCAATATAGAAGAGATATTGGTAAAAAAGCTCTAGAAATGATAAAATAAAATAAACTTATGAAAAAAAGTGTGAAAGTAAGTATAATTATGGGCTCAGATACGGATTTAGAGGTGTTTTCCGAATCGGCAAAGGTTCTCGAAGAATTCGGTGTCTTATATGATATGACGGTGGCATCAGCCCACAGAAGCCCTAATTTGGTTCATAAATGCGTTACCACTGCCAAAGAACGCGGAATTATGGTTATCATAGCGGGAGCCGGCGGAGCAGCGCATTTAGCGGGAGTGGCTGCATCTTTGACTACTTTGCCGGTAATTGGAATTCCAATAAAAACAAAAAGCTTGGACGGGCTGGATTCTCTTCTCTCCACCGTGAGCATGCCTCCCGGCGTGCCAGTGGCCACGGTCGGCATCAACGCCGGAAAAAATGCCGGGCTTCTGGCTGTCCAAATTCTCGCCACCTCTGATAAAAATTTAGAGAAAAAATTGCTTCTATATAAAAAAAAATTATCTAAAGATACTGAAGTCAAGGGTAAGAAACTTTTAAAAATCGGGTATAAAAAATATTTAAATCAGAAATAAAAATGTTAAACACCTTTTACTTTCAGAAAAATTCTCAACGCGTAAAAGCTTATGCGGAAGATGGTGTGGATGTAGAAGAAGAAGCGCTATTTTCCAGTTTCGCCGGGTCGGTTTGCAAAGCGAGTTACAAAAATTCTCCGTTTGTGGAAGTACACGACTTATCCGGCGGAGGATTCCGAGGTCCTCGTCCTTTCACCTTTAAAAATCTCCCCGAAGGATATTTTATTGAAGCCTCCACCGACGGAATCGGAACAAAGGGTATCATTATTGATGCCGCTAAAACCCATCATCTGGCAGCCTATGACCTCGTTGCCATGACCGCGAGCGATATTACCCGCTTTGGAGGCATTCCTTTGGTCTTGGTGAATGTTTTCGACACCACCAGCATAGGCAAGAAAGGCGATAAAATCAGCGAAACTTATAAGAGCGCCATAGCCGGACTGGGGGAAGTAGCCAAAGAAGAAAAAATTGTGATATTGAAAGGAGAAACCGCGCAAATGGGAGACGCACTTGGTTCAGAAATAAGCGATTCTAAAACCAAATTAAACTGGTCAGGCACGATGATCGGAGCCTATCATAAGGATAAAATGATCACCGGAGAAAATCTGGCACCCGGGCAGGTGATAATCGCGCTAAAAGAAAATGGTTTCCGGTGCAACGGCATAAGCTCTATTCGCGGAGCGCTTCGAGTAAAATACGGCAAGGAGTGGTGGAGAAATCCGGATGCGAAAGAACGCATCCGACAGACCGCGACCCCGTCCGTACTTTATGATGCCTATGTAAACACTCTGCACGGCTGGTATGATAAAAATTTCAAACCGGAAATTACGCTTCACGCAGTAGTTCATCTTTCCGGAGGGGCGTTCAGAGAAAAATTGGCCAAGGATATTCTCTTACCTAAAAAACTTTCCGCGGAACTTTTCGATCTATGGGATCCGCCTCAAATCATGCGAGAATGCGCTTTTTGGCGAAACATCACCGATGAAGAATTTTACGAGGTGTGGCACGGAGGGCAAGGAATGCTTCTGGTGGTGGACGAAAAAGACGCCGAGTACTGCGTTAAAAGAGCAAAAGATTTTGAAATTCAAGCAAAGATTGCAGGAAAAGTAACAAAAGAATCAGAACCTCAAGTTTCCATAAAATCCAAATTAACACCAGATAAAATAATTATTTATAAATAAATGGATATTGAAATAATCAAAAAACACATAGATGATGTATTAGTGGAAACAAATTTTACGAATTTGGGTAAAAAGAAAATCGGTAAAGTGCGGGACATCTATGTGGCCAAAAACACAGTAACTTTAATTTCCACCGACCGGCATTCTTCTTTTGACAGGATTATCGCGCATGTGCCTTTTAAAGGAGAAGTGCTTAATCAAATCAGTTTGTTCTGGTTTGATAAAACGAAAGATATTATAGAAAACCACGTCTTCGGCACTCCCGACCCTAATGTGGTTGTAGCCAAAAAATGCACTCCGCTTCCTATTGAATGTGTTGTTCGCGGATACATTACGGGAGTCACATCTACTTCGCTTTGGACCCATTATAAAGAAGGTAAACGCAATTTTGGCAATTTTGTTTTGCCCGAAGGAATTAAGAAAAATCAAAAATTGCCAGAGCCGGTTTTCACTCCTACCACCAAGTCAGAAGATCACGACCGACCCATCACTCCGGACGAAATAGTATCCGAAGGATTGCTCTCTCTGGAATTAACACAAGAAATCGAACGCGTTGCCAAGACCTTGTTCAAAAGAGGTCAAGAGATAGCGTTAGAGCAGGGATGGTTGTTGGTAGACACAAAATACGAATTCGGCCTAGACCAGGAAGGAAAATTGATCCTGATAGATGAAATTCATACACCGGACTCATCGCGTTATTGGAAAGCTGAGAGCTATGATGAACGTTTCAACGACGAACAGGAGCCGGAATATTTCGACAAGGAGTTTCTGCGCCTGTGGTTCAAAGACAACTGCGATCCATATAAAGACAAAACACTCCCCAAGGCTCCGACCCATCTCATCGCGGAGCTTTCTCGCCGTTACATTGAAATATACGAAACCATAACCGGTAAACCTTTCAATCATGACCTTTCACAACCAACCAAAGAACGCGTCGCGAAAAATTTAAAAAATAAATTATAATCCTTGCAAATTATTATTATTTATGGTATAATATGTGAGTATGGTAAACAACTCCATTAGTCCACTCGATGGCAGATATTTTAAAAAAACGCGAGCGCTCACGCCCTACTTTTCCGAGCAAGCTCTGATGAAATACCGAGTGGTAATGGAAGGGGAATATCTGATTTTTCTTTCTTTATCGGGAAAAACAAAATTAAAAAAATTCAAAAACACCGAAATTAAAAAAATTAGAAGTTTCTATAAATTGTCTCCAAAGGATTATGAGCGCATAAAAAAATTAGAGGAGACAATCAACCATGATGTAAAAGCGGTAGAATATTTTTTGAAAGAAAAATATTCAAAAACATCTTTAAAAAATAGGGTGGGGTGGATTCATTTTGCTCTTACTTCAGAGGACACCAATAATATCGCTTACGCGTTGATGCTTCGAGATGCCCTAGAGCATGTAATGATTCCCGGCGTCAAAGAGATAATCGGAAGTTTAAATCAATTAGCTAAAAAATATAAAAATTTACCGATGCTCGCCAGAACGCACGGCCAATCTGCCAGCCCCACCACTTTCGGCAAAGAAATGTTCGTTTTCAGCACCCGCTTAGAAAAAAGACTGGAAGGACTTAAAAATATAAAGATAGGCACAAAATTAAATGGAGCTACAGGAAATTACAACGCCCATGTCGCGGCATATAAAAATACAGACTGGGTAAAGTTCAGTAAAAAATTTATCAACAGTTTCAACAAACAAAAACCCGGAGTCTTGAAACTGGAACCTAATCTAACCACTACTCAAATAGAATGCCATGATAGTTATATTGCCATCTTTGATACCTTGAGGCGGATAAATACTATTCTTCTTGATTTCAATCAAGATATGTGGAGATATATTTCTGATGGTTGGGTAGAGCAGATGCCAAAGAAGAGGGAAGTGGGTTCTTCTACTATGCCCCACAAGATAAATCCAATTGATTTTGAAAACAGTGAAGGAAATTTGGGGCTGGCCAACGCACTTTTTGAATTTTTTGCCCGCAAACTGCCAATCTCCAGACTGCAAAGAGACCTTTCAGACTCTACGGTGGAACGTTCTTTCGGCACAGCTTTCGGATATACCTATTTGGCCCATACTTCTCTCTTAAAAGGATTGAGCAAAATCAGAATTGACAAAGAGAAGATAGGGGAAGATTTGCAGAATCATCCGGAAGTAATCACCGAAGCCATTCAGACCATCCTGCGTCGTGAAGGAATGATGATGCCCTATGAGAAATTAAAAGAGCTCTCCCGCGGAAAAAAAGTCACTCTGGCCGAGATTCATGAATTTATAGATACTCTCAAAGTGAGCGGAAAAATAAAAGAAGAACTAAAAAAAATCACTCCGGAAAATTACATTGGTCTGGCCTCAAAATTGGCAGGGTTAAAATAGCGACTTGTTTACCTGTATGCTAAGATGGGCATATGAAAATGCGGATTCTGGCTTCCGTGGCGCTTCTCATATCTGTATTCATTATGCCTTTTTGGGTATCTTTAATATTAGCTTTTTTGGAAATGTTTTATTTCCATTTTTTTGCTGAAGCGGTAATCATTTCTTTAATATCAGATCTTCTCTACAGCGCGCCGGTTCAAGTATTCTCGGGAGTGACCGGTGTGTTTTTTATCGTTTCCTTGGTTGTTTTTATCATTTTGGAATTATTGAAAAAGAAAATAAGATTAGAATATTGATATCATGATTTTGCGTAGATTCAAAAAAAATCGAATAAAAAATACCCTGGTAGATCCGGATGAGATATTTCTGGATTCTACCAATCTTCAAAATTTCGATCGTCAACAATTTGAAGGTCGAATAGAAAAACCAATTTCCAAAAAAACCGCCGCGGGATTGGGAATCTTTTTTTTAATTTTTATTTTGACTTTTCTGGGCAGATTGGGATATCTGCAAATCAAAAAAGGAGAAGCCTATTATAAAAGAAGTGAAAACAACACCCTAGAGAGAGCCATTATTTTCGCCGAAAGGGGAATAATTTACGACAGAAATAAGAAGGAACTTGCATGGAATCAAAAAATGGGGCATGAAGGGGGAGGAGGCAGTAAATTCGGCATACGCGCATATTTAAAAGATGGTTTCGCGCATCTTTTGGGTTATGTAAGCTATCCGGCGCAAGATAAATCCGGGAATTATTGGCAGGGAGAATTTAAAGGAATTGATGGACTGGAAAAACAATATGACACCATTCTTCAAGGTAAAAATGGTTCAAAAATAGTTGAAAGAGACGCTTATGGAAAAATTCATTCGGAAAATATAGTAAATGCTCCAAAAAGGGGACAAGATTTGATAACCGCCATAGATGCTTCAATACAGGCAAAATTATTTTCTCTAATTAAAGAAGCTTCCCAAAAAAGTACTTTCGTCGGCGGAGCAGGAATACTTCTTGATGCCAAAAACGGCGAAGTATTGGCCGTCACAAGTTATCCGGAATACGATCCAGAAATATTGTCTTTGGGGAAAGACACAAAGATAATAAACGGCTATCTTGCCGATAAACGCGGAGTTTTTATAGATAGAACTATTTCCGGGTTGTATGCTCCAGGTTCGATAGTTAAACCTATTTTCGCGCTTGGCGCCCTTGTCGAAAATATTATCAATCCTAAAAAAGAAATTCTGTCGATTGGTGAAATTTCTATACCTAATCCCTATATCAAAGGAGAATTTTCTGTTTTTAAAGATTGGAAAGCTCACGGTTGGACAAATATGCAAGAAGCTCTGGCGGTATCATCGGATGTATATTTTTATACAATCGGAGGCGGTTTTGAAAGTCAAAAAGGTCTGGGTATATCCAATCTGGAAAAATATGCTCGGCTCTTCGGTGTCGGAGAAAAAACAGGAATAGACCTGCCAGATGAAAAAAGCGGCACTATCCCGAGTCCTGAATGGAAAGAAAAAAATTTCAAAGGAGATCCATGGCGCATCGGAGACACTTACAATACCTCTATCGGGCAGTATGGCTTCCAGGTGACTCCCATGGAAATGTCTCGGGTGGCGGCAGCTATTGCAAACGGTGGCACATTGATATCTCCCCATATTATGAACTTGGAGGCCTTGCCTCCAAGTGGAGACCTTGTCTCAAAATTAGATTTTAACAAAGAATATTTAGATATAGTGCACGAGGGCATGAGAGGAGCGGTAACATACGGCACGGCGGTAGCGCTCAATGTGCCATATGTAAAAGTAGCGGCCAAAACCGGAACCGCGGAACTTGGACTCGCAAAAAATAAAATTAATTCCTGGGTAATCGGATTTTTCCCATATGAAAATCCGCGATATGTATTTACAATTTTAATGGAATCCGGACGAGCATCCGGTCTCATTAGCGCTTCTTCAATAATGCGAGACCTTTTGGACTGGATGTATATAAACACGCCGGAATACCTAAAGTAAAATATTTGCGCTATAAATACAAGTAAGATATAATGAAATTATGTCTAAGGGGAAAATACTTCTAATGGCGGGTATTTGGATAAGCGTACTTCCGTACCTTGGGTTTCCTTATGGACTGAAAAATATCCTTTTTACTCTCTCTGGATTTGGAATTATTTATATAGGTTATATGCTTTATAAAGAAAACAAAAAAGGATTGAAAAAAGAGGGGACTTTATTTGAGAACTTTTCGGAAAACACAGATTTTACCGGAGAAGATATTGGAAATAATTAGAAACATTAAAGATTTTAAAAAGTAAAATAATGATTGGATTTTTAAAAACAAGACAAAATCTTTTTGTGATATTGCTTGTCATAGCATCCTTTATTCTGGGAAACTATTTCGGTGGTGAAAAACATTCGGAAATAGAAAAAGCGATATCACTGTATAATAAAGAAACTGCGGTAGATACTAAAACGGATTTCGCTCCCTTCTGGAAAGCCTGGAATGTTATAAATGAAAAATATCAAAGTCCGGAAGAAACAACCGACCAGGAAAGGGTTTATGGAGCTATTTCCGGTCTATTGGGAGCTCTGAATGACCCTTATAGCGTCTTTTTTAATCCGGAAGAAACTAAAGCCTTTAAAGAAGAAATTGCCGGTAATTTTACCGGAGTGGGAATGGAAGTCGGGATAAAAAATAAAGTGCTTACCGTCATCGCTCCACTCAAAGACACTCCGGCGGAGCGCGCGGGTATTCGCTCTGGCGATCAAATCTTAAAAATCGGCGAATCCATCACTTCGGAACTCACTATAGAAAAGGCGATAAAACTCATACGCGGAGAAAAAGGCACTTCTGTCATTTTGACTATTTTTCGCGAAGGATACAAAGAACCGAAGGAGTTTACAATTATTCGCGATATAATAAATGTACCTACTTTGGATTCTGAGCTCCGGGAAGACGGAGTCTATGTAATTAAATTATATAGTTTTTCCGCCAATGCTACCAATTTATTCAGTCAGGCAATGCAAAATTTTGAGAAATCCGGTAGCAACAAACTTTTACTTGATTTAAGGGGTAACCCGGGAGGTTATTTAGAGGCGGCAGTGGATATTTCCAGTTGGTTTCTTCCGGCGGGTAAAGTGGTGGTTATTGAAAATTATGGAGAAAACCACAAACCCAAAATATTTAGAAGCAGGGGATATAATATACTTGATAAAAATGCAAAATTCGTGATTTTAATAAATGGCGGGTCGGCTTCTGCTTCGGAAATCGTAGCTGGGGCCATGCAGGACCACGGTCGAGCGATACTTGTAGGCACACAATCTTTCGGCAAAGGTTCGGTACAAGAAATGGTAGATATTACTAAGAATACCGTTCTAAAAATTACTGTGGCTAAATGGCTTACTCCAAATGGCCACACCATAGAAGAAAAAGGTCTTATTCCGGATCATGAAGTAGAAATGACATTAAAAGATCTTGATGAGGGAAAAGATCCTCAAATGGAAAAAGCAATAAAATTATTATTATTAAACTAATGAGCGAAAAAATCATTTATGCGCGTAATTTTTTTACAAGATGTGCCTAGGGTGGGGAGAAGGTATGAAATAAAGGAAGTGAACGACGGCTATGCCGTGAATTTTCTTCTGCCGAGAAAACTCGCCGAAGTGGCGACTCCTCGCGCCATCCTCGAGATGGAAAAGCGACAAAAAGAAATTGTGATTGAAAGGGAAGTACAGGAAAGTTTATTGCTGAAAAATTTAGAGGAAATAAAGGGGAAAATGCTCACCATCAAAGCCAAAGCGGATGAAAAAGGTCATTTGTTTTCCGGTATTCACCAGAAGGAAATTTTAGACGCCATGAGGGAACAACATCATGCCGAAATCGCGCCCGAATTTATCGTCCTGGAAAAACCAATCAAAGCAGTAGGAGAGTTTGAAATTCCGATTGAAGTCAAAGGCAAAAAGTCTTCGTTTGGGCTTATTGTAGAGAAAATTTAAATGTTTTGCCAAATTTTGCCAAAGCCTTGCTTTGGCAACTTATGGAAAAAATTTAAATCATTTTAAAAACATTGCCGCCGGCAAATTAACTTTTTAATTCGGCTTGACTACACACTTACAGTGTGTATAATAGGTTATATGCATACTAATCAAAAATATAACAGAATAAATATAACTTTACCAAAAAGTACTTTGAACCTTTTGCATAAAGCCACAGCAAAAAGACATCGTAGTGAGGTTATCGACCTGGCAGTTAGACAATATATTCACTCTCTGGGGAAAAAATACATAAAGCAGGGTTTGATTTTGGCAGGCAAAGAAAGGTCTTCGCGTGATTTGGAAATAGTGAAGGAGTTTGCGCAAATGAAAGATTTATAATGGAAACTAAGAGAAAAAACTTTTACACGAAATCTTATCCTTATCCTCGACGTGGGGAAATACATCTGGTTAATTTTGACCCAACGATAGGATCAGAGATAAAAAAGACCCGTCCCGCTGTTATTATTCAAAATGATGTTTCCAACGAGCATAGCCAAGTAACGATAGTAGCGGCTATTACTTCCCAAATAAATTTACCTTTATATCCCAATGAAATTTTGATTAAATCTCCGGAAGGAGGACTAGAAAAAGATTCTGCGACGCTTCTCAATCAGATTCGTAGTATAGATCGCAAAAGACTTATAAAAAAAATGGGCGCCGTATCGCCGGCTACTTTAGAAAAAATCGAAAATGCCTTAAAGATCAGCTTGGGGATGGTGAAGTTTTAAGTGTAAATTTACTGAAAAAAGTTAAACTAAACGACACTCACTACTTTTTTTACCAAAGTTTTGCCGTTGAAAGAGACCTTACGCTTGGAGCCAAACTTGACAATACCGGATTTAATGGCGAAGAGGGTATGATCCTTGCCTATAGACACATTATTGCCCGCCAAAATGGCTGTACCGCGCTGGCGGACAATAATAGAGCCAGATTGGGCTTTTTGGCCACCGGAAAGCTTAATACCGAGATATTTGGGCTGTGAATCTCTTAAGTTTTTAGCCGTACCGCCAGCTTTTCTATGTGCCATAAAATTAGATTAATAGTATAATAAATTTAATGGAAAAAATCAAGCAATTTTTAGATTCTCCGGTTAGTAAAGACATTTTGACGGTCATAATAGTCATTCTGGTGGGATTAATATCATTTGGTCTGGGCCGACTTTCCAAACAACCCAAAAACGAAGGTTTAAAGATAGAATATAAGGGAGAAACGGCTGACATTACCGCCAATGTGTCAAGGCCCGTCCTTGACACGGGGAAAATCGCTACCAGAGCTTTTTTCGCTTCAAATAAAGGAAGCAAATATTATCCCGTCGGGTGTTCAGCCGGAAAAAATCTAAAAGAAGAAAATCGAATATATTTTAATACCAGGGAATCGGCTGAAATCGCCGGTTATGAACTTTCAACCTCTTGCAGATAGAAAGATAGCGGGGGAAGAGGAATTAGAGCTTTATATATTATAAATACAAAGACGTCGCACAATATATGTTGTGCGTAAAATACTTTATGTACAAAATCTTGATCTAACTCCCTTTGGTATTATTATAATCCACCTGTGGCGCCGCGTTGTCGAAGTCCGTGGATTTACCATCGCGTATACGCTCAAGATTTGAGACAAAAGATTTCCAAAAAAGATTTATAAAAATATCGTTCCAAATATAATTGGCGGGTTTCTCAAGATATTTAAACCAGATACTTTTTGATTTCCCCTCGACATAGCCCAAATTTTCCCGACCCGTGGGACTTTCTACCACTCCCTTAATACTGATATTAAAATAACTCAATATTAAAATAAGTATAAATCCCCAAAAGATAATCCCTAATATGCTTATCCCTCTGTTAAAATCATTTTTCATAAATTGATTGTACCATATTAAATTAACGAGATGAATATGATGGCAAATAATACATCGGATCAAGGTAAGCATTAATAGCGGCAATCGGCTGGGTCAAAATCCTACCTGGACAAGATTTACTCGGAATGCTCTTTACCCCCACGGCATCAGAAGCATAAAGAGAAACATGTAAATGGGGTCCCGTAGAATAGCCCGTATTGCCGCTATAAGCCACTACCGTACCCCTTACTACCCTATCTCCCACCCTTGCCTTCACAAGCGAAAGATGGCCATAAGCGCTTGAAAGACCATTGTCATATTTAATAAGAATAAATTTACCAAAAGATGCCCCCGGGCATTGTGTATCCGTATCTCCCACACCTACCACTATTCCGGAAGCCATGGATTTGACTGAAGTACCTACTGTGGCTCGAAAATCTACTCCACTATGCGTTCCCGAGGCATACAATCTTTTTGAATCCGAAGTTTTTCCAAAAAGCTGGGTAATATATATAAAATCAAGAGGCCAAGACAACACCCCCGCGTTCGGAAGTTTTGACGGATCCAGAATATAAACAAGCTCTGATTCGTATGCCCGCAATTCTCTCTCCAGCGCATCCTTCTGCGCCAACCTTTCTTTTATAATTTTTTGGAAACCGGCTTCGCTGTTTTTTGTCTGCGCCAAAAGCTTGTTTTTTTCTTTTGAATTCTGCTCCACTATTTTTCTTTGATCGGCTAGATCCGTTTTCAAGTTCAAAAGTTCATTTTTTGCTTCAATCGTCTCAGCTCTAGTGTCTTCAAGTTCTACTTTTATTCCCCGAAGTATTTCAATATGATCAATGATCTTCTCCCGCACGGATATTCTCTGGTCAATATCATTCCAAGCCAGAGTAAAATCTTCCGCGGAAAGTAAAATTTCCACTAAACTTGAATTTTCAAATTCATTGGTAATCTTTATACTCGCGGCAATAGCCTGCATATTATTGGAAATCGAATTTTGCTTTGTACTGATATCTTCGCTTAAACCTTGGATTTTAAAATTGGTCTTTTCTATTTTATTTTCAGTAATACTAATATCCGCATTTAGTTTTTTTCTGGTAATGTCAAGCGCTTTTATAGAACTTGAGAGAGAATTTTTTTCTTGACCTAGTTCGTCAAGTTCTTTTTGATAAGATCGTATCTCTATTTCCAGTTTTACGATATCATTGTTTCTCTGGTCTATCTTATTTTGCAATTCTTTGGCTGTTTGAGCGAAAGAAAAAAAAACTGGCGCCGTCAAAAATACGACGAGAATACAAAAAATTAATTTAAATCGCTTTTTGTAATCTTGAAATGGTCTCATCTTTTCCTAAAATAGAAGCTATGGTAAAGGGATCTGGAGATTTATCCCGGCCGGACAAAGCAAAACGTACCGGATGAAGCAATTCCCCGCGGCTTTCTAAGTTGTCAGCCATAAGCATTAAAGCATTTTTTATCTCCGAGACTGAAAAATTATTCTTATCTAGGTTCTCCAACGCTTTTTTAGCAAGTTGTAAATTATTTTTGATTCTTTCAACCGAAGTATTCCTAAAAATTAATTTTGATTTTTCATAAATAGGCGCTTTAAAAAAGAAATCAAAATCTCCGCTATCGAGTATTTCTTTTATATCGCTCCATTTTGAAATTCTCTCGGAGAGTATAGGCACGAATTTTGAATCTCTGTATTTTTCATATTTACTGGGAATAAAAGAAAAAATATTGCTTTCCAATTCTTTTTTGGGCAATTTTTTAATATGCTCTTTATTCAGCCAATTCAATTTCTCTTCATTGAATTTTGCCCCGGCTCTTTGTATATGTTTAAGATCGAAAGATTCCACTATCTCTTGTTTTGACATCACTTCCCTGTTATCCCCTTCCCCGGGATTCCATCCAATAAAAGCCAAAAAGTTGAACATTGCTTCCGGTAGATAGCCATCCTTTTGGTAATCCAAAATATCCTTGGCTCCGTCTCTTTTGCCAAGTTTTTTCATGCCGGTTTCTCCTAAAATCGGAGGTAGAGTAACAAACTCCGGCCGATCAATTCCTAAAGCCTCATATAAAGCCAAATAATTCGGGGTGGAAGAAATAAATTCGTCTGCTCGAAATATATGAGTCACTTCCATCAGCATATCATCTACTACGTGAGCAAAATTATAAGTAGGATACCCATCGCTTTTAATCAACACAAAATCATCCACTGCTTCTTCGCCTGCTTCCAAATCTCCGCGAACCAGATCGCGCCATTTATATTTTTTGGCTGTAGTCTTCAAGCGAAGAGGTCGCGCGCCATCTTGTTTATATTCCCATTTAGGGGGATTTTCCGGTCGATGATTTCTATATAAAAAAGGTCTTTTTTCTTCTTCCGCTTTCTTTCTAAAAGCTTGCAATTCTTCCGGAGAATACGGGTCTGTATAAGCTAAGCCTTTTTCCACCAAAAGATTGGCATATTTTTTATAAGTATCAAGCCTTTCTGATTGCTTAAACGGCCCATGCAAACCTCCAATATCCGGACCTTCATTCCAGTCTATGCCAAGCCACTTAAGTGAAACTAAAATGTGCTCTATTGAACCCTGTACCTCTCTTTTTTTATCCGTATCTTCGATGCGTAGAATAAATACGCCATTATTTTTTTGGGCCCACAGCCAACTAAAAATAGCGGTTCGTACCCCGCCCACATGCAAAAAGCCAGTTGGACTGGGGGCAAATCTGGTAATGATTTTTTTATCTGACATGCATGTATAATAGCACAAAATACAACCCCCTAAATCCCCAGATACACCAAAAATTGCCAAAGGAGACACTTTGACAAGCTGTCAAAGTGTCTCTTTAACAATTTTACTGTTCATGACTCAAAGCCATATCCACCAAAGCGCGAGCAATTTTTATAGCCGCATCCGGTTTATGAAATGTCTTCGCCGAAGCCGCCATATTATTCCATACAGATTTGTTTTCTATGATTCTCTCAACCTCGGAAGCAAAAATATTTCCGGTCATATTGGCTTCTTCGATGACAGTACAAGCTCCGGCGCGGGCGTAATTGAAAGCGTTTTTTCTTTGATGATCCATGTTTGTTCTGGTGATAGGAATCAAGACAGCCGGCAACCCCCATGAAGCAATCTCAAAAAGAGCCGATCCCGCCCGAGAGACAACCAGCGAAGCCGCTCCGGATGACATTTTGAGTTCCAAAGGATTAAGAAATGCCCTAGACACATATCTTAATTTATTAGAATTACCGGTAAGCACTACGTCCGCTCGACCAGAAATATTTTGCCAATTATTTACTCCGGTTTGATGGATTATTTGATAATTTTTTATTAATCTCGGCAGGGCATCAAGAACGGTATTGTTGATCAATTCAGCTCCTTGCGATCCCCCTAAAATGAGAATTGTCGGTAAATTGGATTCAAATTTAAAAAATTCTAAAGCCGCTTTTTTAAAAGCAGGTTCCATTATGGCGGAACGAATAGGCTGGCCTGTCCAGGCTATATTTTTCCGGCTATTTTTCGGAAAAAATTCCGCCGCTTCTTCGAAAGATATTGCTATTTTCTTGGCAAAACGGCCGGCCCATTTATTTACCCTTCCGGGAACAGCATCGGATTCATGGATAACAACCGGGATGCGCAATATTCTGGCCGCTAAAATAGCCGGAAATGAAGCATAACCCCCCTTACCGAATACTACATCTGGATAAATAGTAAACATTTTATATAAAGCATTAATCGAACCAAAAAGTATTTTTGGTAGTTGAGATAAATGTTTACCCACGGCCACTTCTTCGAATAGAATTCCGTTTTCGAAAAGCATTTCCTTGTCATAGGGGCTGTCAGAAATATAATACAGTTTGGCTCCTATGATGTTTTCACGATCGATTATTTGATTGATTTTTTCAGAGACAGCAATAATGGGATAAAAATGTCCCCCGCTCCCGCCTCCGGTAAAAACTATTTTCATGAATTTTTTGCTATTTGTTAAATTTCGATATCTGCAGAATTATACCCATGGCCGCAAGGTAGATCATGAGAGAAGTACCCCCATGACTCATGAAAACAAGCGGCACTCCGGTAAGCGGAAACACTCCGGTAGTCGAAGCTATGTGCATGAAAGACTGCAACACGACAAGTATAACAATTCCGGATACCATTAGTCCACCGAACAAATCCGGGGCATTTTTAGCTATTTGGATACCCCGAAGTAAAAAAAGAAGATATAAAAGGATAACGCCACACGCTCCCACAAAGCCAAGCTCCTCCCCCAGAACAGAAAAAATAGAATCTCCTTGCGGTTCAGGTAAGTAGCTGAATTTTTGAATGCTTTGTCCAAATCCCCTACCAAAAACCCCGCCGGATCCGAAGGCAATCAATGACTGCTGGATTTGATAAGACGAGCCTCTGGGATCACTTGAAGGATCAATAAATGTTTTTACCCTATTTTTAAGATACGGGGTAAAAGCGGTAAAAATAGAAAGAGCAATAATGGCGCAGATACCAAAACCAAGAAGATATTTCATGGGCACTCCGGAGATAAAAAGCATGGAACATCCAGTAAGGGTTATCAGAATGAAACTCTTGGTGTCCGGCTGTTTGAACAGGATAAGAGCAATAATCGAAAGCATCACAAAAAGCGGCAAGATTCCGAATTTGAAATCTTGCACTTTGTTCTTGGCCCAGGCAAGCCAGGCGGCAAAATAAATTATAAAACCGAATTTCAGAAATTCTACCGGTTGAAAAGAAATAGGGCCGAGTTTTATCCATCTGGTTGCTCCGCCGTGACTCCAGCCAAAATAAGGAATAAAAACAGCCGCGGTAATAATGATGGAAAATAAAAAAATATAAAATGCGTATTTACGCCAAAATTTATAATTTATCTTGGTGGTAAAGTACATACCTAAAAGCCCTAAACCAAGACCCAGCACAAGCTGGTTAAAAAGAACCGAATAAAAAGTAGATTTGCTTTTTACTAAAATACCCAAAGAAGCGGAAATGAACATCGCTACCCCTAAAAAAACAAGCAGAAACAAAACTATAAAGAAAAATTTATCCGCTTTGTGTTCTCTCATAATTTATTTTATCGGCTGATAATCGCCAAAATGATACCAATAATCGAAAAAATAATAGACGACACCCAGTATCGCATGGTTACCTTGTAAGTCGGCCAACCGATGGCTTCGAAGTGATGATGGAGGGGGGCCAGTCTAAAAATTCTTTTTCCTCCTCGAAATTTTTTTGACAGCATTTGCAGAATGACTGAAACCGAAGTGACTGCAAGCGGCAAAGCCACTATCGGCAAAATAAATACCGAATCGGTAAGAAAAGCCAGAGTGGCAAGCGTAATGGTAAGTCCCATAATTCCCGTTTCTCCCATATAGAACCTGGCTGGAGGAATATTAAACCATAAAAATGCCAAAAGCGCTCCGGTAATCACTCCGGAGAAAGCCGCCAGATCTATCTGGTTGTTGGCAAAAGCGATTGCCGAATACGCGGCAAAAATGGAAGCTAGCACTCCGCCGGCAAGACCGTCTATGCCGTCTATTACTCCCCCGGAAAAGGTAGCAAGCGTCACTAACATAAAAAAAGGAATTATCAAAAATCCAAGATACAAATCTCCGCCGAAAGGAATATGAAGGCTTGTCATATCCAATTTATAAAAAAACCATATTCCAATCAGAAAAGAAATAAGAGCAATCAAAAAAGCCTTCCAATTTCGCCAAGAAACATCATCTCGGGCAAATTTACTGTCGCTATAAATTTGAATTAAATCATCCCAAAGTCCTATAATGGCCCCCAAAAGTAAAGTAAAAAACGGGATTAAAGTCTGATTGCGAGAGAGAAAATTCAGTTTTATCGATAATGGAGAAGGAGAAAAAATTCCCATAGTATAAAAAACCAAAGTAGAAAATAATATCGAACCCCAAATTATTACCCCTCCTATTCTGGGAGTGTTGAGCTCTCCTTTCTCATTATGAATATTCTTAAAATCAGTAGTGGATGTTTCGATACTCCTTGAATATTTTTTCCACATCTTATATTTATAGAAAAAATGAGTGGCAAAAGGAGTGAAAAAAAGGCCAAGAAAAAAGGCAAAAGCCGTGGGCACAAAAATTTTAACCAAATCTAAATACATAATGCTATATTAGATTATATCATTTAATTATGGTATTGTCTTTTTGTGCAAAAAAATTTATTAAAACTGATTCTGGTACTGGTGGTTATCTCTTTTGTAGCTGTTCCATACGTCATTTTAGCTCCGGAACGCGCGCGAGAAAAAGCGGAAGAAGAAAGATTATTTAAAGAAGAAATAGCGCGAACAACTGCAGAGAAAAAAACATATCTCTTGGGTAAGTTCGATCCTTCCGTATGGCCCGATTTCGTTCAAATTCCCTTTGAGTACACCGTAGCGCGGACAAAAATGTATTTAAGAAAAGAAACATATGCATCATATGAAAAAATGAGAAATGAAGCCCTAAAAAGCGATATAATTTTAAATATAGCATCAGCCGCCAGAAATTTTGATTACCAAAAAATGCTCTGGAATAATAAATGGAACGGCATCACTCTGGTAGAGGGACAAAAGCTTCCAGAAATCTTTCCGGATGAATTGGAAAGATTTCGTAAAATTCTTGAATATAGCGCCGCGCCCGGCACCTCCAGGCACCATTGGGGCACAGATATAGACATAAACGGAGCCGACTCGATATATTTCGATTCCGAAAAGGGTCAAAAAGAATACGCCTGGCTCCACCAGAACGCCTGGAAATTTGGTTTCTGTCAAACATACGATCAAAAAGGACCAAACCGCGCAAGTGGATACAACGAAGAAAAATGGCATTGGTCTTATCTGCCTCTTTCTGTAAATTTTACGGAAGAATATAAAAATTTAATCAAAGAAGAAGACATAAAAGGATTTTTAGGCGAAGAATATGTCCCCTCTTTTAACTTAATAAATAATTATGTTTTGAGCATCAATCCAGATTGCGTTTGAAAACGGTTCATACCCAATCAATATCACTTAGGCACGGCCGCCCCCATAGTGATATGATGTATTTTAGAGAATTATTAGCCTAAAGTTCTAGTCTGAGGTTATCCGAGATTAGTAAACTTCCTGCTGGTAACATTTTTCGCAGTAAACTATCTCCGGTCGATCGGGAGCGTAGCTGGTTTCAAATTCTACCGCGCACTTCCCTGTTCCGTGAAAATGTTTTCGTTTTTCGCACATACATTGCCTGTGCCAGAGCTTAAATGGATTCCTACGAGCTAGGCGATTAGCGTGACGACAGAAGAAGCATTTTCGCGGAATAGGAATCTTCATTTTTTTATAGAAAATAAACTCGTTCTGAACTATCTTGTAATTTCTATTACATTCCACGCATACAAGAACTTCCTCAAGTATCGAATCATCGATATCGTTGATAGAATCCGGTATGTTTTTAGGTAGCAATGTTTCCTTGCCGACGGTTTTCTGCACATTATCCTGCCAGCTGTATCCTCTCTCCAAAGCTTGCTCTTTGGAGAGGGCAAGGAGCTCCGGCGCGCATGATTCGTTGTATCCGAAAGGCGAAAGTTCTATCGGGTAAAATTCTCCGTATTTATAGACATTGCCTGCTTTGTCTGTGTAGGGCATCTCATCCATGTGTTTGATTATTTTAGGCGCTAATTTTTCATATTCTTCTTTTGTATATTGCTTGTTGAAAATAACATAATTTGAATTGCGAATCCCCACAGAGCCAAGGCTATGTTTGCAGTTATGGCAATGTTGGGTGTACTTGAGATCCTGGCTTTTGACGGAAAAAAGAGCAAAAAAGTTGAGTTGAGAATGGTCGCCGACCATGCATTCGTAGCTCTCAGAAACTCCTCCGCAAAGCGTCAAATCAAAAGAATCTTTATCAGGACTTAAAGTGTCCCCAATAAAATCGCTATATCTACAATTTTCAGAATTTTTGGCCACAAAAGAATATTTCACATTTTTCGAATCGGAAACTATATCGCCCAAACTGTTCAGACAACGAAAAACCAGAGCATACCTGCGCGGATGATTTAAAATAAATTCTTTGTATTCTTTTTTCGCTTTTTTTACACCCGAGAAAGTATCGAGCTGATAACTTTGCAATATTTTTTCGTATTCTTCTTCGGGATATTGTTTATTTTTAAAAAAATATCTTTTGTTGCGAAGCCCGTAAGACATAAAACAATCTTGGCAATCTATGCAATCATATATGAATTGCGAATCGATACACGCCTTGGCTATATTAGAGTATCTGACATTGTAACAATTACTGGTCATATAGCATTCATATAATTTTTCGCTCTTGGATCGAATGATCATAGAATCCAAAATGTCCCGCCCGGCCAAAATAAAAAAACTGTACATTACGCTTTCCACATGCCAGCCGGAAAAACACATGTAGCAATTTTTAGAAAACCACCAGTCGTGGGTGTATTCACAGTTCAAGCTCGCGATGCCGTCGTCATTTACCACAGACATGTGCGGAACCTTCTTCATTAATTTGTTAAACTGGGTAAAAAAAGGTTTTGAAAAATCATAATCCACCGCATAGTTTTTAGGATCCCATTTATCACTCCACCAGCATTTGTTGCAATAGATGGTCAGTCTGGAATTGGGAGAATAAATAGAAACAACTGACTTCCCGCATAATTCGCATTTGCGCGAATAAAGCGACATATTATTCCTCCAAGCCCAACGCCTCTGCCTTCGGCACTCCGGACAAAAAGTAGGCGGCGGTACGCAAATTTTTTCATAAAATCCAAAATCATCCGGCTCGATGATGAAATCTTTTTTGCAATTCTGGCATTGTTTAATTTCTGGTTTCATAATTTTCATTCTAATGTTCTAACGAACTTTAGAACATCAATACTTACTCTTCGTTTTTTAATTCTTCTTCTAAATTTTTGGCGGCGATTTTGGTCTCTTTATGCACTTCGTCATATTCTGGTAATTCTTCTATTGATTTGATACCCATATAGGAGAGAAGTTCAAAGCTTGGTCTGTAAATATGACGTCTGTTGTCTTTAGGGTCTGTAATTCTCTCTACAAGCCCGCGCACAGACAATGACCGCAAAGTAAAACTGGAATTTACTCCCCGAATGTAGTCGATTTCTGAACGGCTAGCCCCATTTTTATAAAGCACGATAGATAGTGTTTCCAACGACGCTTTTGAAAGCTCTTTTTTGAGTTCTTCTTTTTGTAAATTTTCTATTAGGTCTGTAAACTCTGGCGCCGTGCCCAACATTACTTCACTATCTTTTTCAATCAACACTATCCCCCTACTTTGATAAATTTCTTTTAATTTTGTCAACGCTTCATTTATTTGCGTCTGTTCAACACCGAAAATTTCCGTAAGCTTTTTTTTCGACACTGGTTCTCCCTTCCAAAATAATATTGCTTCGATTTGTTGTTCTAAATTCATAGCTGATTTTTAACTAACTTTCTGTTTCACTAATTATTTTTTATAATAATAATATCTTTATCTCCTTCTTGGGTCGCATGAATTATGCCTTGCCTTACGAGCTCCAACATAGCTAAAAATCCCACTATCACTTCTACTTTTTCCGTCTTACCTGCTTTACCGGGTTCGGTAAATTCTCTGAAACTCATCTTAATGGCATCTTTAATCTGGCTAGAGAGCCGATCCAGCATCTCTTCGATACTCACCACTTTCTTCACTTCTACTTCCGGCATAAAGACTTTCTGTGGCATTGCCCCGAGAGCTTCTCGAGCGAAAGTCATCATGGACTCTTTGGTAATTCGCTCATCGGGTAAAAACACCACCGTATTATTCTTTTTTTCAAGTGCGGCGAAAATTATTTTTCTTCCAAAATTATCTTTTACATGCGCGGAAAGCTTGGAAAAAATATCGTATAGTCTAAGCTTTTCTTCAAGATCCTTAATGTCTCCTTTTTCTTCATCGGACAAATCCAAAGAAGGCAGAAGTGATTTCGATTTAATTAAAATTAGGGTGGAAGCCACCACCAGAAACCCCGCCGTTTCTCCCGGAGACAATTTTCCCATGTCGTTTACATATTTCAGATAATCTTCGGTGACTTCCGCAAGCGAGAAATTGCAAATGTGTAATTTTCTCTTCTCCACAAGATCAAGAAGGAGGCCGAGCGGACCTTCGAAAACAGAAGTTTTGACCGTATAACTCGGATAGTTTTGGGTTTCCATTGTTATATGCTAACATTTTCTTATGAAATCTAAAAGCGTTCGGCTTTCAAAGAATGTTGTCCCAATAGAATACGATATACAGTTAAAGCCGGATCTGGATAACTTTACTTTTGAAGGCGTGGAAACCATCAGTCTTAGTATTTTGCAAAAGACTAGAATAGTTACTCTGCACTCCAAAGAGCTCGAGATTAAAACTGCTTCTGCCGAAGCCTTGCTTTGGCGAAAACGCCAAAGCAAGGCTTCGGCACTCTTTGCCAAAAAAATTAGTTATAACAAGAAGGCCGAAACAGTCACTTTTATATTTTCTAAACCGATACCACTTGGAAAAAATAAATTAACTTTAGTATTCAAGGGAATACTAAACGACAAAATGCGCGGGTTTTATAAAAGTTCGTACAATATAGAGGGTAAAACATATCACATAGCAACAACACAGTTTGAGGCCACAGATGCTAGGCGCGCCTTCCCCTGCTTTGATGAACCGGCATATAAGGCAGTATTTCATATTTCGCTTGTCGCACCGAAAAATAAAACGGTAATCTCAAATACTTTGTCGGTATCTGTCTTGGAACATGATGCCGGATATCAGATTGTAAAATTTTCTCCTACACCAAAAATGTCTACGTACTTGCTTGCATTCATTGTCGGCGATTTTGAATGTATCGAATCTAAAACCAAAAATGGAATTTTGGTCCGCGTTTTCACTACTCCTGGAAAAAAACATCAGGCAAAGTTTGCGCTAAAATGCGCTGTGAAGACTTTAGAATTTTACGAAAAATATTTTGACATCGCTTATCCGCTTCCAGTTTTAGATATGATAGCTATTCCCGACTTTTCTTCCGGAGCTATGGAAAATTGGGGAGCTATTACCTACCGCGAATCCGCTCTGCTTGTAGATGAAAATCATTCCTCTGTATCCAATAAGCAATGGGTCGCGCTTGTGATCGCGCACGAAATAGCCCACCAATGGTTCGGCAACCTTGTGACCATGGAGTGGTGGACGCATTTATGGCTTAATGAAGGATTCGCTTCATATATAGAATACTTGGCAGTAGACAAACTTTTCCCAAAGTGGGATATCTGGACTCAGTTTTCTACGAATGATTTGGGAATTGCCCTTAGACTGGACAGTCTTCTCCACACGCATTCCATCGAAATACCAGTCCATCATCCGGATGAAATAGGGGAAATCTTTGATGAAGTTTCATATTCCAAAGGAGCATCGATCATTCGAATGCTTGCGGATTATTTGGGAGAAAAAGATTTTCGGGACGGCTTGCGTTATTATCTGAAAAAGCATATTTATAAAAATACAGAAACAATTCATCTTTGGCAAGCTTTTGAAAAAATCTCAAAGAAACCTGTCGCAAAGATAATGCATAATTGGACTTCCAAACCCGGCTATCCTGTCGTCAAAGCCGAAATAAAAAATAAAAAACTGGTTTGGTCCCAAGAAAGATTTTTTGCCAGCTCAGTTTCAAAGAAAAAAGCAAAAGACAAAACTAAATGGGAGATTCCAATAACTTTCAAAAAAAATAAAATAAATTTTGGCGAGACGGGGTTCTACAGGACGGCTTATTCGAAAGAATTATTAGAAAAACTTCGTGAGCCAATACAAAATAAAAAATTAAGTGCTCGCGACCGACTGGGCATTATTCGTGACCTTTTTGCTCTTGCTGAAGCAGGAATAATTTCCACCACTGATGCATTGGAATTTTTGTCTGCGTATAGAAATGAAACTAATTATACCGTCTGGCTGGAGCTTGCTTTGGGGTTAGCGCGCCTAGAGCAGTTGCTTGCCAAAACAAGCTCCAAGAAAAACTTGGACAAGCTTATCTTAAATTTATTCTCCCCTCTTGCCTCCCGCCTCGGCTGGAATAAAAAGAAAAATGAACTTCATACTGACACTCTTCTTCGCTCACTCGCTATCTCGCGCGCGGGACGTTCCAACGATAAAAAAATAATTACTGAAGCCAGAAAAAAATTCGCGCAAATGCAAAAAAGCAGATATCTGGACCCCGATATTCGAGGCGCAGTATATGCGATAGTCGCTTCGACAGGAGGCAAGAAAGAATACGGAACTTTTATAAAAAAATACAAAAAAGAAACATTACACGAAGAGAAGAATAGAATAGGTGGAGCTTTGGGAAACTTTAAGCAAAATAGAATCTTATGTGATATTGTACGCTTCGCTTTTTCGAAAAATGTCCGTCCGCAAGACACCATAGGCATCATTTCATCCGTCGGAGCAAATCCGGCAGGTAGAGATGTATGGTGGAATTTTGTAAAAAAGAATTGGAAAATACTTGTTTCCCGCTACGGTGACGGCGGACATCAGCTGTCAAAATTAGTCAAAGCGATAAACTCGAGCGCCGAGTCAAAGCACCTCTCTTCCTTCAAAAAATTCTTCAAAACCCATCCGGCCCCCGGAGCCAAACGCGCCATAGAGCAAGTCCTGGAACGTTTAGAAGGCAACATTGTATGGCTGAAAAAAGATGGAAAGAAAATAGAGAAGTTTTTGAAATAAAATAAAGATTTTTTATTAATTAAAGCAAACTGTCGATAATTTCCGCATATGCTAAAATTCACGACAATTTCTAACAACTTCTATTTGTTCGCGTCGATTTTGGCGGCGAGGATAAAGTCGTTTTCGGAGAGGCCGCCAATAGCGTGAGTCCAGAGTTCAAGCAGAACTTTGTTGTAATGAACGTGAATGTCAGGATGATGGTTTTCCATTTCGGCGATATCGGCCACCCTTTCTACGAAATTTATCGCGCCGATGAAATCTTTGAATTTGAATTGTTTGGAGATTTTCTTACCTTCATCGTCCATCGCCCAGTCAGAGACCTCATCTAAATAATCTTGAACATCAGCACGATTTAGGGGTTTGGCTCCCCCTTCGCACGGCACGCATTTTTTCTTCGATAAATTACTCGTCATGCTATGTTTTCACGCAAACGACTAATTTGATAAATACTAAAAACGAGTACCAGCGCGGCTAGCCATTGTGTGACAGAAAGCACTGTGTGATTCACGATAAAATCAAGTAAAATGGCAACAAAAGGAAAAGTGAGTTCTAAAATAGTGGAAATATGCACCGGGGTTTTCGCCAACCCTCTGTAATAAATTAAAAGCGCTACCATGCCGGTAGATAAAGCGATTAATGCCAATAAACCAAATTGAGAAGATGAGGGGATAGCTACACCTCCGGCTTGCGTATGGCCATATAAGAGCAAGAACGGTAAGGCCAGAATTAAAGTTATAAGAAATCTATAGAATGTACTGACTTTGAAGTCCACTTTACCCAAAAGCATTTTGGAAAAAGTGGTGGAAGATCCCCAGGCGAAAGCCGCTCCGAGCGCGTACAAGGCAGCCACTATAGTTCCCTCACCTGTTGTAAAATTCACATACCCGTTCGGAAAAGTTACAAAGTAAGCCGAGATCATCGCAAGCAACGCCCATTTAATATATCGTTTGTCCAGTTTCTCTTTTAGAAAAATTCCAGCGGTAATGATAGCGAAAATCGGTTGAAGTTTCTGTAATAAAAAAACCACCGAAACAGTAATAAAATGCACTTTACCTAAAGCTGTGGTGAACCAGAGCGTGCCCAAGAGCCCGCTTAGTCCCGCGATCAGCACTGTCAACCACCATTCACGCTTGGTAAGTTTTGTTGTCAAAACATATTTAAAAATAAAAGGAGAAAGGATAACCAGTCCGATCAAATGTTCAAAGAAAATTATAGTGATGGGGGGAAGAGCGTATAAATGCTGACGTATGAGTCCGTCAAACGCCCAAAGCAGAGCCGCGATGATAATGAAAACGGGACCTGTATAATTTTTTAACATTGGCTTATATCTTTTTTTATTTGAATAATTAATTCTTCTTCAGTGTCAAATTTTTTATATTCACGCAAAAAATTTTCAAGTGTTAGAAATACCTCCTTTCCATATGCGTCTCCACTGTATCCTAGGAGATGCGCTTCAATTTTAGCATGAGGACCTATCACAATACCAGCTCTGTATTCTTTTCCATCCAAAATAGCTCTCCCGGCATACACGCCTTTTTTTGGAAATTCTCTCGCCTTTATGTCTAAATTTACCGTAGGAAAACCAAGCCTCCTGCCGTATCCGTCTCCTTTTATCACTGTGCCTTTGATCTGCATTTATAAATCTTATGCCGAGAGTCTAGAATCTATGCGAGTCATGTCTCGAGGAAAAGCAGTAGCTTCTTTTATGTTTTGTAATTCCAGCATTCTGGCCGTAAACCTCTCCAATCCTGTGGAAGATCCGCCATGCGGGGGCATGCCATATTTGAATGTTTGCAAATAGTATGCAAATTTTTCAGAATCCATCCCCCTTTCTTTGATGCGCTTCACAAGCTCGTCGTAATCATGAATGCGTTGCGCTCCGCTGTTTATCTCCAATCCGCGGAAAAGTAAATCAAATCCGCGTGAGAGTGGCGCTTCACTGGGATCTTCATAAGTATAGAACGCTCGTTTCTTTGTAGGAAATCTGGTAATAAAAACAAAATCAGAATGTAAATTCTTTTTCACATACTCGCAAATCTGACGTTCGTCTTCCGGAGACATGTCATTAGTGTCCTCAATAATACGACTGTATTCTTTTGCCACCAACGCTTGGGCATCTGCAAGTGTAAATACAGGAATCTCATCCGGAATTTCTGGAATAGTAGTATTAAATCTTTCAAAAATATCCCTGTGCTTTTCTGCTACGACCCTGACTGTGTCGCGAATAGTATTCTCGAGCACTTTCATCGGCTCGCGTTCGTTTTCAATAAAGCCCATCTCAAAATCCATCTGGGTTGCTTCGGACACATGTCGCGTAGTGGCGCTTTTTTCGGCCCTGAACGCCTTTGCTATGGTACATGACCGCTCGAAAGCTCCCACCATGATCTGCTTATAGAACTGTGGACTGGTAGCTAAATATGCCTTGTGATCGTTGAAATAATCTACAGAAAATACAGCCGCTCCGCCTTCCGCATCACCGCCGACGATACCCGGAGACATGAACTCGATAAATCCTTGATTGCGGAGCGAGGAACGGTAAGCCTCAAGTATTGTGGATTGCATAATGAAAATATCTTTTGCCCTTTCTGAACGCAAAGTGTACGGCAGATTGTCGAGATAAGTATCCAGATTTACTTCTTCGTTAAGATTAAATGGCAAATCCACCGCCTTAGAAAGCACGTCAATGCCGATGATCTCAAGCTCCACGTCGCCATTGAGTATCCCCTTGTTTACATTCTTCTCCGGACGCTTGTTTACCATGCCAGTGACCTTGAGTACCCACTCTGGACGGATTTCCTTCGATCCGCCGAAGCCTTGGCTAAGGAGATTTTGGTCTACTTCATTTATATGATTTGTTAATACTATGCACTGCGCCTTACCGGTCATATCCCGTATATCAAAAAATACCATTTTACCCTGATCGCGCCTGACATCCACCCATCCGGCGACAAAAACTTCCTTGCCAATATAATCTTTTAAATCCTTAATATAAATCCTGCCTTGCATATGTGAACTTATATTATCATGTCTGCGTAAAATATAAAAGATCGTTTATTTACGAGAAGCTATAGCAATAATAACAACGCTAATAAAAACATAGATAATACTAACCCATTGGAATATCTGCTCCGGATATGGTGAAAAATAGTCGCCAGAGCCGGGATCCGGGTAAAAAATAAAAAGAAGTGTTGCAATAGGTAAAAACCAAACTGCGAATTTTTTCCAAACTAGAAAAGCTTGCGGTATAAACAAGAGTAGTAAAAACACAAGTGAAAGTGCAGACATGCCGTAGAAAAGAGCTTTAGATATAGTGATTAAATTATAACAAAAAATACTATATCCGCAATTGTAAAATTTTAACAAAAAAATACCTAATCCCAACCCTACAAAAGAAAACATAAATGAACTTAAAACAATTTTTCTTGTATTCATATTAAATTTTCAATCTTATTAATAATATTAACAATGGCCTGTGCTTCCGCATTGACTATTTTGCCCTTTCTTACTTTTTTCAGTATATCTTTTGATAAATTTGACAAATTTTTAATAAGCGCTTTTTTATTTTCAAGTCTTTCCACCCGTTTAAGTAAATCTTTTTTAAGAGCTTGTTTAATGTTAAGCGATGTTATCTTCGTCTTAAGTTTGGCAAGTACCCCGGAATCAAGCGCGACATTGTCCGACTGCGCTTCAAGCAGATCAAGTAAATTTGTAATTTGCGTGGCATCAGCCATACTTATTTTTCCCCTTATTTCTTGTTTTATAATTTTCTTTTCGAAATTTACCAGAATTTTCGCATTTCTTTCTTTTTTTCTTTGTATTTTTTTCTCCAAACCCTCTATCTTCTTGATGAGGTTCCGCTTTATCTTTTCATTTACATTAAGAGAATTAATTTTCCCTTTGATTTGCGCAATAAGTTCATCCAGAGAAAACTCATAGTTATCTTCATAAATTGTTTCGTCTACATTCCCGTCTCCATTCGTATCGATTTCTATTATCGTCTCTTCCGGGGCGGAACTCGTGACGATAAATTGAGCATTCACGCCGGCTGTCGTCGGAATATCTGTATACTGAACAATGGGTATATTAATATCCGAAGAAAAATTATCAATTTTTACGGTGGTAAAACCCTCGCCTGTACCCTTATAAATAAAATTATACGCGCTTTCTTTGGGAATAAAAATATACTGACTATCGTTTGTATATATAAAAGAGCTTCCGGGAATATTTTCTGAAACGGAAAGAATATCCGCGGAAAGATTTTGATTAGGGTCAATGCCGGTAAAATTCCCAAACTGGTCATATGCGCCGAGAATTACTGGGGAATGCGTGCTAATGATAAGTTGATCATTAAAATTTATTACTGGTGGTTTCGTAATTGAAAGAAAATTTATATTTGTAATATCTTCTTTTATAATTACTGATTTTAGCAACTCTTGTAATGTGTTTGTGTTCAGTAAGTCGCGATGTTGAGTATTGGAGTTGAACACTTTATTATAATCTATAATATTAAAAAAATAAGTCTCATCAGCCACCGACGAAACCGCGCTCGAATAAACAACGGTTCTATCTCCCTCAACGGTAAACTCTGTCTCATAGCTTGGTTGCCCATGATATATTTTATATTTAACAGCTTTTGTCGTCGGACTACCCCAGCCAGCAACCTGTACAATGCGAATATGTTCCGGAAATTGATAATCATCATATTCGCTATGAAAGTTAGCCGCATCTGCCATAAGCTCGGGTCGTAATATTTCAGGATTTTGTAAATTTTGTTCTATTGGTTTAGTACGTATTACTCCTGTTCCAGTCATAAACGAGGAGAAACTAGAATAGATGTTGATAACTGGTCCCCAGAAATCCCGCCATGCTTGTGTAAAAGAAGCGATTGAATCAAAGATAATAACCGGGTCCGCTACTTCATCAAAATACTTGGAAGACGGTAAAAGATTATATGCGCTTGGCATATTCTGCGCTATTCTCCGTATGCCTATAGAGTTGACAATAAAACCAGCCGCGATTCCTTCACTATCTCCATGAAGAATTGAAGCGACTGCCTGCGGGGTTCCAAGCTGGGGTGTTCCGACCATGACAAAAGAATCTATTAAACTATCTTTTCCTTTCTCTTGTAATTTTTTTATAATTGCTTTGCCAAAAAAACCACCCATAGAATGGGAAACAATAGTTATCTTTCCGGTTTTTGAATTTTCTGCAAGTTCCTCTATCTCTTCCATTATATCTAATGTCTCATTCGCTGTTTTAATCCCTTCTTCAAGAATTTTCTCCGGGGAAAACCTCCAATCGTAAGCAAGCGGCAACCACTCCTTTATTAATCCTTCCGAAACCAATCCATCCATAAAATCAGAAAACGGAGAGTAAATAGAAGTATTGTAAAATTTATCTAAAATACCATCCACATGGATATCGTTAATGCTTTCACCATCATTGGTAAGCGCAAGTTGATCTACGTCATTAACACTAAAAATTGTCGGTGGCCAAAGAGTATCGGAATTGCTTTTTAAAATACTTCCTTTTATCCCCGGTAAAAAAAGAACATTGGAAAAACAATCTATGACGCAGGAAGGAGGAACAACGTCTCCGCAAATCCCGCCGACATCGATGCCCGTTTCATCTTGGTTTTGTATTCCGTCGGAACAAGTCGCCGGAACAGGCGGAACGAGAGCACCATTTGCAATGGTAAAATTAAAATAATAGCTGTTGTTTTGATGAGAATAAAAATCAAGCCAATAATTGCCATCGGGAAAAGAATCGGTATTTCCATGTTGAAGCGGAAAAGGGCCGAAAAGATCAACAAATCTGTTAGCCCATGTCCATGTATTGTCCCAGCAGCTTCCATACACAAGAGCATCAATCAAAGTAGTTCTATCCGGATAGGTACCCGAAAAATATTTAACATGAAACGGAAAATAAGGACCGGCTATGGTGCATATCTGGGTATGTATCCAGTCTTCCGAAGAATAATCCACCCAAACGCCACCCGAAAAATTGGGAATTTTTTCCGAATATGAAAGAGAAAGATCAACAAAATCGGCAGAAACCGTGTGATTGGCAACACCAATAAAAAATATCGTCAGTATTATAATCTTCAGCCACCTTGATATTTTTTTTATTTTTTGCACCAGTCAATTATATTATTTGTATAAATTATTACTAATGATTTTGTGGATAACTTCTTGATACCACAATAGGGGTGACCGCTGCTATTGTGGTGTTAATTCAAAAATCTTGGTAATATTAAAATTTCCTAATATACTTTCACTCCTACTTTTTCCCGCACTTCGTCCATTTTGGCCGAGGCGACTGCTTTTGCTTTTTCACCGCCGGCTTTTAGTATCGCAAGCGCTTTCGGAATATCTTTTTCGTATTCTTTTCGCTTTTCTCGCAGTGGCGCAATAAACTTTTCTAGGTCTCCTATTAGCAACTCTTTTAACTCTTTGTATTTCCCCGCCTTGCTTTCATATATCGGCAGAAGTTCAGAAGCCGGGCGGAGAAGGTTGTGTATGGCATAAACATTTTTCGGGATTCCTTCCCCCGAATCGGTGACGATCGACATGACTGCTTTTTTGATTTCATCATATTCGGCAAAAAGCGGAATGGTGTTGCCATAGCTTTTAGACATTTTTCTTCCGTCGGTGCCGGGAACCACAGCGACATCTTTCACAATCAGGGCTTCCGGCAATTTAAAAGTTTTTCCGTAAATGCGATTGAATTTTTCTGCGGTGTCACGCGCAATTTCGACATGCTGTTTTTGATCAGCTCCCACGGGAATAATATCCGCGCTGTAGAGAAGGATATCGGCCGCCATCAGTATCGGATAATTGAAAGTACCCACATCGATTTCTTTATTTTTCGCTTCCGCGTCTTTGAAAGCATGCGCCCGCATCAGATAAGGCATAGTGGTAATATTGTCAAAAATCCAGCAAAGTTCGGTATGTTCCGAGATGTCGCTTTGTTTAAAAAATGTAACTTTGTTCGGATCCAGGCCAAGCGCCAGATAATCAAGCACCACCGCTTTGATATTTTCTGACATTTCTCTTCCGGTTTTAATCGATTTTAAGGCGTGATAATCGACAATCAAAACATACACATCGTATTGATCCTGATCAGCCAACAATTGTTTCATCATGCCGAAATAATTGCCGATATGAGGCAAACCGGAGGGTTGGATGCCCGATAGCAATACTTTTTTTGACATAAAAATATACTACCATATAAGCCTATTTTTAGCATAAATATTTGTCCACACTTTAATAACATTTTACTCATTTTGTCGCTTTGATAAAAATCATCTTACTGTTAGAATAACTTTTATGACGGGCAGAAATCAGGGTGGCATTAGAAATAATAATATCCGCATTCCTCCGCAAAGCATTCCTTCGGAGCGCGCGGTGCTCGGATCTATCATGCTCCGCAAAGAAGCGATGCATGAGGTGGAAGACATCATCACTCCCGAATCTTTCTATGTGGAAAAACATAAAATGATTTTTAGGGCAATGCTCGACTTATCGGTAAAAAACGAACCGATAGACATGCTTTCGCTCTCCACCAAACTCAGCGAAAAAAAGCTCTTGGAGGCGGTCGGCGGAAATAAATATCTGGCGGAAATCGTGAATGAAGTGCCTTCCAGTGTCAATGTAAAACATTATGCCGAAATAGTACAAAAAAAATACGTGCTTCGAAGCTTGATCGAAGCGGCGGATTATGTTTCCGAACTCGCATTCGAAGAAAGCGATGATCATATGGATGATATTCTGGACATGGCTGAAAAAAAGGTTTTCAGCGTAGTTTCCTCTCCTAAAAATCAAAAATATGTAAACTTGAAAGACGCTTTGCCAGAAGCATATGAACGCTTGGAAAAACTCCATGAAAATAGAGGTATGCTCCGCGGACTTGCGACCGGATTCAAGGATCTCGACAATATGCTGTCTGGATTTCAAAAATCCGACTTGGTAATACTGGCCGCCAGACCTTCTATGGGCAAGACCACTCTCGCGCTTGACATCGCCCGCATGTCGGCAGTCGCCAATGAAAAATCGGTATTGGTATTTTCGCTCGAAATGTCTTCGCAACAGCTAGTGGACAGAATGCTCTCGGCGCAGTCCCGGGTAAACGCCTGGAATCTGCGCACCGGCCGACTTTCTTCCGACCGTGAATTTTCTCTTCTTCGAGACTCTCTGGACAAACTTGCCAAAGCAAAAATTTTCATTGACGACCAGCCGGGAAATTCCATTGTGAGAATGAAATCTCTCGCCCGGCGCCTAAAAGCGGAAAAAGGCCTGGATCTCATTGTAGTGGACTATCTCCAACTCATGACTACTTCTAAAAATTACGACTCAATGGTAAACCAAGTGACAGAAATTTCGAGGTCGCTTAAAGCGCTTGCCAAAGAATTGGATGTTCCCGTATTGGCGCTTTCCCAGCTTTCCCGCGCAGTGGAAGCCCGTGGCGGAAAACCCAGACTCTCCGACTTGCGCGACTCTGGTTCCATCGAACAAGATGCCGATGTGGTGATGTTTATTCATATGGAGGACAAAGGGAAAGAAGAGTCGGAAAAAACAAATATCGCCGAAATTCTGATCGAAAAACACCGCAACGGACCGACGGGAAAGATAGAATTATACTTCGATCAAAAAACTACCACATTCTTGAGCTTGGAGAAATCCAGCTTGAGCGAGTTTACGACACCCAAAGTTGGGGGAGAACTTGACGAATTTTAATCAGCCATGAATACCATAGAAAAACTGACCGAGATTTTTAAAGAATTCCCGGGCATCGGCGAGCGACAAGCCAGGCGTTTCGTATATTTCCTGATGTTTAAAAATTCCGCATATGCGGAAAACTTGAGCAAGCTGATTGTGGAACTTAAAAAAGAATCTTCCCAATGCGGAGAATGTTTTCGTTTTTTTCTTACAGCGAAGACAAAAAGCAATTTATGCGACATCTGTTCAAACTCTGGCGACAATTCCCTTCTTATGGTGGTGGAAAAAGATTCCGATTTGGAAAGTGTGCAAAAGAGCGGAATTTATAATGGAAAATATTTTATTTTGGGCGGTTTGGTGCCGATTGTGGAGAAAAACACAAAAAACCGAGTCAGAATCGAGGAATTAAAAAACGGACTTGGTGCTAACGACGCAATCAAGGAAATAATCTTGGCTTTTTCCCTTAATCCTCAAGGAGATTATACCGATCAGTATGTACGGGAAGAATTAACCGAAATTGTTAAGAAAAAAAATATAAAAATATCTTCGCTGGGCCGTGGTCTCTCCACCGGCACCGAGCTCGAATATTCAGACAACGATACCCTCAAAAACGCGTTGAAGAATAGACAATGAAAACGGAAGAATTTGACAAATTAATTGATAAAGATAAATATCAGGTATTTTTGATGATTTGTCCAGCAAGTACCCCTGTTAATTTTGCTAGGCATGGATGGTTTGTTATAAATAAAAAGGAACAATTTCGCGATGGGAAATGATTCATCTAAAAAATTTAAAAGGAAAAACAAGCTGGGGGCATTTATACAAAGATTTTTTACCGGCATTTCAAGGAATGCGAATGGTATGGCCTATCCCGGGTTTAATGTTTATTCACGGTAGATGGAATCCGGAGCTCTTGGGTTTTGTGGAGGGTTACGAAGGTTCCGTCGCGCAAAAAATAACAGAATTTATAGAAAATTCAAAAGAAAATTTTCCCTATTGTAATGAATATCATTTTCTCCCTGGCTCAAATAGCAACACTTATATAAGCTGGGTTCTCAAAAATTTCCCAGAATCTAAAATCAAACTATCCTGGAGGTGTTTCGGGAAAAATTTTTAAGAAAATATTGAATACTGGCTTGATTTTAATGATGCATAGGAAATTCCTATGCTATACTCAATATATGGCTTTAAGAAAACAAGTTTTCGTTCCCGGCGAATATTATCATTTATATAATCGTGGTACTGAGAAGAGGGTGATATTTTTGGATGAGCAAGATTATCATCATTTTTTGTTTTTGATGTATATTTGTAATTCGGAAAAAAGTATCACGCTCCGAAACATTGGAGAGTTTTTTGATTGCGGAAAAACAATTGTTGATATTGGGGTTTTTTCTTTAATGCCTAATCATTTCCATTTCCTTGTTTATGAAAAAATAGAAGGCGGTATTTCTACATACATGCGAAAATTAATGACCGGATATTCAATGTACTTCAATAAAAAATACAAAAGAACAGGTAAACTCTATGAAGGTGTTTTTAAATCAAGACACGCAAACAAAGACACCTACTTAAAATATCTATATTCATATATACATTTAAATTCAACAAAATTAATCGATAAAAATTGGAGAGAAAATAAAAATAGAAACCCTAAAAAGTTATTAGAATATGTTTTTTCTTATCCATATTCAAGTCTAAAAGAATATAGGGATAATAAATTCAAAATTGTAAACCCTTCCGCATTTCCCGCATATTTCAAAAATCCGAATGACCACAAAAAAGAATTGTTGGAATGGTTTGATTTTGATGATGCATAGGAAACTCCTATTTACAATTTACATAGGAGTTTCCTATGCATCATTCTTTTATTTTTTATTACGCGCCATAGTTGCATTGGCTTGCTAGGCTCTTATTCTTATCCAAAAACCCCTCCAATTTTCGGAACAACGAAAGATTTGTTACAGTCTCTGTAAGAGAAACATCGCCTTTTTTAAATTCAGGCATAAAATTTTTATTTTATACTGGTAATCCTTACTCTGAAAAAAGGCTGACGGTGGCCGTTGCGGCGTAAGTAACGGGACTTTTGCTTGTATTTTACCACTAGAATTTTTCTGGCGCGACCGATTTCCATTATCTCGGCATCTACTTTTACTCCAGAAATATAGGGCGTGCCAATAGTCGTATCTTTGCCATTATCTATCAAAAGCACTCTTTCAAAAGAAATTTTATCTCCTTTCTTATGCTTTCCCTCAATCTTTTCAATAGATAAAAGACCGCCCTTGGAGACCTTGTATTGCTTCCCGCCAGTTTGTATTACTGCAAATTCCATGAGCCTTATCCTATATTAAATTTGTAAAAAAAGCAAATTGTTGTTATAATACGAAGTATGCAAACTAAAACAGCTGAAAAGTATTTTTTCTTCGGGCTCCTGCTCGCGACCTTTGTTTTCACTTTTCTAATTTTTCGTCCGTTTTGGGTGGTTTTAGTGCTTGGTATTTCTTTTTCTATTGTTCTTCATCCCATCTTTTTATGGCTTCGAAAATTTATGGCCGAGTGGGTGGCGGCGTTTATTACGGTAGTGCTTTTTACCGTACTTCTATGCGGTCCGCTTCTCGGCATTGGAACCCTGGTCTTTAATCAAAGCCAAAATCTCTACGACGCGGTGGTGGGAAATGGAGATATCGACCCATTGCTTGACTCTCTAAGTGACACCTTGAACAGATTCTTGCCGGAAGGAATAAATTTTGATATTCAGGCAAAAATATCCGGATTTATCTCCTTTACTTCAAACAATATAGCTAAAATATTTACCGCCACTCTGTCCGCTTTTTTTTCTTTTATCCTGATGCTGCTTATCATATTTTATTTTCTCAAAGACGGAACAAAATGGAAAAGAGCGATCGTGGTTCTCTCCCCGCTTGGAGATAAGGATGACGAAAAAATAATAACCAGACTGTCCCAATCCGTAAATGCTGTCATAAAGGGCTCGCTTATGATTGCCCTCATCCAGGGGCTTGTAATGGGATTCGGGCTTTTTATCTTTGGAGTGCCGAACGCGGCGCTCTGGGGAGTGGTCGCAAGCGTATGCTCCCTTGTTCCTACAATAGGTACCGCCTTAGTCTCCGTGCCAGCCATAATATTCCTCCTGATATCGGGACAAACACCGGAAGCTATTGGACTCGGTGTTTGGGCTTTTGCCGCAGTGGGATTGATCGACAATCTTCTCACGCCTTACATGGTCGGAGAAAAAATGAATATACCTCCACTCCTCATTCTCTTTTCGATTTTGGGTGGAATTTCTTTTCTCGGCCCCGTAGGAATATTAATGGGTCCGCTTGCCATTTCTCTTCTCTACACCCTGATTTCCATCTATAGAAATGAATTCAAACAAAACCAACAGCCAAATAGTCTTATATAACACTCTCACAAGGAAAAAAGAAAAATTTTTTCCGATTGATCCGAAGGAGGTGCGCATGTATACTTGCGGGCCGACGGTTAATAACTATGCCCACATAGGTAATCTTCGAGCCTATGTTTTTGCGGATATTTTGCAAAAAACTTTAGAATATTCCGGATATAAAATCAAACGCGTTATGAATATTACCGATATCGGGATCATGTCCAGTGATGCGGATAGCGGCGAAGATAAAATGACCGCGGCGCTTTCTCGAGAAGGCAAAGAATTGAGTTTAAAAAATATGCGGCAACTTGCCGAATTTTATACTGAAAAATTTAAAGAGGATCTGAGTAAACTTAATATAAAAATACCTGATTATATATATTTCGCGAGTGATTATGTAAAGGAAGACGTAGAACTTTTAAAAAAATTGGAAGAAAAGGGTTATGCTTACAAAATCGGCGATGGAATTTACTTTGATATCTCTAAAATGCCGGATTATGGGATCCTGCGAGGTGGAAAAATAACTTGGGATGAAGGCCACATCAGAATTGTCGAAAACCCGGAGAAAAAAAATCCAGCAGATTTCGCACTTTGGAAATTTAATTCTAAAATAGGTTTTTCGTCTCCTTGGGGTCAGGGTTTTCCCGGTTGGCATATTGAATGTTCGGCAATCGGAATAAAATTTTTAGGCGAACAATTCGATATTCATACTGGCGGCATCGATCTGATCCCGACACATCACACAAATGAAATAGTCCAGTCTGAAAGCGCGACTGGAAAAAAACCTTTTGTTAGATTCTGGCTACATAGTGAATTTATTGATATAGGGGGTGTAAAAATGGCCAAATCTGAAGGAAATTTTTTAAAATTGTCAGATCTTATAGAAAAAAATCTGAAGCCGATAACTTACAGATTTTGGCTTCTGATGGGTCACTATCGCACCAAATTAAATTTCAACTGGGAAGCGCTTGTAGGAGCAGAAACGGCCCTAAAACGGCTCCAAGGGCTCTACCTGGCCCTGGGAGAGCCAGTAGGAAAAATAGACCAAGAGTACCAAAAAAAATTCAAAGAACACATAAATAATGATTTGGACACCCCGCGAGCATTGGTGATTTTGTGGGATGTTTTGAAAGATAAAAATATCTCCAATATAAACAAAAAAGCAACTGTGCTGGATTTTGATAAAGTTTTAGGACTAGGCTTCGCCGATCTGAAAGAAATAAGCGAAGTCAGCATTCCGAAAGAAGTAGCGCGGCTTGCCGCCTTACGGCAAGCCGCGCGCGAGAGCAAGAACTTCCAACTCTCCGACTCTCTCCGCCAAAAAATAAACTCTCTCGGATATGAAGTAAAAGATTCCCCTGAAGATCAAAAGATTTCTAAGATTTGAGTTAAATTAAATCAAGTTTGTTGTGAATTTGCGCATATGCGAAAATTCACGACAAATAATTTTATTTTTATAAAATTATTTAACTCTCCCAGGGAAAATCTTTGTGGCCAAAATGTCCCCACTTTGCAGTTTCGGCAAATTTAATATTGTCTAAATTTAACATATTTTTTATACCCATAGGAGTTAAATCATAACCTTCAACTGGAATTTCCTTCCCATCCAAAACAGCAACCGCCATTACCGGAAAAGGCCGGCCAATAGCATAAGCGAGTTTTACGAAAACTTCTTTGGCTTTTCCAGCTTTCACTAAATCTACGGCAATTTTACGAGCGATATAAGCCCCGCTTCTATCTACTTTTGTATAATCTTTCCCCGAAAAAGATCCCCCGCCTACCGGTATCTCCGGACCGTAATTATCCACGACGATCTTTCTTCCGGACAATCCCGTATCCGCTTCAAAGCCTCCGATCATCCATTCTCCGGCAGGATTTATTAAATACTCTTTTGATTTAATAACTTTTTTTACTAAAGACAGAAGTTCGTCATTTTTGGTGTTTTGAAAACTTGCCACTACGACTTTTATCTTATCTCCATCCAGGGTAACCTGTACTTTTCCGTCATAAGGATATTTTTCATAAATCTTTCGGCAAAGCTTTTGCGCAAGCTCGTATTCTCGGGGCATCATGCTCTCCGTATCGACCGTAGCATAGCCTCTCATTACTCCCTGATCCCCGGCTCCGCCGGTATCCACTCCGCGAGCGATGCTTTCACTTTGTCTCGACAATTTGACTGAAACTTCAAAGCTCTCCCCCACTATGCTCTTCACTAAAGCTTCCAGATCCGGCGTGGCACGACTCGTCACTTCTCCGTTTATGGTTATCAAACCATGTCCGCCCATTACTTCCACCGCTACTCGAGATTGTTTGTCTTCCGCTAAATATGCATCTAAAATAGAGTCCGCAATAAAGTCGCAAATTTTATCCGGATGCCCGGGGCTTACAAATTCAGCCGTTTTTATGCTCATAGAAAATTCAGTATATATCATTTGCATAAAAAAGTAAAAATGATATTCTTAACGAAATGATAAAAAAATTTATAAATGTGAAAAAAACAGATGACGCTGACGTAGTGTTTATATCTGCTCCATATGAAAAAACCGCTTCTTTCCATAAGGGAACAAAGAATGGTCCGAAAAAAATTTTGGGATGTCTTAATTGCCAGCTGGACTGGTTTGATAGAAAATTAAAGGTAGAGACGATAGATTTTATAAAAAACGCGCACATTGAATTAAAAAATCCGGACAAACTGTCTCCCGAGAATTTTTTAAAAAAGACCAGACAAATCTGTGAAAAATTAGTGAGCAAAAATAAATTTATTTTTCTTTTGGGTGGAGAACACACCGTATCGCTCGGACACCTTCAGGCGCTTGCAAAAAAACACAATCCAAGAGAAACCACTATACTTCAAATAGACGCTCATTGCGATCTTCGAGACAATGACAGTGATTATAATGACAAAAATCCTTCACGTCTCGCCCACTCCGCTGTAATGCGCCGAGTAAGCGAGTTGGGATACAATTTAGTACAAGTCGGCATTCGCACTTATTCGAAAGAAGAATATGAATATTTTAAAAATCCTAAAAACAAAGTAAAAGTTTTCGAATGGGGTATGGAGAAAAAACCAAAACGAGAAGAAATCCTAAGAAGCATAAAGACAAAAAAAGTATATTTGTCTATTGACGTAGACGGATTCGACCCATCCGTTATGCCCGGCACCGGCACACCGGTACCAGGCGGGCTCAAGTGGAATTACGGTTTGAAACTCATCGAGGAATTTATTAATAAATTTACTCTGATAGGCGCGGATATAGTGGAAGTCTCCCCTGCGCGCGATTCGGTACTCACCGAATACGCTTCCGCGCAACTGGCCTACGCCATCATTACAAACAAATTCAAAAATAAATTATTTAAATCATAAAATAATTGTTAACACTTACGCTATAGCGTAAGTGTTAACAATTATTAAAAACAATAAAAAAACAATTAGTGAATTTTAAAAATCTTTTTGCGATAAATGCAAAAAACTATGATCAAATTGAGTAGTATGAAGTAGATACCGAAAGAATAAATGGGAAAAATCCAATTTTTAATAATAAACAAGCCTGCGATATTACTAAAAATCCCTGTTAGATAAATTGAAGCGGACTCAGTTTCGGGAAATTTACATGACTTCATAATAGTGGGAACAGCAGCTAGACCGTCGCTAACTATGGCAAATAAAATTGATATTCCCAAGTTATGCGTAAAAACATAAAGGACTAAAGATAAAAAAGAAAATAATCCGCAATAAATATCAAAAGTGTACAATTTCCAGTAAGAATTTTTATTGAGAACAGAAAAAATAATAACCAGCAGTGGTCCAAAGCCTGCCATAAAGACAGGAAGTACCGAAAGTCCGGCACCAGCTTTCAGTTGGAAAAATACGCCAATAAAAGGCGCCAGCATCCAAATAAACCAAGAAACTAAATTGGGTTTAGTGCCGCCCCAAACAACACTCCTGATATAGAAAAACTGTCCTAAAAAATTTACAAAAACTGCGAAAAAAAATAAATTCCTTGGGTTGGGAAGTGGGGGATACGGAGGATGGACAGAAAATTTCAAAAAGCGCAAAATAGCTATTTTTTTATTTCAAGTTTTTTCTCCACAAAACTGACACGGACCTCAAGTTCTTTGTGTGCTATTTTAGTAGCTTTGGTTTCTGCAAAATCGTCAATTCTTTTATCCACGCCTTCAAAACCAGTTTTCATTCTCGTTTCTAAACCTTTTAAGTCTTCTTTTGTAGCCATACGATCAACAACATCTTCCTTTATCATTCTAGCCAGGTCGGCAATGGTAACTTTTTTTGCTTTTTTATCATTCATATTAGTTTTCTTCGCTTATTGACATTCATACCTCGATTATATCAAACGATATTTTTTACGCAAGGTTAAAATTAAATTTGACTTTTCTACTATCTTTTACATATGTTCGAGATAGGCGAAAATTTTAAATTTAATTAATTTGAAAAGCCGCGCGGGTCACAAAGTGACGCCGCGCGGCTTGATGCCTCCTTTCACCCAGTCAAATTCTCAAAGTCGTTGAGCATCGCCGAGGTGGTCGGCTCCGCTCCCGCCCCCGGGCCGGAGAGGGTGTATTTCCCCCCGGACCCAAGCTCACCCTCCACGATGTGAAGGGCATTACCGACGCCACCCGGAAGCCATATAGCATCAGCGGGAGAAATCTGTCGGAAGCCGGCAGAAATTTGCCAACCACCTAGGGTGGCGGAAACTCCAGTTCCGACAACTTTCTCCCGGGGCTTTTTCCGGGACCGGGAAAATGACACGATCAGGCGATGATTTCCACCCTGCCGTGCCAACTTCTCCAGTCCCTCCGGGCCGAAGACAAATGACCCCAGACGCTCCGGGGTCAAAGAGTCCAAAGGCCCCGCAAGCGTTGTGTTAAAAAACACACAACACTTGCGAACAACATCCCCTAGCTCTCCGTTAATAAGTTCCAACGGAGAGCTTGCGCCCGGTTCGGCATAACCGAGGCGTGATGCCTCGGCGCAAGCCTCACCGAGACCCCGGCCTCGACTCATTTCGTCGAGGATGAAATTCGAGGTGCCATTGAAGACGCCCTGGATTTCCACGGGGCCGGCGAAGCCGACAAGGTTACGAGAACGCGCGTACTGGAGCATGAGCGTTCCGCCGCCGACTGCCGCCGAGAATCCGATCCTAGAGAGATGTTCTTTAAGAGCCATGGCATGGTACGCCAAGGCTCCCTTCTCGGCCGTGATGACCGGAATCTCGGCCTGCACACAGGCCAGGATATAATCCCGCGCCGCCTCTCCATGATCCAAGGTAGAGATGGCAACGAACACGACCCCCGGGTCTCGCCGGACGAGCAGACCTGGAAAATCCTCTGCCGCCTGGCGGCCGAGAAAGAACGCAATCTTATATCCCGCCTCCTCCAGACGCTCCCGAAGCCGCCTACCGATCAAGCCCTTCCCAACGATTCCGATTTTTTTCATCACGACTTTTCTCTCCATGTGGTTAAGAGACCAATTCGACCCGGGATAATACGAAACTCTTTCTTGGCATACTTTTTGATAGGCAATCTATCTCCGCAAGCTTGCGGAGCAAGCTGCTCGGCTCGTCAGCCTGCGCAGGGCCTCTCAAAAAGTACGCCTGCGACGAGTTTCGTATTATCCCGAAAGAACTCAAAGGAACAAAAACGACCTCGGGATTGAGGTCGTTTTTGAAAGTTTGTAATTTTTTTGGATTCTTTGAATGATTTACGAACGCTCTGAAACAACCTCAAGTTTTTGTGAGGTTGTGGTAGTAGCTGCGTAGCTATTATAAATATCTCGACCCGAATTTATCATACCCTTTTATTGTATCACCGCACACAAAAAATCTGCAAGTTCCAGTTATCCACATGGCGTATACTTGTTTGTTTATAATAAACCCCTTCTCTTAGGGAATAACTCATTGAATTTATCTTGCAGGGATTGAATATCTTCGGGGGTTGGTTTTTCTTTTGGTAATAATTTTATATGAGAAATCAAAATTATAACATTATTTGGGTTTATTGGATCGGCAACAGGGAATTCACCGTTCTGTAGCCCATTCAACAACTCTTGCATCCTATCCGTAATACGTTTTATCTGCGATTTATATATGTCACTGATACTTTCTTCCCACGCCTTTCGGTCCCTATAATAATCAAGCCTTAAGGGCGTCACAATGGTTAAAAACCAATGTGTTAAAAATGCTTCCGATTTTTGATCTTTTTGAGCCCCAGGGCCAGCTTCACTCATACTTAATTTATACCATGCATAACGGTTTATTTGCAAGTGTTTTTCCCATACCGAGTTGTCGTGAATTTTCGCATATGCTTAAATTAACCAACAGGATTTTCAAAAGCGACAAGATATCAAGATTTCCTGTAAAATTTTATCCAAGATTCTCTGGATATAGGAACGATCAACTCAAATCCCTCCACCAGTCCTGGCTCGTCAATATTTTCAAGCAAAGCCACATAGACACCACCCTGTCTCAAACATCTCGAAATCTCCCGCATCATTAAAGTTTGATCTTGGTTATATCCCCTTGAGTCAAAAACTTGGCTAGAATAAACAATATCGAATGATTTATCGGCAAAAGGTAATCTCTCTACAAGAGCCTGGACTGCTGGTGATTTACCTCGTGGCCTAGCATCGACTCCAATTATGTTTACTCCTTGTTTTTTTGCGTAATCAAAAAATATGTTGTTACCACTACCAATTTCAAGAATTTTTACCTCTTTTATGTCTATGTTCAGTTCTGTTAATTTTCTCTGAATCAAATTAAAAAATGTAGCGACTGTCTTTTCATCGCGTGTAGCATCGTCTGCGCCATAATCCATATTTATGAAGTTTCTTTTTCGAATCTCTTTTAGAAATTTTCTTGGTTGTTGGTCCATATAACACTTATTTAGTAACGAGCTAAATCCCCTCTTTTTGGAGTTGCTCTAGGAGTTCGCGAGATTTGCGGGAGAGTTTGCCCGGAAGCTTGATGTTGAGTTTAATGAGAAGGTCGCCGCGTTTGTTTTTGCCTGTCGGCACGCCTTTACCCCGCACACGCAGGATTTCGTTGATCCCGACTCCTTCCGGAATAGTAACTTCGATATCTCCGTCCAAAGTCTGGATATTGTATTTAGTTCCCAGAAGCGCGTCAGAGAGTTTGAGGTTTAAATTCATCACCAAATCATTGCCGTCACGCTTAAACACCGGATGTGAAGCCACGTTTATTTTGATATATAAATCTCCCGTTACACCTTTTGAAATCGCTTCTCCCATTTCCGACATACGAATCATCTCCCCGTCTCGTATGCCGGAAGGCACGACAATGGAAATTTCTTCCTCACGCCTCTCTACTCCTACACCCTTGCATTTTTCACATTTTTCTCTCGGCACTTCTCCAACGCCAAGGCAAGTTTCACACATTTTTGTACTCGAGATGGTGCCTAAAATGGTTCTTTTCATTTCGCGAATTTTTCCCTGACCATTACAGGTTTTGCAAGTTTCCATTTTTGTACCCGGTCTTCCTCCGGATCCGGCACAAATCGAACATTTTGATATTTTAGTAATAAGTATCTTTCTTTCAGTGCCAAAAACAGCATCAGCAAAAGATATTCGCACTTCCGTTGAAATATCTCGTCCTCGCCTTATTTCCCTCCTGTTGTCACCCATACCTCCACCAAAAAAATCGCTGAAAATATCGTTTAAATTTCCAAAATCGAACCCGGCATCGTTTTGAAAGCCATTGAAATCAAATCCTTCTCCGCCCCAAGCAGAACCTCCTTGATTGGAAAATCCGCTTCCGCCACCGGCGTGGGCATTTCCAAACTGGTCATACTTGGCCCGCTTAGAATCATCAGAAAGCACTTGATACGCTTCATTTACTTCTTTGAATTTTTTCTCGTCTCCTTCTTTTTTATCGGGATGATATTTATGCGCTAATTTGTAAAAAGCCTTCTTTATCTCGTCCTTAGAGGCTCCTTTTTTTACTCCCAGTACTTCATAGTAATCTTTTACCATTTTATTATTCTAATTCGTAATTAATAATTGTCAATTTTTGATTAAATCATGGGTTCAGCTTCTTGTGAAGCCTTGCTTGTTTTCTCCTTTTTCTCTTTCTTCTCTTTTTTAATCTCTTCTTTTTTATTTTTCCCCTCAATAATCGCCTTCTCTTCGGCACTTCTAATGATAGTGGCTTCTTCCTCGGCGATAAGCTTGGCCGCCGCATCTTTCGATATGGAATATTTCCGATGGGAAGCGGCTACGATCTCTTCCCGGTAAGAAGGATGGGTGGGCGGCAGAACCCTAAGAGTCTCGGCCGAAAATGGATCGTAAGATTCTCCGTCTATGGTCATCTTGATATAAAATTCCGTTACTGCCAAATTGATCATATCCTTCACATCGAAAAGCGGGGCAAATTCCGGTTTTAATTTTACCGCGTCTTCGCCACCCACACGAAAAGTGATGATGCTTCCGCAATTTCCGAGCACTGCCTGGTGAACCCTGGTAATAATCTGTCCGACGTATTGATGCGCCATAGTTAGATTGAGCCCATATTTGCGGGCCTCTGATAAAATATTTTCAAATGTCTGAGTAACCACATTCTGAAACTCATCCACATAAAGATAGAAATCAGTTCGGGCTGATTCGTCCATCGAGGCACGTTCCATACCAGCCTGCTTAATCTTGGTGAGAAATATGGAACCGAGAAAAGAAGAATTTTCTTCTCCGAGACGACCCTTAGAAATATTAATTAGGATTATTTTTTCCTGATTCATTAACTCGCTGATATCTATTTTGTTTTCCTTCTGACCAAAGATATTGCGAAGCAGGGGGTCTGAGAGAAATTGGCCAAGCTTGTTCACCAATGGAATGATAGCATCCGTATCAAATTTTTCCGACCAATCTGCAAACTCGATTGCGAAAAATCTCTTTACCATGTCATCCGTAATATATTCCACCACTTTCTGTCTGTAATTACGATCGGTCAGCATTGATATCATCCCGCGCATCGTAGCGTGAGGATAATCGAGAAGCGCCAAACAGGTAAAACGAAAAACGTGTTCCAAACGAGGCGTCCAATTCGCCCCGAATTGTTTCTGAAAAACCTCGATCAGGCCTTGAGTAAGAATGAATTTAAAAGCCGGATCCACGTTTGCCAAAGGATTGAAAGAAGCTGGAAAATCAACATCTGTGGGATCTATAACGCACACATCCTCAATTCGATCCCGTGGAATAAAGTCGAGAATGTTTTTAAACTCGTCTCCGTGAGGATCTATAAAGCAGAGCCCGTGACCATAACTAACATCTTGGCGAACCAAAAGTTCCAAGAGTTTTGACTTCCCCACCCCGGATTTTCCTATAATATAAAGATGTCTTCGGCGATCTACTCGCTTGATACCAAAAATAAATTTCTTTTCTTCGAGAGAAGCGACATAGTTTGTTCTCCCAATAAAAGAAACATCTTCCGGCTTTACCTTGCCGAAAACAGGCAATTCCGGCGGGGGTGGCCCATATTTGATTATTTGCACTCGATTCGGCTTGGACATATATGGTTATTCTAGCATATTTCTACCTCACTCCCAACCCAACTATTGGGGTTTCTTAATTTAAAGAATATCTAATTGCGTATCTTCACTTATATTTCTGCGATAGCAGAGTTATAAGTTTCCTTACTCGATTTTACAGTTTGTATTTTTACTTGTATCATATTTTGTATGCGTTTACATAGATTTATCGGGGACTTCGACCTGTCAAAAAACGAAGTAAAAATCACTGATCCCCAAATAATCAAGAAAATAAAGGCTGTTTTGAGGATTAAATCCGGCGAGAAAATTATTCTTTCTGACGGCAGAGGAGAAGAAGCGGAAACAACCCTTATATCCATTGGTTCAGAACTGATAAAAGGCCTAGTGGGGAAAAAAGAGAGAAGAGGAGAAGTTGAAGGAGGGATAAACTTGTATCTCTCGATCCTAAAGAAAGAAAACTTCGAACTCGCGGTACAGAAAGCCGTAGAAACCGGGGTATCAAGCATCACGCCAACCATAACAGAAAGGACCATCAAAACAGGTCTGAACTTTGAGCGTTTGAAAAAAATAATTAAAGAAGCGAGCGAGCAATCGGGTAGAAGCATCGTTCCCCATCTTCATTCAATTTTGAATTTCGAAGACGCAATCATTGATGGAAAAAAATCAAAAATTAAAATACTCTTTCATCCAGCAGGAAATTTTTATAGACCAAATAAAGAACAAGGTGCCATAAGCATCTTCATCGGACCGGAAGGAGGATTCACTGAGCGTGAATTAGAAAGAGCAAAAGAGGAAGAATATGATGTCTTCTCTCTGGGACACTTTACTCTCCGGGCCGAAACCGCCGCCATGATAGCCGTCTATCGCACCGCAAATAATATTTAAATTGACTTATTTTATCAACCATGTATAAGATTCCCGCATATGCAAAAATCTTATACAAGTAGCATACCCTGCTAATACACTTCCTGCCGATAACACTTCTCGCAGTATACTATTTCCGGCCGGTCGGGTGCATAATTTGTGATAATTTCTTTTTTGCACTTTCGGCAAGTGCGATTCCAAAATTTATACGGCCCGCGGCGAGTGATACGATCTTTATGACGACAATAAAAACATTTGCGGGGTATCGGAATATTCATTTTTCTATAAAATAAAAGTTCTTGTGCGATAATTTTATAATTTCTATTGCAATCTACACAAGCTAGAATCTCATTAACGATAGAATTCGGCGCGTTTTTAATATGGTCTGGAATATTTTCTATTTTCATCGTTTCTTTGCCTTCTGTTTTTTGAATATTGTCTTCCCATTTTAAACCCTCTTTCATGGCTTGCTCTTTTGTAAGCGGTATATTATCTTGGGCTATCGTTTCATTGTAAGCAAAAGGCGCGAGCTCTGGCGGTATCATCAACCCGTATAAGTCTTTTTCTTTCAATTCTTCTATGATTTTATCACGAAGTTTTTCATAAGCCGCCTTTTTATACTCCTTATTTAAAATATAATATTTGCCGTTTTTTAACCCATCGCAACCTATGCAATCTTTGCATTTTACGATATAAAATCCGTATAAAATATCTTGTGAATTTTCCGTCCCATATGAGCCTACAACATTACTGCATAAACCGGTAGCCACTACTTCCAATAAATGCTCCGAATTCACTCCATAGCCGATGGTACCGATAGAGTCTTTTATTTCTTTAGAGGAGAAGAGATAACGACAGTTTTCACTTTTAGTAATTTCAAAAGCATCTCTCACGTTTCGACACTCAAAAAGATAGTCTCCGGTGGAATTTACGGTCTGAATATTATTATTTTCTCTTCTTGGAAAATTTAAGCAGAATTTTTTAAATTCTTTTTTAAATTCTTCAATTTTTTGATAACTCCCCATGATTTCTGACACCTTTTTATTATATTCATCGACCGCCATCGGCTTATTCAAGAAATAATGTGATTTATTATTGAGATTCACGCAACCGAAACAATTAATCAAATTCCTGCCATTCAAAACAAAAGCGGAATCCACCGAACCCGTTATATTTTGACCCCATAGAATTCCGGAAGACTCTTGAGCATTGATGGATTCATAACATCTTTCAATCTTTGTGCCAAAATATATATCAGAACAATCAAGAGTATTTCTTAATCCGCGTGAATACATGCTATCTTCGGCTGGACCTGTGTTAAATACCAAGTAGCAATTTCTGCAACCACTCGCCATGTTTGTATATTCACTATTTATATTTACCCCGTAACCAAGAGAAAGATAGGTGGAAATTTTGGGAACTTTTTTCAAAAGTTTACCAAACTGCTGTACAAAAGATTCGTCGGGATTATAATCCATAGCGTAATCTCTAGCTTCCCATTTTTCTGAATAGAAACAATCATAACAAAAAATAGTATATGGAGATTTCGGATGATACATGGAAATAATGGACTTGCCGCAAAGCTCGCACTTGCGACCGGAGTAGAGAGTGGTTTCATTACGAAACATCGCTTTCATTTTAAAACGACAATCTGGACAGATCTTGGGATTTGGCACTTTCATCTTTTGATAGAAACCAATGTCGTCTTTATCTAGAATGAAGTTTTGTTTGCATTTTATACATATAATTTCCATATATTATTCTTCCAAAATTTTCCTAAGCACGTCTTCGGGAACCTCTTTGGTTTTCGGAATCTGGGCCGGTTGCGTTTCTTCTTGTTTATCTTCTATTTTTTCTTTAATTAATTCTTTTAATTTATTCATGTCCTCCGCGCTAGCGGCCCGATCGGCGCTTGGACGGGTGGGTTTCCGAACGATTAGGTCTTTGGTTTTTTCTTTCAGGCTATCCAACATTTCTTTCAGCCCTGAATTTTCTTTAGCTTTCTGCACCGGTTTGTATTTTGAGAACTTTTTAGATTTTGAAACAGAATTTGCGTTTGAGATAACGGATGATACATATTCCTTTTGTTCGAATTCTATTCCAAGATCGGCCAATGGTCTAAAGAATTTGGAATCGTCGTATTTTATCTGATTTTCGTTGTTCTTACTTACTTTCACCTCGCCGGATTTGATTTTAGCCATGCATTCTTTGCAATACACCGTCCGGCCCGGCTCGGGTTTGAATGGAACAGTAGTTTCTTTCTTACAGAGCGAACAAATTGTGGGAAATTTTTCTAAGTTGCCGCCACTCGAATCATCTTCATTACCTAAAGACATACCGCTCCAACTATTAATCTCAATTTCTACTTCTTCTCTGGGTCGGCAATAAAGTTTCCGGGAAGATTTAATAACTTCATCTTCCACTTCTCTGTTGCCGGATTTTACCATTTGTGGAAGGGTCCGAGCCGAAAAGGGTCGTGAAGTGACTCCATCAATCATGAGCTTCAGATAAATCTTATAATTGGGAAGATTTACAATGTCCTGCGGAGTAAATTCCGGCTCAAATTCTTTTTCTAAAAATTCCGCATCATCCGAACCGACTCTAAAGACTATCATAGTACCCACGTTGCCGAATACCGCATCGCGAACAGCGGAAGATTTATCTGAAATAAGCTGGGCAGTATATTGATGAGCTATAGTAAGATTCAGACGGTATTTTCGAGCTTCAGAAAGAATACCGGCGAAAGCATCAGTCACAAAATTCTGAAATTCATCCACATAAAGGTAAAAATCCTTGCGCTCATTTTCCGGAATACGCACCCGTTCCATAGCCGCAAGCTGTATCTTGGTGATAATCATACCTCCTAAAAGCGCCGAATTGTCTTCGCCGATACGTCCCTTGGATACATTCACCAGAAAAATTTTCCCTTCATTCATCATATCAAAGATGTTGATAGTACTCTTGGACTGACCCACCACGTTTCTGATAATGGAGGTGGAGAGAAACTGCCCGACTTTGTTCTGAATCGGAGCAATAGCTTCATTTCTGAATTTGTCTTGCCAAGCTTCGTATTCGTGAACCCAGAAAGCCTTGATCACAGGGTCTTTGAGATTAGAAATTATTTTTTGACGATAGTCCTTATCCACCAACATTCTGGGAATACCGAGCAAGGTGGTACCGGGAGTATCCAGAAGCGCCAAAATACAATTATTCAAGATATATTCCATGCGGGCAGACCAAGCATTGGCCCAAATTTTGGTAAATATGCCCATTAGCCCGGAAGCCACCAAATGCTTATACTTGGGATCGATAAGCTCCAGCACATTGAAACCTATGTGATATTCCGTGTCAGCCGGATTAAAATAAATTACATCCTTCATGCGATCCGGAGGAATAGCAGATAAAACGGATTCGACATTTTCCCCGTGCGGATCAACCATACAGACACCTTCGCCATTCATAATATTTTGAATAATCATATTGAACATCAGCACCGATTTACCGGTACCGGATTTTCCGAGTAGATAAACATGCTGGCGCCTATCTTTGCGCTTGATGCCAAAAAGCTGATTCTTGTCCCGATAAGTGGTAACACCCAGATAAGTAATATCCCTATTGATGGGTATTTTGGGCAGATCCATGCTTTAACTGTATCATTTTATTATGCTTTTGTCTCACCTTCTTCGCCCTTATCCTTTTCTTTGAATTCCGCGTCTTTTACTTCGGGAGGCTGTTCTTCGGGGGTGACATTGGCGCCCGCGTCCGCTGACGCGGGCGCGTTTTTTGCCATCGCTTCCCCTATCTTTGACATTTCAACAGATAGTTCTTCGGTCGCTTTTTTAATTACCTCCAGATCTATACTGTCTTTGGTAGTTTTAAGTGCAGAAATTTTTACTTCTACATTACTCTTTACGTCTGCTGGTATTTTATCTCCGGCATCTTTAAGCGCTTTTTCAGCAGTATAGACGATCATTTCAGCGGTATTTTTTGCATCCACTAATTCTTTTTTCTTCTTATCTTCGTCCGCATGCGCTTCGGCGTCTGCCTGCATTTTCTTTATATCTTCATCTTTAAGCCCGGAGCTTGCTTCTATTTTTATAGACTGCGTTTTCCCTGAAGCTTTATCCTTAGCTGTCACATTTAAAATTCCATTGGCATCCACATCAAAAGAAACTTCAATCTGCGGCATACCCCGAGGCGCCGGCGGAACACCATCTAATATGAATCGGCCAAGAGATTTATTGTCAGAAGCCATCGGCCGCTCGCCTTGCACAATGTGTATTTCCACCGAAGTTTGATTGTCGGCTGCAGTTGAAAACGTCTGGGACTTGTTGGCGGGAATAGTGGTATTTTTTTCAATTAATTTCGTCGCCACGCCTCCCAGAGTCTCAATACCGAGAGAAAGCGGTATAACATCGAGAAGCAAAACATCTCGCACGTCTCCCGCAAGCACGCCGGCTTGCACGGCCGCGCCGAGAGCCACAACTTCGTCGGGGTTGATGGAGAGGTTTGGGGTCTTACCGAATATTTTTTTTACTTCTTCCACGATCTTTGGCATTCTCGTCTGGCCTCCCACCATTACTATTTCATTCATATCTTCTATTTTGAATCCGGATGCGTTCATTGCCCGCTTTGTTATTTCAATAGAACGGGAAATGTATTCGTCGGCTATAGATTCGAGCTGGGCGCGGGTCATTTTTAGGAGGAGGTGTTGGGGGCCCGTCGCGGTAGAAGTGATAAAGGGAATATTTACTTCGCTTTCAACGGCTGTGGAAAGTTCAATTTTTGCTTTTTCAGCGGCTTCATCAAGACGCTGAAGCGCAAGCTTGTCTCCACGCACATCCACACCGGAAATTTTTTTAAATTCTTCCGCTATCCAATTTATGATTTTGTGGTCTATGTCGCGACCTCCCAGATGGCTGTCACCATCAGTAGACTTTACTTCTATAACATCATCTCCTATTTCAAGTACCGACACATCAAAAGTTCCGCCTCCGAAATCATAAACTACTATCTTTTCATTTTTCTTTTTATTAAAACCATAAGCCAGAGCCGCGGCCGTGGGCTCGTTGATGATACGCTTTACATCAAGTCCAGCAATCGCTCCAGCGTCTTTGGTGGCCTTCCTTTGCGCATCGTTAAAATAAGCGGGCACAGTAATGACTGCCTCGGTAATTTTTTCTCCCAGTTTTGCTTCCACATCGGCTTTTATTTTAGACAAAATCATTGCGGAAATTTCTTCCGGACGCATCCATTTATCGCTAAGCTTTACCTCTACTCCACCATTTGCGGATTTTTGTACTTTAAAAGAAGCATTCTTCAAATCCTTCTGCACTTCCGGATCACTAAAACTATGGCCCATAAAACGTTTGATACCATAAATAGTGTTTTCGGGGTTAGTAACGGCTTGTCTCTTAGCCAAAAGACCGACTAGTCTGTCACCATTTTTGGCAACCGAAACAACAGAGGGCGTAGTGCGATTACCTTCTGTATTTTCGATAATCTTAGGAGAGCCTCCTTCGATTATTGCTACAGCTGAATTTGTCGTACCCAAATCTATACCTATTATTTTACTCATATTTTTGTTGATTATTTTTATAATTTACTGATATTTCGCGACCACGAATAATTTGTATAATTAGAGTATATATGATAGGATATATTTATGTCAAGTCATTCTAAAAAAATACTAAAAAAATTAGCCGAAAAACCGGCAATTCTAATAGAAAATCTAAAGGAGGAAGATGCTAAAAGCTCCTATGCTGTTTCCCGAGCACTCAAAGCCCTTGTGGAAGGTAAATACGCGGAAATCCATCAGTCGGAAAGACAAAACTATGCAAAAATTACTCCTCAAGGTAAAAGTAAATTAAACACTATGTTATTGCAAGGTGAGGATGCATTAGTCCCACAGACTTGGGATGGATTTTGGAGAATTATTTTGCTGGACCTGCCAGAGAGCAGAAAAAACGAACGCGAGAGCCTGCGTTATCTCCTCAAGAAAGCCGGCTTTGTGTGCCTGAAAAATTCCGCCTGGATCTCCCCCTACCCTTTCGAACATCTCTTCACGAATATAAAAAAAGACCTCGATCTCACCACCGAGATGATGATAATGGTCACCCAGTTTATTGACGAAGAAACTAAAAAAGTTCTATTCGAAGCTTTTGGGAAATAGAAATTGTAAATATATACGCTATAGCGTAATTTAGTACAATAAATTTTATTTATAATTAATACACCTCCTGTTGGTAACAACGTTCGCAGTAGATTTTTTCCTTTATATCCGGCGAATAACAGGTTTCAAATTCATTCGAGCATCCCATAGATAAGTGGTTGGGGTGAGCTTCGTTGTTACACATACACTTTCTATGCCAAAGTTTTCGTAGGGGACGAAGGTCAAATCGACGCTTGTATCGGCAATTCGGGCATCGTCTGGGAAATGGAATTTTTTCTTTGCGGTAAAAAAGGAGTTCGTTTTGGGTAATGTTATAGTTTTTCGAACAAGAATCGCAAGCAAAAATTTCTCCCAGATATGAATCCGGCACGTCTTCTATTTTGTCTGGAATGGACGCGCTTTTGATCGTTTCCTTCCCAAAAGTCCCAGGAATATTTTCTTCCCAATGCCAGCCTTTCGCCAAGACTTTTTCTTTGGTCATCGGCGCATAGAACATACCCTGGGTTTCGTTGTAATATACCGGAGCTATTTGGGGCGGGAAAAATTCGCCGTATTCGCCGGTCTGCTTCATATGCTCAATAATTTTCTCCTTTAGCTTTTCATATTCTTCTTTAGGATATTTTTTGTTAAAAATCATATATTCGCCTTTTTTTACACTGACACAACCAAAAAGATTTTGGCTGTTTTGGCAGGTATCGGAGTACATAACATTCATATTGTCATAGCATAAGTGGCAAAATTGGCAATTAGAAACTCGAGTGCAACCATGCAATTCGTAACAAAGTTCAGTATTTAAACCAACATGGTAAAGATCCATGCAGTTTTTTGATTCTATGCTACCGTATACATATTTTGAATCTTCTCCCCTTGTAACTTCAAAAGATTGATGTACATTTTTACAATCATAAAGCAGGCTGCCGACGGAATTCACATTTCTTTCACTGATGATATAACGATGAATAGCATTTTGCTCCATTAAATCTTGAAATTCTTTATTCAGGCCTTCTCGCGTCAAAAAAGAAGACAATTCGTATTCCTTTATTTTTTTTAAATATTCCTCGCGGGAATATTGCTTATTCTTAAAAACATAACTTTTATTGCGTAAATTGGCGGACATAAAACAATTGTTGCATCCTCGGCAGTCATAGCAATACAGACAATCCGAGCAATCTTTCAGAAATAGGCAAAATTGGCATCCATAAGAAGTCCGGGAGTCTATAATTTCATACAGTCGTTCTCCTTTTTCATACACGAAGCTGGAGTCCATGCAATCCCGCGAGTGAAAAACCCAGGTGCTATACATAACATTTTCATTGAAAAAGGCCGCGAAAGAAAGATAGACATTTTTGTTATCACCGGAATGGTTTGTGTATTCGGAATTTACGCTTCTCTTGTTGAGAAGGGCCATACGCGGCACATCATGCTGGAGTTCGGCGAATTGATCAAAAAATGGCCTGGTAAAATCAAAGTCCCGCCCGTACTCTGAAGCATCCCAGCCATCGCCCCACCAGCATTCGTTGCAATAAACTTTGTAGGGCTTGTTTGCAGAATAAATCGTGACTGCGCTTTTGCCGCACAAACCGCAATTTCTCCTGTATAAAGTGCGTTCGTTCCTCCAGGCATATCTTCTCTGTTGCCGGCATTTCGGACACCAGGTCGGCAGCGGGACTTTGATTTTTTCATAAAACCCAAAATCGTCTGGTTCAATGGTAAAATCTTTTTTGCAACTTTGACATGTTTTGGTTTCTATTTTCATAATTTTTGTAGACGTCGGACGTCTACAAATCGTCTACAAATTTTAGGCGATATTTTGCTTATAACACTCCTCGCAAGCAATTTTTTGATAGCCCCACTCTGGAGGATAATAGGCCATTATATCATTTTGGCAGTAGATACATTTATAAGGGTAACTTTTTAATACTGCTGTTTTTCTGGCTTTTTTGAGCATTCTCAAATCAAAATGGAAACGTGCTAGAGCAAAATTTTTATTTTTATGAAATTTATATTCGGCTTCTGATATGTTAAATCTGTATTTGCTTTCTGGACAAATCAACGCTTGTAAAGTAATACTTTTTTCAGTTTCCAAAATACTATCAGGCAATTCGAGCGAAGAAATACCATCTTGTGAAGAAAAATCTTCATCGGACCAGTAGCCTCCGTGTTTTAATATTTCTTCTTTTTTAATATCTTTGAAATACATCATGCCTGTAGATAAATTATATGGGCAAAATCCCATAGAATATGGAAAAAATTTTCCATATTCTCCCCGTTTGGACATATCACTAATAATTTCAGATTTTAATTTTTCATACCCTTCTTTGTTGTATTGCTTATTTAAAATGCAATATTTTTTCTTACGAAGACCAACGCAACCAAAGCAATACTCGACTTCATAACACAAATCCAGGTATTCGGAATATCTGGCATCGGACCAGACCGAATGTTTTATTTGGTATCCGCCAAAAACACCGCTATTGTTGCCAGAAAGTTCATTATTCCAAGTGCCAAGCTGATCTATACAATCTTTAGTATTCAATCCTCTTAAAGAATTCCTGCAATTTTGCGAATTTTCCCAAGTAAAAACATTTACGCATTTGTCGCAATTGGTCAGATAATTTCCAATAGAGTTAGTGGTTTTAATATTCATATTCTCTCGGTGTGCGGCATTATTTTTCAAAATATTTTCAAATTCATTTTTTAAATTTTCAATATTTTTATGTGAATCTAATTTTATTTTTTTTAATTCGCTTTCATATTCTTCTTTGGTATATTGTTTGTTTCTGATGTAATAATTTTTATTGCGCAGGTTCCAACACATAAAACAATTCTGACAATTGCGGCAATCAAAAAGAAAGTATGAATCTATACAATCCCTTGAACTTTCCGAAAAGTTTAAATTGTAAGAATTGTGACAAGCAAGACAGTCATAGGAATTCTGTAGATAATAGCAAAGGGTGAGATCAAAAGAATCTTTTGATTCCACAACCCTGAAACAATAATTTAGATTTTCACATTTTAAAAAAGCCCTTGAAAGATAACAATTTTTGGATTCCCAAGCATCATCGCACCAATCGCAATTTGTATTATTTTCTCCCATTTGATGCGGACGCGGAATTTTTTCCTGAAGCTTTTTTAATTGATCAAAAAAAGATCTGGAGGAATCATAATCTTGCCCGAAAGACATCGGGTCCCAAGCATCACTCCACCATTCGTGCGATTTATAAATAGGATATCTGGCATTACTAGGCAATATAGTTATCAAGCTTTCACCAGATAAATCTGAAACACCTTTTCTAAATTTGCCAAATACCCAAAATGCAAAATATTGTTTGAGTCGGCAATCAAAACATTGTTCTGGAATTTCCAAACCGACTTTTTGGTATAAAATTAAATCACCGGAATTTATTATGAATTCATTTTTGCAATCAATGCAAGTTTTTATTTCAGATTCCATTCTACTTTAGATATTTTAGAATGTCTACGGAAATGAACATATGTTAAAGTTGGTAGACAAAACTTAATTCATTATTTTTATTCGTTTTCTTTGTATTCGTAAATATTTATTCTGGCCGGACGAAGTACGCGCCCTGTCCCGCCCTGGTGCGGATCGCTCAGTCTGTAACCCTTTTGAATCACACTTGCGACTGTGTGGTCTTTTTCTTTTTCATCGGTCAACACCATTTCTATGGACTGATGGATATTTGGATCGAAACTCTCTCCTATCACGCCTATCTCTTTTACTCCGTATTCTTCAAATATAGCATTCATCTGCGCATAAATGTACTCTACCCCCTTGCGCCAATTAAGGTCTACTTTCTCCCAAGACTCCTTGTTGGCAAATGCCATATTGAAGCTATCAAGCACAGCCAGAAATCTGGAGAGTATTCTCTCGCGCATCGCTTCCGAGAAAGATATCCTTCTGGCATCTTCTTCTTTTTTATAATTGGCAAAATCGGCTCGCTCTTTCTGCCAGCCGGTCAAATATTCCGCTTTTTCAGTCTTGCAAACCTTCAAGTCAGTCCGGAGCTTCTTTAGGGTTTTTTTTAGGTCTTCTTCTCCGTCTTCATTAAATTCGAATTCCAAGACTTCGGAATCTTCCGATGGTTCCGAGTTTTTTTTTATATCTTCGTCAGACATAAATTTATTTTAACACAATATTAACGTTTTGACCATTGCGGAGCCTTGCGAGCCTTTTTTAAACCGAACTTTCTGCGTTCCTTGGACCTGGAATCGCGTTTGAGATATCCGAGAGCTTTGAGTTTTGAACGAGATTCGGTATTGATCTTTGTAAAAGCCCGGGAAAGACCGTGACGAAGCGCTTCCGCCTGGGAATGGACCCCCCCTCCCTTGATTTTGGCTTCGATAAACCATTTCTGTCCGGGTAGAAAAACAGATATGCCTTTAATTATCGGATCTTGGATTAATCTCCTGGTTTCTTCTGTCTTAAAATAATCTTTAGCTTCAATTCCGTTTACCGTAAATATAGCCTTGGCTGACTCCTTGACTCGCACCCGAGCGGTAGAGGTTTTTCTTCGCCCCACCGTTTCAACATATTTTTCTTCAGTTTTTGATAATTTTTTATCCATAAATTTAAATTATTTCTCGATTTTTAAATTTCTCATCATAATTCTCCGTAATTTATTATTGGGAAGCATCCTGTAAATAGCAAGCCGTATAAGTTCCGGAAGACCTTTGGTGTCCTTGGTATAGCGTCCCGAAAGAATACGCAAGCCTCCCGGAATGCCGGAATACCTGGTATGAAAAATTTCAGATAACTTCTTGTCGGTAATGCGAAGTTTCGCCGCATTTAATATTTTTACTTTCGCCCCGCTATATACATGTCGCTCGAATGTCGCTTTGTCCTTGCCTTGAAGCGATACGGCCGCCTCGCTTGCCACTCGGCCCAGAGTCCTGCCGCTCGCGTCTATCACTTTTTCTTCTATTTTCTTTTTATCTTTTTTCATAACTATACAAATTCTATACTTGCCATTTCGGCGCCATCGGAAACTCTTTTTCCCATCTTGGTTATTCTCAAATATCCACCGGTTCTGTCTTTATACTTGGGAGCAATCACTTCAAAGAGTTTTTTTACTTCCTTTGTTCGGCCAGAAAGCTTGGAAATCACCAGCCTTTTTGGCGCCAGACCTCCCGCTTTGGCGGAAGAAACAAGCTTCTCTATAAATGGCCTTAATTCCTTTGCTTTTGGAAGAGTGGTTTTAATTTTTTCTCGCGCGATAAGATTGAGCGCCAAAGAATTCATAAGCGCCTTGCGTCCATTTCTTTTCATGCCGAATTTTCTCTTGTTATTATGATGCCTCATTTTATTCTTTTAAATTTAGTCCGAATTTACCAAGCACTTTCTTTATCTCGGAAATCCCCTTTTCTCCTATTCCTTCAACTTCGAGCAAATCTTCCCTTTTTTTTCTGGCCAGGCCCCCCAGGGTGCGAATATTGGCCACAGTAAGAGCATTTAGAGTTCGAGTGGAAAGATCCAAGCTGTCCGTACGAGTTTTTAAAATATCACTAACATCATCTTTCTTTTCTTCTTTTTTCGCGCCGTTTTCAGATAAAACCCCGGCTCCTGTCTGGATAGACGAGCTTTTAGCTACCAATATTTCTTCCGGCTCTTTAAAATCTATTATCGCCTTGAGTTGGTTAATCATGATAGTGATAGATTCGGAAAGGGCTTCACGGGGAGAAAGAGTGCCATCCGTTTCAATAGAAATTCGAAGACGGTTGTGATTGGTCTTGTCTCCTACACGCATATTCTCCACTTCATAAGCCACCCGGCGGATCGGAGTAAAGATGGCATCTACCGCGATAGTGCCAATATCCACTTTTTCTTTCTGAAAAATTTCTTTGGGTATGAAGCCGAGACCTTTTTCGATTTTAATCTCCATATTCAAATTTATCTTGCCGGTAACTTCAGCGATATGAGAATCGGGATTTAAAATTTCTACCTGACCACCGGTTTTTATATCGGAAGCTTTAATTTCTTTCGGACCTTTAACGGATAAAGAAACCGTCTGGGGTTCGTCAGAAAGCATTTTAAAACGAAGTCTTTTTAAATTTAAAATTACCACAATAACGTCTTCTTTCACTCCTTCTATGGTGGAAAATTCATGGGGAACGCCGTCAATCTTCACCGAAGTGATGCTCGCTCCGGGAAGCGAAGATAGAATAATGCGGCGAAGGCTATTGCCTAGGGTATGCCCATAGCCAGGATATAGTCCGTCTATCTCAAACACTCCCTTACTCCCTTCTTCTAAAACCGCCCGAGGCTTAGAAGGAATGATTATTTTATATTCAGACATAATAACGGTTTATTTTTCAGCCTTAGGGCTGATCCGCCGTTTGGCGGAAAAAATTAATAATAAATTAACGGCTATAAAACTCAAGCACTGCGTTTAAATCCAGGAAAGTTTCGGTATTTTTCGGCTTTTCCAACACTTTGCCTTCCAGCTTTTCTGTATCAAATACAATCCAAGCCGGAGAAACATAATCTTTCAATCGAGTTGCCAGATTTTCAAAAAGTTTCCTGTTCTTCGAACCCTCGCGTATCTTGATAATATCGCCTGGCTTTAACTCATATGAAGGAATTGTGATTCGATGGTCATTTACAAAAAAGTGACCGTGGGAAACCATCTGCCTGGCTCCCCGACGACTGGCGGAAAGACCCATGCGATAAATCGCATTATCCAAACGCAACTCAAGCTCTTCAAAAAATTTCTCCGCCGTACCTAAACCTTTGGCGAGGGAAGCTTTCTGAACATAATTTGAGAGCTGGCGCTCGGATATCCCGTAAGAAAAACGGATCTTTTGTTTTTCTATAAGCTGGGCTCCATATTCGGTCATTGGTTTGGGGCGGGATCCCGCCGTTCTACCCTTAGTCGCAGCCGAAGAAAACTTGGGAGTTTGACATTTATCATAAACTCCGGGTCCCAATCTTCTGCAAATTTTAAATTTTGGTTTGGTTATCATTTTTGTCTATACTCGTCTGGGTTTTTTAGGCTTAGGTCCATTGTGCGGTATGGGGGTGGCGTCCTTGATAGAAGTAATATCTATGCCATGGGCCATAAATGCCCGGATGGCCGGCTCACGTCCGGATCCAACCCCAAGCACCACCACATCTGCCTCTTTCACTCCCATGACGACGGCCTTGCTTCCGATTAAATCTCCCACCTTGGAAGCCGCGAAAGGAGTGCCTTTTTTTGCCCCCTTGAATCCCATAGAGCCAGCGCTGGACCAGAATAAAGTATTGCCTTTCTTGTCGGAGAAAAGCGCTTTTGTATTATTGAAAGTCGCCTCGATAGAGAGAATGCCGGACGTAATCTTTTTTTTCGGAATTTTCATTTGAGGCGTTTCTTTGGCTGGAGACTTTATCTCCTCCGCCTTCTCTTCTTCTTTTTTTATTTCATCTTTTACCATCCAATTTTAATTATGTCTTACTTTCTTTTCTTTTGCCGGAAGCCATGGTTTTTCTGACATTTCCTCGCACTGTTCTGGAATTAGTCTTGGTTCTCTGACCATGAACCGGTAATCTTTTCATATGCCGAATTCCGCGATAAGATTTAATATCCTTAAGTCTTTTAATATTAGCCGACACTTCTCTTTTTAAATTTCCCTCTATGGTGATACCATCCACAATCGCTCGAATTTTATTTTCTTCTTCTGCATTCAAATCTTTCGCCTTTTTGCCGTGAGAAATTCCAACTTGGGTAAGAATTCTTCTGGCAGAAGGAATGCCGATGCCATAAAGCGCCGAAAGACCTATCTCTAATCTCTTTTCATTTGGTATTGTGATTCCTGAAATTCTCATAAAAAAATTATTGTTTTTGCTTGTGCTTAGGATTGGAACAAATTACTCTCAAGTGTCTTGCCCTGCGAACCAGCTTGCAATTGTCGCAGATTTTTTTCACCGATGCTTTTATTTTCATAAATTTATGCGCAAAATAATTTAAAAATTACCAAAACAAGACAAAAACAAGGGAAAAGCCCTTATTTTTCAATGTATTTTATCTTTTACGAACCGTAATTACAATAGTACATTATTAGAGAAAAAAAAGCAACCCAAAACTCACCCTTAAAGTCTTTTCACTATTCTTCCTTTGCCTCCATAAGGATCAAGTATCACTTCCACTTTATCTCCGATTAAGACTTTTATCCTATGCATCCGCATCTTACCAGAGAGATAAGCAAGCACTTCACCTCCATCTTCCATTGAAAGCTTGAACAATGTGGAAGGCAAAGCCTCAAGGACCACCCCCTTCGCAGTCGAAACTTTTTCATTATCTAGTTTGTTCATTTATATCCCTAAAATATAACAAAATATAAGCAAAAGTCAATGTCGATTTTTATTTATTCCGGGTAATTGACAGTTATATTTATATTTTTGGCTTTATTTGGAAAAGACATCCGCCAAAAAGGTTTGAGCACCATGTCAGCGGAAAGAACGTTTGGGTATTGCGATATGATCAGATTAAAATCTTTTTTATCTTTACCGAGAAGATCTTTTTTTAATTTCTCCGAGTTAAATTTCCATACGATTTTCTTTTCTCCTTTAAGGGTAAAATTTATATTTTTCATTTCGGCAAATGAGAGATTGTCTCCGTTCTCGAAACCTGCCTGCGCGAATAGAGAAAAACCTAAATTTTTTATATTCGGTATATAGACATCACTGCCATCATACCCTCCTGTCATTTCCTCCGCAATTTTTTTTGTAAGTTCCGCTTCTTCAAATAAAAAACCATACAAAGTGCCTTCAAGCTTAAGAGGAACTTGAGGATTTGGAGAAAAAGAAGCAACATTAGTATCGCCGACATTCAAAAATACCGCCTTATCAAAAAGAATAAAGCCTTTTGGAATCTGTTCACTCGCCTTTTTTAAAAGCTTTTCCTTTAGAGAGTTTTTCAAGCTGTTTACAATTTCACCCTTCTTGGATTCGGAAATAACATATAAATTCCCCTTTACTCCGCCGGATATTTCTCCGTTGGATCGTCCATAGAATTTGCCATATTTGGGCGTATCCTTAAAACCTACAATATTGAAATCAAGCGGAGGACTGTCATACTCCACTCCCGGCGAAGATGCATAAATACCCACTTCCACCGCCCCGGGTTTTCCATCCTTTCCCCTACCCGGCACTACTATTTTCTTTTCAGTCTTGTAAATTTTACCATTCGAGCCCAAAAGACGAGTATCAATATCGAGCGTTTGTGGAACGGAACTAAAGTTGTTGTAAATCACCGCTTTACCCCTAGAAGGAACTTCAATATTTCGTTTCTCTTCCGTCTCCACTGTTCTTTTTTCTTCTCCGGAAATCACCACCAGGTCAAAAGAAATCGGAGAAGAATTGGAATTCTTGACGGCAGAAAAATTTTTCTCTATAGTTACATCTTGCCACTTTGGATTTATAGTAATATCGGCTGAAGAAAACATGTAGGAAAAAGAGAAAAAAAGGAAAATTACCGATATTAAAGCCACCGGCCACAATCTGTATTTTAAAACAGGATGTTTGCCGATCTTTTTGTTCGGATCTTCTCGCTTTACTATTTTGATTTTTATCATATCCTGCATATGGTTGTTAGTCATTGTAATGATGATTCAGAAAGCGATTAATATAAATAGCGTCGATAATGAGAAAAGTGTCCCTGATGACATTCTCTTCGAATAGAGCGGCACCGTGAAGTTTTTCTGTATTTAAAAATATAATTTGAAACTTGGATTCGGTAAGAGTGTATTGATTGAATTGTTCAGTCTTGATGATTTCAGCGAAGAAATTCTCAAATTCTTTATCAATGGTGATAAAAACAGCGGACGGAATGGAAATATCACTGGAGAGACTCGCTAAAGAAGATTGAAAATTTTTAAGCCATTCTGTTTTCAGGCGATCCATAGCGGGCTTGAGTTTGTTTAAAAGCTTACTTTCGACATGCCCGTCCTTATAAAGAGAGAAAATAGATTTGGCTTTTTCTAAACTGGAACGCAACGCCGATGAAAGACCGCGAATCATAAAGTTGCGCCCTATGGGATAGGAAGCGGATTCGCGAAGAATATTCTTCTTTATCATTGTGATATCCGTCACTTCCCCGCCTATGTCAACTAGAAGAAAATCATTCTGTTGCGCATTCATATCTCGGACAGCTGTAAAAGAAGCCATAAGAAAAGAAGAAAAATGCACTTCAGAATGGCCGAAATGTCTTTCGATAATTCCTTCTATTTTAGACAAAACTTCCTCTCCGCATAGAGAAATAAATATAGCCATTTCGAGTTCTTTCGCTTTTTGATTGCAAGGATCAAGAACTTCATAGTTGTTGAGCATTGTCCTTAAATTCTTGATTTCAATAGTCCTTGCTCCGCCTTCCGCTTTTTGATATTTAGGTATGCTTCTTTCTTCGAAAGATTTGATTTCTTTCTTTATCAAATCATCGGCCAGTTTGGTGTTAAATATAAAAGGGATGTCCTGTTTGAAAGTAATGGTTCTGCTCTCCGACACATACCAAGGAGAAGCAAGCACGCAAAATATCTTTTTAGGCACGCCCATGCCGGAGCGGGAAATTTTTTCCGCCGCGACGTCCAAAGCTTTTGTCGTCAGATTCATAAACTTTTTTGTCTCCAATTTTTCTTCCGGATTTATGGGTTCCTTAACAGAAAAAACTATTTTAGGAATTCCGGATTCTCGCATCCAAAAAAGCGCTCCGCATACCGAAGAAGAGCCTATATGAAAAACAGCCGCGAGGGTGTCGGTATCCTTTTTTAAAAAAGAAGAAAAAATTTTGGCAATCATCCCCATGGGAATAATTATATCATAAAATAAGTATTTCCAATGCTGAAACTACCTCAAGATCGCTTTTATTCTTCGTACCCCAAAAGACACCGCTTCCTCTTTTAAAATCTTAAAACTACCAAGCTCTTTTGTGTTTGAGACATGTGGCCCGCCACAAAATTCTTTACTCACTGCATCATGTTCTTTATTTAATGGTCCGATAAAATATACGGATACCGTATCGGGATATTTTGCCCCAAATTCCATCTCGGCCCCCATTTTCTCGGCAAGATGTTTGGGTAATTCTCGGCGAGTAACATCAAGCCCGGCTTTTATTTTTTCATTCACCCAATCTTCTACTTTCTTTTTTTCGTCATCAGTCAGCTTATGACCACACAAGAAATCCATACGCAGGCGTTCTTCGGTAATATTACTGCCCCGTTGCTTCACCCCATTCCCCAACACCGCTTGTAATCCGGCCAGAAGCAGATGATGGGCGGTATGGTGCTTAATTGTTTTTTCATTATGATTTACTAGCCCTCCTTTAAACATGCCCATAGAAGAAACACGGGAAAGATCTTGATGTTTTTTAAAATTTTCATCAAAAATTTTTTTAATATCTATTATTTCTTGTTCCGTAAATTTAATTCCCTTCTTTTGCAAAAGTTCGATTGATAATTCAAAATTGATACCGAGTTCCTGATGAATATTGGCAAGTTTTTTCCCCAATTCCTCCAATGTATCCCAAACAATTTTATTTACAACAGCTGCTCCGGTGGCAATTACTTGTTTAAATTTTTCTTCTTCTTTCGCAATTTCCCCCCTGTCTTCTAGTATATATGTTCCCTTATAAATTTTTTTTACCATATTTATTTGATCTTCAAGCGAATTTTTCGAAAAAACCATTGCTCGTCTAATCAACCTGCGTAAGATATATCCTCTGCCTGTATTGGAAGGCGTGACGCCGTCTGAAATCATAAAAACGGAAGCTTTCACATGATCCGCGATAATTCGTTCTTTCTCATTCTTTTCATTATTATAAAGATCGGTTTGGTAAATATTTTTCTTTCTCTGCACCTGCACCAAAAGCCTCTCCAGCCCCATACCCGTATCAATACCTTTGGTCTTAAGCGGTTTATATTCTCCTTCTTTTGTTTTATAAAATTCATTAAAGACGATATTCCAAATTTCAACTCCATTTATATAAATTTCTGTCGTCGGCCCGCAAGGACCCTCTTCGCCCGTCGGACCCCAAAAATTGTCTTCCTTCTTGTGCTCTTTTATTTTAAGACCGGGATCAATCGTTTTCCAAATTTCCCTGGATTCTTCATCTGCCGGAATTCCGCTTTCATCATCCCTAAATACTGAAACAAAATCTATCTCCAGCCCCAATTCTTTGGTCATAAATTCATGAGCGTATTTTATCGCTTCCTTTTTCCAATATCCGCCGAAAGAAAAACTGCCCAGCATTTCGAAAAAAGTCAGGTGTGTATCATCGCCGACTTCTTCAATATCCGAAGTTCTTACACATTTTTGGACCGTAACAACATTTTTTGTTCCGAAATCCTCTTCTGCATCTTTTTCTCCAGTATAATACGGCTTGAATTGCTGCATCCCGGCAGTAGTAAAAAAAACCGAAGGGTCATTTTCCGGAACAAGCGAAGACGAGGGAATTATCTTGTGTCCCCTTTTTTCAAAAAATTTTAAAAACTTTTTCCTAACTTCATTTGATTCCATTGCTGATTTAATTTGAAGGTATTTCCGTGTCTCCGGATATTTTTCTTATCGGCTTTTCGAAGAAATTTACCACTACAAATACGAAAAGCACGAAAATCGCCGAAATAACGGACAGAGTATAAAGTCCGAATCCGGCGGCCATACCCACTCCCGCGGTCACCCATAGACCGCCTGCGGTAGTAAGACCCGTCAAACGAGAACCCTGCAGAATTATGGATCCGGCGCCCAGAAACCCGATGCCCACTATCACTTGCGAGGCAATTCTTCCCGGATCAAAATTCCCAATACCGACATAATTTATAGCGATCATTTCAGAAATTATTACAAACAAGGCCGAACCCAAGGACACCAGGGCATGAGTTTTCATTCCGGCTTCCTTGCGCACAAAGAGTCTCTCCGCTCCTATCATTATGCCTAAAACAAGGGCCAAAAATAACCTAATAATCATTTCGCTGTTTTGCATAATAAATTGAAACATAAAAAAAATTATATAACAATTCCACCGCCTAGGCAAACATTACCATCGTATACGACGATAGACTGACCCGAGGCAACCATAATAGGATTAGAAAAATGAATTTCCGTTTTTTTGTCTCCGGTTATTTTTACCCTACAGGACAGGAGCTCTCCGTGATAGCGGATTTGGGCTGTGTATTTTTTATTTTCATTTGGAAGTTCCGAAATCCAGTTGGTATTTTTTATTCCAATATTCGTTAGAATTTTAGAATGAGAAATATTTCTATCTTGAGACACAATCAAAATATTTTTTTTAAAATCTTTGTCGACAATATAATATCGCTTATCATTCGGGCTTTTTTCGGTAATAAAAAAACCGTGTCTCTCGCCCAAAGTATAAAACATGGCACCATCATGATAGCCTATCTCTTTTCCGTTCGCATTGACCACTTTTCCTTTTTTTAATTTGATGTAATGCCTTAAAAATTCCTTTAAATCCACTTTACCCAAAAAGCAAATCCCTTGGCTGTCTTTCTTTTCCGCCACCGGCAAGCCAAACTTTTTAGCGAGTTTGCGGACTTCTGTTTTTTTTAAATGCCCGACAGGAAATAAAATTTTACCCAACTGCTTTTGGGAAAGCGTCCAAAGAAAATAGCTTTGATCTTTGGTTGGGTCAATGCTCTTTATTAATGAAAGCGAGAGATGCTTTTTGGAAGGAGTGGCTGAGCGGAGCGAAGGACCGAGCGATTGAGAAAAAGCATCTCTCGCTGAAATGCAAGCGTAGTGCCCCGTGGCCACATAATCCGCTCCCATTGCCAGAGCTTTTTTTAAAAACACGCCAAACTTTACTTCTTTGTTGCACATTACATCCGGATTGGGAGTACGGCCGGCTTTGTATTCGGCAATCATATAATCCGCAACCTCTTTTTTATAAACATCTTCAAAATCAAAAGTAAGAAACGGGATATTTAAATGCGCCGCCGTCCGCATAGCGTCCAGACGTTCTTCTTCTTCATTGCATGCTAAAAATTCCGGATGCCAGGTGCGCATAAAAACACCCACCACATCTTGACCTTGCCTTTTAAGCAAAGCGGCCGACACGGCAGAATCCACTCCCCCTGACATCCCGACGAAGACCTTTCTTTTAAGAGGGGTATTTGTTTGTTTGTGTTTATTCCAAATTCTAGCCATATTCGTTTCGTTCACCGGGCCTAATGTGGCCCCAGCATTAAAAGTACCGGGAATGTCAGTTTTGTCCATTTCCCGTTCGTAAATCTTGTACCGTTCAGCTTGTCTGTCTGACTCGAAACAAGACCGACCGGCGGATTGTTTTTGCGCTTCTTACCGGCATGCGAATATGCTTCGATCTTTATTTCCTTATGTTCATTTTTTGGCGATTTCCTTGGCATAAAATTATTTTTGTTCCTCGGGGCTACTCAAGGATTCCTCTCCGATCTTCCACACGCCCTTTTCCAAGAAAGCCTCAATAGTCTGACGTGTGGCTTTATTGATAAGGTTGGAATGAGAGATTTTATTGCTCTTTGCGTAGTCGGAAAGCAGGACAATTTTCTTGCCCTCAAGATATGCCAATCGTTTGTGGTAGCTATTGGTAAGTGCTTTGGCTACAATCCCTTCCATGATTCCGGTCGCACCTTTTTCATCGAATTCTTTGAAAGCATCGTAGTATTTCTTTCGGTCGATGAACTTGATATTTATAGGTACAAAGCCTTCCCGTATGAGGAGATAATTGTTGATCACACGACCGATGCGACCATTTCCGTCCATGAATGGGTGAAGGTATTCAAACGCAAGATGTAATCGTGCGATGCGCTTGATAATATTTTCATGACTCGTCGCGTTGTATTCTGCAAACATTTTCTCAAGACTTCCGTTAATTTCTTTCGGAGCGGGAGCAATATGACTTCCAACACGAACATACTCGTCTTCTTTGCGGAATCGTCCGGCGATTTTATCGCGGATATTCGACATAAGCATTTTATGGAGAGAGAGGATAACATCAGGATTGAGCTCTTGCTCTTTAGCTCTTTTGTCGATATAGGATACGACTCGAGCAAGATTTTTTGCCTCAAATAGTTCTCGTTCGGAAATATAGCGGTCGAGATCGATTTGAAGAAGGATTTTTTCCGTCTCCTCCAGCGAAAGAGTACTGTTCTCGATAGCATTCGAGTTGTATACCTGATCAGCAACTTCCGCTTCGCTCACTAGCTTAATAAGCGCATCCTTGCCGATGGCCGCTTGATAGAATCGTTCTCTAAGCAGATTGATTTTATTAAATGCACTAGGTGTCTTTGCCATATGAGTTAAGTATAGTCTTTTTCACGGCTTTGTCAACTGTAATCGTGAAAAACTACCTTTTTTCTTATATTTTCACGTTTTTTACTATATTAGCATGGGATATATCTCTGCGTTTCCGTAATGAGACACTTTTGTATCATTACTCAAAAGCGTACTGGAAGTGACATTAAAGGCCACTTCCAGTCAATAAATGATATTTTGTTTTATCCTTATTTGTAAAAAATTGGCGCGAGCTTGTTCCGCGAGCGAATGCAAAGGATCAAAGAGTCCAAGAGCCAAAGGGTCAAAAGTTATAAAGAAACAAAAGGTCTAAATCCATTCATTCAAAGGTTGGTTTGTAAGCGTCCGCTTCTCCTCTGAACTCTTGAAGTTTGCCATCAAGAGCTTCCTGCATGACTGGTTCCACTCCTTGATGCGGAAGAATTCCTCTTACTTCGCCAATCCTATTGTCTCCGTCCATGCGAATGGCGAGACGAGGTTGAGTCGGTTCGCCCGATGAGTCGTTGGTGTAATACACATAAAAATCGCCGCTCATTCGTGTATGTTGCTACGAAGACAACTTCCTTTTTCATCCGCTTGATTCTATAGACTTATCAATTTTTTGTAAAGCTTATTATTTTAGATATTTTTCTATATTTTTTCTGTGTTCTGTAAAACTGCGGGCAAAATAAATATTTCCTTCCTTATCATGTAGATAATAAAGGTAGGGAGAGGTCTTGGGATGAATAGCGGCCCGAATGGAAGAAAGTCCGGGGTTTACTATCGGATGTGAAGGCAAACCCGCTTTTTCATATGTCTCCGGGGCGGCATCGGCCTGAAGAAGCATGCCAAGCTTGTGTCTGCGCCATAGAATGCCGGATATGAGATCCCGATCTTCTTCTCCTTTCGCTTCTTTTTCTATAACGGAGGCCATCTTAATGATATCTTCCATGCTTTTGCCGCTTTGCGCGATTTCGTTTTCCAACACGGAAATTTTTTTATTAAAATTCTCGCTCATATACTTGATAACATCTTTTTCGGTGGCAATGGTAAAAAAGAAATATGTATCCGGAAAAAGATAACCTTCTTCGGCCACGGACAAAAATTCAGTCTCGTCAAAATGAGAAAGCAAAAGAGAAAAGGTTTTCGCGATTTCCGAGACGGAAAATCCTTCCGGAATAGTCGCTTTAATCGGAGCAAGCCCGCTTTCTCCCCGCACTATGCGCCTAGCCACATCGATAACCGAAGTCTTATTTTCAAAAAGATAATCAGCTGGGATAATATGTTTCTCTCCGCCAAATAAAATGACAAAGGCTTCAAAAAAAGCGCGGGAACGAATGATATCGGCCTCTTTTAATCGCAGAGATACATTCCTTAGATTATCCCCCTGCTTCACTTCAATTATCGTGCCCTTGGGAAAATCCCCCGGAGAACCAACGAAGAAAAAAACAAAAAACACAAAGACGGCAAATACTCCGAATATAAATAATTGATTTCGTTCTGGCATAAGCTATATGGGAAGATTGGTAGGCGGAGAAGCTTCTTTCGACTCGATACGCTCTAGCGTAGGCACCTTGAGTATCTGGCCCGGAAAGTGCCATACGGTAGCCAGCTCTTCGGTATTAAGCACAAAGGTCTGATGATGAACATACGGCAGAAAAAAATTTTTAACGATAAACATATACCACGCGTGCGTCCAGTGGGACGAAAGAAGAAAAGTATGTTCGTGAAAAAGATGATGCCGAAGCGGGAGATGAAAAAAAGCTCTTTCCCGATACTCATGCAACATTCTGTTGGCCATGATCATCACCTGCTTGGGAGAAAGACCCAGAATTCCGCTGTTCAAGGCGTCTCCTTGAGCCGAATTGAAACGATAAAATTCATTGCAATCCGGTCTTGAGAATTGACGGAGGATCAAGCGGATATCTCTGGAATTATTTGTTCTTTGTCCCACGGGATATATTTCCTTCTTGGCAACATACATCAAGCGAACCCCGGTCTCAAAACCAAGCTTGGAGGTTTTTGCGCTCATGGCCGTTACGGAATTTTTAAAAAAATCCGGGGTGCGGTATTCAACAGTATACCCTTCTTTCTTCATTAGATCCTTATGATGGCGAGCGTATGCCGCAAGAAGTTTTTTTATTTGAATTTTGGATTCTTCGATCCAATCATGTTTGCCAAACCACGTACCCTTGGTACGCCACATTTTCTTCGAAGGAGTAATCACAAACTGAAGCCACGCCTGTTCTCCTTTTTTAAGAGAACCAAAAAATTCTATGATGGGAGAAATCGGATCAACCTTGTATTCTTCTTTCGGATCTTCGTCCAACCCAAAATCGATATAAGTCTTGATGGGAAAAGCTTCCGGCCTAATCAATCGAAATTCGCAACCCCAAGCGTTCCAGGCGCTTTTCGGAGTTATCTCGTCCACCCCCAAAGTGTAATCCTCCACTACCTTTACCTGAGACTGCGGATATTGCGCGTACATCTGGGTTTCGATAAGCCCTCTGATGCGAGAAGGAGTGCGAATATAAAAATGGACCTGTCCCTCCAAAGACACGATTTCAAGCGAAAACCAGAACCATACCGCTCCCTGCCAATACTCTTCCTTGCCTCCTTTCATGCTCCAATGAAAAAGAGCATTGGAGATAAAAAGCTCCATAGCCTGCGGAGAACGAACCACTTCCCGCGGAGGAATAATCTCCAAAAGCACAAATTCGATTCCGGAAATGAAATCCTGTCGGACATAATGAAGCCAGACCTTGAAAGCGATATATCCAAGAAAAATCACAGATAGAGTGGGTAAAACAGCGAAAAAGATCCTAAAAAAGAAAAAAGTTATATCATCAAGCGAAAGACCCGGGAAAAAGAAAAACAGAAGAATAAAAACAAGAACCAGTATGGCAATTATTTCAAACGCGCTAACAGCCTCATCGCTAAAGACGCCTTTAAACATACCTGTATTTTAATATAGAAAATCGAAAAAAACCAGCAACCTAAGCCGCCACATAGAACCCTTTTGCATTCTTTTTGAAATACTTGGGATTTGCAAGGTTTACGAGAATAGTATTCTTTTTGAAATATCTTTCCTTCATTACTTTTTCCACCACCTGATCCTTGGTCATAGGTCCGTCTTTCTTCAGAATTTCCCTAATCACTTCTCTGGCAGTGCCGGACTTGTATCCCCATTCCGAGAGCGCGTACATCCCTCGACCCACCAACACAAAGCGCAAATCCTTTATAAGCTCGTTATGGCAGGTGGCATAATTGATTTTTTTGCCGAAAATTTTGGAAATTGCGTCCGCCACTTCTTTGAAATGCATAGGGCTCCCATGCCGGCGCATCACAAGATACGCATAATCCTTTACTCCGCGGGTATGCACATTGGGAGAACTTGCTTTACCCCATTCACCGAGCGGATTTTTTGAAATTTTTTTAGACATCAAAAGCCACCTTCTGGCGATTTCCTCATTTTTGTATTTGTCGGCCACTTCCTTCAAATGTTCCAAAAACTTTTTTATCATTTCCGTCTCCGGAATCAAATCTTCATCTTTCAAATTAGCGTAGAGATTTTTCAGGGAATCATGCACTTTTTCGCTTACTTCATCGTCTACGCTCCAACGAGCGTGAAAATGATCATCTTCCCGGTGCTTCTTGAAAGCATCACCCAAAACCAAAAAAAAATGCACATGATTCCGGGTAACTTTGTCTTTGGAAATATGAGACAAGAGCTCATGTTCGGCCACAATAGATCCGAGAGTGTGAATTAAAGCCTTCAACTCGTCGAAAACAGCCTGTTCCGCTTTATAAGCATCGGACTTCTTTATTGAATGAAGAGAAGCCTCCTCCACCTGGCGAACGCGTTCTCTGGTAATATTATATTTTTTGCCGATTTCTTCCAGAGTTTTCCTATGACCGTTCAAAGTAAGACCAAATCTGTTCATGACGACGTCGGAAGCCCTCTCTCCCAGATGAGAAGTCAGTCTCTTGGTCACATGTTTTGGTTTGAAAGATATTGTAGCCATAAATTTAAATTTATCCGTCAAAATTTTATAAATTCTACCTTTTCGCTCTCTGTCTGTCAATCTCGGTCAAATGCTTCTTGCGCAAGCGGATAGACTTCGGCGTAATTTCCAGATATTCATCATTATTCATAACCTCAAGCCCTCTCTCGATACTCAAAATAAAAGGAGGATTCAAGTATATCGCCTCATCGGTGCCGGAAGCGCGCATATTGGTGAGTTGCTTGCCCTTGGTGGGATTCACCGACATCTCTTCTCCCTTCAAAACATTGCCGACCACCATGCCTTCATAAACTTCCGCACCATGTTCAATATATAATATACCACGTTCTTGTAAATTTGCAAGGGCGAAAGCCACGGCCTTGCCGTTAATCATGGAAGTCATAGAACCGTATTCCCTCTTTTTAATCTCCCCGGCGTATGGCCGGAAACCTACCACTCTGGAAGACATTATGCCTTCGCCTTTGGTATCGATAATAAATTCGCTTCTAAATCCCAGAAGTCCTCTGGTCGGAATATCAAAGATTATCCTGGACGCGCCGTTTTTACCTTGCATATCTTTCATAATGCCACGACGTTTCCCTATCTTCTCTATCACACCGCCCGAATATTCATCCGGCACATCAATGACCAATTCTTCATATGGCTCGACAAGCTCGCCGTTATGCTCTTTAAAAATAACTTCCGGTTGTGAAACCTGCATCTCGAATCCTTCACGGCGCATATTTTCGAGCAAGATAGCTATGTGAAGCTCGCCCCGACCGTAAATTTTGAAAAAATTCGGTCCTAATTTTGCTTCATTTTGGGGATTGAAATCCACTTTCAATCCCACATTTATTTCCAACTCTTTTTCCAATCTTTCTTTTATTTGTCTTCCCGTGACAAATTTTCCATCGCGTCCCGCAAAAGGAGAATCATTCACTAGAAAATTTAGAGAAAGAGTCGGTTCGTCTATGGCGATTCTGGGCAAAGTTTCTGTCTTTTCGTCTTCACAGATAGTCTCGCCTATATAAATATCGGGGATGCCGGCCACAAGCACAATATCCCCGGAAGTTGCGCTTTCTGTTTCTTTGCGAGCTACCCCCTCGAAGGTAAAAAGTTTGGTTATTTTTCCTGTTCTCGGAGGTCGTTCACCTTTGATAAAAACCGACGAACCGGAAGCAATCTTTCCGGAATAAATTCTGGCTACAGCAAGCCTGCCTAGAAAATTATCATAACCCAAATTGAAAACCTGAGCGGACATTTTACTATTTTCGTTAATAGAAGCGAGAGGTACTTTTTCTAAAATTAAATTTAGAAGTGGAGAAAGATCCTCCGATTTATCACCCAGATTCTTGAATGCTTTGCCTTCGCGACCAATGGCATACACTGTTTCAAAATTTGCCTGTTCATCATTCGCGCCTAATTCAAAAAATAATTCTAAAATTTCTTCATGCACTCTATGTGGATCAGAAGCGGGCTTGTCAATTTTATTTATTACCACTATGGGTTTAAGGCCGAGTTCGAGAGATTTCTTGAGCACAAATCTGGTTTGAGGCATAGGTCCTTCTACCGCGTCCACCAAAAGTACCACCGAGTCCACGGCCCGGAGCACCCGCTCCACCTCCGAACCGAAATCCGCGTGGCCGGGAGTATCTACAATATTTATCTTGGTATCTTTATAGTAAATAGAAGTATTTTTGGAATAGATAGTTATCCCACGCTCTTTCTCAAGCGCGTTAGAGTCCATAGAGAGACCTTCGTCCTGAAATCCCCCGTTCTGCTTCATAAGCGCGTCGGTTAGAGTGGTCTTGCCATGATCCACATGAGCTATGATTGCAATGTTACGTATCTCCATAATTTAGACAAAAAAAGCCCTTGCGGCTTTTTCTTAAAATAACATAAAAAATCCCTTAAGTAAACTTTTTTATTTCAGGCCGGCAAGAATTTCCACCGCGCGGTCCAACTGCTCTTTGGTATGAGCGGCGGAAATTTGAAAACGAAGTCGCGCCTTGCCTTCCGGCACGACCGGAAACCAGAGGCCAACCACGTAAAGGCCGGCACGCAAGAGCGCCCTGCTCATGTCTTGAGTTTTTTTTGCGTCTCCGAGCATGACCGGCACTATCGGGTGTTCGCCTTGGAGCACATCAAGACCGAGTTCTTTGACTTTATTTCTGAAATATTTGGAATTCTCTCTGGCCTGCTTAAGCAACTCCGGCTTCTCTTTTAAAAGATCCAGGGCGCGAATTGAAGCTATCACTACGGACGGAGGTAAGGAATTAGAAAAAAGATAAGTTCGAGATTTTTGGCGGAGGATCTCTACTATTTCTTTCCTTCCGGCTATATATCCGCCTACCGCTCCCCCGAGAGCCTTGCCGAATGTCCCGGAGAGTACATCAATCTGCGCTTTGAGCCCAAAGTGTTCCGGGGTGCCGGAACCGGTTTCGCCGAGAACCCCCACCCCATGCGCATCATCCACGAAAAGCATCGCCTCATGTTTCTCGGCTAAGAATTTCAGTCTGGGTATATCCGCCAGACATCCTTCCATAGAGAATACTCCGTCAGTCACTATGATCTTGAAACGGTAATTTTTGCTTTTATCTTCCTCAAGCATTTTCTCAAGTAGAACGACGTCCCCATGCGGATAAATCCTTTTTGTCACGTTTTCTTTCTTGCAAAGCTTGAAAGCGTCAATAATACTCGCATGATTGAGTTCGTCGCTATAAATAACATCCATATAGGGCTCCGTAGAGCCGAAAGGTTCGTTGGTAATTGTTGCAAAGAAACCCAAATTCGCCATAAAGTTGGTAGAATAAAGGATGGCGTCTTCGGTGCCTAGAAATTCGGAGAGCTTTTTCTCCAGCTGTTTGTGGATAGTCTCCGTGCCGGAAATAAAGCGCACCGAGGAAAGCCCGAACCCGTATTTATCCATGGAGTCTCTGGCAGCCCTCACAATTTCCGGATGGTTGGCTAGGCCTAGATAATTGTTCGAAGCGAACATAAGAACTTTTTTACTTCCCCCGCCAACGACAGAGTCGTTCATCTCTACTTCCGCCCCCTGCGCTCCCTCGAGCTCGCGCTCAACTTTAAATTTTCCCGCTTGTTTCAAGAACTCCAGTTCTTTTTCGACACTTTCTGTAAATTTATTCGAATACATATTATTTCAATTATAATAAAAATCAACCTAAACACAATGTCCCCTAACTCGCGTAGGTACTTTTTTAGTAGACATCTTAAAGTGACTTTAAAGTTCCTTGTTTGGTAACTTCTAATATTTCAATGTATTCTAGAATTTTTAGGCCCTCAAGATCTTTTATAAATTTCTCAGGCAATTTTATTTTTCCGACCCAAACACTTTGATGAATCATGCGAAACTCTAGAATTTTTAGAACCTCCCTTATCAAATCTCTTTCCCTGTTAAAAGTAGTTGGTATATCATAACTTACTATAATGACTTTGTTTCCTGATTCTTTATGATAAGAATTTTTATCAAGGGTTTTAGTTTTTCTAATTTTATTTAGTTTTTCTCTCCCTTCAGGAGAAATTTTAATTTTTTGATCAGAATCCTGAACAACCAGACCTTGGGATTTGAGCTTAGAAATATATTTCTGTAATTGTCTTTTCCTTTGTTTATTAAATTTACTAGCCTCCCTTTCTTTACTAAAAATATTAATCTCGCTTTGTATTTTTCCAGAAGATGCGCCATAACCAGCTTTAAGAAAAGCAGAGATAAAATCGACTTGATCCAAAGCTCTGTCTTCAAAAAAATCTAAAATTTTGTAAATAATTTCTCCTCGCACCTCTGAATAGTATATCTCCACTTGTCTACCAACACAAGTAGGTACTTTTATGGTAGACATCGAGATTAATTATAGGTACATTTTAAATTCCTTGCCATAGTCTTTGAAACCCAGCTTGGTATACATAGCGTGAACCTCCGGTCTCTCGTATCGGCTTGTACCAACAATCTTGTAACATTTTATTTTCTTTGCTTCAGCTATAACCGCCTGAACCAGTTGAGTGCCAATACCTTTCCCTCTGTTCTCTTCATTAACAAAGACATCTTCAAGAAATCCATATGGCCCCTTGCCTTGCTCGTTGAAAATAATATAAAGATAAGCCCACCCTAAAACACTGCCGTTTTCTTCAGCAATAATCTTTACTGCGTAGCTTTTGTCTTCTCTTTTAGAAACTATTTCCACCTTATTATCCATTTATCTTAAAAATAATTTTTGGGTTCTGGTTCATGGCTTTCTCGAACTTTGCGGGAGTGAAATTTTTGAAGGGGAAAATAGTACCCTTGCCTTTCTTCAAGATCACGTTCCAGATAGCGTCCTGGATACCGTTTGATTTGTCGTTGAGTATCCTTTGCGCTATCTGCCAGGTATGGAAGATTTCCCGGCCGATGATGTTATACATAGTGAGGCCCCGAACGATCACTCTGGAAAATTTTGGAATAGTCAGATCCCCGTCTTTGAGCCCGAAGAATATAACACTGCCTCCCCGACGAGTAGCATCAATGGAATTATTCACCGAAGAAAAAGCTCCGGCCATTTCCATGGAGATATCCACGCCTTTGCCATAGGTCAGCTTCATAATTTGATCTATTACTGATTTATCACTTTCCCAGTCGTGATCCTTCTTTATTTTGGGAATCAAAATAATTTCGTGAGCACCTAATTTTTTCGCCATATTTAAGTTTTCTTTGTTGATATCGACTGCTATTGCTTTCGTGGCGCCGAAATGTCTTGCCAAAAGTATAGAGAAAAGACCTATAGGCCCGCAACCAAAGATGGCCACCCGCTGCCCGCGGAAGTCCACTTTAGTGCAAGCATGCACCGCATTTCCAAATGGATCATAAATAGCCGCAATTTCCGGCCGCAAGCGGCTCTCATCTACCACCCACAAATTCTTGGCCGGTATTTTTACATATTCGGCAAAAATTCCATCAATAGTAATGCCTAAAATTGCTTCGTTGATACAGACATTTTGTTCACCAATCCGGCATTGAAAGCACCGGCCGCAAGTGACATGTGAATCTCCAGACACCAAGGCCCCGACTTCGATCTTCGCTTTATTATGAGGATCAGTGTCGTAATAAAGACTTTTCACCATCGAGCCGGCCTGAACTATTTCTCCCACGAATTCATGTCCGACTATTCGCCTATCTTTTTTTTCCTTTTGTAAAGAGCCATGAATCAAATCCCTGAAAGCGGTGCGATACCAGAGTCCACGGTCGCTCCCACATACGCCAGCGTAGCGTATTTTTAGTATTACCGAAGTAGCATCCGAAGAATTTTTCTTTTCATCCAAAACAGGCATGGGAACCTTACGCATTACGAAGCCTTTACTCTTATCCCAGCCATCATGTTTGGCGTCAAAAGTCAGAGCCTTGATGATTTTCTTCATATAAACAGAATTCTATCATTAAAAAATAGAAAGTAAACTTACTCCACAGTGACACTTTTGGCGAGATTGCGAGGGCGGTCTACGTCGCGACCCAAGGCTACGGCGGTATGATACGCGAAAAGCTGGAGCGGAATCGTATTTAAAAGGGGTTCAAGAAGCTCCATGGTCTTGGGAACATAAATGACATCGTCGCAAAGCTCTTTCGCTTCGGCATCACCTTCGGTCGCAATAATTATGACCTTGCTTTTGCGCGCCCGGACTTCTTCCACATTACTTTTTATCTTTTCATAAAGTTCATTCTTGGTCATAATGGCAAACACCGGGAAATCCGAAGACAGGAGCGCTATGGCTCCATGTTTCATTTCTCCGGCAGGATAAGCTTCGCTGTGAATGTAGGATATCTCTTTTAATTTAAGCGAGCCTTCCAAAGCAACCGGATAATTTATTCCCCTGCCGATGAACAGAAAATCGGAATTATTTTTGTATTTTTCCGCGATTGTTTTAATATCGTTGGAATTTTTTAAAATTCGATTCATCTTTGCCGGAATTTTCAGAAATTCTTCCAAAATTTTCTGACCTGTCTCAAGATCCACGCCATGCAATCTTCCGAACTCAAGAGCATACAACAAAAGAACGGCAACCATGTTGGTAAAAGCCTTGGTGGAGGCCACCGCGAGTTCCGGTCCCGCATGGATATAAGTGCCGGCGCCCGCTTCTCTGGCGATGGTAGAACCTACGACGTTTACAATACCTCGCGCTACTGCACCCCTTTTCTTGGCCTCGCGAAGAGCCATAACCGTATCTATAGTCTCTCCGGATTGGGATACGGCGAATACCAGAGTATGTCTGTCTACAATCGGTTCCCGATATCTAAATTCACTCGAGACATCAACATCAATGGGAAGACCGGAAAGTTTTTCGAAGGCATATTTCGCGCACATGCAAGCATGAGAAGCGGTGCCACAAGCAATCAGAATTATTCTCTTTACTTGACGCATTTCTTCAAGGCTCATATTGAGACCTCCGAGTTTCCCTGTGCCTCCCCCTATATCCATCCGGCCACGAATAGCATCTTCGAATACGGTAGGCTGATCAAAAATTTCTTTGAGCATGAAATTTTCGAACCCCCCTTTTTGCGCTTTTTCAACATCCCAATCTATCTTTATAACACTTTTAGAAATTTCTTCGTCTTTTAAATTGAAAACTTCGAAACCTTCTCGGCTGATCTTCGCCACTTCACCATCTTCCAGAAAACTTACTTTCTTGGTATATGGTAGAATCGGAGTGATGTCCGAGGCCAGATAATATTCACTGTCGCCAAGACCGATAACAAGAGGACTCCCCATGCGCGCCGCCACCAGCTCACCGGGATGGTCTGCGTGGATTACGACCAGGCCATAAGTTCCCCGCACGGACAATAAAGCGCTCCTGACTGCCTGAAAAAGATCGCCTCTTCCGACATTTTGGTAATTCTTGAAAATCCATTTAGCCAGAATTTCCGTGTCAGTCTCGGATTCTAAAGATTCATTTAATTTTTCTTTGAGCTCTCTGTAATTTTCGATAATGCCGTTGTGAACAAGCGCCAATTTCCCCGCTCCGGCCGTGTGCGGATGCGCGTTTTTTTCGGAAACTCCCCCATGAGTAGCCCAACGAGTATGAGCAATGCCCAGAACCCCTTTATAAGGAAGTCTGACTTCCTTAGTTTTATTTTTGATTTTTTTGGCTAGCATTTCTACCTTCCCGACTTCCCTGATTCTCTCAATTTTTCCGTCATGTAAAACAGCTACGCCCGCGGAGTCATAACCGCGATACTCTAAATCCTTCAGGCCCTCAAGGAGAACCGGTAGCGCTTCTTTATTCCCGATGTATCCGACAATGCCACACATAGTGTGTTTATTAAACCATATCAGAACCTATTTTCAAAACAAAGTATCATAGCGTTCCCCGCGCGCTAAAGCGCCTCTGTGCGAACCACAGAGCTTCTGCTGAAGCAGAAGTGCGGGGAAACGCTCTGCACACCACACAATCTTTTAAAAAGGATGTGGTGTGCAGAAATACAAATACGGACTCGGTTTTGCGAAACTATTTTGCGGGAGGGAGGATTCGCAAAACCGAGACTAATGTTTTTGAAATTCGGCGGGGATTCGGGTTTCCGCCCCGCAGGAGAGTGCGG
>Ga0209542_10000317_pt1 | contig 121695 bp, 192 predicted proteins | sample RifCSPhighO2_01_FD_184028 | JGI IMG/M metagenome (GOLD analysis project Ga0209542, IMG submission 184028) | Soil microbial communities from Rifle, Colorado - Rifle CSP2_plank highO2_0.1 (SPAdes) (version 2) | ecosystem: Environmental > Terrestrial > Deep subsurface > Rock core/Sediment ...
CCGGTATTGATCGGCAACCGGGTCGTAGCTGACTTTGTTTCGCTTTCGGAGAAAGGCTATAAAGACGAAGTCGTGGCTGCCGCAGTTCGTATCAGGGATGGAGCGTCACAAGACAACGCCCTCAATTGGGTTAAAGGCGAAGTCAAAAAGCGTGAATTCCCGCATGTGCCTGTGCCACCTAAGCAGATCAGGTACAAAGACCGATCGCAACTCGATGCAAAAATTGATGGACGGAAGCTCGTACTAACTCCACCAAAGGGCGTGACCCCTGAAGAAGTGCTCACATATCTTGAGAAGATGCTGCAATCTCTTGACGAGTGATTACGCTAGAAAGGACATTTGCCCCCCAGCCGTCACACTACCATCATGCTCCGCATCTAATGCCGCTGAATTCAGCGGCATAGCCCCCCCCCCCCCCCCGCCTTGTCCACCAGGTGTGCCTTCAAATCCTCCAGCGTGCTCCGACATTATCGGGTGCCACGATGTTGGTCCAGTAACGGATAAAGCTGGCCTTAAGCTCCTTTACCATTTCTCAATGAGTATCGCGTAAGCACGCCTGAGCTCGTATGCATCCAACTAATTACAATTATTCAAGCCTTCTGTTTTCACTGTGAAAACGTACATTTCCCGACCTGCGTTTTCATGGCCGAGGCTTAAATCAGGATCAGGCCCTCCACTATGGCTATGATTTCCCTATTTTTTTCCGTTTTCACTGTGAAAACCAATTGCCTCTTTGCGCCATCGGCTAGGGCCCGTCACATCTAGCGTCACACCGCCAAAAACGTTCTCCATAGACCACACTCCACACTCCACACTCCACACTCCACACTCCACATACTCCACACTCCACATACTCCACACTCCACACTCCACATACTTCACACCACATAACGTACAACGAACCCTTCAGCTCAGGCCTCCTTGATTTGATTTATGGCACGGCCAACTGCGCGGGCTTCGCAAAGGAAGATGCGCTTACATCTACCAGCATCTTTCATTCAGCAAATTGCTCGTAATTTTTCACAGTGAAAAATAGCCACAAGGCTTTTACACCTTGACGTTTTCACTGTGAAAACGTCTTTCCCGATATGAATTTCACAGTGAAAACCAAGCCCTTAAGAATGTAACGCAAGACGGTGTGCGAGCTAACTTGTTACGTACTTCGGTTTAATCACCCATGTAAAGCAAGTCTCTAGCGTGCTGAAAGCTGCACCTTACCAGCTGATCATCTAGTGGATGAAGGGTGTTTTCACAGTGAAAACCTAAGCAGCTTTTTCCTGGCATGGCTCACCAAGATCGGCACCGGCGGCAGACATTCTCTGGTCGCCCTGGATATATCGTCCCAGTATTTGAGAACACTACCGGGTATATCTCCGTCATTTTCAGCGTGACGTCTTTTGCAATTGATCTCGCCATGTTGTTTTCACAGTGAAAACTTGCCCATGCTGGATACTGGTCCACCTCGCTCTAGGAGCTGGAATTACGCCGTGTCCATAAATCCTCAAAAACTAGAGCTGTTTTCACTGTGAAAATCGTCCGGTTTCATATTTTCACCGTGAAATTATCCTGAGCTCTTTCGAGCCAGGTAACAGATGAGCGTCCGTTAGACATGCCAAAGCGACGGCAGGAGTGGGTCTCACAACAAGATGTGTATGAGCACTCTATTTCGATACAATCCGCGTATCTGTAAGCGTAGTGAATCGCAAATGACGATATAAGAGTGTGTGATTCATTACCTTTCACCAAGGTAACGCAAGCCTTTGGCTACCCAAAACCCAGGAGAACCTCATGACAATTGCACTCTTGCTTAACAAAGGTACCGGCACATTCTTCGAAAACGCGAACAAGTCGAGCACCAAAGCTCCTGACCTTGTCGGTTTCGTCGAATTCGTACTAGACAAAGAGAAAAGCCAATCGCTACGGCTAGAAGCTGCGATTTGGCTCAAAATGAAAGATGGCAAAAAGTTCTATTCAGCGTCTATCGGCGGCATACCAGCAACAATGTTTATTGAAGAGAAGCAGAGCGAGCAAGCTCCTGACTATGCGGGCAGCTTCGGCTTCGGCAGGGAAATGCGAATCGCAGGTTGGAAAAAACCAGGCGTCGGTGATGAAAAGCCGTACATCAGCGTCGCAATTTCAGAACGCACAGTGGGGACAAAAAGCACCTCTGGCTCTGATGAACAGCCTGCACAATCGTCGTCATCGCCTTCAAGCGAATCCCATTCGTCACAACAGGCACATCAGCCTCAACCCCAACAGGATCAACACCCAAGCGGAGTAGCAGGCTTCAATTTTTGAGTTGCTTTCAACGTTTCGTCCAGCCCCGCCATGCGCGGGGTTTTTTTTGCCAAAAATTCTTCGCCTAACATAAAAACGTACTTTGTGTGTATCATTCTAACGCACACAGGTTTAAAGCCTTACTGAGTCGATCATGAATAATCAAGTCCCCAGCAACAGCATCGGTTTCAGAAACAACCTGCTCAAAGCACGGGATTTCAGCGCCGGCAAGGAGGCAGGCTACTTTGAGCTGAGTTCGACACAAGGGGTGAAAGATGTCCTTTGTTCAGTCCCGACAGCTCTGGGCAAAATTGATACGGTCCTGATGATCAATATCGATCACTTCGACTACGTAAATCAGCGGTTCGGTTTCGACGTTGGCGATGTTGTACTGCACGAGATTACCAACCGCCTGAATTGTAAATTTGGCACTGATGGCCATGTCGCCCGGCTAGGTGGTGACGTCTACATTGCTATGGTCACAGGACAGTCACGGCGAGGCTCAAGAAGGCTGGCCAAGCAGATCCTTAGCCTCGTCAACTCACCTATAGCCATTGCAGATCAGGACGCTGAAATCAGGGTTACGGCATCAATAGGTATTGCGACCGTCGACTTACCGGCCTTGATGGATGGTGAGCACCTTAAGCGCGCAAACATCGCTGCTAGGTACGCAAAAAAAAAGGGCGGTGGAAGAGCTATTGAATACTGCTCATCGATAGGGGTCGATGCTCAAAGAAACCAGCTACTGGATGATGAGCTGCACAAGGCATTAGAGCGAAATGAGCTATCGCTGGTATACCAGCCGATCGTAGACCCCCAGGGGAATGTGCAGCGCGTGGAAGCACTATCCAGGTGGACAAGCCCGGTACTAGGCTCCGTTCCACCTGCGACGTTTATCGCTAAAGCAGAAGCCAACGGAACGATCAATAGCATTGGTGCCTGGGCAATCGAAACAGCCTGCACACAAGCTACCAGGTGGATCATATCCAGGGGGCAACCCCTGGTAGTCGCAGTGAACGTAAGCGGCGTACAGCTGAAAGATCGAGAGTTTGCTGGCCGAGTTATCAATATCCTCGCGAACTGTCAGCTACCTGCCCATTGTCTAGAGCTGGAGCTGACTGAAAGTCAGCTCATAAATATTGATGCTGTCGTCGCCAACAACCTTATGACTCTAAAATCAGCCGGTGTACGTCTAGCGCTCGATGATTTTGGGACCGGCTTCTCTTCGCTAAACATGCTGGCTACGCTGCCAGTCAACACTTTGAAAGTCGATCGTAGCTTCGTTGAGGGCATGGAAGGCAACGCGGCGCAGCGGATAATCACCCGATGCATCATCGACATGGCGTTGGCTCTGGACCTAGACCTGGTTGTGGAAGGCATTGAATCCTTGGCACAAGCTAATCAAATCAGAGCCTGGGGCTGTACGTTGCTCCAAGGGTACTGGTTTGGGCGGCCGGTACCTGCACAAGATCTGTTCACCTCCTAAACCCCACTATCCTGAGGGGTCACGGGCACTCCGCCCGAAATGTGCCACGCTTAGTTGGCACGTGTTATTTGGTCAATCATCCTCTCTGCAACTGAAGAAAACCCTCGGTTTAGGCGCTTTGCGCTTGGGTGCCACCCAATTGTGCCATCGTTAGAGACGTACCTGACCGTCAAATGTGCCGCTGTTAGGGCACGTCTATCTCGTTTCTGAAATGTGCCACTGTTAGTGAGCGATAGCTTCAGTCATCGAATCTTTGATTTCACAGTGAAAACATCAATAACTCCGCAGCAGATGTCGATCAATCGAGCCCCGCTTGTGGCCATACGTCCTAGGTTGGAGGGGGCCAGGCGATCATCGATGACCATATGTGCCATCGTCAGGGAGGTCTTTAGTCTCTTTACCCATTGATCAATAAGGTAATTCGAAATGTGCCATCGTTAGAGCATTGCTAAAACTGCACGCTGGCGAATTAGAATACCGGTACCATTCCCAGAGAGGGTTGGTACCGAATTTAGGCGCTGCCTGGTGGGATATGGGCCTAAAGAAACCACAGAAGCACTGATTTCAGGGCCTTTTCAGAAATGTGCCACGCTTAGGGGCACACTTGTCTAAAGATGGCACATTCCATAAAGGCGCTCTAACCATGGAACATTGGCTTCTGGGCATGGCACATGTCACTAAGGATGGCACCGGAAGGCTCTAAACCGGGCACGTTACACACTGACATTGGCACGTGACATCACTAACAATGGCACCTGTAAAAGGCTCAAAGCCTTGATTTACGTGGCCTACGGGGGAGCACTAACAAAGCTTTAAACAGCTATAAAAAACAAAACAAGCTGTTTGTTTCTTTTCTTGATCAGGATGGAAGGGCACAAGCAAACCCAATCCCTAACGATGGCACAATTGAGCCCTGGGAATGGAACCGAGAAAACGTTGACCACATCACAGAATGATGGATTAATGTGCCGCATCGAACCTATGTGGCACATGACGATGGAACAACCGGTAAGCACCAAAAGGAAACCTCGAAGCACAAAGGCTGCGATAGATCCGAACGCCACTGAGAAACCTACCCAGAAGCGGTCCCGTGCTCCGAAGATGGTGATAGTACAGCAGGCAGAGTCAACCACAGCCATTGAGCTTAGGAAGCCTGTCGAAGCACTCACCATGAAAAATGCATCCTCAGGAGAAATTACTTTTCTCCAGAGAAAAATCTACAACTCGATGTTGCAAATCGCTCAAAATAGACCGCCTGAAGAGGCGAGCCATGTCGTGCCGATCAAGGATTTCGAAACGCTCGTAGGACATACCACGTCGAATAGTAGGGAATACCTCAAAAATGTGTTGCGCCAAATGGTATCAACACAGGTTGAGTTTGATTACAAAGGGGACTCATCAGCCAGGAAAAACTCATCCTGGGGTATAGCGAACATGGTTGCTGAGGTATACATATCAGAGGATGGAAATTCGATTACATTCTCATTTCCACCAAAGCTCAAAAAGCGTTTGTTGGATCCAGAAATATATAACCGCCTCGATCTACGTATGCAAAATCGGTTCTCTAGTTTCTCTGCACTGACGCTCTATGAAATTGTGTCTCGATACCATACTTTCAAATTCCAGGAGACCTTTCGAGATCACTGGACTACTTGGAGTATGCTTTTATCAGGTGCGGCGGCTCCTCACACCGAGTTTCGAGACTTCAACAAAATGCTAAACCGCGCAGTGGAGCAGGTTAACTCGATCGAACCAAGATTTAATATCATTCCTCATTCCACGAAGAAAGAACGAAAAATTGACAAGCTTTGGTTTGCTCTTGAGTCGCAAGCACAGACTGAGTTGATGCTTGTGACCCCACACTCCATGATTAGCAATGAAGTGACACAGAGGTTGAAAGCTTTAGGCCTCAGCGATGCTGACGTAACGGCATTTGGGATGGACTACGACGAAGAGTATCTTCTTGCTCAGGCTGACAACACAGAAGCCCGCATGAAGAAAAAGAACAGTGAACCTATTGCCAGCCCAACCGCATATTTCAAATCGGCGGTAAAGGAAAATTACGCAAAGGCACCAATGCGCCCGGTTACAGGACAGGGCAAAAAACCTGAAGGTGTAGCCAAAGGGACTAATAATCCGGAATCGCCCAAAAAGGCAAATAAAGGCGCCCAGATGGATCTGGAACATCTCAAAGAAGCATGGAAAAAATCGAAGACTCTTGCTATCCAGGTTGAGCTAGAAGAGCTCGAACCAGAACAAATCGAATCGCTGATTGAAAAGTACGATACAGAATTGAGAGCGATGCTCGGTACAGTGGTGTACAAGCAAATGAAAAATTCGCCAACTAATAAATTGGCTACTTCATCGATCGTTGAAATTTTATTTGGCGAACGCCATGTGGAGCCGAACTCTGACGAGCTTCTAAAATTTCTGCTTGATACCGGTCTTTCGAATTAGTCGACTTTTTTGCTGATAGGGTCTGAAAACTGCAACTTGATCAACGTCAGCAAATTGTCGCAAGAAAGGTGAGGTGTATTCTTCATCATCTGCCCCAAGATGATGGCCGTTATGTTAAAAATATCACCGGGCAGGACAGGAAGTGCCCTTGCAGCCCTCCCTTTGGAATGTACCGAGAGGAACACCTTTCCAGGCTGATTCTCTACAGTAAACCACTTTTCATTGTTCTCCCCATGCCCTTTTCCAGTAAAGCTCTGCTGGTATCTCATAAGGGTGGCAAGGAGCTGGGGCAGTTCCCGCATGGATACCTGAATGGCTATCTTGTCGCCCCAGTTGAATTTTCGACTCTCAATACATTCAGCGGCCTCGATACGGACGGTTGAGTGTTTGTTCCTGGTCGTGTCCCCTGAGAAGCAAGCAGCTACTTTCCCTCCGTATACGTGGTAACTCAAAAACTCGCGTTCGGTTTCAACATCGACCGCGGGTTGAGCTGGATCCGCATATACGTTAGTCGAACAGGCATTGTCCTGCGGGCATTGAGCGGAGGAGTGCGGTAACGCAGCGCTTTCGTATACGGCGGAAATGTATTCGATCATTTCTTTTCGCTGTGGGCACTGTACCTGCACGGCCTTAAGGGCTTTTGCAAATTTAGGACCCTCTACCTTACCGATCTGCACCAGTGCGGACATTTCAAGGGGATGTAAGTCGAGAGCAATGAGTCGCTCACTTACAGACGGGATAAGATTGAAAAATATCCCTTGAAGCGAGGCCAGGGCACCGCCATCGTGTCTCTCGGCCAGCGCCAGTGTGCGATCTAGATAATCGCCATCGGTATGAACCAACTCTTCTAAAGACAGGTGGTCAGGAACCGGTAGGCTCAGCTGTCTAAGACGTTTAGGCAATTCTGAGATTATCGATTGCATTGTTCCCACCGACTACGCGTGCACTGCGAGAGTGCAGTGACTACTGGGTAAGGTTAGCAATCTGCGTGAATCTTATCAATACGTGTTATATGCGATATGGTTATATATTTCTACCATATTTCAACATCGAGTGCTAAGTTAAGCTCAGATTCAATGTCCACGTTCTGGCCATTGATAGTGAAATCTTTAGACGTAATAACCCCTAAGGCCATCATGACCAGCGGCGTACCCATTTCAAGCGCTTTGGCTATGAGTCGGATATCAGCAAGATCCTTCAACGACGGGACAGTCTTACCGCTGCGCCAAGCTCGTAGTTTATCTAGGCTCAGCCCCACCTTAGTAGCAGCCTCCTGAAGACTGGTCGACCAGGTACTAGCTACGAGTTCCTCTAGGATAAAACTTGGTTCAAGGACGTTCGTTTGTGTAACTGATTTAAAATACGTTGCAGTTTCACGATTCAAATCGACTGGTGAAGTGGAAGCTTGAGTAAATAGAGGGGTTGACTGGATAAGGCAATAATCAGCCCAGCGGAAGACATCTGCCATTTGAAGTACACGAAAACCGGAACAATTTAGAAAGTCGGCGATCTTGTCGATTCTTCTTCTGTTCAATGCCTCATGGAGATCATGGGGCTTCGACCTGGAGACGTCGCCAAAACAGCCAGCGAGCGTATCAGGCGTGAATCCACAAGCTCTGCTGGCCTCTGGGAAGGGGAGATCGAGCAATTCGCTGCGATCGATGATGGCTTGGTATAGACGGAGCCCTGTGTGCACTGAAATTCCTTCTCGGTTCAAGCAGCCATAAAATTCACCGACGCGGCGACATTGTCTCGGCACCGTTCAAGCCAATCTTGAGGAAGATTTAGGTCTGTGACGATCTGCGGTTGGATCGTTGTCACAATTTCACCTTCGCTCAGTCCGACATTTATTCCATATGCGTATAGAGAGGAGAGGGCCAACACCTTGCTGAGCTTATCGGTAACACCTGTTGCATTGGAATAGGAGAGCAGCGCAATTTGGATCGAGTCAGGAAATTTCCACCTTCGAAGTAGTTCTGCGCAGACCTCCGCGTTGTCAAACCCGAGAATTTTACGATCTGTCGATCGCCGGCCGTCGATGAACAGTGGATCTACTTGCCCAGCAATAAGCAGGGCTTCTTCAGGCATTGCTAAATGAATCACAAGAACACCCAAACCTTGCATCAGTCCTGTAGAGAATGCTTCATCACGGTTAACGCCACAGCGGCTGGCAATTTCCGAGGCCATGAAAGCTGTGCGTAGGCTCATCCTCCAGTAGGAGACCATATCGATCCCCGGCGCGTCTGGTAATGCCTTCATCAGCCCTGTGGTGAGCACAGTGGTTCTTAAAGTGTGTAAGCCAAGCGTACCGATGGCGACGTCTAAGCTTGAGACCTCCCCGCTCCGGCCATAGAAGCTTGAATTTGCTACTCGAAGCACTTTAGCTGCAAGAACCTGGTCCTTCCTGATAGCTCTTACAATAGCGGTCGTTGGGGTATCTGGATCGTTAAGCATCTCAAGAAGCTCAAGAACGACTTTTGATATTGTTGGCAACGCGGCTGGGCGATTGAAGATCTTGTCCAAATTGCTCATCAGATCCTCTCGAGGATGCAAATCGATACGCTACAGGTACCGCTAAGGATGGGATTGTAACCGTTTGATCATCCTTGGTCATCTCAACGTAAAGTATTGTATCCATTGGCCGATATAGCCTTTTGGCTCGTGATAAATCAAGCCCCTACCAGCGCTTTTTTTAGTATTTATGCAGTCCTTGCAGATAATTAAAGTGGTCGCAAAGTTACGCCGCCGGCCGCGTTCCAGGAGCAATTTGGTGAACGAATCCAGCAATGGCAGGGTTGATGAGCGGCAGTATCGAGTTCGCGGCCGTAAGATCGTGAACTGTCGAACGAGCGGAGCCGGCTCGAGAACTTACCGCCAGACGGGGTATGTGGCGCGAAAGTACCAATAATCCAGCGACAGCTTTAATTCTCAACCGTGTGGTGCATGTGGGGTGTTTTGCGTTGCTGCGACAGTTTTGCGTGGAATGAGATCGGCCTGAAAGGCGCGACTTCGCGTATCGGCTGAGACAGCTTTAATTCTCAAAAGCTATCAGCAACCACTAATAAATAACTATGTATATAACGCGTACAAACAATACTGTTATAAGTGTTTGTGATGAGTTTTGTATTATTGCGACGCGTTATTGATAGCTGTGTGTTTTATAGTTCTGTGTTGGACATCACCTTTTGTAAGGCAGTCAGGCTTCAAGCCGCAACAGCTCACTTTCAGGAGAGATACGATGGACGTTCAACACCAAGCTGTTCAGCCAAATTTTCGCTCGCTCACCATTTCAGGTTCATTCCCGAATGGTCTGGGTTACAGCGACACCTTTTTGGCTGGCTCCTCATACGAGGCGATGATCCAGGCCCTTGCTGACTGCCGATACTTGGAAGACGGCGGCGATCTTGAAGTGACACACGTGACTGATGCCATAACCGGCGAATCCGTGGGTAGCACACTTCTATCAGCGAGTCTTGATTTACTGCCTGAAGTTGAAGCCCTCGAGTACGTTATCCAATCGGCTCAGGAGGTTATTGATAGTAATGTCGATATCTCACAAGCTGATTTCGCAAGACTGCGGGCGTACATCGAGTTTTTTGACTTGGTTCTATCTGTTTCCCCTCTCGTTTTTGAGGGGTTGAGCTCAGGAAATCTTTCATTCACCGATGACGAGATTAGTCTTGAGTTCGAAGATAGTCGCGATATGATTTTTGACTTTGTGCCGGCGGATGCACTTTTGCTTTTGGCTGAGACCTCGATATCCACGGGTGTCACGATCTCGGCGATGCAGACCAAGGCCATGGCGATACATGCAAGGCATGCCTTGAGCAAGGCATGCATTGACGTATTCGCCTGACAGTTCTCCCCCCCTCGAATTCGAGGGGGTTTTTTTTTACCATTCCATTTGTTCCGAATCGATTGAGTCTGCCGTGGCGACTAGGTGCCGGCCATCCAGCGCAACATAGCCCTTGATGAAAAACCGCTGTCAAACGATGCTTCTATCTGTTTTCCAAATGGGCCTGAAGGCGTTTACCAGGCATGGTATGGATCCTGAAGGATCAGGGATGATGAATCTGTGCAATTCATTGTGGTCCACACGCACTAACTCAAGTGCAGATTTACTAAGTAAATGCCTGTGCAAATGGTATGCGCGGAAAAGGTGGCGATGAATGAATGAGTACCACATTTAGAAAACTGGTCGTGATTACACTTCATCATGTGCCCTTGCACAAAATATAATTTAGCCTTGATTTGTTCGGCGAAATTTTGTCTTATAATCGTGAGCGGAAGATTATTATAAAGGTCGAACAGACTACTTCCTACTAGTCAATTTTTTAGCCGAGATAGATCAAAATGAGCAAACTTGTAGAATTCCGAAATGCTGAGCGTGAATTGCGCCAACAATTGGAAGCCCTCGAAAGTCTTAAAAGCGACGGTGCTCTCCAGAAGGAGCTGGAGTTTGAAGATCGTCTTAAGTCTCTGATGTCCGAATATGGGGTCGACCTGGTCGGATTGATTTCTATTTTGGATCCTCACTCAGTTTCGAAGCCTGGCTTGAAAGGCTATGAGGGTGGCGCACGCACCCGCCAGGCCCGTAAAGTTAAACGCTACAAAAACCCCCACAGTGGCGAGGTAATCGAAACGAAGGGTGGTAACCACCGTGTTCTGAAAGAGTGGAAACTCAAATGGGGTGGAGATGAGGTGGAATCCTGGGCAACCATTCTTTAAAGCTGCCTTAGCGTTCCGCCGGAAGCCTTGAGGTTTCCGGTTTTTTTGCTTGAAAAAAACCCCGCAATTGCGGGGTTTTTTCTTGCTAGGCGTTTACTTTTTTGCGATTGCATTGAGTCGCTCGGAGAAAACGCGCACGAATTGCTCATACCTGCCAAGTGCTGTTGCATCAGGCTTTGTCTCGTCATTTCTCCATCGATAGATGGTCATTTTGGTCACGCCCAAACACATGGCCAGGTTTTCGTCGTCATCCTTGATCTGAAGCTGTTTCTCCCATTCCTTCAAGATCTGGCTCATGGGCCGGGCGTATCGGTTCATACGCTCAGCGAGATGAGGATCTTCGGCTTTAAGAGCCCGAGCCTTTTTCATGACCTCATCAGGAACCGATGCCGTCCGGCCGTAGATATAGGACGACAAGCGAGGAAGACCAATCCCCAGGGCAAAGGCATAGTCTTGATTTCGCAAAAGCAAATCTGCGCCAATGTCGACGAGCTCTTGTTGGTCTTTCGATAAATGACCACGGCTTGTATTTTTTGGTGGCGTGAGCGTGGGGTTGGTCGGACCGGAAGTGGCCGCTACCTTTTGTGGTGTTGCGTACGCTGCCTCAGCCTCTTCGGTTTGCTGAACAATCCGTACCATCGGGTCTTGGTCTAGGTGGAACATGCCGGTCGATCCCACAATTTGTTCTCCGTTTAAAACCTTCTGAAAGGCTATCGCCATTCGCTTGGTAGCAGCAGCTGTATCGATGTCGAGGTCAAGATCAACCTCTTCATGGTCTACCAAGGTGGCTTGGCCTACTTCTTCACCACGATCCAGCATTTCTTCGATCGAATCGTGGTTGATGATTAGTTTGTGGCTGTCGCGAAACGTTTCACGACCAACGTGGAAGGCAGTAGCGTACACCACTGCGTATACAGCATCAGCATCGCGCAGCTTTGGGAGCATGGAATGGAAAAATCGCTCCATAGTGAGCTGACGTATTTCTTCTTGCTCGCTTAGATCGCAATGGGTCCGCAAAGTTTGCACTCGGCAAATCTTACGGACTCGTTCATCACGGTCCATTTCTAAAGCAATACGGTTCACAGCGGAGGCAGTACGTGCGGAGGCGTCGCTATTTTGGATGTATCTAGCGCACAAGTTTTCGAAAGGCGTGATCGTTTCGGAGGCTTCAATCAACTGAGCGTCGTTGTTGGGTACTGTCGACCCTGGCTTTCCTAGTTCAGCCAGGATCGTTTCAATCTGTTCTGCTGCCATCAAAAGGGCTCGTCGGTTCAGAAAATCCTACAAAGCCGCGTTATCCACTGATCGATCCAGGCGAGGCAGAATTGCAGTTTTTAGGTCATCCAATGTGCAGGATAGACCTAGCAAAACCTTCATTCCCGCAGCAAGAATCTCGACTCTGATTTCTGGATAGACGCGCATTGTCTGTTCTATGCGCTCACTCACGACAGCTACCTGGTCCTTCAGTTCATGACCCTGGATTTCGAACGTTACAGCAGGGCATGCATCTGGTTGGATTTCGAGAGCGTCAAGGCCGATCTCGATAGGTGTGTATTCGCGATTCATGAAGCATTACCTCTTAGCAGCCGTTCACGGCTGCTGAACATGATTATACGTACGTGATTAAAAACGTCAATATGATCCATAACGCGTAACTAGAAGATATTTCGCGTTTTTTAGTATCTGTTCGACGTGGTACGAGGTGAGGGTGCAGATCGATCGTCAGGAAATTGCTGTGAGCTGGATTACCTTTTGGAAGCGATCCAATGCTTTATGCACCTGAGTCAAAGACGTAGCGTGCATTGAGGCAACCGTTAATCCAGCCAGTAGTATTTCTGGCTTGGCTTCTGGAAAATCGGTCATGGCGGTGGTCATGCATTTGATCGAGCAGGCGACTGTGCAAGACTTGTTGTAGCGCGGGCAGCGAGCGGATCCATCTGACCCAATGCACCCCAGCGATGTAAGGCCGATCTCCGTCGCGCCTGGTGCAATGTCGAAACCATATGACATATTCAACTCCTTATTCCTTTAAAAATCCTTGTAGGATCACCTGGCGAAATTATATGTACGCCTTATTACAGAGGTCAATAAAGCGGCGTCAAAAAGTTCATTTTTTAATAAAGTTTATAGTCAACAAAATTTTGCATACTGAATTTTTGCATGCGTTTTTTTGTCCCCACTATGAATAGGGAATAAAAAACCCGTCACCTAATTAATAGGTGACGGGCTAGTGGTAAGGTTTAAAGAAAAATGTCTTCCTGTCGGATGAATATTTCCTCTGATTCGGTTATCAGTTGTTCTGAAGGCTCATCAAGAAAGATCGAGAACGATTCGCCAATTTTAGGTTCTGCGAAGGTTTGCTTTTGCTTTGGTGGGGCAAGCTCCGGCTTGAGTAATGCACAGCTCTCTCTTGTAGCTAGAGGTTTTGACTTATCTTTTGTGGGTGCAGAAACCGGCGAGGGAGCCGTAACCGGGGTTTCACGTCTAGTTTTTTTGGGCATTGGTATATCTTTTATGTCGTACGACCGTATCGCCTCCCGCAATGGTGGATTTATTTCGGAACTACGGGACATCTTTTTTTCAGTTTTCGGAATGAATGGTTCATTAATCAGCGGAGTAGGTAGTTGCGGGATACGAAAACCGAACGCATTGTGGTATTTCCAATTGAAAAATGGAAACGAAAGTAAAGCGGTTATAGGTAGCACTAAAATAATGAAGTGCCGGCCTGCATATACGATTATTGCTATTGTGATCATCACAACAACGCAGTAAATAGCGCTATATTTCGCGATTTTTTCCTTCATGGTTTATAGCTCTTTCCGAGTTTACCTAGTGACTAGAGATGGATCACAGGGGCCCACAAAGAAAAAAGGCCGGCACCGAGGCCGACCTGACTACTATTTCAGTGCTCTCAGCCTGGCCCACTCCGCTGCCTGGTCCCATTCTGAGACAGCGAGGATTTGCTGAATGACATCGTCGATATCGAGATCAATCGTTGGTAGTTCTACTGTGTGCATGTCTGAGGCAATCACATAGGCATCGCGCTTGAACCCTTCAATCGACGTGAATACGCTATCTACCTCAGAAGCTGGCCAGTTGTCTTCACCTTGAAGCTGTTCGCTGGGTGTAGGCAATCCCACCTGGGAAGCGATAATTAACCCGTTTGTTGCTTGGGAAACAGCCTTCAGTTGTGCAGGAGTAATAGCGCCTCTTACGACCACAGGTTCAGATGCAGTACGAGAGTCGTTGCATACATAACTGAGGTTGAGCATGGTATTTTGATCATCGAATGTGAACTGACGATCCGTAAAACCGTGCAACATCAGATCTCTGAAAAAATGAGGCAGCACTGGCGGTTGGTCATTCGTTTCATGGGTGTCCCAATCCACTACTTGGGCGATTACGTTCCCCTCTGTGAAAACGGATGTAACTGAACTGGCAATTGATACCAAGACTGTGGCGGGAACAAGGTTGTCGTTGCGCATCATACCCTTTGTAATCTCGATGGCCTGCCTGGCGTCTCGAATGTGGTCAGGCTCATCGCCAGGGGCGCATTCATTTTCTTCCAAATACTGCTCTGCCAAACTGATCAGTTTCAGTAGGGAGGTTGACTCGTTCATGGTGATGCTCCGTAGGTTGTTGGTCATTACCTAAGGAGATGAAAAACATCGTGACGCAAAAAAGCCTTCCCTGAGTTCAGGGAAGGCTAGGTGTTACATTTCAAACTTCTAGAAACAGAAGTCTCGGCCTGGAATTGGGCTAAGGTTTAGTTCTGCGTATACGTCTCTTGCGTTCGTCGCTGGGGCTAAATGCGTTTTCGTTGTTGTCACGGTGGGTAAGGACGCCGGTTGCATTAACAGCGTTGGGTCTGCCGGGTTAACATCCCTAACCCTTACGCTAGAGGATGCGTTGTTTCGATACATGTCGATCTGAGCTTCAGTTAGAACCACTCCCGCGTCGGCCAACATTCTTCTGTAATCGACAGTGCCTCTGCGGCCACTCATCAGAACGGATACGCCACCTCCCTCTTGACGAGGGATTCCCTTTGGCACTAAAGCCACTAAAAGATCCCGGGCGTGTTCCTCTCTGGCCTTTGCGATCTGAAGATTTGCATTTGCTTGTCTCCAGGCCGCCGCAGCAGCATCCCATTCATTTGACGACCATACTTTCAGTTGCAGCCTATGCCAGAAGTCCTCCGCGGCTTTGAGTATTTCATCAATCCTTGACTGGTTTCTGGCAACTTCAAGCAATACACCGTCTGTTCCGTCGAAAGAGTAGTAGTGACCGTGAGTCGATCCGCAAACAAAAATCTGTTGCTGAACCTGGTCGTAATACTCGTCTGGTACCGAGCCAGAAAGGGCAATTGCGTGGGCTACTGCCCCAGGGCACTTTATTTCAAGAGGGACGTTATCAAAGGGATCGTAGCCGTCGAATGAGGCTCTGATTATTGCGTTGATCGCACTGATGGCGATCAAAGGTGTTACGACCTTGCCAGTGTGTCGCTCGTAAGCGGCTCTAGCGATTGGTTCCAGTCTCTTACCTCGGTTTCTTAGCGTTTCGAGGTAGTGGTTAGGCGGAGGGGATGGTCCTATCCCAAGCCTTCGCCTGAAAAGCTCATAGGCCGTCGAATACTTCGATTTCCCCATGATAATTGGTGCTTCACTTGCGCCAATGCCCAGTGCACGCCAATGCAACCATTCTTTCGAATTCTGAATGGAGGCCGGCCCGCTCACTACAATCATTGCCATAGAGTTACTCCTGAGAGGAATTATGAAAATCGCGCCGGCACTCGGCGATTGTTCTTGCTCAGGGAGATGCGTAACGCTGCCCATGAAACTCTGGTCGTGGCGGGATTGTTGTTGCTGAATTGGAAGGGGAGAGCGGGGCGAGGGGAGAGCTCGGCCTTCTATGGCCGAGCTTATAAAAATCTATTTCTTCAGACGGATGGATCTCAGCAGGCCCTGCTGTGCGTTGGCGTCACGGAGTTGGGCGATCGTTACAGATGGATCAGCAGACGCAGCAGCTGTGCTCGCGCATGCCCCCAATCCTGATATGCACACCTTGTGGACTACAAGTGATACGCCGCTGAGTTGCTGAACGTTTTGCCCTTTACCGTTATCAAGCGATACGGAAGCTGTATTCATCCCCCGCGTAACTTCGTTTGCGACCATTGTTGAGGAGCCACAAGACCTCAACGTTGCACATACGGCCACTGAGGTGGCCACTGACAAGCCCGTTTTTACAATTGATGCGCCAGTGGTGCTGCTTTTTTCGACGTAGTCCGCGGCAGGTCCAGCATAAAGTTCTGTAATTGAGTAAGTGACCCGGGCATCTCCATCAGGAACGGAATAGCCAGATGCGCGAAGCGCGTCGTTGACTGTATTGGCTATATCGTTGTGGCCATCGACAGAGATCGCCTTAACAGTCCCTGACCAGCTAGTTGGGTCTTGCAGGATGGCATTGATTGGTGCCGATTGGATCTTGATTGGACCCGCTTCAACCACCGAGATCTTTTCTTGGCTAGCACATCCCTGGACAGCGGCGATAAGCGCAAATACAGGGACTAGCGAATAGAGTTGTCTTTTCAATTCTCGCTTCTCGCATGTCGTAAATATCAGGGATTTATAATACTGGCTTTATGCCATTTTTATCTACCAAAATCTCACCAGATTTACTTGGAGTACAACCGTGACAGGAACTGGGGATTGGTTTTTGAGAATTAAAACTGTCGCAGGCTATTCAAACCTGTCGCTGGAGTCTTCGCTCACGACGTGCGCGACCGGGCTGAAGATGAAGTGCTTGCTCATTATCCCACCTGTCCCTACCGGCGCTGCCTGGCCATGTGACCAACAGTATTAAATGGAAACAGACTTAGCAATCTGGCCCCGGTCGTGTGCCACCATCCAAGTGGGGGATACGCACTTCAACGCGACAGTTTTAATTCTCAAAATCAAGGATAGGTCATAGATTTGCTGGGAGTACGTACTTCGGTGTGGGGGGAGGGGGTGCGCTAAAGGTAATACAAATGTCGTAGGCAAAAAAAAGCTGGGCCATCGCAACGCGAAAGAGCCCAGCCTCGGTAACCACAGAAGCCGCGGCTCTGTGCATGGGTGAAAATCACCGTTACCAAGACTGGGCTCACCTCTTTGAACGCCTTTTGGATTGTCGACAGCAGTACGACATTCACGGCTCGGCTAGCCTTGCGACACCCCACCAGTTGCACCTGGCTGCTATGTAAGGACGTTGTGTCCGGGGTAAGTCATTTGCGCTGTTCACGTAGTGGTGAACAACCTGAGTGAGTATCTCTACAACCTATTCCTCCATTTCTGGCACGTGTTGTCTATTCCCGGGAGAAGCCCGGTATACGACTATTGTCTGATCTCGAAACTGGCGGTGCATCACCGAGTTGAGAACACAGAGGCAAGACACGTGGGAGGCATTAGGGAAAGATACGTCAGGCGGTTTTTGGGTATTGCGCTAACCCGCAACCATGTTGACTACAAAGGAGGCATCGCTGACCTCGGACCTGTCTGGCTTCTCCAGCGGAGTATCCGTTAACTTTGCCCAGGGTGATGTAGAACGTGCATTTATAAGAGAGTGAGTGTCGATTGCCTGGTTGCGCAATCGACACTCCGAGGGGGACTTATGCAGGAACTGCGCAGGCTTTCATGCTTTTGGGAGTGGCGCGACCAACGACTACCATCCCAGTAAGCAGGTCGTAAGCGAGCTGACCTTTGCTGGAAAATAAAGGAACGGCGAACCAAGCGAGGAGGAAAATAGCCAGGATCAATTGGCTGGGGATGACGAGGGCTAATGCTATCGCGCTCAGCTTGATAGCTCCTCGGAATATCGCTCCCCACGCGGTCACCCGGCCACCGCTCTTGGTGGTGACTTTTAAGCGGAATACCCATTTCCCAATAGTAGATCCGCCCGTAACGCCGACAACGAACGATTCGTAGATCCACCAAATCATCGGCAGCATTGCGATCACATAGGGCACCAGACCCCGGGCAATTCCCTGGTACCAGATGCCGAACAAGACAGAACTGTCGGCATCTGGATATTGAGCAGTGAGAGCGTCAATATTTGGAATTTCGGTCGTGTGGGCTAACGTGTGAGCCGCCAAGGCGCCAAAGATACCAATCAGGAGAAGCAGTATTGTGAAGTCGAGCATTGTTGCGGCAAGCCGCCGGCACAGTATCAGTGCTCTGAGACAAATCAATTTGAAAAGGTCCATTTAAGCCTCGTTTTTTGAGTGGGGGAGGTGAAGCGCTTTCATGGAAAGGCATCTCCCATTTGTATAAGGGCGGCTAACTGCTCCGGCGCAAGTGTTTGCGTTTCTGAAAATGATGCTTGTGCTGATGAACCTATTCCCCCCTCCTGCGAGGGGCGTTCTTGCGCTTCAACCCTGGCATTTACATCTCCTTCACCCGCAGTGACCGCGGGAGCCTTTTCTGGGTGATCACTACCGGGAAGGGGAGCCTTAACTGATTCCGGTACGCCTTGCGTGCCCTTCGGTTTCGGCACGAAGGTCCTCTGTCTAGTGGAGCGCTTTTTCCCCTTCGGCTGAATCGCCTGTGATGCAAGATTCGCAGGGTGTGCGGACGCAATGAATCCACCGGCACCATTCCAGGCAGCCTCAACCGCCACTTCAAGCGTTCCCGCCGCCTGGTGAAGCAAAAACCACTGGTAAAGAACGCCTCGAATTAACGGGGTTTCAGTGCGGTACGGTAGTTCGGACAGTAGTTCTAAGAGGCCAGGACAATGATCCTCTTGAATAACCAAGTTTATGGTTTTCTGTTTCTCGTCTGGATCATATACCCTTACCCATTTAGACATTTGCAGCCACCACAGTTTTATGCTGCAAACTTGTTTTAACGAGTTGCCCGAGCGCATAACGTGCAAAGCCATCGGCAACAGCCCAGCGAGGGTTTGGCAAGAGTAAACTATGCTTCCAGGACTCGGCGCAGATGGGATGAATGACTGGAGCGCTTCCGCCTGCAATTAGCATGTTGTGGAGAAGCCTTGCATCATCACCGAATAGTGAATTGCCTTTATGCAAGATCTCAGTAACAACATGGCTTGCTGCTTCTAGAGTCTCCGCTTCAGCATGAAAAACCTCACCATACTGATAAAATTTCTTGGTTCTGAATGCTTCCTCGCATTCAATGAGGCTGGCATTCACGTTTCTTTTTGCCATGATTCGACGCAAGTGTTCAGACGCTGCGTACATCCCTGCACATGAGTCGGCGGCGCGTTCGATATATTGGCCTTCTTTCATTAAAAGGAAATCGGTGGAGAAATGCCCGCCCTCGATAACCCCGTATGATTTCTTTTTCCCCGACTCATCTACAATTCTTTCAATGATCGGCAAACCATTGCTGTCAAGGATGTAGTCGCAATATGCGCCCATTGGTTGGGGAAGTGCTTTTACCGTTGCGTCTGCATTCACAACCTGACGGGTGCGTTGGACGAGTGTGCCCTGATGTGCGCTATAAAGCTTCGATGGGGTTCCGATCACGATATAAGCATCATCTAAGCCCTTCACGCCTACAGCTTTAAGTCGGGTGATCGCAGACTTAATCAGCACCAGATACTCAGGTGTGTTTGTCCAATTATCTGATAACCCTACGGATGTCGTCAGATTGCCTTGGAGCCTGGCGGTGTCACCTGTGAAGTAGCGTTTTCCGGCGTACTCCTCCGTCTCCAACCGAGCACGCTCAGCCGTTGTTGGGTCGCTCAATTCCACAGCCGGCACGACGATAGAAGGAAACATCACTTCGTGACGCTTTCCCTCGCTATAAGCGACTGCTTTTACAGCACTTCGGCCAGCATCCAGACCCACAGCAGTGAAACCGTTCATCAGAAATTACCTTGTTTATCAATTGGTTATTTGGCGTTGCGTATGTGGAGTCATCAGTCAGTAGATATATGTCTTCAGACATTACTAAGGTCTGTTGAATGTACAGTGGAATTGATTTTAGGATACATAACACGTATTGACAATACAGGTGTGCGACGATGAGAATCTGCCGACCCAATTCTGGGTAAGACCACCCCCCGGACGAACGCTTAAACAATGGGTAAGAACACCCCCCCCTCGACCACCGATTTACTCGACCTGAAAGCCCGAGGAATTCAAGCCATCACGCTGGCCATTGATACGGCTGAAACCATCGACCGGCTGCTGGTCCAAATCGGAGAACTCTTTTACTCCTTGCAGCCCATGCGTGACGGTCGGATCGCCATTGAGTTTGCCAAGGACCACGGGAAGGTGCGGCCGATCGTGAAGGTCTACCGCAAGCTCAGAACCACGGCCTGGGTCTCAGATAATGTGTCTCACGTAGGGCTTACCCGTCGCGTCAAGAAGGCCCGCGAATTCAGCGCCAACTACAAAGTCATGGTTGACCTCTGCTCCCGAGTAACAGCACTCATTGATCTGCGCACCGCTATGCTTGATCGTGTTCGCCATCTATGCACGGGAGTGAATAACTCAGTTGCAGCCAGGTCGGACTTCATTATCGAAAATCAAATTTTGATTGGAGGAATGCTAGAACGGTTGAAACAACAGTTAGAGGAGGCCGCGACAAACGACAACTGAGCCCATCGATTAATACCTGAAGCCTCAACGATCCCACCGTTGGGGCTTTTTTGTGGGCGGAGTTTAGGATCAGCATCTCGATGGTGCGCGGTAAATTACTTTTAGCCTTTGAGGGGGCGAGGTCTTACTAGTTGCTCCTCGATGACATGCGGTGAATTACTTTATGCTTCGGCGGAAACTGACTTGCCTGCGGAAAGATCGACCTGCATTTCGATGTTGAGCAAAGTCGCTCTCGACCTGGTCGACCTGGGTTCGGTAAAAGCAAAATCAATTCTGCGTTACTCCCGTCCTGCCATCCATTCAGTTCTTTTCATTCTTTTCATTTTCTTTCTTTTCTCGCGTGCATATGTGTCTGTGCCATTACTGTGTGTTCGAACCCTCTCTCTTTCGGCTTGGCTTGCATTCCTTTTCTCTCATGCACTAGAGCCGCATCGACTTATGTGTGCTGCCTTTCTTGTCAATTCACTTTGTTCCTTTCTCTCAACCATATGTGCGGGCTTGCTTACTATGGGCTTGCATACTCTCCACCCTTACTGGCTTCACTCGCCTGCACCTTATTGTCTCGGCTTGATTACTTTCTCTCTCTGCTTGTTTCTCTTGCTGTTTTCACACGCTGCTTTCTTCATGCTCATTGTCTCTCTCTGAATACTCACTCTCTCTTTCTGCAACTTGTCCCTCTCGCAGGTCTCCGTGCTTGTTGCGCTGGCGCATTTGCTTTTCTCCTTGCGGGAGCATAACCATTTGTGCCGTTTGTCTCGATTCGCCTCCCTAACTCTGCGTGTTCCAGATCCGCCAGACATCCGGCCGAGCGTAATGCTCCGGGGCAACCGCGGTGGGCGAAGGTGTGACGTTGGCTGATCGATGGCTGGCTGAGTGTGACTTGCCGGGGTAGGGCGCCAGGCGGTGGAGCTGCGTCGAGGCTGGTTGGCGGTGCGGTTGAATGCGGGCGCCGGCATAGGGCGTGATCGTGCTGAGCTGGCAGTGTTTTGGATCGGCAAGCGGTGGCTGGCGGAGTTTGCCTGGGCGGGCATAGTGGTTTTGCTTGAGCGGTGTGCGATGTGCGACTTGACTGTTTGCGCAGTTGGCCGGGCTTGGGGGGAGTGTGACCTGGCTTTCCCCTGTGTGGTGCTGTGTGCTGTGTGGCTCGGGCTGGGCTAAACGTGCGGGCATGTTTGCAGAGAGCCTGCCTTGAGCGGAGTAAGAGCGCATAGCGTTACCTGGTGGTTGTGGCATGCAGCCTGTGCGTTCGTTGCTTACCAGAGCCGACGCTTTCGCTTCGCTGTGGTTGGGGCTGGCTTGAAGCCTTAGCCCGGCCGTTAGGACGGGCACAGTGCTTTGCTCGGGCATAAATGGTTGGTCGCAGCTGTTGCTTTATGCTTTCCTCGGTCATAAATGGTTGTGCGGTGCGATGGCTTTTAGGCTTTGCCCTGTCATAAATGGTTGTGTCGTTGCTTGTAACACGTACCTATAATTTATCTTGCGTTGGAATAAATCTATGGGTATCGTGATGGCATAAATGGTTGTGCACTTGGAGTTAAGGATCATGGCTGGATTCAAAGCGTTTACCAAAGTAGGGAAGGTCGTTGGATCTGTCCTATTGGTTGTTGCCGCAAGCATGTTCTCTGTCTATGCCATGCGCCACTTCCCTGGCTGGGCGATCGTTCTTGCGCTTCTGCTGCTTGTTCTTGCAGCTGTCCCGTTCGCGTTGGTCTTTCGCTTTGTCTCGTGGCCAAGCAAGCGCAGCCGGCCCTCCAGCAACCCTGCTGACGTTGATGAGGACATGGGGATGTTCAATGACCGCCAGCACTTGCTCTATGACTTCCACCATGACGATGACTCCAACTCTGACAAGCTCTGAAGGTATACAGCCATGACCCGCATCAAACGTACCCCGACTCTGGAACAAGCTGTCGCTCTGAACAGTACTGCCTCTAAGCTCCTGCTCCGTGCTCGGGCCGGTACCGGCAAGACCACGCTGTTGGAACTGAAGGCAGAGCAGAACCCTGGCCTGCGAATCCTGTATTTGACCTTTGGTCAAGAAAACCAGAAAAACGCGGCGTCGCGCTTTCCGTCGAACGTGGTCTGCAAGACTACTCATTCGGCTGCATGGGAGATCGGCGGGCAGTTCAAGAAAGCATGCAAGCAGGGGGATTTGACCCCGAACATTCTCAAGGATGCGTACGACATCCCACTGGTGTTCGCACGGCAGTTGCTTACCACGCTCGAGAACTACATGCGTTCCGATGATGTGACGCTGCAAGCACGCCATTTGCCGCCGACCATTCCGCACACCGAGCATGCCAAGGCAATCAGTTGGGGCCAGTTGGTATGGAAAGACTTGGGTCGGCTTCGTTTTTGGAGACCAGGGTGCGATGAGCCAAAAGCAGTGCGCGATGAGTTTCTGGCGAACACGCCATTGCGGATGCCGCACGATGGGTACCTAAAGCTGTGGTGCCTAACGAACCCCGATCTCAGTCTGGGTTTCGATTTGATCCTGCTGGACGAGTACCAGGACAACAACCCGGCTGTGGCCGGTGTTGTAAAGCGTCAGTCCTGCAACGTCATCCAGGCAGGTGATCAATACCAGGGTATCTTTGGCTTCCGCGGTGCTTGGGAGGCGCCTAGCGCCGGCGACTTTGACCAGGTGGTGACCATCACCGAAAGCTATCGCTTCGGGCCCGTTGTCGCCGGCCTGGCAACGATGCTGCTGAAGACCTTTTGCAACGAGCCTGAGCCTGTCCGCAGCATGCATCCAGCTCTTGGCACCCATTTCAGTGTCGATCGCACCAAGCCTTACGCAATCATCGGCCGCACCAATGCGAAGTTGTTTGCAAACGCTGTAGCGCTGTTGGGCAAGCAGCGTATGCACTTTGTTGGCGGAATTGAGAACTACCCATTCGACAAGCTTGTCGACGTCCATCACCTGATGGCTGCGCAGCATGGTCAGGTGCGGGATACGCTGCTGAAGTCCTTCAGTGGTTTGGCAGGTTTGGAAGCATATGCGAACGACACCGACGACAAGGAGATTCACTCCCTGATTGGTGTTGCTAAACAATATGGCGATCAGGTCCCACACCTGGTGGAACGGATCAAAGCTGAAGCAGTGGACATTCAGGATCAGGCGCAAGTCATGCTGATGACTGCGCACCGGTCTAAAGGCCTCGAGTTCCCTCAGGTAATCCTGCTGGACGACTTCCAGGACCTGATCACTGATTCGGGCGCACAGCTGCTGTTGGATACGCCTCAGTTGCGTCAAGAGCTCCACTTGCTCTACGTAGGGCTGACCCGTACTCGCGGCAACCTTGAGCTCAATGCTCAGCTCAAAGCGGTTATTGCCCACCTGGTCGGTTTGGGCGAAGTCGGGCCTGATGTTCTTGAGGCTTGGAAGGCCACTTCTCAAGGTCGGGGGGTGGGCACCTCTGGTGCGGGTCTCACGCCTTCCATCGGTGGGGGGGCTTCTTTCGCGGGGGGCGAAGTCGGTACCGGGGCAGGGCACGATGTGAACGTTGCACAACTGGTCACCGGTGATACCGCTTACCTGGCGCGGGACGTCGAGGAGGTTGAATCGGCAATTGAGCTCGCCATCCTGCGACGTGGACTGTTGTCGCCGGCCGCGTTGGCGGAAGACTTCGGCTGCTCCACGCTGCTCATGGCCGATACCCTGGCCAGCATGATTCTTGCCGGGCGCCTCTCCTCGGTGCTGTTCCAGGACAGTAGTGTGATCCGCGATCGTTTGGTGATCGGCTCCCATGCGCTGGCCGCTTAACTCGGTACCGGCCTCACACCAGGGAGCGCAACATGGCTGATGACTTCATTCGTATCGTCTACCCGCGGTACGTGGGTGGCAAACGTAAACGGACATCGATATCGATCGACCCTGACTTGTTTGAAGTTTTTGCGCTTGCCCGAGGCTCGATTGCCGAGGCTCGGGTGGTGCTCAAGGAATGGGCGATGGAGGCTGATGTACAGCGGCAGAACGAGGCTCACCGCATCGGCAATTCACGGATCGTACAGCAGCGAATCTGTGCCGAAATCTTGAACTTGGTCAGACACGGTCTGACGGTTGTTCGTGGGGCAGAGATCGAGGGACCTGGGGGCAAGGGAGGGAAGCGGCAGGCACCAGCAAAAAATAGTGTGACTTGACCAAAATCAGTTTTTAACTAAGCATCATGCGTATAGGTACGTGTGAAGAATCAAAAATGGAGCTATGATGTCTATTCTCGATGTTTTGTCCGGCGGCAATACGCCGACGATTTTGTGCTTGGCCGTTGGAGCCCTGTGCGTCTTTTGGCTACTCACAAAGCGGAAGGGGTACTCGGTACGGCATTACCAAAAGATTCCACTGCTCACACAGCGTGAACAGGAATTTTTCTGGCGACTGAAGGAGGCCGTTGGCAATGACCTCGTGATCTCACCGCAGGTGCCCTTCGGCGCGTTCATCAAGGTCAAGAGCACAGCTCTGACCGACAAGAATCATGCGCGGCATGTGGTCAGCCACAACCGCTGTGATTTTTTGCTGTGCAACAAACAGCTCGATGCGGTGGCGCTCATTGAGGTCGATGACTCCACCCACAACAACCGAGCTCAAAGATCCAAAGATCGTCGCCGCGACGATCTGATGAAAGCGGTAGGGGTAGCGGTACACCGCTACAAAAATATGCCGACGGCGGCGCAGATCCGAAAGGACTTGAAGCTCTAGCCGTATACGAATGTTCCGGAGAAAGTGATGGTCACCTCTGAAGCTCAATCAAATCGCTCGATCGCCATCCTGATGAACTTAGCTGCCGGACTGGATGAAGCCGGCCTCGAGTGTCAGGACGATCGGCTGGCCCTGACCTCTAACGTTCGGCATGCAGCTGCCGCCGGCGCCGCTGCATTGAACCAACGTGCCAAACGCTCGACACCTTTCGCCAACCAGGTGAACGGCGTTGTTCCACGCGTGCCTTTGGTCAAGTCGGCAGCGAATTGGCTTGATCAGCTCAAAAAGGCGAAAGGCTTCATTGGTGACGTCACGGCAGCTGAATTCCTTGGCGTCAGTGCGACACAAGTCTCCCGCTGGCGTACGGGTAAAGAATTGCTCGACTCTGCCACTGCCTGGGCCATAGCAATGGCGCTTGAAATCAACCCAATGCTGATCATCGGAAGCATTGGTTTCCACGATGCCAGCGGCGCCGACCGGACTCGTTGGCTGAACCTGTTGTCCACGATCATCAATTCTGATCTCCCATCGCTGGACGACATAGAGCAAGGGCCAATGAGTGAGGATCCTCCTGCTCAAGTGATGGGCGATGAACCGACGCCGGTGCATTCCGAAGCCCCGACACCGACACCGACACCGACATCTGCACCAGCACCGCTCTCCGCGCAGGGATCGAAGTGGTCGGACGAGGAGGATGTTCGCCTGGTTGCAGGATTTGAAGCTGGGGAAGAAATCGGGAAGTTGGCAGCTGCGCATGGGCGGTCGGCCAAGAGCATCATTCTGCGTCTGCATCGCACTCATAACCTGCTTGCACCCGAGCTGCTTACAAGTCTGTGCCAGCTCTACGGCTTCGATTTGAACGTCCCTGCAACTCAGCAACGCAATCGGCGCCAGCGGGAGAAGAAACCTGTATCCAAATCAACCGGGGGCGTTTTCCTGTAATTAGACCCCGACTTGACCAAACACCAAGAATCAATGATTCGCTATGCCAAGGCGACTGAACAGGAAGAGCAGGGGGACGGGTCTGAATTTCCCCCTGACTTGACCAACTTCGCAATCCAGCTACACCGCCGCAGCTTCGCAACAAGCTGCAACATGAGGTGAACATGATAAGACGTAGCGCCCTGGGCCTTGCCCTATGCCTGGCAATCACGCCAATGCTCTCTTGGGCTGACACAAGCTTCGGCGGCCAGGTGATCGCGGTCCTGGACGGCGACACCGTAGATGTCCTTACGCCTGAAAAAAAGAAAATCCGTGTTCGACTGGCAAACATTGATGCGCCAGAGAAGAGCCAGGCTTTTGGTCAGAAGTCGCGCCAGGCGCTGGCAGATATTGTCTTTCGCAAAGACGTGGTTGTTCTTGACTCCGGTACCGATCGTTACGGCCGGCAGATCGGCCGCGTGATGGTCGGGAAAGTAGAGGCCAACGTCGAGCAAGTCCGGGATGGCTTTGCGTGGGTATACACCCAGTACAACAAGGATCAGCAACTTCCCGCGCTCGAGGCTTCAGCACGTGAGCGAAAGATCGGTTTATGGCATGACGATGCCCCGACCCCTCCCTGGCTGTTCCGACGAGCCCAAAAATGAAATTGGTCTCGACTTGACCAACATCACTAACAAACCATCCCTAAAAATTGCGCTACTGAGGGGCACATGCAAGACACGGAACCGCGCCGCAATGACGGCTCAAACTCTCCTGGTGCCGGCGTAGCGAAACACATCCCGCACGGGTGGACGGCTTTCGACAACCGCATTTTCGCTTTGGATGCGAAGGGGGGCCCTGTTCGGTTTATCACCGATCCGCTGGCGGAGTCGTACATCGATATCCCTGGCAGGTACGTGCTCCCCGGGATGCTGCCGCCTGAAGAGTTTGAGGTCAGTGCGGCGTTTGTGGAGTTGCATCACGCAATTGAAAACGCGCTGGGGGTTGGAATAGTGAGCCGACTATTTCGACCTTCGCTTGTTCGAACTCTAAAAATTGTGGCGCAGGCTAAGCGAGAGAGTTTCCTCCAACTGGTCAATCGCTCACCGGCTCATAAAGCTGCAATCCGAAGAATGGCGACCGTCATAAGTAGCGCCAGAAATGCACAGGCATTTGCTCAATACACGCGATAACAATCGAGCTATCCATAGGAGTTGAGTCGATGGGTAATCAGCAGGGGCCGGAGGCCCAGGACAAGTCTTTCACCGCCGGGCCACCGATCAGACGGCGCAATCCTCTCACAGCAAAACGTGTCCTTTTCTTGATCGGTTGCATTGCAGCCTTAGTTGGTTCGGGATTTCTGTTTATGAAACCTGGATTGACGCCTAAGGCGTTGGCGCTCTTGATCAGCTATTTCGCAACCGGGCCATTTGTTCGATTGAAAACTGGGCATGGTCCAAATTTCAGCGAGCGTCCGCCAGCGGGATCTCAGGTCACCTCCCACCTGCGTGTTGGGCACTCTTCAAAGTTCCACAAATGAGTCAGCAAACGGAACTGCGTCCGGTAGATCTCGCTGCCGGCATAGCAGCACTGACCACACGCGAATGCCTATCTATCGAACCTAAAGGTACAAAGTTTTGAACCAGTCAGACCAAGCTTTCGTTAACTCTTACCACCAGAACCGCGGGCTCCCGCAGGTTAAGGGCGTTCTAACGCTGAGCCAGCAAGGACGTGCATTCGGATTTCCCGTTGTGTCGACCCTTGGGCATGAGTGCGAAACTTTGCAATCACGCCGAGCAGCGTTACTTCTACTTGCCGTCGCCGGCGTGGAAACAGACAACGTACCAGAAAGCTGGTCGCCTCATCCTGGTACGGACCTGTACGAGGATGCGCAGCAGCTGCTCGCCAACAGCAGCGCACTTCAATCACAACATGGCGATCCTGCCCGGGTGGTAACGGTCACCGCGGATACGAAAGATGTGGTTGGGATCTCGGATGAGACAGCACAGGCGATCCTGGCCAACAGCTCCATGCGGTTGGAGCTGATTGAACCGCTGGTACCGGTGCGGGCCGGTTCAGAGTTGTCAGCTCACAAGGTTGAATCCCTACCCGAAATCGCGGAGTGGGCCAATCGCCAAATGCAATGGTGTGCTGAGCAACTGAATGGTGAGATCACTGCCTGTGTCTGGCCCTACAGAATGGGCGGTGGGCAATACCTTGCAGTGGATCTGAATGGCGTCACCGGCTCGGCGATGTTTACTTTCACTACCGGCGTCAGCAATGACTTTGCTCACGGGGACAACGTACGTGCTCCCGACATGGTTGAGGCGCTACACATGGTTGGCGCTCTCTTCTCCCGACTGAAAATTCATGCCATTTCCGTTGGCCTCCCAGACTCCGCCCGCTGATAGCACAGCTCAGTGGCGCTAGCACCAAACCACTTGATCGAGGTAAGCAATATGACTCGCACCGTTTTTATGATGTTCCTCGCTGGCCTTGTGTTTGTCGTGGGTAGCCTGGCACTCAAGTTGTTTACCGTGCCAATGTGATCAGCTGATGCTGGAGCCGTGAAGGGCACCAGTATTAAGACCCTGCATGGCATCCAGCCTGGCTACGACAAGGTAGCCCACTTCAAGCACCACGATGTATTCCGATATTTCGCCAGGAGACGGCAATGACACTACGAACAATTGATGAGACAGCCCAAGACCTGGCAACGGGGTTCAGGGCCCTGCGCCAACAGGGTTTTAAAGTTGTGCGCTCAGATGAGCGCTCGATGAATCCTGCGGATCTGCTTAGCGATGCCCGGCTGGCGGCATCATCGCTGCTCGGAGTAGTAGGACCTCAGGCACACCTGAGCAAACACAGCGTTGACCTGGTTGCACGTTCAATCAGCCAGAATATCGAGAGTCCGTCCGAAATCGTTCACTGTGTTCTTCTTGGAGGTGGTGAGCCAAAATCTATCATTGATGACATCGCAAAACTGAACGGCCGGATCCTTCATACGCTCACTGAATACGAGCGAGCGCAACTATGCCTGTGGCAGAAAGTAGGCAGGAAATTTTCGGTAGACGTCACCTTGAGCTCCAGCGAGGAGACAGATTCACCGTTGGTCGATGTGGACGAGTATGTTGCTCGTGAGTACCGGTATGCAGAAGCCCCAGGCACAGTGCAATCCGAGGTAACGCAGGCCATCCTTGAGCGTGCCAACTCCGTGATTGTCGTCAAACTGGGATTTGCAATAACTGCGGACGAACCAGCGTCGTAACGGCTAAACGACTTATTGGTCGATACAACTCAGCGTTTGACATCTCCCACCACAAGGCCAATGTCCCTGGATCCCCGGGGCAGTAAACATTGGTCCCGCTTAGTCGCGTGATGGAGGTGGGAAATGTGGAAGCAAGAATGTCGAGCGAGCGTTGTTCAAGGGGCATCAGAAATCAATGCGCTGCGGGTTGCGGCGGATAGCGGAGTGGCACTCGGAGGGCAATTCAATGGCGATGAATGAAGTCAGCAGAGAAAAGTTCTTCGAGGTCGTTGGACCTATGAACGTTCAGCCTAGGCCGGAGCTCGATCATTCAGAGTGGGCGTCCCTGACAACACGTCAGGTAGTAGGTCGGTCGGAGCCTGGATACAAGAACAGCTTCATCAAGCCTAATCGCTACTGGCTAAATCAAGCCTTCATCCGCTAATCAGCCCAGCCCTGGTTAGCCGGGGCTTCAAGGATTTGCCCAATGGATAATCTCGTTACCAAATCTACCCTGGTGCTGCAACGCGATGATGGATCTGAGGCGCGGATTGTGGCCACTGCATTTTTCGGTTCCGGGTTGCACCGAAGTGTGGATGTCTATGTTCACCGCCGGCATAACTCTAAGGATCAATGGGAGCTTTGTAGCAACACACCTCATCCCAACTGGAGGACCATGTCTGTCGCTGAATACATTGAGCATGGGCGCTCACCGATGCTCTGTGCTGTGACGCCTGGTGAAATCTTGCGGGCAGTCAGTATGGTTGGTCAGCCAATTCAAGACTTTGCGACAGTGAGTACAGCCTAATGCAACGGAAAGTAATTTCGGCTTTGGAAAGCGCGTTTGACCGGGCAGCTCATGATGTTTTTGTGGCTTCAGAAGTCCATGAGCATTGTGGGGATCCTGAACCTTCAAAAATAGAGCTCAGCGTGTATTGGATGCGGGGTTTCATCGCTGGGCTTACCGGCGACTACCGATCCTTGCCACTGGGAATCCGTTTTTGCAGTTGGATTGCCGAATGGAGCTCGAAGGTCTGTGCACGTACACACCTGCATAGAGCATCGAAAAACCGCTGATAACCTCTACAACGTTCATCAACCGGCAGCCTAGCTGCCGGTTTTTTCATTTCTGTGCCGACGTGACTGCGCGAAAACAATTTCCCAGGTTCTTGAAAGGTTTCTGAGCGAATTGCGCTCCACCTGGTCGGTGAAAGCTCAAGCTCAATTGAGATATGCTGTGTTCTTTCCGGTAGGCACTATCAACTCAAAAGGAATTTCGTGTGAAAGAGATCACTGTCTGGATTCAGTCCCGCACCCTCGAAAAAATGGCAAACAAAATACTCGCGGTTTCGCAACAATTGCGGCCTTCAAAGACAAACCCCTTTGTCGGGTTGACCCTCCACGCTTGCGAAGCGTTGGTTTGGAAGAACGTTGAAAAAGCTGTTTCCGACTACTGTCTTCTGAAGCATGCGAACCTAAATGATCCTCGCCTAGCCTTCACGTTCGGAGCGCCCCTCGATGACACTGTATTCATGATGACTGGGTGTGAGTTCCCAGGGGATACGGTGCCTCATCAACGATTCAGCGTTGCTCACCATGAAGGGCTCTCAGAAACCTTTACAGTCGACTTTTATGTTTACCTTTGACGGGAATTAAACTCTCACTGTCATGATTTGACGTAGTGGGGTAGAGCCTAAATCTGCAAAGGTTTGTAGCTAAAATCAAAGTTGCTCGCTTGCGCCGCTTGCTGGCTAAATCTCCGTGATTTATCAGTGTCATCAGTAGCCCGAGCTTTTGCATCACCTATGTACATAAAAACAGTGGAACTCCGTGGCAACTATTTTTGTTGCCACGGTAAATCTATGCTCAGCCGTCTAGATCTTTTGGATGGGGCGAAGATGTTATCTGACACTGGAGTAATGGTCTTCAAAGGCCAGAGTTATACCGCCGAGCAAATGAATAACAGAGCTGCCGCACTGCTTGAGGCAGCTCAGCATTTGGTATGCAACGTTGATAACCTGGCAGGAGCTGAAGACTTAGCTCGCGCCTTGATGGCTGAGGCAAGCGAGTGGTCGGATAGGGCCAGGCGCTGCTGTGACGCATTGACGCCAGCGCAGCGGCGTACCTACGAAAATATTTCTGAGCACCTGAAACGTACCGGTTGCGGGCCGACCATTGTAGAACTCGCAGCCTTGGAAAACGTAACCACCGGTACGCTGGCGGTACGAGTAGCGGCTCTAATTAAAAAGGGATTCGTAAAGAAAACCCCTAATGTTCGTGGCGGCCTTTCGGTTATAGATGCGCCACGGGCGGGAGAAGATGGTCGCATCTTACGATCATCAAGTCCGGGCCCGAGTACGCCCTCTAAAACTGGGGCCAATTTTTAAACGGTCAGGTGCAAAAATGGTTTTGACTGGTGCGTTAAACGCACCTATAATTCCCACATAAACTCTCTTGTGAGAAACCCCATGATCATTCCTAACCGGCAATACAGGGATTTAAACGAACTTGCCCCTGCACGCCGGGGCTTCAAGGAAAATCACCCGTGCTGACTTACGATGAAACCCTGGCCAGCTACACCAGACTGCTGGAGCAGAACCCCGGCAAGGCGCTGAAGCTTGATAACGACAGTGCGGTCGTGCTGGTCAACGGCAATCTGCTATGCGGCTGGCTGGTCAACGGATCCATTGACATGAATGATCTGTACGGATTCGACAGCTGCGCGTTTGGCGTAGGCGGCTGGGATGACGATGCGGAAGGTACTCAGGCTGCGATCAGCACCCCGGTATTTCTGGACGTGCCAGGGCCTATGAACTAACTGATCACGAAAAAGCGTCTACCGCGCCTATAGTCTTGCCGGCTGATGCCGTCCAACACCAGTTCCACTAACAACGGAAAACGTCATGAGTAGCCAGTTGAAGATGCTGTTTGGCAATGAAGCGGATAATCGCGCACCTTGGGAAGATGAGGTTGATCGACTGATCGAGGCGGGCGCTCTTTTTATAGCCAACCACTCGGGGGGGAAAGATTCCCAGGTGCAACTGATCCGCCTGCTGGAGCGTGTCCCAGCTTCGCAACTTGTTGTAGTTCATGCCTCGCTTGGAGCCATGGAGTGGCCGGGCGCGTTGGAACTGGCACGTGATCAAGCCGCCGAAGCTGGACTTTCCTTCATTGTTGCCACGGCCGCGAAGACACTGCTGGAAATGGTAGAACGTCGGTTTGAAAGTCGCCCCGAAGTGCCGAGTTGGCCATCAGCCTCAACTCGCCAGTGCACCAGTGATTTGAAGCGCGGCCCGATTCAGCGCGAAGTGAGACGCTACGCAAAGGCTAATGGCTTTAAGACCATCGTGAACTGCTTGGGGTTGCGTGCCCAGGAATCGCCGGGACGTGCCAAGCGTTCTGCATTCAGCCGCATGGCGATAAGCAACTCAGTGCATACATGGTTCGAATGGCTTCCTGTTCATGACATGAGCTCGACGGAGGTATTCGAAGCCATTGCAATGGCTGGCCAGAAACCCCACTACGCCTATGCCTTGGGCAATGATCGTTTGAGTTGCGTTTTTTGTGTGATGGCGTCCAGGGCAGACCTAAAGAACGGCCGCGTCGCTCGCCCTGAGTTGTTCAAGCAGTACGTCGACATGGAACAGCGCACTGGCTACACCATGCACATGAACCGTATCCCGCTTGTTGAATTGGCGGCATAACGAAACAGAACCAGTTAACGGAAATCGCCATGATCCACAAAGGCTTTCGCATCGAAAATACCCCTGCTTACATCTGGCGTATCTACTGTTGGGGTTCGCACGCTGGGCACAATCATGTGTCTTGCTGGTATGTGTTCGATGCGGAAGGTAAACGGGTCACTGGTGGGTTTGCGTCAGGAAACAATACGCGCAGCGGTTCGGTTGACCTCGCTCGCCGCAAGGATGCAAAGGCATGGATAGACGGCTACTGCGCCTACCGCGACGAGCCAGAAAACCGGCAGGTTTGCGGTAATGGCGAGGCTGTATATGCACCAACTTACGGCCAGCACTCCCGCGACACCGAACTACAGGCGTCTTTTGATGCTGGCTACTGGATTGCCCAAAGGCAAGCCCAGCGAGCTGCAAAATGCGCCTAAAACGACCTCGCTCCGGTTCGCCGGAACTCCAAGGAAAAAGCCGGTGAACAGATTTCGCAATAAGCCGATTCGAGATCAGTACGCAGCCATCGTTGAGGCGTAAAAACATGGCCATCACCAGCTCCAAAGCCAATAACATCCAACGCACCTGGCTCAAGCAGTACTTATGGCGAACACTTAGGAGACAAATATGGCTAACCCCGTGCCCGGAGTCAGCGTGTACCTCAGCCCTGCCGATATAACGGCACTGGATCATGCCCATGACCACTTAAACACTTTGCTTGAATCGTCCGGAGTGGAGGTGCCTGAGCTTGTTCTGGCTTTGTCCGGGGTGAACCGCTTGTTGGACAAGGTTCGCAAAGCTCAGCGTTCAAGCAAGCGGCGTGAAGTGATAGCGCAAGCTCTCAAGCTGGCAGAAGATTAAGGCTTCGGCAGTAGGAACAGGCCACATTCGGCCTTCAGGATCGAGCAGGGGAAGACATGAAAGTCAGCGAAGAAGTTACCAACCAAATTTGCACCGCTATCCCAGGTGTTACGCCAAAAATATTGGATTCCGTATTCACCACGGCAGGGCAGGACAGTCAGCTTCTTTTTGTCCAGGGCGAAGGGGAGCAGATCGCCGATGGAAAGTCGAAATATCCTGACTATCTACAAGTTGAAATTGGCAGCGCTCAAGTGGCTATGACCCTCGCTCAACAGCTTTTGAATGCCTGTTCTGCTGCTATCAGCAACGGAGGTGTGTTGCGGTCTCCGATTACATTGGTGATTGCAGGTCAGGCGATAATCAGCGAGTGATAGGAATCGGAGCAAATCATGCAAACATTTCAGATTGGCCAGAAAGAGTTTATCAAACGTGGTGGACGGACTTTCCTGATAACCGAAGAAAGCGCCGATGCGGCGACGAACGCGGAATGGGCCGATGGCATCTTGGCTCGTGAAAACGTCAAGTTCCCGAATGGCCGCATGTCCCATGAGGTAGCCAACGAGGTGCTGGAAAAGGCGGAAGACACTTTACTGGACTTCCTGTGCGTCACAGGCTGAATCACTCGCCCTGGCCAGGAAGGGGCTGTTGGGAGCCGATTGACCGAGTCTGGCCCGAGGCAGCCGAGAAAGTTTTCATCGGCGCCGATCCGTTGTTCAAACGCGGCTGAATAATGTGAATCGCAAAAGGCCTTACGTTGAAGGTATTTTCATGAGTATCAAAAACGCCGCAGACAAAGTGTTCAAGCTGAGTATTAAAGCGGAGCGGACCAGTATGTTTCTGCACTGGCCTTTGTATTGGATTTCAAGGGTGCTGTATGCGACTGCCCGTCTGTGGCCATCCTTAGCCAGTAAGCTCTCAGTGATCGAGCGGGCTCGACGATCAACAAGAAAATAGACCGGGAAAGTCGAGCAACGCTCAAGCCTAGCCATCGCGGGACCGTAGTGATGGGGGCGCCAATTTTCGCGTCCACACAATCGAAGGAATGACGACATGCCGTTAGATGAAAGTAACCAAGCCGAGTTCGACGAACTGCATGCACAGATCCACGATGCGATCCACGCCGACCATGAAGTTCGCTGGATGCAAACAGTCGGCGGTTTTGGATCGCTGCGCATGCCCGAGCAAGGCATGTTCGTGAAGACGGGCCCGCATGGTGGATCGCTGCGCGGCTCAATCGGTTGGGTCGCCCAGGTGCGACGTAAACAGGGCCAGTTCGGTTCGGACAACTACATCCTGTGTCACGCGGGCAACGGCGGATGGTTGATGCAGCACTCAAACAACGCTTTCTACCCGCTCACACCCACGGAGGTTGAGCAAGTGCGCCCGTTTTTTGCGGATTGCCTTCCGGAGAATGAAAGTTTCCCTACCGGCATTACTCTCGGCCGCGAGGAGACACGTGCCATTGGTTTCCTCATCGATCCGCCGGAGGGGTTTGAGATACGCGGCGGCGAAGGGGCACGGATGCGAATGACCACCATCGGCGCCGATGGGAGCAAGACCCTCACTGATACCGTGTTTCTGTAGGAAAATTAGCCATGAAGACAATTATCGCGGCAGCATCGCTTTTTGGCGTTTCCGTTGCCCAGGCAGCTGAACAGACAGTTATCAGCGAATCGAATCGCTGGGGGGTAGTGGTATTAGGGGCTTTGTTCGTCCTCGCCGCCGGTAGTGCGGCCATCAAGCTATTTTTGCGGCCCTACCGGATGAAGGTGTTCCAAAAATATCAGGACAAAGCCCGTCTTGCAGGTTGTGAAAAAAGGTTCGCTGATCGTGTGTTCTCGCGTGCCGCCATCGGTGATGCGCTTGACGATATTGTCATGTCGTGGGGGCCAGGTCGGTTCCGTCAGTTCTACGATGAAGCGCACGCCGAACAATGCGCCGCAAACGCGACCATGGATATCGAAAAAGCAAAACTTAAGGCGCTGGCCGAGGCAACAAAAGGCTGGGACTACATGACAGCATGCTGGCCCGAAGAGGTTGAATTTGGCGATGAAGCAACGGGCAATTGGTGCGTTGGTCCTGTCAGTGAGGATGACGACAAGTCCCCGGTGTTGATAGTGAACACGGCGCAGTGGGATGCAGAAGAGGATGCGCAAAAGCTGGCTGAGTATTACGCCGCCGCGAATGCACCAACCATCCTGGCCATACTTGCGGAGATCGATCAGCTAAAGACTGAAAACGCGGCTCTGCGCCAGGGCTCATAAGCTCCTATCTGGTAATCTTCATGAACAACAATCAGCAAGCTCCTAATAGCGAGCATGTAAAATTGATCTATACCAGCCAATTTCATACAGCATTGAATGCCCGAAAAACGGCTTACCAGGCGCTTGAAATGCATCGGCGAAATAATCCTGTTAGGTGGCAATTCTGGAAACAGCCACCGGCAGAGTGGAAGCGGATAGAGGCTAGGCTGACAAAAGAATTCATTCAGTCTGGCATTGCTTTCATAGAGACGAAGAGTTCCCAAACTGAAGGCGGACAGGTAGCTCGCCGCGATGCCTTGCGGTTCGGCGGAATGCTTTCTCTGCTTTTCTTTGTAGGTCTTTTGGGCCTTGCCGTTAACGAAGTTGCATATGGTGGCCAAACAAACTGGCTGGAGAATCTCAGTATTGGTCTGGCAGCCTTTGGCGCTGTAGGTGGGATTATGTGCGCTTCCATCATCGCGGGCTGATTCATTTTTTGCAGATACACTTGACCAGGCTGAAGAAATCAGGACATTGAAGATGCCCAAGCCTACACCAGGTTGGGGTAGTGCAAGCGCTGGTGAAATGCTAACTGCTATACGTCGTAAAGTGGCCCCGCCATCCAGCTGATACGGTCTATTAAAACCTCTTCGGTACCGCGCAAGCTCAAATCTCCCCCCCGAGTACTGCAAGTACACAGTCTTCTGTCTGACCTCGAAATAGCTTTGACTGGTGCGTTTAACGCACCTATAATTCTGTCATTGCCCTGAATTTTGAGGTTCATTTAATGAGCGCCAGCCGTAATACAGAATTTCTTACTGCGATAGACAGCGATGCGAAAGACGCGATTATTAAAGCTATTGCTGCCCACAACGGAATCACCGCAGTCGAGGCTTTTTCCGAGGTCACCACCGGTGATGCAGAGCACCTTTTGGAGTACCTGGTTGGGGCCCCGCGAGCCGCGGCCTCTGCATTGATGCAGCGATACGAAATCCGCCAATAACTGTGCTCGAACTCCTTCTAAGCCCTGGCCTAAAACCGGGGCTGCGTCGGTAAAAGGTGCGGTGAATCGTACCGATCATAAGGAGTGTACGGGATGAAGTATCAGTGGGAAGCACACGATGTTGTGGTAGGCCGTAAGGTTGATTCGCACAACCGCGCAGAGCGCTTCATGGTCGGCTATGACGTTTCAATCGATACCGAGGTCGGCAATCTTCTGTTGGTGTCCTTGCGCGACGGTATGCTGGCTGAGAAAGGCGTAACTGCCGAGGCGCTGGCCCAGTATCTGAACATCTCTGCTATGCGTCCGGTTTCGATTATTGAAGATGACATGGCGCCAGATGTGCAGGTGAAATCATGACCGCAAACCAGCAAGCCGTGCTCAAGCGTCTGCAATCGAAATGGGCTGAAGGTACAGCAACACTTTCTCAGATCATGCGTTGCATGGAGCTGGAACAACTGGCCCGGGCTTCTATCCGCTCATAGTGATGAGCATCAACTCTATTTGGATCACCAAAATGGCCCACACTATGCAGTTCGAACAAGTGATGTCGACGTATCGGCAGTTGCTTGAATCAAATCCAGGAAAGGCCCTGGTGATTGGTTCAGATGCAGTGGCGATCCTCGAGAACGGCAGTGTCTTCGGTGCTGCAATTGGTTTGAGTGGTGCACCAGAAGTAGATTGTGCGTATGACTTCGACCCTCGGTCGTATATCGGCGATGATGGTCGTTGGGATGGAGAAACCCCCTCGCAGCTTCAAGCAAGCATCACCACCCCCGTCTTTCTTGACCTCTAAATCCTTATTGGGATGACCATGACTATTTCTCTCTCACCTGACTGCGCATAGCGTACAAATTGATAAGGGGATTTATCCGATGCCCGCCATTGCAGCTGCCCGCAGCGCGAGAATTAAAGCGAGTGATCGTGAAATCGCCGTCGCGGTGCTCACGGCTATGGCGGAAAGCGATAAGCCGTTTGGGCGGTTCTCGCCTCGCGGCATGTACGACGATGATTCAGATACGGTCGAGCGCATAACTGAATTGCTTGGGGAGAAGGTGCCGAATGGTGTTTCCTGGAGTTACCAGCATCGTCGACTAATGCGGGTCTGCAACCACCTTGTTGACTACGGTGTGATCGCGGGGCGCGTCTTCACAAATCCAGACCGTCAGTACATCGGCGAAGAGATACGGCAGAAGGAATTTTTCTGGGGGAATATTGCTTATGCCTTTAGGATTTGCCCCGAGAAGTACCCGCACTACACACCCAGGCCGGGTAGTACGCCTGAGCGTGAAATTGACTGGCTGCTGAGGCATGCCTACCCCAATGAAGAGTTATAGGATTTCGATCATGGCAATCACCAGCACCAAAGCCACTGACGCCCAGCGCGCCTGGCTCAAGCAGTACGAAGACCAGACCGGTTTCGAGCCGCTGCATCAGGAAGAATTCGACAGCGGTGAAATGACCTTTGCCGCCGTGGCGCGAGCCAACATCGACTGGTTTGAAGCTTGGTCGACCGATGCTCATCTGGCCATCCAGAGGAACAATCCAGCCGATCCTGACGAAGACGATTCCCACGCCGCCGGCTAAGTGGAAAAGAGCGATGGCCACATAGGGCCGCCAGAGGCAGAGCCATCGCAGCCGAAGCCAAAGCAACACCCGAGGCCCAAGCCAAAAGAGAAGCCAGAGCGGCCAACGCCGCAAAGTAACGGAAAACGCCCGCTGTACCACAAGCCCTGGCCGTCAAACAGCCGGGGCCGAGGACATAGAGGGGCTTGATTATCACGTCCGCAAATTGCTGGGAGTACGGCCGTTGTGAATACAGCACAGGATTGCAACGCTTTACCTACGAGTTTTACTGAAGCGGAGTACTGGGAGGCGCTTGAGATCCCGGACAACCTTTCCGACAGTCATTCCCTGTGGGCGGTACGTGAATGCAACCTGTTGCATCTCATGAGCGTATGGATTGGCGCAACCTATGTGAGCGTGCTTGACGCCTCTATGCGAACTGGAATCGCTGTCCGTCCAGTCGCTGACTCAGCCGCCCTCGCGCACCCAGAGAGTTGGGACCTGCCTTCTACGCCGCACGGAACAAACAGCTGGTTTGGGCTTTGGGCCATTCAAGAAAAGGACCTGCTCAAACTCCTGAGCGTGCGACTCGGAGAAGATTTTTCCAGCGTTTCGGCGGCTTCGAAGCGGAGTCAAATATTGGCCCGTCCGGTCGATCAAGTTATCTAGGCAAACGGGGATGCCAGCAACGGCACCAGCATCTGGTGTAGCTGACCAGCTGATCGAACACAACATGTAGTGGTAGAGGGAAAGAATCATGAGTGCAAAATCAAAACTTGAGATGGGAGAGAAATTCCCATACGACGACTTCCCAGACAACGACGGTGATATGCCATCACCCGCCGTCGATTGGGCTCATGCCGCTGCTCGGGGTGTGTTGGCTGATCTTGAGGGCAGACGCGGCGTCGGCCAGGAGCTGGAGGGAGTAGACGACGAAACCCGTGTTGAACTTGTGCAGTCGGTAGCCGAAGTCATCAGGCTTGCGCACCAGACGAAGAGTTGAGTGAAAAGAGCATGGTTAACGCACTCCCCATCGCCCAGAACTGAAGGAAATTGCTGACCAGACTCACTTAGTTTTTGACCAAAATAGGGGGACGAGACTTCAGCAATATTCGTAGTGCTCCACCACTAAAAAATAAAGATTTTGGTTTGCCTGCCGAAAACAAAAAAACGTCAAAAGGAGATGTCAATGAACGGAGCAAATAGCTTGGTAGGTGTTACACCAAGAGGCAACATTGTCGATGTAGAGCTGTTCACTCGTTGGATTTTCACAAAACAGAAATATCTGATCAAAACCGATCAAGGTTTTTTCACGATCTCTGGAAAGGTCCACTCGATATTGATTGGCACACCTGTAGCGACCCACCTTGATAAAGACCAAAAGGAGTCGATCCTGGTGATCGGCACAGGTAAACATGCGCGGGCCTATAAATTGGACGGGCCGATACACACTGCATGACGCACCAGGAGCAGGCTTCGTGCTCATTCACTTGCCATAGAGCGAAGCACGCTTGTCCAAGGTGTGAGGTATTTGCAGTGAATGGCTCCTAATACAAGCGCGTCAGTAAAGGGTGCGCCAATCGGTTCATCAAAAAAGCCGGCTAATAGAAATGGTTAGCCGGGTTTTCTTCGCAGATTTCCCCCTTCTTTTCAGCATAACCCCTGCCTTTCTGCTGTTGGGCGCCTTGCTGAGCTCCAAACGATGCTAATCCCCTTGCGGCCACAAGCTCTTGTGGTTAATACGGATTATCAAAAGCAGGGCGCTTCTAAAAGCTTTGACGGTTACTATAAACGGAACTAGTATTGATCGTGCTCGCAGGCGGATTGGCGGTAGGAAATTGTTTTTTGCTTGCTACCACAACCTCACACTCTTGCTTCAGGAGATCCATATGAATAAGGCTCGGCGCAAAGTGATTGCAGAAATGGTTGAAGAGCTTTCCGTTCTGCGTGCGCGTATTGAGCAGCTGCAAGAAGAAGAACAAGATGCACTGGATAACCTGCCGGATGGCATCCAGGCCAGCGACCGCGGGCAGATTATGCAGGCGGCTGCGGATGCTTTGGGAAACGCCTGTGACGAGCTGGACAATGTAACCGCCGCCCTGGTGGAAGCCAGCGGCGTTGAAGCATAGGAGAGCATCAATGCCTACCTGTAACAAAGAGCTTAGAGCCCTGATTTCGAAAGCAGAAGCGATGGGGGCCACAGTCAAGGTTGGTTACGATCTGGATGCATTGATTAGTGAAGGGCGGTCAATCATCAGTGACGTACAGGTTTCCGGACTTAAAGGCTGCGGACCCTTTCCAATGCCTGCACTTGCCGCTGCTGAACGTCTTCGTGATGCGACATGTAGAAAGTAGGGAGAAGATGTAATGGTGCAGCCAATAGATCAACAACCTCAGGTAAAAGCCCAACGCTACCGCCTTGCAGCAACTGCATTGTTCGCGCTGGCATGCGCTGTACAGATTTTTGCGTGGTTGCGCCCTGATATACTTCTGCGGGGCATTTACCCAGCCTTCGTGATCCTGATAGGTGCTTATTCCTGCAAAGTCGAGAAGCCTTTTATCTGGCCATTTTGGCTCGTGCCAAGCATCAGGTATTGATCCCATGAGTGGAAAAACTAACAGCCTCGCAGCTCGCGCATTCACGGAAGAGAATCTGGCCCTATTGGCAGCAGATGTTTTGGCATGGCGAAAGCGTGCGGTACTCCCTGTAGGCAGCAAGGTGCATGAGCTGGCGAGCCTATGTGTTCCCTTCGCTACGGAAGGTGATGAGTACCAAGATGCAGAGCGGTTGATCGTGCAGTTCGCGCTTGAAAATGCAGCATCTCTTCCCTGTGACTCCGACAAACATCTGAGTGTTGAGCGTGTTACTACAGAGTCGAGTGCTGCCGTCCCAGCACTGGATGAGGCTGCTTACAAACGCCTGCTACCAAAGCTACTAGAGCTGTCTGAGACGATTGACGATATGTCAGAAGACCAGTACGGCACCTGGATTGACTCGCTTCCAAAAGCGGAGTTTTTTGAGTTCATCGGGGTCAGCCACGATAAGGACTCTTTCAGGGCAGCGTTAGCTGTTGCAAAACAGCAGGCCGCTGAGTCTCGATCAGATCTCAGCGCAGCAAGTTAAAACGGAACGTCGCTGCACCCACGAGCTCGCCGCTGTGCGGGCTAAGCCCGTAAGAAAGGGACGCTTCTCGCTCCCCAGGATTGAGCAGGAAAATCAGCTATGAGTGATTCGAGTTACACAACGTTTGAGGCCAAAGTGCTTGTTGAAGGCCCGTATAGCTCTGCCGCTCAGGTCTTCGCGCCTGCATCGCTGTTGGAGCTGGCATTGCAACATGCGTTGTTCAGCATGCCAGCTGAAGCGGTTGCGGATCTGGTGAATAAAACCACCGCACGTATGCTGCACTCGCTTTCCTGCAAGCGTCGAAATGCGGGTGAACTGGTCCGTTTAGAAGACGAAGATCCCGATGGTTACAACGGTGTTTATCAAATTGCAGTAGGCCGCGGCGAGCCAACGGATTGTGTTATCTGCGGAAACCCTCTGTGTAATGAGTGGCCAACTCTTGTTGAGCTGACACCAGAAGGAATACAGACCGAAGATTTTGCCTACCATATCTCTGAATGCCAGATGCTCGATCTTCAAACCAAACTGTGACCGGTTAATGGAAAATCGCGATGAACACTCGAAACAATTCCCGCTTGATTGATGCCGATGGCCACGCAGCTTGGGTTACTCGCGAAGCAGCAGCGCGCTACTTGCGCCTAGGTCGGAAGCTCGGCTACATCTGGAGTCAAACTGAATTTGGCTGGAAAGCTAACTGACCAGGGAAAGAGGCTATGAAGATTCTGCGCCTGCTGGGTCGACACAACTTCCAAGTTGCCCACGGCTACATTGGTGGCAAGCCGGGTTACTGCATTCACGAATGCATGGTGTTAGAAGGAAAAAAAAGCTGATGTTTACACTGACCAAATATCTATATCGAAATGTGCTGGTTCTAGCGCTTTTGGGAGTAATGCTCCCTCTATCATTTTGGGCCGCAAAATTTGGACAAAATGAAGCGAATAACATGTGGGAAAAAGCATTTCCGATGTTGATCGAAAATCCATGGTGGGTATTCATTCCGGCCGCCTTCGCGCTTGGCTTGCCGATTATGCTGCTCGTAAAAATATTTAGACCCCGATGGTGAGCCCCGCTTCTTTCTCTGTCGGGAGAGAAGCGACGGCAGAGGTCAATGGAAATTCGCTGCATACACCAGCCCTCACATTGGGTAGGAAAAGCAAAATGCCTGAGCACGTGGTGTCGGTTAGTGGTCTCAATACGCCCCTTCCAATCAATACCCGGCCCACGTCTGATTTGCCTGTCATTGGCGTGGCCATGATCAAGAACGGGATCATGGTGGCTTTGCCAAGGCCAAACCGGCATGCGGACTGCATTCGCTACGGTCAGGAAACCCTCGGCCTTGAACTACCTATTGGAGCCGCTGGCGCTGACCAGGGGTTCTACCTTGCCGACGGAACATATCTCAATCGAGCTGAAGCCTTCGTGCATGTGAAGCGCATTGGGCAGACATGCTCTCCTGATGCGCACATATACCTTTTTAGTGAAGATCTCTGGTGAGGTGACCCCATGATTGCATCCAAAACGTTCAAGCCAGCTGAAGAGCATGGTTCTCTTGTCTCCGCTGTGAATTCTGCTAACCAATGGGTTGCAGAAACCTCTGCGCGGGTGATCAACATCGAAACGTTGGTACGCACCTACGGTGGACATATGGAGCCAGTGAACACCCGCGAGGTCGGTATACGGGTCTGGTACGAGACTGTGAATACGTAAAGACATCAGTCATGCAAATCGACCGCCCGAACATGGTGTACCGAAATGGACTGCTGGCGGAGCTGCACCGAGAGCGCGTTAACACCGATCCTGTGCGCTACAAGCGTACATGGACTGTTTTACGTGTGCTGGTGCTGTCAGAGGACCAAGTCGGTCTCTATAGCCGCCACAGCGTCATTACTGACGATGCGGGTAATCGGATTATTTACACCTGCACTGACGACCTGGGAGGGGGCCTGACAAAACACCAGGTAAAGGCCCTACTCGGGCTATAGCCGCTTAGCGGTCAACGCAGCTGTAGCAGGTCAAGCCATGTTTGGTGGTTGAATGACTGGCTACACTTTGGCTAGGAAGTGCAGTGGTCAGGCAATCGACTCTTCCTTTCTTCATCGCTCCGGTTACCTGTAAAGTCGCGGTACCAGGCAAGCCCAGCAAATCGCTGGGCCTTTTCAGTATAGGGGCGCTGTTTGTGCGCCCCAGAATTCAGAGGGATGTATGGACGAAAAAAATAACGGCACGATCATCGAAGGATTTGTAAGGGGGGCGTACGGCCGGATGTTCGACAACCCGATTCAGGTTCAACACCATCCGTTGACCAGTTGGGCTCAGGCGACGGTTTCGGGTAGCCAAAGCAACTTTGAGGATACCAAAGACAACGTCATACGTACCCTCAAGGGTGTAACCCACACCCTCTACCATGCAGGTGGTAATGATGAGTTGTTGAACGAGCTGAGCGAGTTTGAATCTTGCGCCGAAGAGAGCAAAACTTTGGATGAATTGGGGAGTGCAATCAGCGAGGCCCGTCCTGTTCTCGATCGTGCGTTTGCTCGACCTGATCCCAATGAACCAGAAACGGTGGAGTGACAATTTCTTTTACGGCGAAGGCATTAACCCAGCCTCAGCCCCAGTCTCGTGAAGACGGTTACTGAACAGATCGAGAAAGATTATGAACCAGAAAGTGAGAGCATCTCGTTCTCCAAATTTGGAAGGGCTCACACCCGCCCAGTTGGATCATGTGATGTGCGTCTACCCCGAGATTCGCGGTTCAATGGCAGATTTCCTGCGTCAGGGCGCGGAAGTCTTTTTCTATCGCCAAGATGAAGTGGAGGAGGTCCCTCCGGTGGCTATCGCTGTTTCGCGAAATCCTGGGTACTGGATAGATTGCGTAGAGACTGAGAACGCTGCATTGGCGCTAGTGGCAAAACTCGGTCTAACTGTCGCGTTAAGTGGCTCGCAAGCCACTTAGTCAGCGGTTATCCATCACATGCGTGACGTGCCCCAAGCCTTGGCCGGACGCCGAGGCTGGTCCGGTAGACGAGGCGTAATTTCCGCGCCAGCAATATGCAGGTTGATACCACATGAACAATGAAGAACTGCCCGAAAGGATCAAGGCGACGCTCACCATAGAGCTGGATTTCGCGAAAGCTGATCAACCACTGATTGGTGATGTCTTGAAAGACATTATCGAGAACCTTGGGTTTTCAAGCTCCGGTAATGGCTCTCGCACCGCGCAAAGCCATTACAGCTACAAATTGGAATCAAATTTGCCGCCGGAACCGATGACGATTGATCGTTTGTTTGACCTGGTAGATCAAGCGCGGGAACCAGGTGAGCCGACCGCACGCGAGCAGATCGCCGATTCTTTGCACCCTGAGTACGACCAGGCGTGCAGCTGGTGGGAGAGTCTTGCAGAAGCCCAGCAGCGATGGTTCACCAAGAAGTATCCGGAAACGAAGCTGGTGACTGAAGCTTGGGAAACGCATAAGCAAATGGATTTCGCAGACCGGGTCTTTTTCCAGACCTTGAAATGAGTCGACCAGATCAAGGAAATATGATCCTAAAGGGAGAACGAGTCATGACACGTCCAAACAGGTCTGAGTTGATCGAATCAGTGCTAGCTGAAATGAATCGCGTCTGGGGCCCCAGGGGATTTGGCGGTGAACCTGAGGCTTATACGTGGCTCAATGAGCACTTCGGAATTTCCGAAGAGGACGATGTGCAGTGGCAGGATGTTCTTTCTGATTGGGCGGGTACGTTCGATCAAGATACGGCGGATCTGGAGGAGGACGAGCGGTCTAGAGTGAAAGCCTTTCTACAGGATGATTTTTCCGTCACGGCTTTCCTGGAATCGCTGCTCCGGCGCTACAAAAGCTCTATAGAGACGTACCCGTGATAGGTCTTAAGCCAACCCGGTGGCCGATAAGCTCATTGATGTTATTGGTCAGTTAGTAAGACCATGGAGGCATATTTCAGAGCAATGAACATTATGGTTTGCAGCCATTGCCTTAGGTGAGGTCTATATTGAAAGGTTAAGGGCCACTGCCTGTTGGAGGGCTGCTATGCCTGTCGAACCATTTGTTATGCGAGATGTAGCCCGAGCGCGTGAATGGGTTGAAGTTTTTTCTAAGTCATGCGGTGTAACGGCTGACTACTCTGCGTCGGTCCTTGCGTCCCTTTGCGGTTTTGGTTCATGGGACGTGATGACCTTCGCCATCAACAGTATGCCTCCGTCCTCATGCGATGAGGCTATCTCAGATGAAGAGGTTCAAGAGCGTCGGTGCAGGTACATCGCTACGATGACTGGCACGCATTCCATTCAGCCGCTCATTGCTTTGGCGGTGGCAGATTTTTTATCTCCCTCAGCTGGGACGCCATTGCAAGGCTTCGATGCATTAGAACTGATGGAAGAAATGGGCGGCGATGACGATGACGATGAATTCGATGTCGATAGCTTGTTTGGGTCGTTTACCTCGCCGATTGCTCATGAAATCGTCATCCCGCTGGCTTGTGAACTCGATTCAGCATGGGAAAACGTTTTTGAATATATCGGATGGTGCGTTGAGCCCTTATTCAACGAATATGAGATTGTCGGCACCCCGAGCTTTGTTATCCCCGATCCGATTGATGATTCACGGGTATTTCCCGTCTATCAGACTCTTGCTTTACCCGAACCTGCATTCAGCGGAATGGTCAGTGATTACCCTACGATTCGCTTGGTTCAAAGTGCTTGCCTGGGTGACTTCTACACAGATTGGGCAGCAAAGTCTCCCGGCTTCTTATTGCTAAGTGCACAACCACAGATTGCACGGCATAACGGTAGACATTTCTGTTACGTGGGGCAGATGTATATCAAAGCTACGGGCCGCTGGGTTGATTTGCTGCTAAATAAGGCCTGTGAGGATATATGGAGGCTTCGGGATCTCAACGCCAACGTGAAGGAGGGATTCCAAGGCGCATCGAAGCTCGGTGATCGTAATGATAATTTTGCTAAGAGGGTTGCCCTTCTATTGTCTGGCTTTGATCCAGAAAATGATGACGTCGATGATTGGACCGTTGTGGCTGCTGAAACCGGTCACGGCTGGTACCTCATCAAGGCCGTCCTGGACGAGCACTATGACTTCCGTGATCTGGAACCTCACATGATGACGCCCTTGCTCAGGTTCTAACCAAGTGAATGCTGAAAGGAAATTGACTTAAGTAATTGACATATGGCGTTTGACTGGTCCCGGTGAGCTTTTCCAATCACATGGGTGCTGAACGCTGCCATTTTCCAATGTCCCCGTATCTATTACGGCCTAAAGATGTGAGTAAAGTCGGCGAGAGAGTATTTGAGTTCCTAGACTTTGTTAAAATCCCCAATTTCACCTGCATTTTCAATCTCGCGGCTGGGCTATAGACAAACATGATTTCACCAACATTCGTCACTATAGATTCATCGAATACCCGTGACATAGATGACGCGATGTCAATCTCGCACCTTGACGATGGATTTGTCGTCAGTGTGGCAATTGCAGATCCGTCTAGCTCAATAAGCATCGGTTCAGAAGCCGACCAGCTTGCGCTTGACAGGGCCGCTACAGTCTACTCAGGGGAACGAACTGTTCGACCGATGTTGCCAAAGCATGTATCTGCCGATCTAGGGAGTTTGATTGCAGGTAAGAGCCGCCAGGCTATGGTGTTCACGATCGTCCTGGATAAATCACTCGATGTTATTGAGTTTGAGGCCTCCTCCCAGGTGATTATCGTAAAAGAGCGCCTCTCTTACGATGCTATCCCTGCAATCCTTCAAGGTGCTTCGGGAGAGCTCAGAGAACTTCTGACGCTGCTTAGTCGGGTATGCACGATGCTGTTGCAACGCCGGCGTGCAAAGGGTGCATTGGCCCTATACGATTTGTCCCAGTTGATGCTGTCGGACGAGGAGGGGAACCTGCGGCAGTTTGAGTCTCAAGCTGAGATGATCGGGCACATCATTGTGCAAGAGATGATGATCCTTACGAATACCCAATTCGCTCTGTACATGGCGCAGAAAAACATCCCGGCTATATATCGAAATCATTCTTGCCGGGTTTCCGCGCCGCCGGCGACAGACCTCGCTGATACCGTTGACCAATGGCTAAAAGCCGGGCTCGCTAAACGGGAAAGCGTAGCTGTCCAAATCGGTACTCTCGTGGAGAAGGCAGTGTATGGCAGCTTGGCTCTTGGACATTATGGACTCTGCGTGCCTCTATACTTGCATGGTACTTCACCGCTTCGAAGGTACGCGGATCTGGTAAATATCCGCCAGCTACGGGCGCATATCGACGGTCATCAACTTCCTTATGACCAAGCGTCGCTGACGCAAATCGCAGACTCATTGACCACTACTCTGAGAGAGCGATCGGAGGCTAAGGCGATATATCACAAGCAAGCTTTAGCGGAAAAGGCCAAAGAGATGATCGAGAGCGACGATCTTACACAAATGGAGGATAACGTCCTAAGTGCCGCAGTGAAATTTTCAAAGGATGCAGGTCATCTACCTAACGCTGTTTTAAAAGAGCTAATCCGGCGTCTAGACAACAGTTCGATTGCTGACGCGATCGTCGATCGGTTGGCGCTTCAAGTTCCGCGATCAGCAATCACCCCTGAATTAGGCGAGGCTTTTTCGCGCTGGATGCATGGGTCTCCGCCTAGCGTTGTGCGGGTGCTAATGAACGGACTTCAAACGAATGTCTTCGCGGACTTTGTTTCTAATGATCTGGAAGCTGAAGGTGGATTCAGAAACAGCGCATCAGTAATTTGTGTAGCTGATGGCATCCGATATGAAGGTGTTGGCGTCGGGACCAAAAAGCGCACGGCGGAGCAAAAAGCGATTGTTGGCATACTCTGCAACTTTCTGGACCTGCCGACTGTGTTTCCTGAAATCGAGTACCAGGCTATACCGGTGCGTGCCGAAAGCCCCTCAAATAAGAATCCCAAGAGTGCCCTATTGGAGTTATGCCAAAAGAAAGCTTGGCCGACCCCTGACTTTCAGGTCGCTGTTAGCGGTCCCTCCAATGCGTCGAGATTTGTATCGACTGCAACGATCCGGACCCCAGGTGGGCGCCTGTACACCGCCAGTTCACCCGTTATGGCTACAAAGAAGGAGTCAGAGGCCGCTGCTGCCGCAGCAATGCTTGAAGAGCTCACTCCAGTTGCCGCAGAGGGGGCCGCGGACCGCATCTCTTTCAGTGGCGTAAATCCAGTGGGTCAGTTGCAAGAGTTCTCTCAAAAAAGAAAGGCTGTCGCGCCTCAGTACAAATTCTCTCAGCTTGGGGCCGCCCCCCATTCGTTTGAATGCAATGTGACTATTCAGATTGCCAGTACAACTTTGTCAGCGACAGCTAACGGCGCGAGTAAAAAGGTTGCCAAGGAACGAGCTGCTTCGTCATTGCTTGAAAAGCTAAACTCGGGCTTACAACCCTAGCTCGATGAGTCAGGGATGGCCGGTTGCATGCCGAGAGGCGCAATCGGCCGATGTTCAATCGGCATTGGGCTAAAAAGGCTTTGCCTGTATAGCTGCAAGAGCTTGTTTCTCACCCATCACGGATGCTGCCGATACTTGGCATCTCGCCTCAACCAGGTTTTGAACCTTCAGTAATTCTGCTGAAAGGTTGCGCTTGAATATGGGTTCGTGGTGAGCAATGCGGTTGCGAAGAAGCCGAACCGCTTCCAGGTCAGCCGCAAGTCTCAACCGGTGAACTGCAACTGGCTGGGCCCGAGGCAGATTTGGGAAAATCGAAAACAAGTGGATATCCCAAATCCGAGGATCATGCCGGCTGGTGAACATCTTTTCCCAGAACACGAACTTGAGCTCGACGACAACGCGGTCTGTAGTTCGGTATCGGTTTCGGGTGATGATCAGGTCGTTCCGTTGCTGGTAGCCGTTGCCCTTTGCGACTGGCAGACTATTCTCGAAGTTTCGGTCCCATGGCCAGTGGGGGCCGTACACAGCTGTAAGGGCTTCAGATACCGCGTTGCGGATGGCTACTTCACAAATGTGGATTGGGGTTAGCAAAGCCCCTGAGACGTGGGCGTTCCACGAGTAAAGTATCACCGCGTCTTCTTGAGATCGCCCAGCCGCCGCCGCCACCGCTTCGTAAGTGGCGAACCTGGCAGGTGAGAGCGCTAAACGGATGGCTGGTGCTATGAGTTGAGCAGGCGTTGACGACAACCGCAAAAATCCTTATATTGGTTCCACTAGCCGAGGGAAACGAGGGCGAAAGCCTCCACCCACGGACATTTGAAAGTGCTTTACGAAAAGCCCGCCATTGGCGGGCTTTTTCGTGTGTGCGGAAAATCTATCAGCAAATTGATTTCGGCACCACTCTTGACGGGGCAGCAGGGGCTCTATTGCGAAGTGCGTTTAAGGCACCTACAATAAAAACCTTGATGAGAGCTATTGCCAGGTGTGTTACGGGCACTCATTTTCGCGTCCGCGAAAAAACCTACGGAAAAACGGTATTGAAGCGTTTGATGGAATACACGTCGCCGATAAACAAAGTGCTTTATCTGGTGAGTTTCGCGCTTGGGCTGATCACAAGCTTTTTGGCGTCTGTTGTCGGTTCTAATGCCGTTTTTGCATTGGGCTGTTCGGCGGCGTTGTTGATGTGGTGGCCGCTGGCTAGCGACCTCGTGCCTGTAGCCTTGTCGGTCGCAATTCACGGCCGTTGGCCAGTCCGTAACACATAGGAGTTTACCCATGGCGAAGAAGCTGACACCGCCCGGCATCTTGGGGTGGTTCCAGGGCATAAGAAAAATACGTTCACGAGACGGAAGGTTCAACTGAATGGCAAACGCTAAGGTCAAGCTGACTGACAGCTACTGGATTCAGTGGCGTAGCTACAATCCAAAAGAAGATGGTTACTGCACTCACGCTGTTCCGGAAGGCACAAATCGTGCGCTGTGCGGTGTCGTTACAGATGATGGTGCCGGGCAAACGCTGACTGACACTGAGGGCAATGTAGGATGCCGGCGTTGCCAGAAAACCCTCAAGAAGCGCGGTGTAATTTCTACGGTCAGTTGATCAACTCAACACGCACCTGGTAAGGCAATGCTTCGCCACTTAGCCCGGTACCGCACTCCAATAAATCCATTTCTATATCTGGTATCCGTCGTCCTCAGTACCACAATTGAGATACAGCTGACATCGTTTTGAATCCCTGTTAGATTACGCGTACGTGTTGTGTATCAATGTAATTAGGTTGACGTGGGGCTTTGCCTGCTGATGGCGGATACTCACTAGGCCTCCAGCAGTCGAGGATTCATCAATGCTTGTTCATCTGGCACCACAAATGTTCGCCTGTCGCAAGAATGAGCCTTGCTCGCTGATTGATCTGACTTGTGCTGAGTTCGGGCTGTTTTTGGATGGTGGCAAGGAGCTGACTGCTCGACGCCCTTATCCGAATAAAGACTACCTGGTGGCCTGCCGCAAGGTCGGGCAAAAGGCGATGAATGGGATTCTGATCGAAAGCCAGGAGCCTATTCGCGAATTCACAGTTGTGGTGCGCTGGGCTGTTGCTGCGAGCCACATTGCTACGCATCGTGTCCGCTACATCGTCCTGGATGATGAATACGACACCCTCAGTGAAAACATGGTGTTGTGGTATGCGACGCATGAAAGCTGTGGTGGTTTGGAGTCTCGTTGGCCTGAAGGCTACGGTTATGGAACACCTGCCACCACCCAACCTCGGATGGAGGTATTTGGGCGCCTCAACAAGGATGGAGATTTTTGCGACGTGATCAACGATCAGGGAGTCCTAATCGAGCGAACGGAGGTATTCCGGTTGCCTACATTACAGCGCCAACGTGTTCTTAATGTTGAACGTTCATTTGATCCCCGAATCCCGGCCATCGAGACCGCATTCCTTGCAACTGTCCCCTCAAAGACAAATGCTCGACCATCAGGTTCGGCATCTGAATTGGTCCAAAGCTAGAAAATCCATTGGGGTGCTTATGTCGTTCAAAAAAATATTTCCTCGTCTCCACTGGAGCTCGTTAGGCTTTTTAACGATGGTGGTCGTCGTCGCCATTTTCGTATTTGCATTTCCCGAACAACTCAATCGTTTCCTGGGCATAGGCAGCCTACTGTCAGCCAATGACAAGCTCAACGGCCCCAACGATTTCACAATGCTTATCCGGGCCGTTCTAGGAATGTTCGTCGGATTCTTTACTTCAGTAGTTGTCGTGAAAGCCTACGATAAAACCCGTCGTTGAAGGCTGATGAGGCAGTCAATAAGTCCGTTGTCCTGCCGAGTGGGATCCATAGTTGGGGCTGGACGACATTTTTATCTCACATATCAAGGGGCTGCATGTCAAAGGCTGAAATTGAAATCGTAAAGTTAGGAAATCGAGAGCGGCTTTTCCGGGCGGCATCTCTGGTATCGATAGGACTCGGTTCTGCCATTTTCGGGGCAGGTGCCAACCTGCTTTCGTATCTAGACATCCAGGTTGGAATAAGCGTGTTCGCCGCGGTATGTGCTGCCACCTTCGGACTTACCCTAGGTGGTCAGATAGGAATGGTCCTATTCGCCCTTGGCGCCACTGTGCTTGGGTCAGCGTTCTTTGGCGGCGCCATTCCGACGTGGCTGTTTGCGCTGGGCTTACCGATCCTGGTGCCTGGTTTGGCCTACCGCATTTTCTTTCCTGAATGAATCGCTCGCGGGAGTGCCGATCGGCAGACTTGGCCATGGGACGAACGATTAATACTCGTTCAGCGCCGGACCTTGATTGGTTCTGGAGTAAATCGTGAAAGACCTATTCGATTCTCTTTGTGAATGCGTTCTGATTGATTGCCCACGCGAGGATCAGGTGAACTTCAAGCACGTGGACTCGCAGCACTATCAGGAATTCAAGCGCCGGATGGTTAACGCCGGCAAACGTCAGTTTGTTGCCGATGCCGATTGCCAAGTCTGCAATGGTAGCGGTCGCCTGGCTGAACAAGTCGCTAGTTGAAGGTAGGCGGATGTGTAAGCGCGGGAGTGAACCTCATTCCGGTTTTGGAAGTAGAAGTGTCTTGTGGAGTGGGTGTATGACGACTCCGATAGGGCCTGCGAGCGGCGGACAGCGGAAGGTGCTAGCCCTTCCAGCGAAACCACAGGCGCGCACCCACTACCAGAAGGCACCATTGCCGACCCAAAACCGCCGGGGCCAAGGCCATAGACGCAGGGCGATTTTCGCGCCCAGGATGAACCAGGATTGAGCATGAAGCATAAGATCGAGTGCCCGGAGTGCCAGGGCCCCTTGAAGGTGTGGATCGACATCGATGCATCCCTTTTATTCAACGTGTCTGCCACCGGCAAGGTGAGCAAGCGCGCCATCGAAGACAACACGCAGAGCGATGGCCGCTGTGGGTTGAAATGCCAGGAATGCAGTTGGAATATTCATGGGAGTGCCGTTGAAGACGATGCTCTCTTGAAGGTCATCCAGAACGCTGACGAACAGTGGCAGGGACTCCACTTGTCCGTGGTCCGCGCCAAACCTCGATCGACGTAGGAAAAATTATGCGTGACCTATTGAATCTCGCAATTGTGCTGGGCACCCCGGTGATGGTTCTGTGGCTGATCTTCAGCCGTCGCCCTGGAAAGAAAGTTCTGTGCCTGTTAGGTCGACACGACTTCAAAATCGCTCATGGCCACCCTGACGGCAAGCTGGGTTACTGCATTCATGAATGCACTGGTTGCAGCAAAGCGGTCGTGAGTGATCCAAGCTTGGGAGGCTCGTACCCGATCCTCAATACCCAGGCCGCTATCGAACGGGATGCCTCGAAAGCAGCCCTACCAGCAGTGAATCAATGGACAACGACCACGCAGATGAAACCGCTTTGTCTTTGCTGCGATCGCTGCCGTATGCAGCAGCCAACGGCCAGGAGCTACACGACGGCCGGTGTTTGCTACACGTTGTGCGATCCTTGCCATGAAGAGTTTGACCGTCCAGCGACTCAGGATCGTCCTCGCGACCAGCGCGATATCTCCCTTGATTGGCTGTTCTAAACCATCCGTCACAACGGCCAAGGTAATGTCGCTGTACCCACATGCCCGCCCTGCGGGCTACGTCCACCATCGTTCGGCAGGTCTAAGTTGAGGGAAAACACATGCGAATCATCGACCGACAGAGCTTCTTGGCAATAGAAGGCTCTGTCCTATACACCAAGCTTCGAAAAAATTGCGGTCCTGATGAAGGCCTATTTATCAAAGTTGGTAATGCTGGCAACAATGATTGGCGCTACGACTCCATTGACGCAGCGGGTGCACTAGAGTGCGGCAGTTCTGATGAACTCTGGGAAAAAATCTCTTCCATGGAAAAAGACCCCAACGAGCATGCCGCCATTGATTATGAGACAACCTCTCGCGATGGTTTCTTTGAAGGAGACGACGTTAAATTTGTCGTATTCGACAAGGCGGACGTTGAGCGACTTTCTGGTCGTATCAGCAAGCTGCTGGAAAACATGAAGTGATCGAGGAAAAAACGAATAATGAACATCAAAAATCACTCCAAGCCACGATCAGGGCAATCGCTGTTGATCTTGGCCATGGTCCTTTGACCGTTCGCATTGTACTTCGTCGATAGCTCAACCTACCAGGGCACTAAATTTCTGGCGATTGCTGTTACCGCTGCGGCGATGTTTTTTTGTTGGTGTATGGCTGAAAGGCGCAAGAAAAACAAGCGGGCTGGTGTTCGGCACCATATGCGCGTAGGCATCACAACGGCAGAACTTGAAGCTCAGGCCTTCGCGCCAGTGATGCATTGTTCGCGGCTGCCAATACCATCGGCGCAATTATTGGAGAATCAGATGAAGCACAACCAGCATGTGATGACTTGGCTGGGAGCTCTACGCGATGAAGCTTCACTTCCAGGGTGTGAGCTGGGGCGCATTCTCGAAATCGCTGCGATCGTTGCGAGGTACGCCTTCGGTACGGGTAGCATTTAGTGCAGCCCAAATCTGGAGATAAATGTGGTTTCCCGCAAACTTGAGTGGCACCGTTAAAAGCACGGCTGTGAATTGAATCGGCGGTGCTGTGCGTGCACCACCTGTTAAGCCAAACCACGGTAGCCAATTCACTTTCTTCAAATCAAATCATTTTGAGAATTTTCTCATGGTGGATGAGAGAAATATCTTTGACGGGTGCGTTAAACGCACCTATAATTTCCTCATTGTCTTAATCATTGGGGATCGCAAAATGAGGGTTGCATTGGAGGTGGGTAAGACCTACCAAACCGTGAATGGCGGCACTGTCGTTATCGAGCGTGATAACGGTGACGATCGGTTTCCTTTCTTCGGAAATATCGTTGGCGTGGACGGTGTGAATGATCGCCTGGCCTACTTCACTGCACTGGGCAGCTACGGCTCCGCCGCTGGTCTCACCGGATTTGATATTCACGCTGAAGTCGCGCAAGCCTCCTAACTTTCCGGCCCGATGCGTCGGGCTGCACACCCGTTAAAGGGAATTCCCATGACCATCAAGGCATCAGCAATCACCCGGTGCAAGGTATGCAGTAGCAGCGACCTTGCTTGGCAAACGTCGAATGTTATTTGTACTGGAGTCCAGCAGGGACGGCTTAACACTAGCGACGTGGAATGCCTCTTTGTGTTGGGCTGCAACCACTGCTCAGAGACGCTCGCAACTGTTCGCGCCGACAAGGTAGCAAGCCTTATGAATTCTCAGTTCTCCTCACCAGCCACCGAAGAATGAACTTAAGGAAAATATACGATGCGTCTTTTCAAAGGATCCATAAAAACTGACGTGCAGGGCTCTGAAGTCGAATTTGAATTCGAGGTCGAGGACAACGCTACGCAAAAGCACATCGAGGAAGAGGCAAAGATTGCGGCCTTCGACTGCATCCAGTGGCACTACGACGAAGTGAAGTAGAAAAGCATTCCGGAATGCAGCCAACCATTCAGCCTCGCACCCGCGGGGCCCTGGCAGTAAAGGACGCCAATTTTTGCGTCCGCATCGCAAAGGAATTACGGCATGGGGATCAATCTGAAAACGGTAATTTGTCCTGGTTGCGCCCAGATCCTCAACCTTGAAAACACTGGGTGTCCGGAATGCGGCTACGAGGACAATACCGCCGGCCGCATTTTGTCATTGCAAGAAATCATCAGCCTGCCGGCGGACAGCGACGCTCAAAAATTCAATGACGTTTCCCCGGCCTTCATTGCTGCTGTCGTCCAAGCGGCAGCTGGCGAGCTCGAGCGGCTTCGCGCAGAACTCGAACAAGTACAGGGTGACGCTACTCGGTTCCGGTTCATTGTCGACTGCCCTCTTCGTGAAGCAGTCGCGATTAGTCGGAAGGCGAGCGATCCGGATTTTGACCTAGTTGTTGAGTGTGACCGCTTAATCAAGAAGACCGGTTTTGCACTCCCAGTGCCAAGCACGAAGGGTTGAATCACCTCAATAGCTAAAGCCTCGCTACGCGGGGCCGAGGCCGTAAGAGAGGCGCGGTCCCCGCGCACAGGTTTGATTACAGCACTGGCTTCATTCGAGGCCGCACCAGGAGCCCATCGTGAGCACTGACAAGAGCAGCAGCACCCAGGCCATCGCTTTGTGGGAGGAATTGACCGGCAAGTCGGTCAACAGCTCGTCTTACACCTTCCGTGTGGGCAGTGACAACTTTGACCTCTACCAGGCCAATAAACGGGTGAAGCAGGCCCAGGCGGTGGGTGATGACTTGACTGTGACGCTCGTGGTCAAGGCGCTGGCCGAGCAGTACGCCTTGGCTGAGTCTTTCACTCTGGCAGACATCTTGGCTGGTAACGAGCGCTTGCTGGCCCGTTTGGAGCTGGTAGGCCGTATGAATGCGCTGTTTGCGCTGGAGGCGACCGTTGCGCGGAATGAGGCATTCTTTCATTACTGCGAGGGTGCCCTGGCTCACTATCGCGACCTTACCCCTCAGACCCTTGATGAAAAGAGCCGCCAGTTTGTGCGAGAAAGCAGCTGCTTCGTCGGCCTGGATGCGTACCACGGTGTCGATCGCCTTACTCGTCTAATGATCTGCGATGGAGTCGTAGGGAGCGCCGCCGAGGCGAAGGTCAGTCGGCTGGTTTTTGCGTTCGAGTCGATCGAAGAATTGATCACTCACGCCCGGCGGATCCCCACGGGCTTCTCCCTTTGCGTCATCCTGGCACCACACGTCAGTGACAGCTACTTCGTGATGGTGGTCAACACTGGTGGACGAATTCTTGTGCTTACCGACAAGGGTAACTACACACACCCCCTCCAAGAGCAGCGGATGCGCGGCCGAAATGACCGCTACAATCTCAACCGCATTGAGGGGAGTCACTTTCCATACGATTTGCTCGATATTCAGTGGGGTGATAACGGCCGGCACGCAAGTGCTGGTGAGGCGGGTACTGCTCTAATGAGCTCGGATTCAGGTCTGCGCGTTTTGGGCACACTGGCCGATCTCAAAGATTGGGACCTGTTGTGGTTGCACCTGTTCATTGACCAGTGCCGGGACCGTTACTTCGACCGCGGGCTGGCAGAGCCACTACTTGCAACTGGCTCAATGGTTCACCTGCCACACATGTGGGGCGAGAGCAGCCCACAGCTACCAGTTCCGGCCGAGTACGAGCTGAAGCTGGAGACACGCGCCAGCGTTGACCTCAATACCGAGTTCCTGCACACCATAGAGCCCAAATGGGCAGAGACGCATAACCCCAACCGGTGGATGGAGGATCGTTTTGCAGCCATGGTCCCTGATGAGTGTCTCTACCTGCCGTCTGAGGCGCTCAACGGCGAGACGCCGATGTTGGGTCACGCCGGCGAGGAGCGGCGCGAACTGACCCGCAGAAACGTCGACAGCCTGCCTTTTTGGGAAAAAGAGAAGCTCCCCCAACTTCATTTGCAGGGGCTAGCGCTCACCGCGCTGTCCACCCCAGATCGAGTTATCCGTGACTGTCACTTTCTGGCCCGATATAACCAGGTCCAAGTAATTGCTCAGCTCGTCAAAGAGGACTTTGCCGCCCGCCGTGAGGTCGTGCAGAACTGGTTCTACGATGCCGCGGCTCGCAACCTGCCTCACTTAATCGAAGATTTGCTTTCGCTCAATCATGAAAGATTTTGCATCGAATTTTCGGACCATCAGGATTCGCTGCGGGCATTGGGGCGGGCTAAGCCGGAAGGCTTCATGGAGCAGGGACTAAACAGCCACCGTGCGATATCCGTGCGTTACGTACCGGTGCGGAAGCAACATATTCCTAGACGCTCTGACCAAAGTTTGTCTTTGGCAAAAACCCTCAAGCTGATCGACTTCACTTACGGCTGTTATCACTGTGCGGTCGATCGCGGGCAAGAGGCCCAGTTGTTCTTCAGCCTGGACGTCTCATCAGTTTTCGACCTAATGAGAGTCACTGGGTTGAGTTTTGAACGTATTCCGCCAGAATTGCGTCATCTGGGGATAAGCACCTACGTGGGAAATTCTATCCTTAGCCGGCTTGACCCGCTCAGTGACCTGCGCAATCCATGGGACAAACCACAGCTTTCTTTCGTCCTTCCGGTGAGTTTGCAAGCATTCAAGGAGTTTCGCCGGCGCCGAGGCCTGTCCATACCGAAGGCCGGTGAATTGGAGGCATTTGCTAACCAGCAGGCGGAGGAGTTGCGTGTAAAGCGCAAGCACCAGGCGACAGATACAGCGAGTACCGTCGCTGGGCTGGAACTGTGAGTAAAATCAAAAGAGGGCGCTTGTTGCCCGCTGACTTTTAACCCGGGGCTTTATGGTTGCCCCGAAGTTTGGTACTGCACTTATGAATACCGGGTTTGAAAAAAAGGTTCCGTTCATCGCGGATGAGTATCACGTCTCTCCTCAAGAGATTGCGGCTCTCAGTGGGCTGCGTGAATTAATTTCCACCGCGGGCTCTAATTCAATCGAAACCTCCGATGTAGTCGAAGCCCGCAAATCTGAGTTCGAGGCAGGTGCGGCTTCTGCCTCTGCCGAATTACAGCGATCTAACGGCTCACTTCTGCCGATGGATGAAGTAGGAGAGGATCTTGTTTCATCCGCAAGAGCAATGGGGTGGAACTCTGTGTGGGCTGGTGAAGAAAACAGTCGCCGCGTCAATGCGAACAGCGAGCGGGCTTGAATGACCTCTTTGGAAAGTAGAAGCGCCAATGGATAAACGCGACCCTTCAGCAAAACTCCCGGTGATAGACGGCCCCTGCAAAGGATCGCGCATGGCTTCGGCGGAAGACAGCTTTACGTTTGACGTTGACAGCGTGCTGACGAAAACCCGTACCCAGGTCACTTATTGCCTTCGGCGCCACAAGCAAATTGGGCTTGTATGGGCGCTACCTTCCAACAAGAGTGTTTCCGCTCTACCGCCACCCGAGTAGGCACCAGGTGGCGTACAGCGCACTTGCTTGGCCTACCTGTCCTGGGGCGAGGCCTATCACGCTGAAGAGCTGCCCCTTGCGCCATGACCGGTATTCGGTCGGCTGAGATTGACGCGGCGCGCTGCACGCAGTTTACTGTTTATCTATACAGTAAATTCTTCAGGCCCCAGTTATGAACGTGACAATTCTTGGTCCGATCGCCGTCGGCGGCGAACCCCTGCCTCTGTTCTCATCCCAGGTGTCTGCCGGCTTCCCGTCGCCGGCGCTGGATCATATGGAGAAATTAATTTCTCTTGATGAACTGTTCGACATCCGAGCACCGCACATGTATTTGGCACGCATTCAAGGCGACAGCATGCAGGGCGCCGGTATCTTCAATGGTGATTTGATCATTGTCGATCGCAGCAAAGAGCCTCGGCACGGCGATATCGTAGTTGCAGCGTTGAACGCCGAGTCGGTATGCAAGCGTTTGCACAAGCGAGACAACCAGGTGGTGCTGATGGCCGAAAATCCGCATTACCCAGCCAGGTACGTGATGGAAGGGGACGAGTTGGTGATTTGGGGGGTGGTCAACTACAGCGTCCGCGACCATGAGCGCTCGTCATGAGTCTCAAAGTTGGCAAAGATCCGGTTTTGCCGGTATTCGGCCTGGTCGATTGTAATCATTTCTACGGAGCTGTTGAGCGTGTGTTTCGACCTGATCTGGCGAACACTCCGATCGTGGTTCTATCGTCAAACGATCTGAGGGGTAGAAATCGTTAGTAAATCCTGTAGAGTCCGCGCCACCTTCTGAACCCCTTTGGAACAATAGTTTCCAGACTTCATAAGGCAATCCATTGGTGGTGGTTTAGGGCAGCGGCATGAGGCTGGTATTCGCAACAAAAGACCTAGCATTGGCAGGTCGATCCTTTGAAGGCTTTCCTTTGCTGATCGGGTCAGAGGGATGGCCAGTCGAGCCAGCCCAGTCCTTCCTTTGGCACACGCTCATCGAGTCAGGTGAGGCCCTAAGCGATTTGACTTGGGAAGCCTATGGGCGGCGTCTGTACGATTATTTCGCCTTCCTGGAGGCCAATGGTTTGGCCTGGAACGAGGAAAGCCCGGCCCATGGTCTGAGCATCCTGTCGAGGTACAGGGATTGGTCTAGCGGAGAATTAGCGCTTGATCCCAAAACGGTGAACAGTCGCTTGGCCCTGATTGTGAAGTTCTACCGATGGGCCAAGCAGCGCAACCTGATAACCGTGCTGCCCTTCGGGGAGAAAAGGGTCAGGGTGGCTCCACATTCCGGTCTTCTCAGTCATGTTGCTCAACCCGGAGCCGAGAGCACGAAGGCTTCGGTGATGGTGCGTGACCGAAAGCGCCTGACCAAATTCTTGACCAAGGATCAAGTCAAGGTATGCGTTGCCTTGGATACTGATCCAAGCCACCAGATATTATTTCACCTCATGGTGCGTACAGGGCTTCGCTCCTGTGAGGCCAGGTCTTTTCCTCTCAAATATGTGTTCAACCCTAGGTTAAAAAATGGACTGCGCCCAAGGCAAATGGTCAGCGTTGCTCTTGATCCTTCAGACATGCATATCAAGTACGACAAGCCCAGGACTATCGATGTGCCATGGTCGCTGATGGAGAGCATGTGGTCTTATTCCCTTCACCAGCGAGAGGTTCGTAAGTCCAATGGTGATGGAGGTGTAACTGCGCTACTCCTAACTAATGAAGGCAGGCATTATTCAAAGGATTCCGTAGTGGACGTTATGAAGTCCTATGAGCGAAAGTGCGGCTTCTATGTTCGGGCTCATATGCTACGCCACACTTACGGGACTTATACCTTGCTTGCCCTTAGAAAAAGCAAAGAATTTGAAGGTGAGCCGCTGTTGTATGTCAGAGACAGGTTGGGGCATTCAGATGTTCAAACAACGATGATCTACTTGCACCTCATCAACCAGCTGGAGGCTCAATCCGTTCTTGCGCATGAGGACGAAATTGACATGATGTTCACGGCTGACTCCACTAAGCGCACCTGAGGTAGTTACGTTGGCCCGGCAAAAGAACTATAAGGCGGCCCTGCAATCCGTCACGAAAGGATTCGAGGCTGTCGAAGATAGCATCAAAATTGATTTGCCGAGAAACCCGAGAAATCATAGGCAGCTCGACCACTCTCAATACCTAGGTTCGGGCTTCGACGCCTGGGCAATTCAAAGCATTTACGTTATCAGGGCGTTGCTGCAAGGAGGAAACTTCTCCGTAGCCACTTTGATTGGTTACTCTGTGAACGGGTTGAGGTTCTTTCTGAGTTTCTTAGGTGGAGGCTCGGTCGAGTCGCCACCCACAACGCCGAACGGCCTGACCAAACGTCATTTGGAACGTTATATCTCTTGGCTAAAGCTAAAGTACCCCAATGGCTCGACGGCTAAGAACTACTACACCAGCTTTAAGTCATTGGTCATTGTTCTAGCTGATTATGGATTTGTAGAAACCGATACTGACGATCTCTTGCCGCCAAATCCATTCCCCAACAATGCGCGGAATACGAAAGACGCAGATCCGCTCACCATGGGGGAAATGCAAAGGCTACTCGGGGCATTAAAGTCCGACCTTGTTGCTATCCATAAGGGCACGTTCCTTGGCAATGGAGCAGAGGCCATGGCAGTGATGCTACTAATCACGGCGGCAAGATCAGGTATTAATACCACGCCACTTTTAGAAATGACGAGAGATGCCCTAAAGCCTCACCCGTTTGTGCCAAATCTCAGATTGATAACTACTATCAAGCGGCGGGGCAAAGGTGCGCAGAGTAAAACAATACGTCAAACTAATCTGCTAGACGATTACAGCGCCATTCCGCTCGATGGGGTTGCAGTCTTGAATAAGGCCCTTGAAATCAGCAAGCCACTTGTGGCGCTGGCATCCGAGGAGATTTGTTCATATGTATGGTTGTATCGCTCAGGGCAACGGGGTGGGGCGAACAATATTGTTACCCTTACGCCCGGCGCTTTATACGTGACTACCAAAAATATTTGTGAGCGTCATGCACTTCAAGACGATCTAGGTAATCGACTGCATGTCACGCTTAGTCGGCTGCGGAAGACTATGGAAAGCCGTTTGTGGAAGCTGAGCGGTGGAGACATTTTAGAAGTGTCCTCTGTCATGGGCCATACGCCAGGCGTTGCGGATAATCACTACTTAAAAATTAATGATGAAATTAAGACCGAAGGCGCAACTTTTGTCGGGGAGGCTTTTCCAGACAAGCTACGGGGCATCCACGTCACACCTACCCCGCCAGGCGGCTGCAAAGATAGCCTTTATGGTAGTCGGGCGCCCAAGGATGGCGTAAATCACTGTTCGGAGTTTATTCACTGCCTCGGTTGTCCCAGCTATGCGATTGTAGGCACACAGGAGGACTTATACCGGCTGTTCAGTTACCAACAGTTCCTTTACGCCGAAGTCGAATATTTTCTCACTGATGAGTGGGAGGCATGGCGTAGGCGGCAGTTTGACTATATTAAACTTATCAATGAGTTCACTTCACGAAAATTTGATGCCGCTTTGGTTAAGCGAGCAAAGGCAAAGGCTGAATCATCTCCGCACTTGTTCTGGGCTAAAAAGATCGAGTTCATGAAGAAAAGAAGGGGCGGCGGGATTTGAACATAAGAAGCACGAATGCGTTGTTGAAGGCATATGATGTCCTCATTGCGCAACCGGTGACAGCCAATGGTCTGAGTCCCGCAGAACGAAATGCTATTGTGATCAGTGCCATCGTTAATGACCGTGGGGAAACTCTGGTGCTTAGCAGGTTTGGCGATGCGCAGTGGGATCTTCGTCCGTTTTTTGATCAGGCCAATGTTGCCCATTCCTATAAATTTATCAATTGGGATATGAGCATGCCTCGGGCGCTCATTGATGACTGCAAAGCTGTTGCTTACGCATGGTTTAAGCGAGGTCTACCTAGCTCCAAGCCTCCTATCGCACGGGGTATCACTACTTTCGCTGTTGCAAGTGTGATGCCCTTTATTCGTTGGTTGAACAATCTGGGAGTTTCAAGGTTTGCGGATGTTCGTCCGATCCATATCAGTAATTATGTTTATCATTGCAAGAATGAATTAAAGTTAAGGCCGCTCCCGCTCTATGGACGGTTACGGGTTATTGATTTCCTTTGGGTATTTGCTGCTGATACGATTTTTCCCCTTCAGAGTGATCCTTGGGGTAACTCTAAATTATGGCGAATTTGCGGAGTTAGCAAAGTAAAAGGATCGGCTTCTGCTAATAAAAACGTTGGGCGGACGGATATTATTCCTTCTGGTGAACAATCTAAAATTTTCAACTATTGCGAAAGTATCGTTCGGGAGATGAAAGCTGAGTTAGCGGTCAGTGGTATAGGATATCATCCTAGTGATGAGCGAATGTCGATTCGATGCAGAGATGCTGTGCTGTATATAGTTTCAATCACTAGCGGCATGCGTAATGACGAGGCCATTGGGATTGAGGTTGGCGCTTGGCGTAGAGAGATCAAAAATGGAGTTAAATTTTGCTGGGTATCCACAATAGAACATAAGACGGGCAAGGGGCGCGTAGAGTATCTCGTCCCAGAATTGACTCTAGATGCACTGGAGCTTTTGGCCAAATACTCGGTTCCTATCAGGAAAGAACTGGAACTAGAGATTAGAAATCTTGCAAGAACTATCGATCCCAGTAATCCCACCGAGCACCTTCTGAGGCTGGAAAAGGCTCGCAGGGACTCGAAGAAACTATTTTTGGGGCGACACGCCCAGGGCGGTAAACTTCAGGATAAACATGTTGAGGCGCTTAGCGGGCAAGCATCCAATGCTGCGTTTGACCGTATAGCTAAAGCCGCTGGAAGTGATTGGCCATTGAGGACGCACCAATGCAGGCGAACCTATGCAAGGTGTTTTGTTGAGTCCCGTATGGGTCGCACTTCGTTAATCTACCTAAAGTGGCAGTTCAAACACAGTAGCATGAGCATGACTCAACTCTATGCATCCAATCCGCAGCAAGACCTGACGCTTTTTGATGAGATCTTTCAGCAGATGACAGAATTTAAAATCGATCTGATCGAATCATGGCTCGGTGACCAGCCCTTGGCTGGGGGCGCAGGCGAAAAGATTGTGGAATTGCGGGCGATCCCAATCAAGGATAGAGCAGCTCTACTTGCCCAGACCGCTCCACATGCCAACATTCGTGCGACTGGACACGGATGGTGCATTGCCACGGAGCGGGGCTGCGGAGGTGCTGGTCTATATGAGGCCACACGGTGCCCAGGGTGCAAAAATTCAGTCATCGATGAATTCTTCGCTGGCACCTGGCAGGACATTTATATCCAGCAGCAAGAGTTGATTAAGATCGAAGACGCGGGCCCTGCCGTTACGCAGCGAGCAGCGCGCGATTTGCAAGTCGCACTCGACGTCATCACCAGTTTGGGGCTCTCTCCCATAAACGATGAGACGGACGAGGCTGTAAATGGTGAATAAGTCTACTCAGGATCAGACACCAGCCCGTTCAAGGTCGAAGACCCTCGCCGCGCTAGATAAGGTCATTGATGGCCTCGTCGCAGGCAACGAAAAGCTCTCCATTGCTTCGGTTGCCCGAGCAGCAGGTGTTACGCCGGGTCTCATTCATAATACCTACCCAGCGGTGGCGGAAAAAATTCGCACTCTCATGGGCAAGTCGGTGCGCGCCCAGCGAGACTCGAAGCACCAAGCACTGATGAGTGAGAAGGAGAAAAACAGGGCGCTTCGTGCGGAAAACGACCAGCTTTTGGCGGAGCTTGCCCGAATCGCTTCTGTAAACCAGCGCCTCCTTTTCGAAATGGCTGAGTTAAAAGCGGTCTCCAGCGGAAAGGTTGTGGCTCTGACTCAGAAGCCCAGCAGATAAACGGCCTTTCTGCCTGTTCAGAAATACCGTGGTCAATCCAATCGAGGCTATTTGGCTATTGCGGCACCTGCGAGAACACTGCTACGGCTAAGAACTATGATGCCGCCAAACGCAGCCAGGATCGAACCGATCAAGACCCCAACTTTGACTTCATCAATCAAGTGAGCTGATCCGGCAAACGCCAGGTTGCCAATGAATAGGCTCATGGTGAAGCCAATGCCACACAACAGCGCCACGCCGTAAAGCTGAGTCCAGGTGCTTCCTTCTGGTAACTTGGCCAAGCCCAGACGAATGGCTAAGGCCGCCAATAGGAAAATGCCTATCTGTTTGCCCACCAACAAGCCGAGCGCAACACCCAGCGGAACTGGATCGACCAGGTTTTCCATGGAAATACCTGCCAGTGAAACCCCAGCATTTGCGAAGCCAAAAATCGGCACCACAGCGAACGCTACCCACATGTGCAGCTTTTCTTCTAGGAACAGCAGTGGAGACCGGGCTTCCTCTTCAGGCTTGCCCATTGGGACGCACAGCGCTACAGCGACACCAGCAAGGGTGGCATGCACCCCAGATTGCAGCACGAAGAACCACAGCACACCACCGACAAGCAAATATGGGAGCAATCGTCTGACGCCCAATCGATTCATTGCGATCAGAATGACCAGAGTTGCGAGCGATGCCAGCAACATCGGCATGGAAAGACCAGTGGTGTAGAAAAAAGCGATGATGACCACAGCCCCCAGGTCGTCAATGATCGCCAAGGCAGCGAGAAAAACCTTCAGCGAAGTCGGGACTCGCTTACCCAGCAGCGACAAGACGCCCAGGGCGAATGCGATGTCGGTAGCGGCTGGGATGGCCCAGCCCTTCAAGGTCTCAGTATTACCCCAGTTTATTGCGATGTAGATCAGCGCAGGCACAACCATGCCGCCTATAGCACCAAATCCCGGCAAGGCACGCTGGCCCCAGGTGGAAAGCCCACCTGCCAGCACTTCTCGTTTGATCTCCAGGCCGACCATTAGAAAGAAGATGGCCATCAGGCCATCGTTGACCCAATGCTCGACAGACATGCCCAACCAGACACTGTGCAAGGCTGCGAAGTAACCTTGGGATAGAGGCGAATTAGCGACAATCAGCGCAGCCAAAGCTGCCCCCATCAACACAAGACCTCCAGCGGATTCCGATGACAGGAAGCGAGCCAAGATTGCAGCCGCTCTAGGGGTTTCTGCGGAAGTTCTATTGTGGGTCATCAGTTTCCTTGCGCTTTGATCTAAAGCGATTATTTTAACATCCGAGGTTTATCAATATGGCTGAGCAAATAGCCTGTAACAGTTATTGTCCTAGGCTAAGATAAGACTCAACCTATCCCCTAGGGCTCTGGAACGCGTGGTACAGAGTTATGCTCCGAGCAGAACATTGACTTGCAGGCTAGTCAGGGCTTTTTAGCTATGACCAACAAACCTGCCACGATCAAGCCCGCACCGGCGATCATGCGCAACGTGATGATCTCTCGAAGCACCAGGCCGGCGAGCAGCATGGCAACGACCACGCTACCTTTATCGATCAGTGCCACCGTGGCGACATCCCCGACTTTCAGTGCCTTGTAGTAGAAGATCCATGACAAGGCAGTGGTGACGCCAGACAGTCCTAGCCAATACAGATTTCGGCTTGTGATGTTGGCCACTTCCTGTGTCGGAACAGCCCAGGCGGCGAATACGAGTACAAAGGCACACACGAACAGGGTTCGAACTGTTAGACCAAGCTCAGCTGAAATGCCTGCGAGTCCCATCTTGGCGATCACAGAAGTAAACCCGGCAAAAAACATTGAGATGAAGGCATAAGCCACCCATTTTTCCATGCGCGTGTTTCCATCGATATTTAATGTTCCGGGCGACTGAGAGGCCAATTACAAATCACGCGCCCCTCAGTTCGACTCCCGGCTGAATTCCAACTGGCGGAAGAGCTATTTGGGGATATATGCAGCTACCGATTTGCGAATCTCTTCCCGCGCCTCATCTGAGCTCCCCCAGCGGCCCATCTTCACCCACTTGCCTGGCTCCAATGTTTTATAGTTTTCGAAGAAGTGCTGGATCTGCGCGAGGAGTAACGCAGGGAGGTCTGAGCACTCCTTGACGTCGCTGTACATAGAGCTGAGTTTTTCATGAGGCACTGCGATCACCTTGGCATCCGCTCCGGCTTCGTCAGTCATGTACATCACACCAACCGGGCGACTGCGGATTACAACACCAGGTGAGACGGGATATGGGCAAATCACCAGAACGTCGAGAGGATCGCCATCGTCGCTCAGCGTGTTCGGGATAAACCCGTAGTTGGCCGGATAGAACATCGGTGTGCTGAGGAAGCGGTCAACAAAAATTTGTCCGCTCGGCTTGTCCACCTCGTACTTAATCGGCGAGTGGTTTGCAGGAATCTCGATAACGGTGAAGAAGTCATCGGGGATTGCGTTACCAGCTGGAATGTCCGCGTAGCTCATGCTCATATCTCCAAGCGTCTATGAAAGGCTAAGGCCGCTGACTTTTTTGCCAACGGATACACGTGATTCGATTTTTACGCTGACCAAACCAACAGATTTCCCGGCTGCAGGACGAATGACTTCCTGATCGCATCCAAGTCAGTCCATGGTCGCGGAGATTTCGAGCTTTCCTCATCACAGTCAAAGTGGTGTGCGAACGGTTGATCACTCAATGTCTCGGGCTGCTGCGCCGCGCACTTTCTACAAATGACAATGCCGCCCTGGATTCTCCATCTCCGGTTCCAGTCGACTAGCTTCTCTGACGGAGTCATTACGTCTCTCTCGTTTCAATCTGGTTGGACTCAAGCCGGTGGATATCACCGCACAAACGCATCATGTCCTGCATAAATGGCACGGCTTCCAAGATGCTCTTCTATGCGCAAAAACTGGTTATATTTTTCGACGCGTTCGCCTCGGCATGGAGCTCCAGTTTTGAGATGGCCAGTCCCCATGGCAACGGTCAGATCAGCGATGAAGCTATCTACAGTCTCGCCGCTACGATGAGAAACCATTGCGCCCCAGTTAGCACCGTAGGCCATTTCGATGGCGGCTTTGGTCTCAGTCAGGGTTCCGATTTGATTGGGTTTGATCAGTACGGCATTTGCGACATTCTCTGTGATGCCTCGCTGAACCCGTTCGACGTTGGTGACAAACAGGTCATCTCCAACCAACTCGATCCGGTCACCCAGCGCAGTATTCAATAGCTTCCAGCCCGACCAATCGTCTTCCGCGAGGCCATCTTCCAGTACCGCAATCGGGTACTTGTCGACCCAGGAGGAATAGAGGCTAATCAGCTCTTGGGCATCGACCTTACGACCTTCCGATCGCAGATGGTAAAGACCGTTTTCATAGAAACCGCTGGATGCTGGATCGATAGCGATCTCGATCTGAGATCCAGGGGCGTAACCGGCCCTTTCAATTGCCTTGATGATCAGCTCAATGGCATCTGAGTTTTTCTTGAGCGTCGGAGCAAAGCCGCCTTCATCTCCGACCGCAGTTGAATAGCCGGCGTCCTTAAGCACCGCTTTCAGCTCGTGGTACACCTCAGCGCCCCATCGCAAGGCTTCCTTGAAACTGCCAGCTCCTGTAGGTGCAATCATGAATTCCTGAAAGTCAGGGCCTTGCCAGTTGGCGTGAACACCGCCATTGAGAATATTGAACATTGGGACGGCCATTCTTGCTGCTTGCTCGCCGCCCAGATATTGGAACAAGGGCAAGTTCAGCGCAGAAGCCGCCGCTCTGGCAACGGCGAGGCTCACGCCCAAGATCGCGTTTCCTCCAAGCCTGGATTTATCAGAGGTTCCATCCAGCTTAATCATCAGATGATCAACCTGTTCCTGGTCAGCCGCATCCAGGCCTCTCAAAGACTCAAGTATTTCGGTATTTACATTGCTAACGGCCTTCAATACTCCTTTGCCGGAATACCGCTGTATATCTTGGTCACGCAACTCAACTGCTTCGTGAACGCCTGTAGAGGCACCGGACGGTACTGAAGCCCGGCCCATGGCGCCGCACTCCAAGGTGACGTCGACTTCAACGGTAGGGTTGCCGCGTGAATCGAGAATTTCACGTGCATAAATGGCCTGAATTTGCGTTTTCATAGATCTTCTCCAAGTAACGATTCGGGAACGTCATTAACCATGTGAAACCGTTGAGAGGCCTCTATGTCGGACGTCAGCTCTCCATGAGTATCCTGAACAGCTGCACTGCCGACACCGCAATTGCGGGAACCAAGAAGCCTCCAATAATTAGTTCAGGAATCTCTCCCACCAAGGGTATGAACTGCCCTCCCTTTGCCATCTGGAAAAGCTCCATCATTTGGTTTGAAGCAACCATTACAGAGCAGCAATACGCCGTTTGGGCTTGTAGCCTGGCGCGCCTTTGATTTAGCAGATAAAAGGTCAGCAAGGACACTCCAACGCTTACGATGAAAAGCGCGGCGAACTCATAGACAGATCCTGTGAAAAACCTGCCCATCACAAGCCCGAATACGATGCTCAGCGTCACTGCGCTCATGTGGTCTCCCAATTCTCTAAAATGATTTTGATGAGCCGACGTCGGTGAGCTCCATTTCGCGATCTCATCTTTGGATTGCCAACCGCCATCGCGCTCAATGTTGCTGTGCTCTCAGCTCGTAGCCCGGTACGCAGGTCTGGGCTACGTCGGCCTTGCAGGACTTCTCACTGGGCATACGCATCGTGACCAATGCGCCTTCGAGCGAGGTGACGATGTACCACCCCTCGCTCGAGACCTTTTGACTGCCTGCGATGCCGGCCAGAAAAAGTGACCAGAAAACCAGTCCTACGAGAAGCGTCTTGTTGTCACGAGCCCAGTTAGCAGGGGCTGGCTGTGGACGTAGGTTATAAACTCGGTACATGGCGTTATCCTTTTTATTGGTTGTCCAACAAGGTGCGTTTTTTAGTTTTTCGCCTGGCCCACTCGACCGTATTCGATGGGCAATTTGATATAGCTCAGTGAAAACGACTCCTTGGCCAATGCCTCCAGCAACCTGTCGCACCCAATTTCATCAGTGGATATAGTCACCGTGACGGGATGATCGGCACCGCTGAGGGAATGCGCCGTATGCAAATGCCCCAAATGATCTAGCCCCTCCGTACCGCTCACCAACGTCGCACCCAACGCGCCCTCTCGCTTGGCGAACTCGACCAACCACTCTCCCAGTGGAAGGTGCTGGTAGTTGGTACTCTGTTCGGTGAAAAACGTCAGCTGAAAGCCGTTCATAGCTACATCCTCTAATGTGGCGAGTGACCGACGCTTCGGTCGGCCTTACTTCTTCATTTCCGAGCTGTTTTCAAACTGAATTACGACGCGTTAGTGAGCGGTAACTCACATAAGAGAAGAACTGCTCGCACCTTGCGTAACTCGTCAGCGTGGTCGCGCAGGAATGCGCGCAGCTTGTCCTCTGTATCTAGCAATTCCAGACACTGGGGATGACGCATATCGCCAAGCTCCGGGTGATGATGGGAGATGCGATGGCCTGGCAAATAACCTGCAGAAATCGTCTTGAGCATGACCTGCTCAATTTTTGCTTTTTGAGCAACTTTAAGGAGGTGCTGGGCTAGTGCAGGTGCGCTTAGGTGGTGCCAGAAGCTGGTCACGCGAGCCCGGCTAGCGCCAGGAAAATAGAGTTGCAAAGCTGTCAGGCGATCTTGGTGATGTTCAATCATTTCTCTTCCCCCACAAGAGTCACTTTCCGCTCGCTGGCGGATTCACTTTGAGCATGAAATTGCTTGATATCAGAGAGCCGGATTTCCTCCGGAAGAGGACGGTGATGCTTGCTGTGGCCGACGCGCTGGGCGTGATAGATCCCGGTGTGTCCGGATACGAGGTAACTTGCGATACAGGCAATGGCTGCAAGCGGAGCAATTTCGGGCCCGAAGAGCTCCATGGCCATAACGATGGTTGCCAGTGGCGTATTAGCTGCACCGGCAAAGACGGCGACAAAGCCGATACCAGCCAGCATGCCGAAGGGAAGGTGCAAGAGGGGAGCCAGCGCATTCCCCAAGGTGGCACCGATGTAAAACAGCGGTGTCACTTCACCGCCTTTGAATCCAGTGCCCAAGGAGACAACGGTGAACACCATCTTTCCAAGCCAATCCCAAGGGGCCATTGGCATTTGAAAGGATTGGACGATGCTCGGAATGCCTAGCCCGATGTACTTATCAACGTCGATGTAATGGTTACTACCGAGCGCCCACACTGCGACTGCGATCAGCAGGCCGCCGGCAAAGGGTCTTAATGGTGAATAGGTGATAAGCCGCTTAACGAAGGCTCCGAGCTTGTGGGTCGCTGTCGCGAATAGCAGGCCGGTAAGGCCAAAGACAATCCCAGCTACCACCACAGCCATGACACTCCACAGCTGCACCGGAACCACTTCGCCAATGACGTAATGCGTGTGAACCACGCCCCAGGCTTGCCCCACCTGGTCAGCAACGATTGCCGCAACCACGCAAGGGAAAAGCGCGTCGTAACGCATACGTCCAATGGCCAATACTTCAAGTCCGAATAAAGCCCCGGCAAGAGGGGTGCCGAAGACGGACGCAAAGCCAGCACTAATACCGGCCATGAGAATCACCCGACGGTCTTCGCGGCGCAGACGGAAGACATGCGTCAGTTGATCGGCAAGGGCACCGCCCATTTGCACCGCCGTCCCCTCACGTCCCACAGATGCACCAAAAAGGTGGGAAACCACGGTTCCGATCAGCACCATCGGTACCATGCGCAAAGGCACGATCTTCTTAGGATCATGGATCTCATCGATGATCAGGTTGTTTCCGGCATCAACGGGTTTGCCTATCAAGTGATATGCAAGTCCCACAGCAAAGCCGGCCACTGGCAGGAGCCAGATCACCCAGGGATGGGTTTCTCGCCACTGGGTGGCATGATCCAAAGAAAGGAGGAATAACGCAGAAGCAGAGCCTGCCAAAAGAGCTACAAGACCAGCAAGCGCAAGCCATTTCGCTATATAGGGCAGTAAGTCGAGTTGTTCAGGTCGTCGAAATTTAGACATTTGGCCAGCCACAAAAAAGTAAGTGGGCCTGACCAAAAAGGGAATCTGAGCGCGAACGCCTACAGACCTGATTGATCAGGTTTCTGTAGGCATCATCAGCTGCTACGGGCGCAGCGGTTGGTTAATGGAGGAATGCCATCTCCAATCCGTCGATCTTAGCTAGCTCCGCTCAAAATGTAAAATCATGTTACGGAAACAACAAGCACAGGAAGATCTCCTGAAGCCTAGCTTGGTAAAAGGATGCCGGACTAGGTGGTTTTTTTGCCGACGAAGCCCATTTCAATTGGAGTCTTTATGTAAAACACCGAGATTTCCTCAAGCTCCAATCGTACGAACAACCGTTCAGATTCGTCCTCGGTGATAGCCATGCGAATCTCGGTAGGCTGATCCGCCAGTTCAAAAAAATGGGAGGAGTGCAGCCGACCGGTATGCCCAAAACCCTCGATACCCGTAGATAGGGTCGCACCACGTAGTCCCATTTCTTTCGCCAAATCAACGATCCAGTCGCCGAGCATATTGCCCTGATAACGACGGTTCTGTTGGGTAAAGAAAATCACCAGGAAACCTTTCATTTTCATCTCCTCAGCGCGTACCGATAATTTGATAGGACAGAAGCCCGGCAGCCGTCATCGTCAGCGAGCCCACGACGTGTAATGAAATTGAGCCGAACGCCCAGAGCAATCTGCCTTCCTGGATCAGGGCAACTGTTTCTGCCGAAAACGTAGAAAAGGTGGTGAGCCCTCCACAGAAACCCGTGATGATCAGCAGGCGCCACTCAGGGCTCAGAGTCGGGGATGCGGCCAAAAACGCGATTGCTAAGCCGATGATGTAGCCCCCGATCATGTTTGCAATCACAGTGCCTGGGGGAATCGTGGGGAACAATGCGTTTAGCTTCATACCCAATAGCCAGCGCAACCAGGCACCGAGTGACGCGCCAACGGCGATAACCAAAAGTGATTTCAGCATGGTGGGCTCACCTCGTCAGACCTAGGCCAAATAGGTAACAGGTAAGCACAAAAAAAGAGAGGCGACTGGGGTCGTAGGATCATAATCCTGTCCTAGCTCAGGGACAGGGAGCGGATACACCTACGCACCCTGTCCAGGGTTCACGTAGGCATCATCAGCACTAGGCGGTTAAAGGAGGAATGCCATCTCCTGAAATCATCGTATATCAGCCCCCTCAGAAGTATCAAGGCATACCAAACTTGAATTCAAGGAATACATCGGGGATATCGCGGCGGTGGCGGCTCTCGACAAGGTGGTGCTCAGACTCCGTCGTGTATGTGCGCGGTCGACATCATTGGCATGAACCAAGCGACCTCCATGCTGGTGGATCGGTTCGGCGTCCATGACAAACCTGACGTCATCGATACTCTGATGCGTGATATCGAGGCCTGACTTCGACGAATAACTCTCGATGTGCGCCTCCAGGACGGACGCCACGAGCGTCAAACTATCTATGCCGAATTGCCTTCGTCTGTGTGAATCAAAAGGCTTATTTGATCCCGCTGAATCGCCAAAACCATAAAAAATGTTAGTGGTGTATTTTCAATATAAATCAATATGTTATCTTCCGCTAACTGTTAGTGTCATTCAGATACAATGACGGCTGTGTAATTGCTCGTACTTATGATGCCAAGCCGTTTGTAAAAATGGGCGCTCCGTATTTCCAAATCAAAGACGTGTTGCGTAAGCACGGCATCGTGGCGTTTAGCAGCAACTACGCGTTGTACGGCCAAATTTCTGAACGAGTCATGACAATAATTGAGTCGATGGTGTGTGACAGTGAAGTTTATAGCATTGACGAAATATTCTGTGATTTCAGTGGCTTACCTGGAAATCTTACCGATTTTGGCCGGCAAATTCGCGCTAAGGTTCTCAAGTATACTGGCATACCGGTAGGGGTCGGCATAGCGCACACGAAAACACTGGCGAAGCTGGCCAACCACACGGCCAAGCGCTTGCAGGCGCAGACTGGAGGGTTCGTGGATCTGTGCGATTCGTTCAAGCGCGACTGGGTGCTACGTAACACAGCCGTGGAGGAGGTCTGGGGCGTTGGTCGACGTATGACCGGGCACTTGCACGCACTAGGTATCCGCACCGCGATGGACCTGGCCAAGTCCGATCCCACATTGCTCGGTCGCAAATTCAGTGTCGTCCTTGAGAAGACCGTACGCGAACTGTCCGGCACCTCGTGCCTGGCACTGGAAGACGCGGCCCCGGCCAAGCAAGAGATTTGTTGCAGCAGAACATTTGGTGTGCGCCTTACGGAAATTGGCCCTATCAAGGAAGCGGTGGCTAGCTACGCGCAGCGGGTGTCGGAGAAATTGAGGGGACAACATTCACTCTGCAAAAAGATCCGGGTAGGGGTTCGCACCGGTATGTTCAACCCCGACGAGGCTCGCTATGCCAACGGCGTAGTGGTTGAGCTGCCTTACCCCACCAATGATGTGCGCTTGATCACCAAGGCGGCTACGCAAGCGGTGGATCACCTTTTCCGCCCGGGCTTCCGATACAGCAAGGCCGAAGTGATGTTGATGGATCTGAGACAACCCGGTGAGTTCACCGATGATTTGTTTGCGCACACACAACCTGCTGCGGCCGACAAAGTGATGAGTGTTCTTGACGAGATCAATAGCCGCTGGGGGCGTGGCACACTGCGCGCAGCGACAGTTCCTGCATCGCCCGTCTGGACCATGCGGCGGGAGCTACTGAGCAACTGTTACACCACCAGGCTCGATCAGTTGTGGACGGTCAACGCAAACTGATTGGGCAGCTGACTTTGTCCACTCCACGTGGGTGGACCGTTACACCTTTCACCCGCCTTGCAGACAAGTCATCCGCCGATCAGGTGCCTGATGCAAAGCCTCGACTGTGACTTAAGCGCTGCTGAAATCTAATTTCAATGCTGTTATATTACGCGTACGCGTTATAATTTTATTGGGTGCAGTGTCAGGGCGCCAATCTTCATCGGGGAAGGTGTTCACCGGAACACTTAGAAAACGCTACCGCGGCTGATTGGGCGCTGGCGCTATTCCATGTTATTGCCGGCACGGCTATTGGTGCCAGTTTGGGGCATTTTCGGAATGGATTTAGGAAGGCTCAGCATTAGCCGGCCAAATGTCACACCAGGAGATTTAAGCCATCAATTCAGCGGAGCGTTCTGATGACCATTCAGTGGTACCAAGTATCAAGAGTCGTCTACAGCAGCTTTGACCCAAGCGTATACCTCACAGGAGAGGGCGATGCCTGAAAAACGCAAATATACCAAGATTGGGTTGAGCCAGAATTGGCTTGGGGAGAGCAGGCCAAAGTACTTCACAAAATATACGCTGCTCGCCATTCCATTTTTGCTATGGGAGCTGGTTAAGTTTTTGCTATGGCTGCTCTTAGCATTTTGCATTGTCGAGTCGCTACGATGGATTTTCGATTATCCATCCCCGCCGACCGCTAACGTTTGGTCCTGGGCTAGCAATCTGTTGCTTGCGTGGGTTGTAAGGGATGCCTATCAAGAGGTGATGGCTTCGATTCGTAAGCGAAAGAGCAAGCGCATCAATGCTCTTTGATCAGGTTAAATCAGAAGTTCAGGCGCCTCTTGATTAGCCTTATAAGCAGGCCGGCGAGCCCAGAGAAGAAACTATTGAGACTTCGGTCATAGGGGTATAGCAATGGATGTGATTGTTGGAGGTTCGGGTCTGGCAGCGGCGATTTTCTTATGGTCGGGCATTGCGATTTACCGCCGATTGATTCGGTCAGACCCAGCGGTAACGCTGGCGGTACTTCAGGGTAAGAAATTCCACGCAGTGCAGTGGGCGAGGTATTTCAGCCAAGAGGTAGTCACCTATCGAAAGAGACGCAATCATATCGCCGCAGCTGAAGCTCTGGTAGAGAAGTCGCGTCGCATGCGGAGCGCCCGAATCTACTCTGCTCAGGCGGAAGTTCTGAAACGGCGCGGGTGCAGGGGTTGCATCCAACCTGATTTGACTCGTAGCAAATCAAATTCAAATATAGCGTGATAAATCTATATGCCTCCTACGGACTCTACGCTTAGCTTACTGTTGACGATCACCTTTTTAGTTTTGACTGTCCTTGCGCTGAAGCACTTGCGTCGGTATCTCATATTCAGGTCTATGGACAATCGCTGCCTGGATGATGCAGAAATGCACGCGGCAAAGGAAATACTGGCAACTCAAATACCGGCCTCAGGGGAGCTTAAAAAAGCAATGCTCTACGGAGCAGCGGTGGCTGTTGTGGCTTGGTTGAAATTTTATCTCTGACTTAGGGAGGAATGCCTCCTGCAACCGGATGGCCAGAGATGATAGCGAGGTTGACGGGTGCATTTAACGCACCTAAAATAATTCTGTCGATAACTTTCTGGGCTGAGCGGTGGCAATCGCGTCAGCAATCGTTATTCGGAATCTCAGCTTTTGACGATCTTGAAGGTTGCTGGGCAGGTGCTGGTCGGAATACCCAGGAATACATCGACAATCCCCGGTTCTATACCGCTCAATTAGCCTGGTTGCATTCATGGCAAAGACAATTGGAATTATCACCAGCTCAGGTACTGAGTTGCATATTCCTTCAGTAGCGGGCAGTAGCTATGCCACTCTTTGCGGGTTAGATGGTGATGACACAGGTGCTGACCAGCGCATCGTTGAGCCAAGGCGAGGTCAGAAGATCAGCTGTTCAGATTGCAAAGGAATCTTGCGAGGCGTCATTGAGCTTCGATTGCGTTCCACCGATTTTGAGTAGGCCTATAGGCCGACATCTGCCCCGCCATGTGTGGGGCTGAGTACATAGGAGGGCGTCCATTCTCGCGCCCGCGAAACAGTGGAGAGACAGTATGGAAGCGGTACAGAAAATCACGCTGGAAGATCGGGGCAGGACTTTACTGAGTGGTATGTCCGTGACGGCATCGTTATCGACTGCCAGCCATTTCAAGGAGCTGTTTGGGTCGGCGCACGGGTGACAAACCAGAGTGAGCTGAAGGCTGGAAGCATCATGCAAGTCATTCCGCAGGCACTGGATTCCGAGACGCCGTTGAACTACCCAGTAGCGGCTATCGAAACCCTCTCGGCTGATGAGGCTTCTCGAGTCGAAGTATTCGGTCGCAAATGGGCGGCTATGAAAGGTATTGAGGCATCAGTTCTCGGCCTCTGAGCGCAGTAGGTCTGGATGCTGCAAAGCACCTCAACGCGCACTAATGGAAATCACCATATTCTCGTAGGAATTAATCCACCAGATGAACACGCCAATCTCCTTTTCCGAACTGTCAGAAATGTTGCCGGGACAGCTGGTGGATCTCAGCAGTGGTCGTGCTTGTGTTTTCAACGTTGTTGCGAATTTTGTGCAGGATTCGGGTGCCCTGTTGGCGCTTTTCCAAAAGGTCACCGGCATCTCGCTCACAGACAGTCAGAAGGAAATGGCTGAGACAGTTGGATTGCTGATTGCGGCCGAAGGGGTTCCAAACCTTCGTTCGCTATCTGATGCCTGGAGCGAAAAGAATGAGCTGGTTGAGTTTGCTAACGCCGTACGGCATTTCATGATTCCTGGCTGATCAGATTTCGCCGATGGTTTTAGTTTCCGGCGCGGTCGGTTTGCCGGCCAGCGAAGGGTTATCAACTGGTATGTGAAGCACCACAGCGGGGAAAATCATGAAAGTGGCATTCGAAGGCGACGTGTCGAGTCATCTTGCTGGAAAGGTGGATTGTTCTCTGCAAATTCCAGATCAGATTGAGGTCGACGGTGGCGCAGAACCTTTTGTCTTTATCTCTGCCGATGACCTGCTGAGTGAGGGCATCGACATCGGGATCAAGGGCGCAAAAGCGATAGAGGCATGCGGTCTTTATGCGGGGTATTCCGTTAGTCTCTTTGACCTGATCGACTCGGAGATCAAACCCGATTTAGAACGTCACGGCGTAGCTTTTGCAGCCAACCAGGCTGACTGTGTTGCGAACTGGCTAGAGGTCATTGCTGTGAGGCTGCGAGAGAAGTATCCGGCTTAAACCCGACCTTTGCGCAGCACATTTAAAGATCGTGTGAAAGAAGTTTCGATCAGTTGTCAGCAGCACGGGATTGAGGTTACGACCCAACCTGTACTGACTTTAGCAAAAAAATATAGCCAGGTACTTCGAATGGGTACGACCATTATTTCCGTTGTGGAGGTCCGAGGACCTGAGGGGTGGGTGGAAAATACGACCCCTGTTTTTACCAGTAACAGTCACCACCCGGACGGCCAGATAGAAGGGCACTCATCAAAAGGTTTTTTCTGCCAAAGCTACATCATGTTTGCCTTGTTCGCAGACGTCAGAACGCGGGACTATGGCGTGGTGCCTATTGCTCCTGGTCGTGGCTTACCTGATGACGCCGCGGAATCATCACTGTACGAACTGTTAGGGGGTTGGGACCTGAATGGAGGATTTGGATTTCATGATGAGCCCGACTTTGAGCTGAGCGTCAGTGAGAAAATAAAGCGGCGGAACAATGAAGAGATCTATGATTTTTCTTGGATCTCTGGAGCTGAGTTGTTAGCTGTCGATTATGAGGCAGTGATTACATCAATCGAAAACCCCGCAAATGCGCGCACTTTGCGAGATGAGCTGGGTGCGAACTTTTTTGAACATATTGATCAATTGAACAGCCTCGGCCGGCCTGATGACGTGCGGATCCTCTTTGGATTTGCAGGTTAGGTAAGTAGCGCGGCCTTTGGCCCAATGCATTCCTTTTCTTGCCGATGCATGAGCCTTGGACCTTTACTCAACTATTCAGACCTAAACAAGCGGGCTAATTGCAATGACCACGAACAGCGAGGCACATTTTGCGAGGCGTCTCCTCGCGACATTGAAGGAGTACCACCCGGACTTCCCCGTGGAAACGGTAAAAGGAAGACGTGTTGGTGCCGGCTCAATGCGTGTAATTCATATAACCCATAGTGGCGGCAAATTCGCCCAGTTCCCTTTCCCTTTGAAGGGGATGCATTCCGGGGCGGTTAGCGATGCACTGTACCAGTCAGCGTGCAGCATGTTGATGCTGACGCCTGTTCTTGATGCAACTTTATAATCACCAGGCCCGGCAAGAAAAGTAGCTAAGTCAATTCTGTCCATGCCCCGCAATTGCGGGGTTGAGTACGAAGGAGGGCGGGCATCCCTCCGTATATTTGAGGGTTTCAATGTGGCTTCAACACGCAAAACCAGCAAGGCTGTGGTGTTCATGGAGGACATGATCCGATGCCGTGGTATCGAGTTCGCTCGCCTTGGCATGATGGTAGAAATTGATGGTGACATGGGCACCATCGAGGGGATGAACAGTAGTGCAAACCTATCCGTGCGATTCACGAATCAGCTCAAGTTTTCCAGGCGCCTGCACAACTGCCATCCCACCTGGAACGTGAAGTATTTTGACGAGGCAGGGGCCTTAATTGCTCACTTTACTGATGGAGTGTGCATGCTGCGCCCCGAGCGTTCGGTAGCCTAGATGTGGTCAATAGAGGCTGAAGATCATGACTGACATTGCCTCTGTCGCAGAGAGCGCTCGGAAGATTTTTGCAGCATCCCTTTCTCAATGCTTTGGCCATCAGGACACAGCTGGAACCTGTCTTTTTGGGGCTGTTCTTTGCGCCAAAATGATCAACCAGTTTACAGACGCGACAGCAGTCATCCGAGGCGGTGATGGTGAATGTGATGGCGGCGTTTTTATTGATGGCGTCGGGCACGGTCATTATTGGGTAGAAGCCCAGACGACCGATTCGGTGATTGTCGTCGATGTCACAGGTGACCAGTTCGGTCTCCCGCCAGTGGTTGTTGCCTCCATAGAGCATTGTCCTGCTACCTACGTTCCTGGCTGCCAAGAAACGGTAGATAGGCACGTACGAGAGACCTTGCCAGAGCTGGCTGATTGATGAATTGACGATCGGCCGATGGGCAACATGGAGCGACGATCGAATGGTGCTATTCACGCTGAGACATCGGTGTCAGGGGATGATCAATTGAAACACTTTTGCCGAACGGAAAATTGGACCCTGGTCATGGGGGATCCCAGTCCACGTGCAGTGCGATGGGCCAGGCGCGAGGATCGGATGGGGGGCATGTGTTGGACGAAGTGGCACTACACCGAGGGCAATGGCGCGTTTACGGCTTGCGGCTCTGTAGTTGCTTTGTTCACTTGTGACGGAAGCCCCCAGGAAGGTGACGTCGTCCAGGTCAACTGCTCTCGCTGTCTCAGCCGTGGGGTATCACCTGGAATTGCCATCGGCTGACGTTGTTTCAAGGCTTGGTGAGGGTAATGACTTCACGGGTTTCATTCTACGTGACAGTTGGCTTATCGCGCGTCTAGAATAGGTGCGTTAATCGCACCTATAGGTGGCACAATGTCCAAAGTCTCGAGCTATCCCAAAGGCGACCTACGACGCATGCTGGCAGTGATCGCCGCAGTTGACTGCACACCAGACGCGACGCTCGCAAAGGTCGTGGCAAAGACGGCTCTTGATAAAAAGACAGTCTCCAACTTGATTGCCAAAGCAGCGGAGCAAGCAGAAGTTTTAATTGTTAAGACTGGGCCTTTTTATGTGCTCCATAGCTGGGGTCCGATCATAAACCGCGACGGGGCGCATTTGGCGCTCGCTGGGTCTGTGAAGTGACCTCACTCTGCAAGGCGTGTTGCCGTCATTAGGCTCAGCGTTGCAGGGCCTAGCGACGCATAAACGGTTGCCGAGAAGGTGCTCCCGCCCGGCTCTAAGAATGCAATCTGACTTTCACACAATCAGGTACTGTGCTGATGGGAACATGGATTGAGATCCGCTGTGAAAATAGATCTGAGCCCTCAGCGGAAGGGCGCGGTATCAAAGTAGGCGATCGTTGTTATTCGAATGATAATGCCGGTCCTATGGACATGGCAGATGACACCAGGGCGAGTGTGGTTGAGACGCTTCGATTCTTGGATGAGGATGCACGCGACAGTGGATGGAAGAAGACTCGTGCGGGCTGGATTTGCCCTTTTTGTGTGAAGGCAAACTCAGTTAAAAAGTAGCTTGTGATTTTGGACCAGCATCTTGAAAACATTTGAAGTTGTTACTGCTGTTGTCGCTATGATTTGTGCTGTTGGGGTTGTCTGGTTTTTGATGTGGGTGACCAACGCAGTGATTGACGGGATTTACTTCATTAAGACGGGAAATCTTTTCCGGAAGGACTTAAAATTGTCGATCGGATATAGCCGTCCTACGTGGACCCAGCTGTGCGAGATCGCCTATACACGTGATGTGAGTCAGATGCATGCCTACAAAATTATCAGGGCGCTCATGCGGGACGTACTTACGGGTGAGGAGATTGATGATGAGGCGGGATCAAAGCGTACACTCCTTGAGAGTTATATTGATGCCTACCGACTGTCGCAACCTTTCGAGGGCCTACCTAACGATACACGTTTAACTCTTGATCGTCTTAGAACTGAGCTCGGCTCGAAATCAGATTCGCTGCATCCTTTGACGCTTCATATTAGAGAGCTGCTCAAAATCAATGACAAAGTAAATCGCCGGCAACGAATCTATACCTCTGTTGGTTGTTTGGTTGGCGTCCTGGGCTTCTTGTTTGCTGTGTACGCATTTTTGTACTCTGTTATGCCCGCGGAAGTGGCTGAAACAAGCCAGCACGCAATATCACCGACACTATGTTCAGTGCCCGCAGATGGAAAGTGATTCGCACTTCAGCCAGAGATCACGGCATTCATTTTGACAGGTGCGTTTGACGCACCTATGATGTGGAAATAACCGTCGTGCAGGTTCAATACTTCAATAATCTAATGACTCAAGTATTTACAAGCGGCATTCCGCGTTCTGATTATCCCTCATAGGGATGAGCCCAGGAGGGCTCAACAGATGAAAAAATTCAAATGGGTTATCTGCTATTGCTGTGAAGGCCATGGTCATGTCGACAATCCTGCATTCACGCAGGGTTTCACTTCAAGTGAGTGGCATGACAAAGACCCGGATGAGCAAGACGCCTATATGGCTGGCGTGTATGACGTCCAGTGCGTCAGCTGTAAGGGCTTGGGCCGCATCCGAGAGCCAGATATTTCAGCAATGAATTTCTCAGAAAAGCGACTGCTGGTTATCGAGCTCAAGGAAGGGCGAGCTGAAGCTCGAGCAAAGGCAGAGATGGATGCAGAAATTCGGGCCGAGCGGGTTTTGGGGTGTTAATGCTTAGCGTGGGGGCGCATTCATGCACAGGCATATCTATAAAGTTTGGAATGACAATGGTTACTCAGATAATTAAAACGCCAGTAACAGATCCTAACCACGAAACCATCGGCCAAACCTTCAGCGCTTGGGATGGCCAAACCTACATTTGTGATTCGTGGGAATCGAATCTCGGCTTTTGGATGACCCGTGTGGATGCCCCCGCCGACCGGCAAACCGATTTGCATTCTACGTTTCGTCGTAACGTAGCGGAGCATGCTATAGGCCGAACCTTCCATCTGGTGCATCCCAAGCTTCAGCCTTCAGCCGAGGCAATGTAATGAGCAATGATTCCAAAAAGCTTAAAAGGTCGGTTGACGGAAGCCCACAACACGAACAGCAGATCCGTAAGGAGTCCTCGCCAGGAGATCCTCTGACAGCTGAACAGGTGGAACTATTACGTGAATTTAACAAGGCACAAGAATGGCTTATCAGGGCCGTCAACTCAGTCGTTCCAGCACCACTGCACCTGATCGTGAATTCTCGACGGGCAGTACTCGACGCACAGGCGCGTTGCCGTGCAGCTGGGGTTGAGGTCGAGACTCTGATCGAATATTCAGAACGCCGGCGTGCAGACACCGAACAATGTTTTCGTGCGTATGCCGCGGAACAGATGAATATTAAACCGATCCTGCCGCGCAAAAAACGGTTGAAGGTTGCCGTAGGCTTCGCGCTTTTATTTGCAATTTTAACCTGCCATTTCTCCCTAGTCGTGCCGTTACTGGGTGGACTGGTGATCTACGTTTTGGTGGACGTTTACTTAGCCCAACTGTTTCCTACTCCAGCGGTACGCATTGCACGCCGTGCAGTGGCTGATGACGTTGCTTACATTGAACTCTGGTCCCGAAACACTGACGAGTTTGAAGACTTCAGAATGACCTGTCGCTACGAGCGGGCATGTAACCGAGCACCGCTGAGGATCAGGGTAAGGTAGTTGGGAAGGGATCAGCGTGATCATTATGCTTGTTTAAGATTGCTGTGCGGCTGCATTAGAGAGTGACCCGGAGTACCGGTCGCCCGCGAGAGTTTGCTTTCAGAGGGAAGCCATACGTCAGGCCAGGTCACTCTCCAATTAAGCCACGCAGAATTAAGGACCTTAAGCTCCGTTTCACCGCGTAAGTGGTTTCGAGTTCACAGGGATAAATGGAAGGTGATCAATTATGTTGAGCCAGGAACAGCTTGAAGTCGCGCTAAAGGCCTTCGGTGAGGCACTGCCAAAAGGCACGACAGTGCATGCCATGAAGGTTACACCCACGGTTGGATTTACAGATCAGGGTGCCGCCCCTCTAATGGCCCTTGTGCTGGCTGAAAGTCCTGAAGACTTTCAGCGCTTTAGTCAGATCGTCGAGCGAGGGCTTGCTGCGTATGAAACGGAACCAGGTCTCACAGCAGCACTTATTCGAGCGAAACCAATGACGCCATAAACCGCAATGCTTCAACGTCGCGGGCAAATGGCCAAGAGTGCATAAGTCGTTTTTAAATTCGGAGCTGTGCATGTGAGCAATAGAAAAATTGATTTGTCGATATCACTCACTGAACGGCAGTCGACTGACCTCCAACGCTTCTCCGAAACGAGTGCGGACGGCCAACGTTATGACGTCCCGGCCGATCGTATGAAGGATCTCGAATCTGCTGGATTCGTACGTTCAACAAACACATCAAGCTACGAGTTCACCGACATTGGCAAACAGCTTGTCGATCGGTTGGCCGGGCGGGGTGACGATCAAACGCTGGATGTTCGGCTGAAGTCCGCCGGAATGTTTGCCGTGGCAGAGTTACTCAATGGAAGCCCGATAGATCAGTTTGTGAGGCACGCGGGGGTTCATGATATGGCCACGTTTGTGCAGTGGGTTGAGATGAAGCGAGCGGAGTATCTCAAGCTTCAGGCGCGATATGATCTTGGTGACAAACCAAAGGATGACCTCTACGAATGGGTTACCTCGCATTCCGCAGTTTTCGCGGAAGTGCACGTAAATTTGAAGGCTGCATCGGCAGCGGTTGCTTTCACCCATAGCTCAACCAGAACCATAAATTGAAATTCGTTTTGCCCCGCCGGCCCGCATTGGCACCAACATAAGGAGGTTTTATGGACCATTCAATATCAGAGGATATGGCGCGTTACAGGGATGGCATCGTTCCTGATGCGGGCGCCGGTCTATTGGTGCGTCAGCCACACGGTAACCCTGGTGAGGTTTACCGCTGCCCTGAACATTCAGGTACTGCATGCGAGCTTTGTGGCGGTACAGGCTACAGGTCTGTGTGCAATCAAACCGTTTGCCATGAGTACGGGTGCCAGTTTGGGACTTGCAGTCGATCGGAGAATGATTTTTTGATCGAGCGGCGCAGCTCAGACCCTAAAGAGGTGATTTGATGGCTCGAACGGCTGGATGTGAGCACATAGTGAAAAATGAGAGTGGTTATGAACCGTTCTCGAGCATTGTCCAGGTCGCTTTATCAAAGCGGGGCAGCAACTCTGATGATTATTCCCGCCATCCCGAATTTAATGCTCCCCTATACGTCGTTCGCATGTGTGAAGAAATTCACCAGTCGGTTCAAGCTTCGGGCGTCCACGATATCGATCTGCGGGCTCTCCTGGCGCTTGAGAGTACCTGCACAGGTGCGGATTACCAGCACAAGCTTGCGTTGCGCTGCCACAGCCTCAGACGGCGTTGAGATACATGAAGCCGGCTAGTAGATTGCGCTGAATTTGTGTGTCTAGTAAGGATTGTGAATGGCTTTGACAGGTGCGTTTAACGCACCTATAATTCGCACGTCATCACTTTTTTACTGGCGGTTATCGATGGATATTGAGCAATGCACTTGCTGTTTTGTTGACCTCGAGGAGGCGCAAATTGGTCGCTGCGAGGACTGCCGGCAGCAAATTGATCGAGCTACGTGGACTCAAAAAATCGAGGCTATCAAGCTCGCCGCAGAGCGTGTCAGCCGTTCGGCAGTTCGCCAAGTTGCAGTCTCGATCAACCGTGGGATTGAGCACATGGGCTACAAGGACCACACCGAGTTCGACTGTTCCTGCGAAGAGGAATACATTTTTGGCGAGGCTGAGCATCTCATTGACGAGCTGCACCTCCCTTTCCGTGCAGCAATTGACAAGGTTATTGCGCAGGCTGAGAGCGTATCCGGTGAGTCTCAGAGCCTGGTTGCGGGTCAGTGAGGGATAGGTCCATGCAAAAAGTGTCGAGCCATAATCCTCCAGGATCAATCATCCAGCCCGGCGGCCTGTCCAAGACGCTCGGTAGGACCATCCGTGCAGCTGTGAACACCTCTGAAGTCGCCCATACTTGTGAGTGGCTGGTTGACCAGGGGTATGCATCCGATCTCGTCCACGCTCGCGAACTTGTCGACTCGGCGTTTTACAGGTAGATGACTTGCAACACTCTAACGAAGGTCGCAAGTGACGTGTGGCTCTGCGTTTCTGCGCTTTCCCTGGAAGCTTTGATGCAAATGGCTGAGCGCAACTTTATGGTGACGAGTCGATTGATTACGCAAGAAAACTGAAGGGTTGACCATGTCTTTTGTTGAGCAAGATGCCCAAGTGTTCGCCACGGAAGTGCACGATGCTGCGGGTAATATGCGCAAGTACGTCGGCGGACCATACATTGTCCATCCTGCTGAGGTGGTAGAGATTCTACGGCGGTTCACCGCAGATATAGCGACCCTTGCAACAGCTTGGTTGCACGATGTGAAGGATGATGCCGGCGTGACCCACAGCATGCTTGCAGCCCGCTTCGGCGACGAAGTTGCGTCCTTGGTCGAGTGGGTTAGCATTGATGTAGGCACACAGCATTTGTCCCGGCGCGAGCGGGTCGAGCGGGCGATCTTAAAAATCGGTACTGCTCCCGCAAAGGCACAGAATGTTAAGGCCGCCGATACCATCAGTAATTGCAAGTCTATCTCTTTGCTCGATCCAAAATTCGCTCGGACGTACCTTCCTGAAAAAGCACGTGCGCTCACTGTGATGACCGCGGCTGACCCGGATCTGCTCGCCGAAGCCTGGTCCGTTGTACGCCAGGCGGCTGAAGTACTTTCTGTAAAATTGGATTTCGTTGCCCAGGCTGGTGGCTAGATTTAGTTCCGCTCAAACCGAATATCATTCTCACAACCAACTAGGCGGGAAAACGCCAGGACCCGATGGGCAGCATTGCCCGCCGATGTATCCACAGGAAGGTAGGTTTTCTATGAAGCGCAGCAATGCAATACAAGCGGTTATCCGGCGTGCACGTGCTCAGGGCCGTGCAGAGGCCGTTGCGATCATTTCTAGGCTATGTCCAGAGACTGGCGTTGATCAACTACTCAGCAGCTCCCCCAACGCGGATGCCGGCGACTACAGCACCTACTGGAATATCGGAGCGCTGCGTCAGTTGCTTTGTGCAGATGCAGAGCTCTGTGACGAGATTGATCGCCTGCAAGGCGTCGATATGCAACTGCATTATCAGAAGCTTGATCTCGCAAGGCTTACCGCCGAAGTTGCGTTGCTGCGGAATCTCCAGAACAGTGGCGGGTCCCCAGCGACCGTAAGGGATTCGCAAGTTGACGTTTTAAGCCCAGAGTTTCATCACTGCCAAGTCCCGGCTGCTGCTGTGAGAGATAGTTCGGCAGATTCAGCCTTAGGCCGTAAAATCTTGATGGACATTAGGCAGGCTGCGTCGTATCTCGAATGGCCAGTGGTTTCATCGACAGCTGGGGCCGATAAGGACCTGAAGATTGCGCACCAGGAGTGATGGTCGATCAATGCTACTGCTCGATTCGTTTTGACAAGGTGCTTTAAAGGCACCTACGATATTCCATCGTAATGTTTAGGAAAGCGAAGTGACTTCGAGCACGGCTAAAGAAGATTCCGTATTACCGCAGGCATGTGGTGCAAAAGATCCATTTGAGCACCATTTGCGGCTTAAGCGACCTTGTGCGAACTGCCCTTTTCTTAAGCAAGGATCAATTGAGCTTAGGCCCGGCAGGCTCCAAGGAATTATTGCCGATCTTGTTGATGATGATCACAGCACGTTTCCTTGCCATAAGACCGTCCATTCTGCGCGAGGCGGTGACTGGGATGACGACGGTAACTACTCTCCGTCAGGCCATGAGGCGATGTGTGCTGGCGCAGCGGCATATCTGATGAAGCACGGCAGGCCTACTTTGAGTATGCGGATCGCTTTCCATACCGGCGAAGTGGACCCCACCGCATGGGATGAAGTGAAGACTCTGGTTGTCGATTGAATCCTCAATGCACAAGTCACCGTTCTGCCACCGTTTCGGACGTGTGCCGGCGAGGATGGATGTTCACGTATTGCCCGGATCACACCACGCTGGGAGGGCGTCATGCTCGCCGATGAATACGCAGCAAATTTTGTAGGTTTCAAAACGTTCACTGATTACGCGCTCAGCCGGGTTGGCAAGCTGCCCTTGCAGGAGTTCTTGGTCGCCCGTGCAAAGTACAAAATCGTCGAGTACCTCCACTCTAACGGAGACAATCAGAAAAACGATTTGGTAAACCTGACATTCCAGGGGGCTAATCCCATGGGCCCCAAAGCACTTTCTGAACTGCGCTGCGCAAGGGTTGTTGTTCGAAAATCTTCCGGGAAGCGCTCACTGGTCCTGGCTGCGGGAGTTACCCTGTCGAGGTTTGTGTCCGCAATAAGTCACCCGGGCATTGCTAAAGAATTTGGTCTCGACGCTACCTAATTGAGCCATATCAGCTTGGCTCAGCGAATGGAAAAATTATGAAAATCGACGACACAATCATTGCTTTAAAAATGGTGACATTGGCATTGGAAGAGGTGCAGCGATTCGACGGGTTGCTCCCCTCATACGAAGACCCGGCTGAATCAAGTGCACCGAAAACATTCATGGAACTAGTAAAACAATATGCTGGGAATAGAGTGCCGGAGGCGGCGCTTGTTGAAGTAATTGCCGCAGTCCAGCAAATCGTCGCGCCAGTCAGTTTCGAGTGGAAATAATCAATTTATGGATATTCGCCGCATTACCAGGACGTCCTTTTTGGTTAGGAGAGGCGCCTTTCGCCTCGGAAAAATCTAGGATTTGTTATGGATAAGTTGTTGGTCTCGTTTTGGTTTGCTGTTTTGGTCGTCAACGTGTTGTGCTCGGTAGTCGATGTTCACCCTTTTGGGCGAGGAGCAACGCTCATCGCGGCGGCGGTTGCCTCTTGGATTTTCATGAGGGGGCTTTTGGATATTTTGCGACCGCCTATCTCAGTAGAGTCTTCATCCACGGGGAAAAAAAGTGAGAGTTCTACGCCAACTTGATTGGTGAAAGTCGAGCGCCATCTGGGCAAAGTTTGCGTTGTCAGGTTTGGTCCTGCCTCTGGTCAGGCCGTGACAAGATAACCGGCACAAGCTAAAATTGGTGCGTTTATAGCACCCATCTGTGAGATATATGACCGATATTAAGAGCTACCCAAAAGGTGACCTAAGGCGGATGCTGAGTGCGCTCGCTGCTCTAGATGATTCGCATGAGCCTACCTTGCTGAAGATTGTGGCTCGGACAGGTCTCGATAAAAAATCGGTCACAAGTTTGTTGAAGCAAGCAGAAGATCAAGCTGGCGTGGTAATAGAAAAGGAAGGTGCGATTTATACCCTTGTGGATTGGGGGCCGATATTTAAGCGGAAGGGCGCGGAATCAGTTTTGGAAAACATTGAGGATCCGGACTGCAATCCCAGTCTCAGGCCGAAGGTTCAGTAGGCCGCATGCACTGCCAAAGGCTGTAATACCAAGTGTTCACGGTGATCACCCTATGAAACTCTATGCAAGCAGTCACACATCCATCGCAGACCAGGTTGCAAACGCAGTGGTTCACAGCGCAACCAACCACACGGTTGGCGCTTTGTTGAGGGGTCACAGCGTTTTGGTAGTGGTTATTATCTCAGCCGCTCTTATTGGAACTGTTTGGGCCTTGAAGCGAATTTTTTAAGTCGAGAGCAATATGATGCACCCGAACAGCTCGCCGCACCCCTTGCCGACTTCCTCCACTTTCGACGAAAGCAGGAGCGAGGCCTACCAGCTTAAAGCCATCGCTCATCAATTTTCAGCTGAGGCTTCCGCGTGCACAGACCATCAGGCGGCGATCAGACCTTCGCTGACAGCTGATTCAAGCTGCCCTAACAACAGTTTTATCAAGGGCGAACGATTCATTCTCGTCGACTTTAGGTTGACCAGCCCCGCCGGGTTGTTAAACGAGTTCTCTGCTGTTAACGAAAGCACGAAGGCTCAATTTCGTGAGCATGCCCATCACTACGTGGTAAGCGGGGAGCTCCTGCAATCTGACCAGCGTTTCCGATTAACGGCTTTTGGCTATCTAAAGCCTGAGTTACAGCTGAGTTCGCCGGTTGATATGTTGAATTATGGGGTTGGTAAGTTTGAGTTCGATGCTTACTTACATTTCTTGGCGGGCCTGAGGCAACAGGATCTGAAAAGGTTCTGCCATGTTTGCGTTGATAGTCGGGCTATGGTCTTTGGTTTGTCATCCACCGGGAACGTAGTGACAAGCCTCTGGCTGAAAGAATATCTATGGTCGGAGGAGCCTAGGCTAATTCGCCGGCTTTCGTCACTTTCATGACCGTGCAAAAGCCGTCCAGGTCGTGTGAACATGGCCTACGCGTTGCCCCGACGAAAAGGAATGTCCATGGAAGCAAATTTACCGCCAGGCTACTCACTTGTGCCTGGCACTGATGAATCTTCAAAGGTTAGCCCGGGTGATCTTCTCTGGGACGAAGGATCTTTCGAATGGGTGCTGGCCGAAGATCCAGATCTTGGCCATGAGGTTTATGGCTTCAACGGTGTTGCGCGTATTGTCGGCACAGAGTGATAGATCGACATGGAAAATCTGACTCGAAAGCAAATAGCTCCTTGCCCTAAATGTGGTACGACTGCCGGCTGGTACGAGAAGCGAATCAGCAAATATATTCAGATGTTCGAACCTAACGGTGAGGCCATTGACGCATCAAATATTGAGCGCATCCGAGGTGGTGCTCGGTGCTTTTGTCTTAGCTGTGATAAGGATATTACCAACCAGGTCCAGCTGGCTGAATGAATAGAGCTACAGCACCTCGTGGCGGATACCCAAAGAGTTCCAAGACATACGGGGCTTACAAGTGGCACCTTGCTTGGCAGGTGGACGTATTGCTGCGTGAGGCCAAGCACACATCGGGGGTCGTCTACACTTTTTCCCCAGGTTATAAGGCGGCGAAGCTGCCACCGCACGGTGGTCGTTGTCCAGGTCACGCCTGGCACGGAGAGCTGCATGCCGGGACTGTGAGTTTACTGGCTAAGCATACGGAGGCAGTTGCTCATAGGCTCTGCTTAGAGGCCTGTATTCTCTTCGGTGAGTTCGCGTGGGATGCTTGTCAGGACTGCACAAAGTCTACCTGTCGAGATGACTACTACATGGTCCATCATGACCTATGGCTCAGGGCACACCCCGAGAACTACGGCATGCTTTGCTTAACCTGCCTTCAAACACGGCTGGGCCGTACTCTAATAGATCAAGATTTCTTAGATATTCACCTGAATAGGCGACACCTTAAAGGCGAACGAGGGGCGGAGGTGCTGCCAGGGATTTAACGCCTGCTCGCGAATCTGCGCCAAAGACGTCACGACTTGTTCGTCGATGTTGGTCATCTCTTCGAGACATGAACAACAATCGAGGTGACAGTTATGATGAAATCCCTACAAGAGTTGCTTGAAGACATGCGGTTTCAAGCGCTTCCAATGCCTACCTATGATGGTCCAGAGCCAAGCGAATTTGAACTGTATCGAATCAGTCATTACCTAGGGCAGGGGCGTTTTTGTGAACTGAACAGTGTTCACCAAACCTTCGTTTGCCGCCGCCTGATCCCTTCACTGACGCGCTACGGAGTCTATCCGCCACCGGCGGTGCTGGACCAGGAGGTGCAACCATGACCTCTTCTGTAAATAAGCCCAACCCGATTCGACCGCTGAAGTTCGTGCGTGCTTTGCTCGCCAACATCAGCGCTCATGACCGGTCGCTGGACGACGCTGAAAAGTGTCCAACCGGTGACGACTACAATCATGTTTTCGCCATCATGGAGACCGGTTTGAACGAGTTGGTTGGAGTGCTCGAGAGCTACGACATCTCACGGGAAGATTTAGTTTTTAAGAGTCTGGCCAGCGCTGAAATAGCTCGGGATCTTGCCAAAACACTTATTGCCGAATCAGCTTATTTCCAAGTCACACCTCTGCCAGGCGACACTTTCGAAGTGGCTGTGAAGGCTGATCGCGCTGACTTATTAGGTGAATCTGTTGAGTCAGCAAATTATGGCGCAAGCATTCTTGATCGTCTGCAAAGCGCTGCGGCTGACTTGGCGGGGACTGATGGAGAGAAAGCAGTGAGATCTGCGATCGATTTGATCAAGGGTGTTCAAGGCGAGCTCAACGGCGAAGAGTGGAATAGCGACACGGCCCAGGCGATCGCCGATCGTTTGACTGATGAGGGGCTGATTGTCACTGATCCAATCTCGTAACGCTCCAGGAGGCATACTCCCAATCAATTCAACCCCCCCGACCCTGGACATCAAATGTCCGGGGTTTTTTGGTTTATTCGATTGGCCTTATAGGTACGTGTTGAGTATTATAAACGCATAATGCGAGCGTGTTTCTGAGTTGGGTGGGCTCGGATCTCAATGATCGGAGTTGTTGCATTGACTGCATTCACGCACTCGCACGCGAGGTGCGGATGCAAACGCATGGCAATCAGGAGAGCCTATGATCGATCAAACCGCCGAAAGGCCGGAATTTCAACCGAACTACCAACGGATGTACCAGGCTTCAATCGTGTCCTTATCTGAGATCGACAAAGCGCTTGGCATATCCGATGAAACCCACATAGTCGGCGGATCAGCGGCGGCACTCAGTGAGATCGGTAAGCTTCGTGGTGAAATCGGCGAAGCAAAGGATGAGTATGGGCAAGCCGTAAAAAAGCTAGACGCGCTGCAAACGCTTTTGACCGCGGCCGACGAGCTGCTCGACTCAACCAAAGCTGAGTTAGCGTGGCAGAAGTTGGATCACACCCAGATGTGTGAGCGACTTAGAGAGCTGATCAGTGCTGTCAGATCAATAAACCACCGTCCCTCTGACGAAGTGATGGTGGATGGAGACGACCAGCCACAGTATCGGCAGCGCAAGGAATGGATCGATTGGGTACTTGAGCTTTGCGAATCAGCATCGAGTACATGCCTGCCAGAGCAACCCATCACCTGCTCCTGGTCCCAGGATACAAGCGGTGTATGGAACAGCGACTGCGGCGTGACCTGGGCATTCATGGATGGTTCTCCGAACACCCATGGCATGCACTTTTGCCACTCATGTGGAAAAAAGCTGGTTGTTAGGACTGACCAAAGTCACCCAGCCCCAAACACCTCAGGTGTAAGTCTGAGCATGCAGGCCAACCAGGGCGAATGATCATGACGCATATTTGCTATCTGCGAGATCCTAACGTTAAAGCCGTCACCGACCTGGTGAGCGATGATCAGATGCAGGTCTCGTTTAGTGGAACTAACTTTGGGCACACCGACTTCCGCGGTTTGTTGGCACAAGGCTGCATTAAGGCACTGGCCGGCTGCCACCAGGGTCACACGATAACAACAATCCTCGCTCAGCTTCGGCTTATCAGCTGGAACAAGCAGTCAGAAAAAATCAAGATTACCTCTAAGGGGCGCCATTACATTTGGCTCGCCTTCAAAAGCCGGCCGGGAGTCTGACCATGCCCAACAATCAAACTGTTGCTCGCGTGTCGGTGGGTCTGACCGGCCATCAAGTTGCAGACCTTCTGCGATTTCATGAGACGACGGAGGACGGCCAGGATTATGACGTCGCAAAGGCTGGCATGAAGGAGCTTGCACGTATTGGCGTCATCCGCTGGTGCGGTGGTTCGCGGTACGAGTTCACAGATATCGGCATGCAGCTGTGCGCTCTGCTTTGTGCGCCTGGTGAGTTGGAGGTGCCCCCCTCCAACGCCCATGAGGACCTGAAATTCGCCTTCCAACACCCTCACAGCAAAGAGTGTCGGACCGTCACGCTTAAAAAGGCTGAAGTTGCAGACGAGATGGAAGGCTCGCTGCATGAAAAATTGAGAGAACAGTTCTGCCAATGTGAGGCAGTAGGGGAAACGAACGTAGTTGACTGTAATTGCTCAGACTACACCGACGACTTCGAGTTTGTGCACCAGAACACTGAACAACCATCACCGCCCCAGGGCGAACTTGTGGCTTTTCTCCTGCTTGGTGATGTCTTCCACGGCACCAACGGCCCGGAGGTTGATGATTGGGACATCCAATACGATCACAAGGCTTGCGATCGTTTAGCGCAGTCTCGACCTGGCGAACAGGTTGCTTTGTACGCGGTGCTGCCGGCGCATAACTGTGCCGGACGGGCTGGACGTGAAGACCTAACTTCCTGCTTCGGCTCTCACGTGTACCCCTCAACGGATAAGTGGCCGCTCTGGGCGAACTGGGTTGGACTTGATCAGCACGGTTACTGGGTTTTCTACGAAAACAAGCCAGTCACAAGTGATACCTGCCGACTCCCGGGTAAAGGTTCGTGGGGCGATTCGATCTTTGGTGAACCACAGAAGTGCTGGGCGGAAATGCTGTATGAGCGCCCAAAGGTTCAGCCTGAAGAATTACTTCAAATTCCCTCTGTTGAATTGCACGGTACTGACCAATGACTGAAGACTGCTTAAAGCTCCAGGTTGGACGCACTTACAGAGCAAAAAAGCCCGGTAAAGCTGGCGACGCTTGGAAGCCTCTGATCAATGATCGGACCATCAAATGGATCGGTTCGTGTGAGGTCCAGTATGACGGTCCATCAGTAGCCCGTGGCAGGCATTATCCAAAAGTGCCGATAGAAAAGTTTCTCGCTTGGGCCAGTCATGACGTAACCGATGAACTGCCTGATCAGGAATATGCTGCTTGGCCACCGACCAAGGGGGCAGCATGATCATCGTAAAGGAGCGACCTATTCCTTTTTCTCGCCCGATGGTGCGTGCAGTTCTGGATGATCGTAAAACAACGACTCGACGTGCGCTTAGTGTACGTGCGCTTAAAAATATCAGTATCGGCGCCCAAATTGGCGAATGCCACGAGCTCCCTACTGAAGGTCCGCTGCATCCGAACAGTGTTGGGTATTACAACGACTTTTGCCCATACGGCAAGCCAGGCGATCGCCTATGGGGCCGCGAGAATTGGTGGCAAGCTGGAGACTGGCTGGCTTCCTACCCTGAGGATGATGCTGGCGCCTGGTGCGGTAGCAGGCGGGTTGTCTACACAGCTGACGGTAAGCCTCCGAATGAACCCAACAATCACTACCCGAGCGGCTTGCGCAATGGCGCGTACTCGGCAGCTGAGCCAAACAAGATCTGGCGCCACCGACCCAGCATCCACATGTATCGCTGGGCTAGCCGGATCTTGTTGGAGATCACCGACGTACGCATTGAGCGGTTGCAGGACATCAGTGAAGAGCAGGCGATAGCTGAGGGATGTTTCTTCACCGACTACGGCCGCCAATGCGGTCATGGTGGTACAGGCTGGAAGGATGTTGGGGATTGCCCCGCGCCGGAATCCGCTCACCAGCAGCGCAATGGGTGGATGTGGGACACCACCACCAGCCACGAACAATGTCTTGGCTCTGCCCGACATGCCTTTGGCAACCTCTGGGAGAGCCTTGGTGGCAACTGGGATGCCAACCCCTGGGTTTGGGTCGTTGAGTTCCGTAGGTTGACGCTATGACTGTCCTACGCCGAACCACTACGGTCCGCGGTCGACCGATGAGGCCACTCGACCTTGAAACGATTTGCGATCAATGCAATAGGTCACGCGCACACGGCAACCACGACAAATGCAGCAAGGCACGCCAAGCGGCAATGGCCGAATTAAGGGCAAGGGATAAACAGTAAAGTGCTGCGCTCCTGAATTTTTCTTTCAGCGACACCGGACCAGAGAGGATGAGGCATGTCACAAACTGTCGAAGTAAGAACATCGGAGTTGAAGGGCCTATCCCTAAATTGGGCCATGGCTTTAGCTGATGGAAAGCAAGCCAGGATCACCTAAAGTGGTATCCGCCTTGCTTTGGGGGGGAGCACTTTCGGAAAGATCGAGCCAGCTACTGATGAAAAGGCCGGCACGTTGGCTATATTGCGACACAAAGTCCGCTTTGACGTGCTTCTTCCTGGTTACCCATGGGCGGCGAGAGTGGGCGAGTCAATTGCTGGCGGCCCCACTCTGATTGTCGCTGCATGCCGGGCTATAGCTGTAGCTCGGCTTGGTGACACCATCGATATTCCGGCCGAACTTATCTAGTCCTTATTGACCTATCGGTGATCGTAAGACGGAGTTCCCATGAGCGAAAAACGATCCATCGAAGACCTATCCGGTGCTGACCTTGCCCTCTGGGCGGCTAGGGCGCAGGGAGTAGAAGACAGGCTGGGTATCAAGCTGTATGCGTCGGGTCCATGCCTTTATCGGGACACTGGACCTGGTGGGGAGCCTTTTGCGTTTCGGCCTGACTCGACACTCAGCGACGCGGCTATTTTGATTAGCGAGATGTCAGAAGCGGGTACCCTTACGCTGTTTGCGCATGGCGCACAGTTCAAGGCTGATGGCTTTGGACATGTAGGTTTCTCGGGCGGTGTGACGACTGGCTTAACCAGGTGCTACATCGCCTGGAAATTAGGTGTTGAATTTGAAGCTGTAGCGACAGGTTAGAGCTGCCATTCATTTTGATCATCTAAGGACGGCATACGGTCGTGGTATTATCACTACGTGTTATGTATTCTATTGTCCTGAGATTCGTTTGCTTGGAGGCAATGATGAGGTTTGAGCGTTTTTGGATGTGTGCAGCGATCCTAGTTCTATTCGGCAACGGGGCGGAGGCGCTTGCCTCTGACGTGGTAGCACCAGGGACCACTACATTGGAGCTGCAACGCGATCTCTTACGAGCACAATATGTGTCTGAATACCATGATGCGCCATGCATGACCGGCAACGATTGCCCAGCATTCGAGGTTTGGTCCACAGCACATCCAGAACTGGACCCAACAAAAAGCCCAAGGGTGTTTGTTGAATCACTTACAAAGAGACAGCTCGAATTTGGGAACCAGCAATTCGAGCAGGTTTTGCGTGCTACTTTGCATATGAGTCAGTTTTCAGAAGAGTTAAGAGCATCGAACTGTAGCGAGAAAGTACCTTGTCTCTCCTACGATGAATGGACCACCCTTCATCCTGAAATTGATCCTAAACAGCCTAACGCGACTTTTCTATCCGCCCTTTTAAAGCACCGGCAAGAATTCACCACTCGACAAGTGTTTCCTGCTGAAAGCAAGGGCCTTTTCACAGGGAGCGCAGATTACGGTCTCTATGAATTAGGCCTACGGATGTGGTCTACCAAACTTGCGGGTGGCTTACTGAGCGCTGTAGTTGTGGCAAAAGGGGAGAGTGAAACAAACCCAAATTACCTTGATGTGAAATTTGATTCTGAAGGGTGCTTGATCGCTTCCGGATCTGAGTCCGGGGAGGGTGGGGCTCGTCGACTTGCTCTAGATGGGGTTCCCATTTGCTCACTGCCTCTTCATACGGATTCCAGGCGATGAGTGAGGTCGTTGTAATCACCACCTATTTCAATCCATGCGGGTACGCTTCCCGACGTCGAAACTATGATCTGTTCATTGAAGGCATGGAGCGATCGGGAGTTACTTGCATCACCGTTGAATGTGCGTTCGGGAACGATCCTTTCGAGTTACCCGAAAAGCTTGATGTGATCAAAGTCCGCGCTCGGACCTTGCTTTGGCAAAAAGAACGACTGCTTAACCTGGCCGCTTCTTGGCTCCCACGAACCTGCAAGTATGTTGCCTGGCTCGACTGCGACATTCTGTTTGATAACCCCCGCTGGTCACAGGACCTGGTTGCGGTTTTGAAGAAGCACAAGGTGGCTCAAGTCTTTGAGACATGCGTTCGGTTGGAGCGCGGAAATGTCCCAGGAGAGACGCCGGACATAGCAACCTCATTCGCCGCCGTGATGGCTGTTGATCCTGCTGTATTAAATGCAGGCCGGTATGACGTTCACGGGCACACAGGTTACGGTTGGGCAATGCGCCGCGAAATTTTTGACGAGGTCGGGCTCTACGAGTCTGCGGTATCAGGTAGCGCCGACCATTTTATGGCACATGCCATTTATGGAGACGCCAACTTCTGCATCCAGAACGCTCTCAAGAGAGACACGCGGCAAATTACACATTTGCAGTCTTGGGGAAAGCGGTTTCATCGCATGGTTCAGGGGAGCCTGGGTGTGGTGCCAGGGAACATTCGGCATCTTTGGCATGGAGATGCAGTGAACCGCAGATATTTCCTTCGCATGCATGAAATCACAGATCTTGGTTACGACCCATATACTGATCTCAAGATCGAACCAGGTTCACCACTGGAGTGGGCTGAGGGAATGAACAAGCCCGGCTTAAAACAATATTTCGCTGACTATTTTGCAAGCCGTCGTGAAGACGGTGTGATGGCAAAATGATGGAGACTCGCATGACTAACCAGCTCAGTTCAGACCTCGGTTCTGCCATAAACGCACTGTCGTCCATCATGGAAACTATCGAGCGTCGTATTGACGCCCTGGACGAATCCGCTGGGCAGCTCACGAGAGCACGGAGAACCTATTTGACCAGCGCAGCAGCAACCATGTTGCCTGCCATTTCTAAAGGCACTTTAAGGTGTCTGCATGAAGTGGTGCCAGACTTCGTAACGGCCGAAGTCGAAGCGCGAATCCGACGAAATTTCAAGGTTCTCGGTCTTTTCGCCCGATCTGGATACAACCAGACACTCACGCAGTTACAAACTCGCTTGGCTAGTTTTCTCGACGGGAAGAAACACGGTGAAGTCTCTAATTTTGACGCAAGGCTGAAGTCCATTTGTGATGAGAAGCAGCAGCTGCATGACAAGAGTCATGAGCTTCTGAAACTGCTAGCAGTCATGCAAGAAGGCCATCAGCGTGACGTTTCTCTTCCTGGTGAGTTGAAAGAGCAGCTAAAGAAAATCGTGTCGGCTTCTCAGTCGTTTCCCATTGTGCAACCAGTATCAGCAGCTACCTCCCCGCGGTCTGTTGTAGGCCTTGCACGCTCAGACCAATCTCGTTATTCAGCTGATGAGTCCTTTGATCTCTGGTTGTATTTGGCGACTGATATTCCAACCTCGCTTCGCACGCTGATGCTTGATGTGATCAAGGAACATCATGTCGAGGATGATCTTGCTCGAGGTGGATCTTTCGGCGGCGGCGGCGCAAGTGGTGGCTACACCTCAGCCATGGGGGATGACAGCCCGGGAACCTCTTTCGACGGAGATTCAGTTTCGCCTGCTGCCGTCATCGGCGGAGCTGCGGCCTTAGGCGTGGCTGGGGCGGCAATGTTTGGCGATCAGATTACTGATATTGCCACTGATGACTCACTTGGGGCGTTCTCTTGATGGCCTGCCGATTCAGAGTTTCCTAACTGGTGTACGCCTGCGAACTGGTGAACTCCCTAAGCATGGCACATTTGAGTCTTAGCGCCTGACGAGCTCTGAATGGTCACCGGGCAAATTGTCGCTGAAGGTTGTCGGGTTATGTGCACGCGGATATTTGAGCATCGGATAAAAATGGGTAACTCATGGAAAAGCTAATTTTTCATTTGGCCGGACTGATCCAGTTCGCCGGCCAGGTTGGGGCGTCGACGAGGATGTACAGCGCTTACAACCAAGGTGCTCACGGAAATGAGCAGTTCGCTCCTGACGACATCTGTTTTCTGTCAGACACCCTGGTCAACTTTGAGCATTTGGGGGAGTGCCTACACAACGGTGATCATCAAAGAGCGATGTACCTCTGCGATGACACAGCATTGAAATTTCAAAGATACATTGATCCCCCCGCTCACTTTAACGGCCGCGGAACACCCACATTCCAGCGGAATCCGTCAGTGAATCTTGCGGTCGCCATCAAACACCTTGAGGGCATCAAAGCGTGCCTGACCAAATAATCGGATCCGATTCCCAGTCCTACCTGATTCACCAGGCGCATTAAATGTTCACCTTGGGGGAAAAAAGCAATGCAAAACGAATGTCTGAAAGATCAAGAGCGGCTCCAGTTCAACAGAGCCTATTTTGAAGATGGCTGTGAGTGCATCAACTCGACGAAGACTATCCAGAGGTGCTCAGTAGAGACTTCAGATGCTGAGGCAGTTCTGTTCTACGAACAAAACTGCACGTGTACTCGAAATTACGTACCGGTCGGTGGCAATTAAAATGGCTGTTTCTGAGGAGCATAAAAAGCTTACGCTGATGGGCGCAGCCTGGCTTCGGAAAAACGGTTTCAGCGTCGTTGAAACGGAGCTCACTTGTTTCGGCTGTCGTGAACAGCCAGACGTGCTCGGTTTTCGTAGCAGCTGCTCAGCCTTGGTAGAGGTCAAAATTTCACGTTCCGATTTTCTAACCGACAAAAAAAAGCCAGAACGTTCGGCGGGTGGCCTCGGCTTGTATCGCTTTTACCTTTGCCCCGAAGGATTGATCAAGCCTGAAGAGCTGCCGCCTAAATGGGGGCTGCTGTACGCCAACGGCCGGACTGTAAATGCGATCATCAAGGGCAAAGGCAACCTATGGCCAAGCCGTTATGTGAGTCCGCAGTCTGAGCAGTTTTTAGATGACTGGCGCGATTTTCAACACGAGCCAAATGAAGCAGCTGAGAAGCGTGCTCTGTTTTCAATTGCTCGTCGGCTTTCTGGGGCTTTACCTCGCACCAAGGGGTAACGATGAGCTATATCTCCTTTGATGGGTGGGTGATGTAATGACACGTTTTCTGCTGATACTGCTCACAGTCGTATCTTTTTTTATGAGCGTTGGCAGCTGCTTAAGCGGTGTTGCCTTGATTCTTAATTTACTTGAGATCCCGTCAATTTTCGCACGTTGGTACGGTCCTTCTATATCGGTACCGGCATGGTTTACGCTGGCGTTCAGTGGGGGGCATGGGATATGCCTTCTTTTGAAGTCCTGGGTAAAGTCTGCGGCCCATCGAAAAGCAGCTCGCGCTCGTTTGGAAGACTTTTATAGAAGATGAAAAATTATAGATCCGCTGCACGAAATTCACTTCGCCTCGCAAAAGCCGAGCTGTCAAACGGTGACGATCAGCGTTTGAAATATGCAGCTTTAGAATTGCGGATGACGATTGAGTCTCTTGCCTACGATCGAGCCGCATCCTACAAGGACGAATTCCCGCCTTCGGAATATGAAACCTGGCAGCCCAAAAAGGTCATGCAGGTTTTGCTGGATATCGATCCTCATGCCGCTTCCGACAGTACGCTCAGGATTGGGCTAGAACCCTCTCCTGGTGTTGCTCCTGAGGTTATGCGTGATGTTGGCCATGAAACCGTGCTGAGCATGACAGTGATCAAGAAGTACTACGATGCTCTGGGTAGCTACCTCCACGTACCTACCCTTAAGCAGGCGAGGGGTGTAAAACCCCAAGATCCTGCAAAGTTGCGTATGAAGTGCGGCGAGATCGCAGGCGCACTCGAGCTTGTTCTGGCCTCGAGCGTTTACAACATCACGCTTGGCAGCTTCGCAACAATCGAATGCTTCAACTGTGAGACGCCACTTCGCCGGCGGTTCCCCTTTGGGAAAGAAAGTGTTCGGGCCGAATGCATGGAATGCCATGCGGGTTATACGTTGATAGGCCTGGGCAATAACCAGGTGGAGTGGAAGCCGCATCAGCGTGAACTCAAATGTGGCGGAGACAACTGCCAGACCGAAGCTTTGATTTGGGAGCACGAAATACGGGCAGGTGAGTACTGGATCTGCACCGGATGTGGCGGACGCAATCAATTCGGCCTTTGCGTAGGCTACAGCCCAGCACCTATGAGTGACCTTGATACCAAGGCCAGTTTTGACTGACTACCCACGGTTTCACTCCAGCAGCATCCGGTTGGTCGATGCAAAAGACGCCTTTGATGACGAAGGACGTCTTTTCTGTACCTCATCCGGATGGCAGCGCCTAAAGTTATGGCTCCGCGGTTACCTGAGGCCAACTCAAGGCTGGTCGTCAATCAGACCGGCGCAGTTTGTCGCGCTTGTGCTGCCTTACACTGAGCTTTCATTTTGTACCAGCGAGATGAATGAGGCGACAGTAGATCCCTCACTAATTCTGCGTGGGACCTACAACGATTACAGCGACACCCGATTCCATTCGAGGACAGCCCGAGACGTGATGAACTGGTCCGACGCACTCGCTACAAAGCGCACCTATTCCTATCTGCATTCTCCCCGGGCTCTACAGGTAGGCGAGTTCCTGTTCATTGTTCCGCAGGAGGGTAAGAATCGAACTTCGCTGTTTAAAAGCTCAGGCCGTGCTATGGGCGTGCTGGTGCATTCCTTGCCATATCCGCCTGCCAATGACCTCAAGTTGACCCGATCATGGCCCTGGGGCGTCTACAGGCTGTCTTGCAAAGGAGTGAGCCACGTCTTGCCCCTGCCAGGTGCAGTTCTTCCTCTCCTACAAGAATATGGCGTCAGCTGTGAACGATCACTGAGTTGTTGGCCCGTGGACGTCGCCAGGCTTTGGTTTAAACGACGTGAGATGTGTCTGATGCAAATGGGGTGAACTTCCGTTTCTGCAATCAACGTCGCCCTTAAAGTCATTCATTTAATCTGTTGCAGGTTGCTATAAACGGAACTATTATTGATTTGAGCGCGGGTCTGGTATTCCAGTTTTCCCGCTTAATTGATTACCAGTGCCGACGCCTGGCTTTGATGCGTAGCGCAGTGACACCGGAGCGACCTTGTGACTCAAAATCTACCGATTAGATCTCTTTCACGCGAAACATTGGTGGTGGCCCTTCGGGCGATTTCTGATGGCTTGGCTACCCTTGCCAATGGCCCAGCGATCCAGCGCCACACAGCGGCAAGGGATGAGATTCAGGCGTTGCTGCGGGAGGCTGCCAATTCTTCAAATCAGGCTAGCCCCACTTGTAGCGACCTGCCGCTTTGGACTTCCCTATCCGAGGAGCACCCAGGAGAAGGTATTAGGGTTATTGGTGCAATTGATGACTTTGTAGTAGGTGACATCTTCTACGGCACAGGATCCCTCACTGTGGGGCAAATGGCGGAGGAGGGCTATAAGGAGCGTCAGATGTTGCTTTGCTGGCGCTACAGCTGCTCCGGGGAAGCAGTTGAATCGCAATTCATTCCAACTCTCTGGCAAGCCTTGCCTGTAGCTCCAAACAACCCTATGCGGGCCTTCGAGTTTCTCCGGGGTGAAGACTCCTCTACTTCGACGGGCGTAATGCCAAATTCGAAACAGGGCTTATCCTTCCAGGCGCGTGTGGAGCCCTGGTTGCTCGAATGCTTTGGAGCAACTATTGCAGCTGACCGCCAGGAGCGTAATCATCGTTTCGTTGAGGAGGCACTGGAACTGGCCCAGGCATGCGGCACAACAGTCAGCGAAATTTACCTGTTGGTCGATTACGTATTCGGTCGCGAGATTGGAGAACCCGCACAAGAGGTCGGTGGTGTAATGGTCACTCTTGCTGCTCTGTGTTTGGCGAACAATCTGGATATGCATGCCGCAGGCGATCGGGAGCTTGCACGGATTTGGCAAAGTATCGAACGTATTCGGGCCAAGCAGGAAGCAAAGCCCGCTATGTCGCCGCTACCTGGGGTATTTCCCGGGCGTGAAGTTACTGGGCCCCAGCTTTTCGCGCTCGGCGCGATGAACAAAGCATTGCGTGCATCTCACCAGCTCATTATGGACGGCCAGGCCCGCGGTTTTATGCCGGCAGCAGCCGAAGCGGACAAAGCTCTGCCTCAAATTACTGAGGCGTTGGACGCGCTAGTGCGGCTCGAGCACTTCCTCAATGCTTCAGAGAAAGGAACGGCCCATGGGTAACGCCAATCCCTTCCTTGGAGCAAACTGTGTCGATGAGATCGTGTCCGATGCTGAGCTTGTGCAGGCTTTTGCCCATACAAGTTATGGCACTGGAAGTCGCGCTGAATTGCGTCTGGCTGTACTCAAATGCGCAAGCGGGTGGTATCAGTGCCACACAACGAAAACGATCGGCCAAAAGCTTGGGCTAATCACGGATGAGTACCATCTGACCTCGAAAGGCCGTGTATACCTTTGGCACAGCAATCAGGGCGACTGCGATATTTAGTGTGGGCTTACTCCATTAGTGCCGGTAGGAAGTTGCCGGCAAACCTTCTTCGATCAGAGGCATTTCACATGGGCAGGAAAAATAAAACTGCACTAGCAGGTCGTGAGTTAGATACAGCTCTTGAATTGCATCACCGCTCCTGGACTCTCGACGGTGATTTATACCGTTGTGCGAACTGCCAACGCGGGCAACTGGCGAGCTTCAGTAGCGAGAAGGTCGTCCACGCATCTGACTGTAAGGTTAAGGACGTTGTCAGCGACCATCCTTGGCAGGATCTGGCGAGGCTGGTAACTGGGATTCAAACCAGCCAGTCAAACTGAGCTTAAGCTCGAGGCTCGATCAGGGCCTTTCCTTTATTACGGACGTTGCCTACTGCTGCGTCGACTTTAAACCACTCAAACTCCTCTGCCTGCACGCCACAATTTAGCACTATCTGCTCAGCTCGCTCTTTTGGTGTTGCCGGGTCTAGCCATTCACGTGCGTCGCCTGGGCCAAGCACTACAGGACGCCGGTCATGTATATCAAGCATGCCGCCGGCACTGTCTGCGGTGATGATCACGAAGCCATCGTGCTGCCCGGGGCCTTCATCAGGATCGGGCAGCTGAGCGATTGCAGCGCACAAGATGGGAGTCTGGTCGCGCCGGCGTATCAGGTAGGGTTGTTTCTTCGCTCCGCCTTCATCGACCCACTCAAACCAATTGTCTATAGGCGTAATCGCCCTGTGCGGCCAGATTGCCCGGAAGAATGGCCCGTGAGCCACTTTCTCGACGCGGGCGTTTATCGGTGCTGCTCTATCCTTTGCCCAATGCGGCCGCCACCCCCAGCGCACCAGGTCGGCGTGAAGGAGATCGCCTTGTAAGTGGAGCAGGGCGGCCTGCGTGGAAGGAGCCAAGTTGTAATGCTCCAGCGGATGGTCACCCACTGAGTTTGCCAAGGTATAGGGCATGCTCAGCGCAGCAACAAAGTCATGGATGCCGCTGTATTGTGAAATTCGCCCACACATAGGTTTCTCCGCTCGTCGGGGCCAATGAACAGGGTCGATCTGTCCGTTCTCTATACAGTAGACATTCTTAAGGGGAATTCGTCATGGCCATCAATATTGAGCAGGTCAACGCGATGGAGGCTTGGTTTGCCCTACGCAACGACGCAGCATTCCTATCCGGAACGCCTGAAGACCGGCATAAGGCTCGTCGGGCCCTGGCTGACGGTATGAGAGACAAACTAGTTATTGATGCCGGTGAGTGACGGGAGTTAGTCGAAGAGGCCGATGCGGCCTATGCAGATGAAATGGGCTGATATTTTATTTTCAGGCGGGAGGCTGTGTGAGCTCAGGGATTGCCGGCAGTGCAAATGTGCCATGCTTAGGGTGAGAGTATTAACCGCGAATGAAACCTACTGGGCGCCGTATTTGCGGGTCAAATCATCAATTCGGAGAGCCCGCTTTTCGTGATCACGGCTCGTCTCTTGGCTTGGCTTAACTGAGCCGGCAGCGATCGCGGCGTTGTATTGCTCATCCTTTCGCACCAGCGCGATCAGTTCTTTTATGTCCTCGCGCATTTCGTCATAGATCATGACTCAATTCCTCAGGTTCGATTAAGGGCTCGACCAGCCTCTGTCGCGGCCCACAATTTGGTGTCGGCGTCTCTGTAAACAAGACCTCGCTTTTCAAGAACGGTCATTGTTGAGAGCCGGCATACCTTTTTACCATTGATTTCGACTACGTCTTTCAGACCTCTTCAGGCAGCCCCAGCACTAACCTCTTCAGGTCTTTCTCAAAAAAGTTAGCACGTTCAGCGGCGGATCCAGCTGCTGCATTATAGGTGGTGGTTCGCGCCCGACTCATACCTCCGCTGGCGACTCTTGCAATTTGCCCTTTGTGAAGTTTATCCAGGCGTTTCCTTTCCCGGAGTGCTTCTTTAGCAGAGTCAATTATTTGTTGCAGCTGCTTGATGTCCAACGCCATCGCACCTTTCATGGAAATCAGTAAAAGAGGTGGAAATATAGTTCCGATGGTCGGAACATAGCAATATGCGGCCGGCTAATTTTATCAAATTTCGGGCAAAAAGAAGCCCCGACCATAATGGTCAGGGCGGGTGTGAAACAGTTTATGGGGATGCCTGTTCGAATACATCGACCAGGGCGTTGAGCAGTTCAGTGTGATCCACGTTTTCAATTCGCAGCCCGTAGTCTTGAAGCGAAGCCAAAGCACGATCCATCGCTTGGCTCACAGCCTCTTGATCATCAGGTTTTAGATCCGAGTATTGAGTTGTCATCGGTTGGTGTCCATAACTGGTCTGATTGCCGGCAGCTGACAAAGTCAGGGCCATATTTAGTGTGCAGCCAGGCGTGCACAACTTCGTACATGTGGGTGCTGATCATTGAGCAATGCAGACCGTGCAGCCTCATCGCAAATGCTCCAGTGATCGTTCGCCACCATGCACCGCCCCAACCGGTCTAAAGGGTTAAGATCTTCGGCCTTGATACCACCCGTGGTTACCAGAATCGCTACTGCATCCTGGCGCTGTGCGAACAGCAGTTCTAATTCATTGGGAGAGCGTGTTTTACGCATAATTGAATTTCCTTGAACGTTGTCGCGGATCGTTGGGGGGCTTAATCAGCTTTGAAGGGGTGCAAGGTGAACGCCGAGATTTGCTCAATTCGGATTTGAGTAACTTCTTTGCCCATGTGCAAAACCACAACATCTTCTGAGTCAGTCTCACCAATCGAGCCTTTGAAAATGTGCGGACCTACGTACAGCGTCACATCACAATCCAGAAGGGTTTTGAGAACTTCATTCATGGGTACTAATTCCTCTATGTTCGGCCACCGCTAGCCGGTAGATTTCCAGCGCTTGCATCCAGTGTCGGAGCAAAACTGGCATTCGTTTTCGAGCTAGGCCTGGTACTGGTTTATTGAAAAGGTCTTGTGCGATGCTGCTGAGCAGAAGCTCGCTTGCAAATGAGCGCATTGAGTGCAGTGCTTCTTCAGCCATTTTGCTTTCATAGGCCCCGTGGCTGTGCTCAGGGAATATGGAATCGCGTTCAAGACAGTGGGAAACCCAGTCGATGTAGCTGAGCTGAGTATCATTATTTTCTCGTTCGTACTTCCAATCCGTTTCTGGGTATTGCAGTCCGTCAACCACTAGGCCTTGCTGCCGAGCCAGGTGTTCGTTGAACTCTACAAGTACCCCGTTATGAAGTTCACGGACACGCGTCCACCTCACTAGAAGTCCTTTAAGCTCTGGCCTCTTGGATATGGATTTCGCGATCGTGTTTAAGCGGTAAGGATTGCTGCCGCTTGGCGTGCCAATGTTCAATCCTCCTTCTTTGAGAAAGACCTGCATAAGGCATAGATTCCAAAGGTCATCCGCAAATTTTCGAAGTGCATTCAGTGCTTGGATGACCTCGCTTCTTTGTCCATCAGCCGTGAATCCGGCTGACGCCATGTCTTGGGAAATCTCCTTGCACATCGGCATAACTTCCACCCAAAAATCGGAGTCACTGGGTAGTCGCCCTGCTGAGCAGCTCGTTGAGATTTCGCAATCAATTTGATTTCCATCTGGGTCAATGGCGTGCAGTACGTAAAACACGTAATGCCATTGACCTCGTTTCCAAGCCTCGCGCCGGTCAGGCGATTGGACCTCGGGGAGATCATCGTCGTACGGACTCGTGTCGTCTTCGTCAGGTTCGATAGTGATTTGAAAGCGGCGATTACCTACCACCAGTACGCTTCCATTGATCAGTTCTGGATTCCTATCTTTTAGTGCTTTCATTCCGGATAACTCCCGCCAGGGTTGATGTTCTCGTGAAGGGAGATGCACAACATAGAGCAACAAAGGAGGAGGGGGAGTAATTGGTATTTGGGATTGTCGGGAAAAACAGCAAGCTGATACTGGTTCCATCTATGGGAACTAAAATTGCAATTGTTGTTGTATGATGGAACGCTTGGCATGTGTTTTCGGCCACTTCCAAGCAACTGAGCAATTCCGGGGAATCTTATGAACGTGCAACAGGTACTTCTCGCCGACAAAGCGAGCCTTGAAAAAGCAATTTCTCTCGACGAGATGAAAAGGATTTGGTTGCAGGGTTTGGTCGAGCTCGAAAATGGAGCCTTCGTTTTTCGTCAGGTCCGCAAATCAGAGGATGTGACTCCTGATGTTCGGGTGAGCTACAGAGCTAAGCCTGGTGATCCCATTCTTGTCACGCTTGTCTCTACGGAAGCAATAATCGACTACAGAAACGGAGGCATTGACGACGAGTTTTACGGGCTCGCTACGCTGTTGAATTGGATTGCCGATGTACTGCCCCACGTTGACTGGGCCACATCCTTTCCCTCGACTGGTGACGCTTTCGTCGTTGAGGAGCCCTCAGGTCGCCTGTGGGAAAACGCACAACCTTGGGCATATTGCCGAAGCTAAGTTAGAGCTATCCTTGGATTGAATTTGCTGGCATTTCGACCGCGGTAAGGGAGATGTGGTAATGGACGCGATCGCAATTTTTACTCGGCAGGTGCTGAGCCGCTCAGTGGATCACCAGAAGGCAATGAGCTTGCTGGCGCAGGCGCATATACCAAGCCAAATGATTGCCATCCTGCGCCAGGAGCTGGACTCCATGATTCGGGTAATCTACCTGCTCAGCCTGGACTCTGCTCGGCGATTGGAGCTAATGGAAGCGTCCGTGAGCGGACAACAGTGGAGGCGCCCGGATGGACGTGGGCGAATTACCGATCTTGAGATGGTTGAGCTTGCAGAGCAGCTCCAGGGCTGGGTACGGTCAGTCTATAAGTTCGGCTGCGCTTTTATTCACTTGTCAAACCTGCACGACTACAACGATCGGGATCCAATGACTCTGATTGGTGCTGTTGAGCGCGATACCATTTTAGAACACTGCCGGAGGTACCACGGAGGGCCTGAGAATTCAGGTTTTGAGGACCTACTACCCTATTTACCCCAGGCTTTAGAAAAGGTGTCTGGTAACCTGGAAGAATACGTCTGGCAGCTTCAGGCCGGTACTTTTGTTAAGCCGTGTGACATTTTTTAACCGGCTGCCTGCATCATTGAGTGCTATTGAATCGTGAAACAGATTTTGAGAATTGAATGAGCGAATTAAGTGAAGCTGAAGCTTCTGCTCTGCGCTGGCTACGTGAGGCGCGGTCGACTTTGATCTCTTACATTCCTGACAAGCCGGCGACTGATGCTTTCGGCGACTCAGTTCCCCACATGGCTGTCTTTCGCCGCCTGGAGAAAAAGGGGCTGTGCTTCCAAACATTAGAGGATCCGGTCCGTTTCACCAATGATCCTAATGAGGAGCCTGTCCACTTCACACCGTCGATTGAGTTGACTGAACGGGGTTTGGAGCTCGTCAAAAAGCTTTGAGAGAACGTCGGGCACCAATATTTTTGTGAGAATATCGCCTAATGATCAAACAATTGCCTTTTCAGGTGCATGTGCATTTGAATCTCTATGCAGAATCGCCTGATCAAATTCAGCTTGCTCTCAAGGCGGCGTATGAGCAATTAGCCTTGGGAATCCCTAAGCAGCTGGTTATACACCTGACAAAAGGGCAGGCTTTTCATTTAGCGTCACCGCAATGAACCTCGATGACAATCGTCCGGCTCCAGCAATACCGCCGCAAGTGGACTGACTCATGATTGCCAGGGAATCCGCTGCCTGGTGAGTCTATTAATACTTAATGATTATGTGTACGCGTTATGAATCCTGTGTAAAATCGCAAAATAATTTTTCAGGTGATTAATGTCTTTGGACACTCACCAGTCGGGAACAATTGGAGGCATTCCTAGATGATTGATGACCATAAGACACTCCGTCTTGTGCAAGGCGGCAGGCCCCCGGCGGGCCAGCTAGAACAGGATTGGGGGGCAAAGCAAAAGGAGTTGAAATGCTTCGATCGCACATTGCGTTATTTGCGTAACGAAACGACTGGGCCGCGTGGAGGGTTTGCATTGCTGTTCGGCATCTTGGCTGCCGGTGTGATCGTAGGCGCCGAGCGACTGCTTCTGTATTTTGGTGTCTGGGTTGACGGCGGAGTAGCGACTCTGGCCGCTGTCATTGTGTTTCTCACCACGGTGCTCATCGTAGTCAAGTTTAGTCGCATACCTCAGAGCTATTTCGACGTTCTTGATGAGCAACTCATGAATTATGAGCCAGTCTCAATTGATGAGTATCGATGGTTACAGGAGCAGGTCAGCTCACACGGACTGAGTTGTGGAGTAGTACAACAGTGGCTGGACAAGGAGCGTCACGCGCTCGCCGCTGTAGCTGGCTGGCCCAAGCCTGGTGGTGCCACGTTTGTTAGCCGTAAGCTTTAGGGATTGAATAAGCAATGGATAAATTGACAAGTCAATTAATCAGGATTCTCATTCTGATGCCCATCTTTTTCTCAAGTTGGTGCGGATTCGCGTATTACGTTTTGGGGTATGTCCCGGATGGTAATATCCGGGCTTCGATCATTGTCACAGGGCTATGTACCGCTTCACTAGGGTTCCTTTTCTGGATAAAACGAAGGGCCAAGCGTAGTCCAGTGTTTTTGCATATCAGGCCCAATGTGATTGAAGTCGAAGGCGCTGAGGTTTTTCAGGGAAGCTACTCGTCCCAAACTAATTTTGTCGTTAGCCTAGAAGAGTTTAAAAAAACCCTTGCGCGGGTGGTATGTCGCCCGTCGTATACAAGAGGTCGATTCATGTTTGCTCGTGAGTCAGCGTTCGTCCGAATTTGGCCTGGCACCTTAGATCTCACGCAACTTGAACTGGACGCACTGGCGAACGAGCTGTACGCAGAGTTTATTGATGTGGATATTGAGGTTGCGGGCACCGGAAACGACGATGCGGCCCAGGCCACTGCATTTCACGCTTAGCCCAGCCTTTAAGGCTTGTGTAGGTAAAAATGCTCTCCTACGAAGATGCCATGGATGAAAGCTGTACTGTCACGCGAAAAGATGCTGAGCGCGAATGCAAATTGCACTGCTGTGATGTGTCCGAGATGATCGCGGTGTTGGGTGATAAGCAGGAGTATAAGGCGAGTGATGTCTTGAATTGGCTGGGCTACTGATATGCCATACCCCCCCTGTGGGTAGTGGTCGCTATCAAGGGTAACCGCGGCTCTTCTGAATCAATCATAACTTTGGGTTGCACTCGCCGTCGCTATCCACTGAGAATCGCTGCTCAAGCCTGAATTAGGTGTTTACTGCCGATCTAAGAGGAACCCCAAATGGGCCCTGCATCAACAGAATTTGCCACCAGGTCGTTGGCTAAAGCAGCGAAGTACTCGCGGTGGACCTTGTTCCTGGTCCTGGCGCTAACGATCACGTTTGTGATTGTTGCGCTTATCGCCAAACAGCCGATCGACCAGAAGGAAATTGCCAGTAGAATCGCGCCGATCCTGATTATTCTCGCCGGAATTTCAGTGGTCAGTAATTTTGCGCGTGTGATGATCCTGGCCAAAGGTCAGAAAACCAATTAGGGCGACCGCCACAGGGCAGGGAAGACATGCAAAAGGTCTTTGCGGGCTCCGTATCTATCCAAGCTTGGTTTGGAGCTCTGACCCGCTCCAAGGGCTTCCTGTGAGCGCGGAAGGACTGTGAGTACGACGATTACCACATCACCAAGCTCTGCATATGCGCCAATGCGGACGCCACCACACTCTATCGAAGCCGAGCAGGCCGTATTAGGCGGTTTGCTTTGGGAGAATCCCGCGCTCGAAAGAGTCGTAGATCTGGTCACTCCAGGTGATTTCTATCTTGCCGAGCATCGCGTCATTTACAAAGGGATCTGCGATCTAGCTGATCAAGGGGTGTCCTTCGACGAAGTCACCCTCGGTGAGCACTTACGACGTGCTTCGGACTCTGATAGCAGCCCTTCAGTTTTTAAGTACCTGCGGGAGCTATCAGTTAATACTCCCTCAACAGCCAATATAACGGTCTACGCAATGACGATCCGTGAGCGCTCCCTGCTCAGGCGAGTCATTGCGTTAGCGGAAGAAATTGAGCAAAGCGCCTCACACACTGATGGTCGGTCGGCCCAACAACTGATCGAAGAGGCTGAGCTACAGATTGCCACCATTAGGAGCCAGGCGCCTAAGGGAGGGCGTCCTGTCCCGGTGGCAGAACTACTCAGCAATACTCAAGAAAAGATCCAAACCTTAGCCCAGTCAGGCCTCGATATATCAGGCCTTTCAACAGGGTTTGAAGACTTGGACCTGAAAACCAACGGTCTGCAACCTGCCGATTTAGTCATCGTCGCCGGCAGACCTTCAATGGGCAAAACTTCGTTCGCAATGAATTTGGTCGAAAATGCCGTTTTAAGTACCGACAAAGCAGTACTCGTTTACTCCCTGGAAATGCCCGGTGAGTCGCTGATCTTGCGCATGATTTCGTCGCTGGGACGCATCGATCAAACAACAGTTCGGAATGGCAAATTAAACGATGGCGACTGGATAAAGCTTGGGGGAGCGGTTTCTCAACTAAGCGATCGGAAGCTGTTTATCGACGACACATCGGGGCTTAGCCCCAGCGAAATGCGGACCAGAGCCAGACGAATAAAGCGCATGCATGGCGACCTCGCTTTGATCGTTGTCGACTACCTGCAACTGATGCAAATTCCTGGCGCTAGGGGTAGTAATCGTACGAACGAGATCTCTCAGATTTCCCGCTCTCTCAAAGCCCTGGCCAAAGAGTTCAACTGCCCTGTAGTGGCGTTATCGCAGCTGAACCGGTCGCTGGAAGATAGAAAAAACAAGCGGCCTATCAACTCCGATCTGCGTGAGTCCGGAGCAATTGAACAGGATGCCGACGTAATCATGTTTGTGTACCGGGATGAGGTATATCACCCGGACTCACGTTTCAAAGGAACAGCTGAAATCATCATCGGAAAACGCCGCGATGGTCCAACAGGTTTCAGCCGCCTCGCGTTTATAGACCGGCTTACTCGTTTTGAGAATCTCGATCCCGACTCCCATGATTTTACGCCTGAAGAACTGGGGGTTGAGAGGGTCGAAAAGCATCCTCGTGTGGGCCGAGTTGTGGCATCGGCCGTGGCTACGCTCGACAAGTTTAAAAGAATTCCCTCCGGCAAAAAGAGGCCAGAAGGGTGAATGCAATATCCATAGTCTTTCACCTGGTAGGCAAATCAGTGGCTGCCTGCTCAAACTTGAACAACTGGGTACCGACCGATGAACGACATCACCGCTCCTGAGCAGTACGACCTTCAAACGGCGTCTCTGAAGATCCCGCCACACTCTATTGAGGCCGAGCAGGCGGTCTTGGGCGGTTTGATGCTCGATAACAATGCCTGGGAGCGTGTACTCGACCAGGTTTCGGACGGTGACTTCTACCGTCACGATCACCGCTTGATCTTTAGGGCCATCGCCAAGCTGGCGGACCTGAACTCACCTATCGACGTGGTGACCCTGGCCGAGCAATTGGACAAGGAAGGCCAGACGTCTCAAGTTGGTGGCCTGGGATACCTGGGAGAGCTGGCGAAAAACACGCCCTCGGTCGCCAACATCAAGGCCTATGCGCAGATCGTTCGTGCGCGAGCCACGTTGCGCCAGTTGATCGGCATCGCCACCGAGATCGCCGACAGCGCCTTCAACCCTGAAGGCCGCAGCGCTGAAGAGATTCTCGACGAAGCTGAACGGCAGATTTTCCAGATCGCAGAGGCCCGACCCAAAACCGGTGGCCCGGTGAGCGTCAACGACCTGCTGACCAAGGCCATCGACCGTATCGATACCCTGTTCAACACCGACAACGCAATCACCGGCCTGTCCACTGGCTATACCGACCTCGACGGCATGACCAGCGGTTTGCAGCCTTCTGACTTGATTATCGTCGCCGGCCGGCCGTCCATGGGTAAGACAACTTTCGCCATGAACCTGGTGGAAAATGCGGTTCTTCGCAGCCCCAAAGCGGTACTGGTTTACTCCCTCGAGATGCCGGGTGAATCGCTGATCATGCGGATGCTGTCTTCGCTGGGCCGTATCGACCAAAGCAAAGTACGGGCCGGTCGCCTCGAGGACGAAGATTGGCCTCGCTTAACTTCCGCGGTCAACTTGCTCAACGACCGCAAACTGTTCATCGACGATACCGCTGGTATCAGTCCTTCAGAAATGCGTGCACGAACTCGCCGCCTAGTGCGCGAGCACGGTGAAATTGGTCTGATCATGATCGATTACCTACAGCTGATGCAGATCCCTGGCTCCAGTGGTGACAACCGGACTAACGAGATTTCCGAAATCTCCCGATCATTGAAGGCTCTGGCCAAGGAATTCAACTGCCCGGTGGTTGCCCTGTCACAGCTCAACCGATCCTTGGAGCAACGTCCGAACAAGCGCCCGATCAACTCAGACTTGCGCGAATCCGGAGCTATCGAGCAGGACGCCGACGTCATCATGTTTGTCTACCGAGATGAAGTCTATCACCCGGAAACCGAACACAAAGGAATCGCCGAGATCATCATCGGCAAACAGCGTAACGGTCCGATTGGTACAGCGCGACTGGCTTTTATCGGGAAGTACACCCGTTTTGAAAATCTCGCGCCTGGCAGTTACAACTTTGAAGATGAGTAGCGGCGGAATGCAAGGGCTGGACTTGAGTCAATAATTCGTATCCTCGTGGAGCGTGCATATTTTTGACAGTTCCTTTAAACGGAACTATGATTTTGTATGCACACCCTTTTACAAGATGGCCAGGCCATCAAAGGATACGAAATGGTCACCTTAGAATCACTGCGATCTGCAATTGAACAGCTACCAAGATGGTCGCCTGATGTCACTACGCGCATCACCTGGGTTAACTGGCGAAACGGCTTTCAGGTGAAGGTGGCCTGGTACGGTAATGCTTCGTTCATCTGCTATTTGGATTTTGGAAAAGATTCTTCTGCCCGGGAAGGATTACTGAAGCGCGTTTTCGATAAGTACTCCACCGCGGGCGAGAAACCTTCGGTGATTGATGGACACGGGTGGAGCCGGCTGGACTACTCATTGAAGAGCAAAGACTTCATCAGCGTCAACGAGCTCGCAAAAATTGCTGAAGAGATGGGCGCGCATTTTACTGTGCTTTACGTGCAGGAGTGTGTCTCCTCACGCCCGCTTTTCGATTTAATGGATATTCCATTAGTACCTGGTGAAATGGGGAAAGAGTGGGTTTCTGGCAGTTTCATTCCCTATTCGTGCCCCTCAGGTCAGTGCCTGTAAGCCGTTGCTTACCCGAGCGATTGCAGATCGTATGGAGTTGATAATGGGCCAGGTTGAATGACGACAATTCAGGGTTCTGATGCGGATTACAACGCTGCCTGGCAAAGTCGCTGTGGCATTCAGAAAATAGTGCAGACCGACGCATATGGGTGCGGAATTGCGTGCCTGGCAATGGTTAGTGGTATTGCTTACAAAGACGCCAGAGAGATTTTCATCAAGATCGGACTCGGACATAGGAGATCCTGTAGGCCTGCATTTTCTACATCCTCGAGAGAGATGCAGATGGCGATCGCCAGCGCTCAACTTCATTCAGAAGCGAGGCGCTGGCGCTCGTGGACAACCTTCAACGGACTGGGGATCTTAAAAGTCCGGGACGATTGGCGTGGGGCGGTTGGGAAATGGCACTGGGTGGTAGCTTTCAGGCACGAGGAATTCGGTCTTACCGTTTTTGATCCGCATATGCAGGATCCGACTTTTGAGATCATCCCCCAGGATGTGCCCTATGTACCCATCGATTTGTACCAACCAAAAGGCGAGTGGTTTCAAGTAGAGCAACGTGTGAGCCCAGACAGAACGCCTAGTGAAATCCCTGATTTCTTCGCATAAAAAAACCCTGCTCGGCAAACCGGCAGGGTGTGTGCAGCGTTAATGATGATGTCAACCTTGATCGTACTGACCTCGGTCGTACGCTTCCATCACTTCCTTCTCCGATAATGCACGCACGCGTACGTAGCCGGAGATCATTCGAGATTTGTCGTTGAAGTAGACGATCTTGAAAGGTATCTCGGGAATGGTCAGATCAATCGCTACCACCCAAGCTTCAACTACCTGTCCCTCTGGCGTGTATTGCCGTCCAGTGTTGAATTCAATAGCGTTCAACTCTGCGAGCGGCGAGTCAGGCTTGCTGACTTCCGCACCGAATTCCTTCACCAGTGCAGCGTAATGGTCTGATGTGTTGGCATCACCACGCAGCTCATAGACATAGCCTTCGCTTTTTGACTCAACAAGGAACACTTGCTTACCGGTGAACCTGCTTTCGCCGACGTAGATTTGCGATGTGTTGCGAAGTAAGGCGACGATGTTTGACTCGATGACTGACATGTACTTCCCCTGGGTGAGTTGTCCTAACCCTCGGTGATGAACAACGTGACTCAATACGATCCCATAGAAACGCCCCGACAGCGATTGCTGTACGGGGCGTGGTGGTCTTTGGCGGTCCGGAGGCACCAGAGTCACAGCCTAGTGCTGCGTTCTCTTCTCCAAGAGCCTCAGAGGCGCCGGAGTGGTCTTAACTGATGCTGACTTCGCAGCAGATTTGATTTTGTAATCCGCGATCCGCGTGTCTGCGGAATCAAACAATGCTTTCACCTTGGTAATTGCTTTTGCATGCCAGTCGAGATCACTGGAGGTCGCCCTTGAACATGTCAGGCTCTGTACTTCCTCGAGCACGCGTAGAGTGGACTCTTTCCAGGACTGCACTTCATCTGCTGAGCAGCAAGCGTGGTAGTCATTCACCTTCCGCTCCAAGTGGTCCGTCTTCCGACGGAAGTCAGCAACTTTGAGGCTTGGAGTGCTATTTGGTTTCATGGCGATATTTCCTCGTTAGAAGCGGGAGGCCCCAGCATTTCGTTGCCTGGCCGATTTAAGTTTGCTTAGCGAGATGCCTAACACCAGACACTACAAACGCCGACGGCGTCCAGCGCTTCCTGGAGAGCACGCGAGGAAGGCACCGAACATTTTTTGAGTAAAAAAAACCTGCCCGGGAGGGGCAGGTTGGGTGAATCGGGTTAAATCAACCGCTGGAAGGTTGCGGGTTGAAGGCTTTCGCCTGTTGATCGATCGATGGGCAGACCTTTGTAAGGTTCGTCAGGTCCCGCCGGCGAATTTCAACAGCATTACGGTTTGCATTACTTAAGTGTGTTCTTGCACAAGCTGACTCAGCTGCGGCAGCTTGAATTTCTGCGATTGATGCGGCTTCGTAGGAATTATATATCCCTACGCTGGCCCAGAGAGTAAAGCTACTAGCTGTTACCACTACGGCAACGATGCCGGCGGCCACTGCCTTAGCTAGCTTGCTGCTCTTAGGTTCATCCGATTTGAGCTCTGGGGCGTCATGCATGGTGAATACCTCGGTGTTTGCTTGTGGAAGGAATGTTGGTTGGTCTTGTTGATGGTGATGACGAACATGACTTGGTATTGCTGAGCTACAGGCGAATTTGGTGCCCCCCTATTGGAATGTAATCGGCAAGCCGGTCCCTTACACTGGCTGACGTCTGCTGCGAGAGCGGCATCGGGTTCGAATAACGAGGCGAAAATTAATGCAAAGAAAATGGGTTGCCCAAGTAGCGGTAGCGGTCCTGTTCCTTCAGTTAGATCAAATGAGTGATGCTCATGCTGGCGAGGAGCATTGTTCCCAGGTACTCAGGTCAGAAGTAGTCAAGAGCCCGCAAGGGCAGTCAGTCTTGTCTTACCAGGCAAGCAACCAAGCGCTGCACCGATGTGAGTACGATCTGGAGATCCAGCTACAAGGGTGTCTGACTCATAAGGCCTGTCCTGGGTATGCGGAATGGAGCAAGCTAAATCCGCAAATATCACCTCTCTTGTCCCGCACTGAGTTTTCCAAAGCGTTGAGCGATCGGCGCAGTGAACTACTTTTAAGTGATGCCTGGGAAAAGTTCGCAGTGAACTCGGTACCAGTTGAGGAGGGGCGCGTGTTGCGTGATAAGAAAGGGTGCCTATGGAAATTGGACGAACATGCTGATGGCCTGAGAGCTTCTCCCTTCATTGGTCGCTATGGTCTTCAACTCTGTCGCTTAGGCAATCGTTCGTAAGCCATCGTCGTTAGTCCCAGGTAATGACGAGCCGCTGTTAAAACGGCCCGGTTACCTTGGGATCAATGTTGCTTCATACGCGCTCGAAAGACTGTTGATTGTGCACTGCATTTCCTCGTGTAGATTCAACTCACGTACCAATACGAGTATTTAATCTTTTTGATAATGCTCATCGTTCGGCTCATCCACCCAACCGATGTAGTTTTTAATACGGTAAACACGGTTGCTGAGCAGCCTGCCGATGCAAAGCAGGCATAGTCCTAAAAAGCCGACTACGGCCCCTGTTGTGGTGCTTCCGGTTCGAAATGCATTCATCAAGGCGACTGAACCCATGCGCTCACTCTCGTAATCCCTTGACACCTGACTCGTCGTTCTGCCATTTGCGAAAATGTCTAAACCGTAGAGAACCGCCGGTTTGAGCTCTTCCGAGGGTTTTTTCTGAAGGTCTATTAGTAGTGACTTTGCTTTGGCAACAGCTGCAAGGCGGGCGGAGTCATTTTGCAAGGCATCGAGGTAGGCAATCTGGGCCAAAACGTAGTTTTTGCTGCTGATGGGGCCCAAGATATAGGCAAATAACTTCTCTGCCGCCGCACCATCTCTGGCGTTCACAGCGCTAATAAATCGGGCCCGATCAGACGGATATGTACGGGTGGCTACGCCGCTGGTGTCAGCTCCTCTGGACCCTCCTATGACATTGTCAAAGGCGGCGGTGACACCAAAGTTTGTTACAACGGCAATAAATACACCCGCCATTCCAGCCACCATTGACTGTCTCACCACAGCCATGACTAGGCCCCACAATAACGCGATCACGCCAACAAACTTTCCAAATGTTGGCACCCACTCGCTCATAGTCCCGCTTATAGCTGCTATGCCAGTGCCTACGTTTTCACCCGATGAGGAAACCCGGGTGCTGTTGTTGGAGAACTGCTCAAGCACCGCTTTCGGAACGTCGACATTCGTGAAACTTAGCGAAGGAGTAAACCACCAGGCGAGGCCGGCGGCGATAATCACGACAATGAAACACGCGACAGCTGCAAGCATTGCATGAAAGCCATGCCTTTTGAATTTCTCGGCACGCACGCTGAGCTCTTCAAGCTCCGCCGCAAATGGAAAAGCAGTATTGACGTTACTCATCCACTAAGCCCTCAGTGAACAACGCTTGGAGCGTCATGGTTGAGGAGGGCATGCTTCTGTTGTCGCATTTGCTGGATCTTAAGAACTTCGCGTTTTCGGGTTGCGATGCCTTCCTGCTGAGCTTCCTGAACACCAACGACCGTCTCGATAAATGTTTTGTGAGCGAATTCAAGCGTTGAAACATCAATGACCAGACGCTGGTTTGCCCTCGCGACGCCAATAGCGTTGTCTTTGAGCATTTTCGCGCTGGTACGAATCATTGAATTGGTGGTTTGGTCGATCACGTCTGCCAACGTAACGGCTGCGTCTTGCTGCTTCAGGCTCAAACCCGTCCTGAAAATCCGACGCCATACCGGTACAGTCACGGTCCGAATGGTGTGGTATTTGTCCACTAAAGCAGAATTGTTCGACTGTATGATGGCGATCGCCGGCAGCTCTTGGAAGGCATGTTGTTGCGATACCAGCAGGTCAGCCGTACGTTTGTCGAGTGTTGCGATGTAAGCGTCAAGTTCAGACAGCTCATGCAGCTGTAAAGGGGAATGAGCCGTGGCTTTTCGCTCAACAAGCTCTGCTTTCAGCTCTGCCATTCGCAGATTTGCTGCTGCGATGTGCACACCGTAGGCATGAAACTCTTCTATAACCACGGCTTTTTGAGCTTCAAGGGATACGTTGTCTCTTTCCAGGTTCTCCTGGACATGCTCGACTTCGCTGAGCAACGTACCAATCTGCTCACTTGCAGACTCGAACTGACCCCGGACTTTAAGTGATGCCAATTTAATTCTGTTGATGACAGGACCGATAACAGGCCACTTCGACCTTACTGCATTGGCGCTATCCAGGTTGATTTTCTGGGCAATTGCAACAACCTGAGAAAGTTTTTTCCCTGCACCTTCGAGCTCAGACGTTTTGACGATGCTGAGAAGATCGTCGCCAACCTGCTGCGAACTGGAGCCTAAGTCACGCCCGAACGTATGTGCGGAAAGTTGGACCTTTGGGTCAAGAGTGTTAGCAACCTCACGGATGCGAGAGTAATCACTTTCTCGGACGCCCCAGGTCTCCAAGGTTTGTTTATTCAGTGCAGCGGGAAGAACGTCGGTGGCTTCGGTAACCGGCGAAACGATCGCAGTGTCTCCGCGAAGAGTTGTTACATATTGGTCGTTGTTCATGTTCACGTACTCAAGCGGAGTGGTGGGTGAGGGCTTCAGCGAGGCTACGCTTGAGCGCTTCGTGCGATTTAACAGCTTCAGCAATCTGAGCTGGGCGTAGATCTTTTGAGGTAACCAGGTCTAGGGTGAATTGACGCCAGACCTTGACTAGGACGCCGTCGGTTTGCTCGTGTCGATCAAGCATGTCGCACGCGACTGAGCGTGCGAGTTGGATTTGGTTGTTGCTGACTTCCCTTGCAACCTGAAGCGCGGCTAAGTTCGACAGACGACGCTGAAAGCGATCTCTGGCCTTGTCAAAAGCAAAGGCTTTCGGATCAGGTACACCAACATCCGGGTTCTCCGCCAGATACTCTTGCCCCGCCTGGATGTAGTCGGAGATAACCGATCGGTCGCTCCCCATTTTCGCTATGGTCGCGTCCATTTCTGCAACACGGGCCTTGACCTGATTGCTTACCTTGCGCGCCTCGGACAATTTAACTTCCAGAAGTCCGCGGGTGTGCTGGTATCGAGCTCGCGCTTCAGTTTTCTGTCCAGAGAAGCGTTGGAACCAGTTAGGTTTCCGGCTGATCGTTTCAGGGTCGGCACCGTCCAAAAGGGCTTTGATTTCGATCAAGACACGTGTGAGCTCAGTCACGCACGACTCTTCAATCAGATCGGAGTTGCTATCAATATCGTGAGACTGCTCCTCGCTGCCATACGCGCCAATCATGGATGTGTCCTTAAAAAGCTTCGGAATGACCTCGCGCTTCAAGTGCTCTACATTTTCGTTCATCGATTCAGTTCCATTTCGACTGGCAGCCAGGGGCTATTTAGCAATGCTAATACATAACGCGTAGCGATAATACTGGCATGCGAATGTAATGGCAAATGGCTTGCCTCAGCAGTCAATCAGTGACGCGTATATTGACCGCCGGGCGCTGCCATTTCCATGGAAGTGCCTCTGTACCAACAGCAAGGCCTTCCAATCGGCGGTTACAGGTGCAAACGATCTTTGATTGACGTGAACTGCGCTGCCGTCATCTTGTTTTGTGTTATTGCTTCATGCATGAGCGTTTTTGCTGCCTTCAGATGGTCAAGTGAGCCCGCGCCGGCAAATTGCTCAATGACCTTTTCAAGCTCGCGTTGCGACCTGAACTTCAGCCCGTTCGACTCCCACCAAAAGGCCGTATGGTTTGCTGTCATTGACGTGCTCCTAATGATGCTGGCGATGTCATTGCTGTGTCAGTGGCGTCGACCAGGCTGGACTGAATCAGGTGCAGCCGTTCTACGAGCGCGTCTGTATGTTGCTTACGCTTTGCACCTGAAGCACCTGTCATCTTGAAGCACATCGTGACCAATTCAGCTAATTCTGCTCGAAGGCGGTTCCGCTCTCGATCGTTGTCCGAATCAGTAGCAAAGTTCCCGTCAAGCACCTGGAGGGCAACATTCCAAGGCTCGATATCCCCCAGCTCAACACGAAAATGTTCCGCTATGGCCCCGGCCAGGGTGTCGCGCTGGTTTACTGCGACGGCGTGGCGCCCCCGCCAGGGCGTTATGGATTCTATTTCCTCTGGTGCGGGAGGCATTGTGTAAACGTGGAGTTCTTCGCCAGGCTTTAAGCTGAAACTTTGCTGGGTCAGTTCATAACAGAGGCGGTCCCCCTCAAGTCGGCCGATTATCACGGCCGCGGGGCTTTGAATATCTGGTCTTGGTGTTTTCACGCCTTTCTCCAAGAGTGAAATCTGCCGCCCAACGCCGGGCGGCTGGGGGTTA
>Ga0209542_10000318_pt1 | contig 121488 bp, 155 predicted proteins | sample RifCSPhighO2_01_FD_184028 | JGI IMG/M metagenome (GOLD analysis project Ga0209542, IMG submission 184028) | Soil microbial communities from Rifle, Colorado - Rifle CSP2_plank highO2_0.1 (SPAdes) (version 2) | ecosystem: Environmental > Terrestrial > Deep subsurface > Rock core/Sediment ...
TACTCTTACACCTTGAGTATTTCTTCCAATTACACTTATCTCTTTAACAGGAACTCTTATTGCAATTCCCTTCTCACTTAATAATAAAATCTCATCTTCCTCTTTTACAGTTTTAATTCCAACCACCTTACCTGTCTTATCAGTTACATTTATGTTTATAACCCCAGAACCACCACGATTAGTCAATCTATACTCAGGTATTAAAGTTCTCTTTCCATATCCATTTTCAGTTACAGTTAATAAATAACCATCATCTATTGAAACCTCCATGCCAACAACCTCATCACTATTTAATTTTATTCCCCTTAAACCACTGGCATTTCTCCCCATAGCCCTTATACTAGTTTCATTAAATCTCACAGCATTTCCATTTTTAGTTCCTATTATTAATGTTAAATTTCCAGGTGTTAATCTTACTTGAACAAGCTCATCACCTTCACTTAAATTCAAGGCAATTATTCCTGTAGTTCTAGGTCTTGAAAACTCATCTAATTTAATCTTTTTGAACACGCCTTTCTTAGTAATCATAATTAAATAATGTTTGTCATCAAATTCTTTTATTGGCACTATAGTATTTATTTTTTCATTCTCGCTTAATTTTAATATATTTTTAATGTTCTCTCCACGAGTATATCTGCTTGACTCAGGAACATCATAAGCCTTTAACCAGTAAACCTTCCCTAGATTGCTGAACATCAATAAAGTATTATGCGTCGAAGTTGTTAAAATCTGTTCAGTTGCATCTTCATCCTTTACATTAGATACAGTTACACCTCTTCCGCCTCTTTTCTGTTGTTTATACGTTTCAATTGGCATTCTTTTTATGTATCCCAAGTTAGTCATTAATACCACAACATTCTCTTCTTTAACCAATTCTTCTTCTTTTACTTCATTATTATCATCACTAAATAAAGTTCTTCTCTCATCACCATATTTATCTTTAATGTCTTTCAATTCATTTTTAATTATATCATAGATCTTAACTTCATCACTCAATATTACTTTTAAATCAGAAATTAATTTAATAAGTTCATTGAATTCATCACTAATTTTGTTTTGTTCTAAACTAGTTAATCTTTGTAATTTCATTTCAAGTATAGCATTAGCTTGTATCTCGCTTAAATTATAATTTTCAATTAAACCATTTCTTGCTTTCTCAGGGCTTTCACTTCTTTTAATTAAAGCAACCACATTATCAATGTTCTGTAAGGCTATCTTCAAGCCAGATAAAATATGCGATCTTTCTTCAGCCTTTTTTAAATCAAACTGAGTTCTTCTTGTCACAACTATTCTTCTGTGCTCTACAAAATGTTTTATTAATTCTTTTAAATTTAAAACTTTTGGTTCATTATTAATTAATGCTATAGATATAACCCCAAAAGTAACCTTTAATTGAGAATACTTATACAGCTTATTTAAAACAACATCAGGATTAGCATCTCTTTTAAGTTCAAATACAATTCTTATTCCTCTTTTATCGCTTTCATCCCTTATATCATTTACATCTTCAATCTTACCATCTCTTACTAAGTTAGCAATATTCTCCAATAAAAGTGATTTATTTATCATGTAAGGAATTTCAGTTACAATAATCTTCCTTTCTTCTATCTTTACCTTAGCCTTTATCTGAAATTTTCCCCTTCCAGTTTCATAAGCTTCTTTTATTCCATTAGAATTTAAGATTAAAGCGCCAGTTGGAAAATCAGGTCCTTTAATAAATTGCATTAAATCACTTACAGAACATTCCTTGTTATCAATCAAACATAATGTTGCATCTATAACCTCCTTTAAATTATGTGGTGGCATATTAGTTGCCATTCCAACAGCAATTCCAGTAACACCATTAACTAACAAATTTGGAAACTTAGCAGGCAATACTAAAGGCTCTTTTGTAGATCCATCAAAATTAGGGACAAAATCCACAGTATCCTTGTCTAAATCCTGCAATAATTCTTCTGATAATTTTGTTAATCTTGCCTCTGTATAACGCATACTCGCAAACGAGGAAGCATTTTCCACGCTTCCAAAATTTCCTTGCCCGTCAATCAGCGGACATCTCAAGGAAAAATTCTGTGCCATCCTAACTAAAGTATCATAGACTGCAGCATCAGAATGTGGGTGAAAACGACCTAAAGTATTACCAACAATTCTTGCACATTTAACATGCGGCTTACTTGAGAAATTACTTGCTCTCCACATTGCATACAAAATTCTTCTCTGCACCGGCTTTAACCCGTCTCTTGCATCAGGCAAAGCCCTTCCAGTTATTACAGACATGGAATAATCTATATATCTTTTCTTTACTTCATCCTCAATTAATCTCACTTGAATTTCTTCTACCATTTTAAATATCCAACTCCGCTTCTTTAGCATGTGCAAAAATAAATTCCTTTCTTTGTAATACCTCTTCCCCCATTAAAATAGTAAACATCTCATTAGCAGCCACACCATCTTGTATTGTAACTTGCTTTAATTTTCTTGTTTCTAAACTAGTGGTTGTTTCTTCCAATTGATCTGCATTCATCTCGCCTAAACCCTTAAACCTGTTTATAATAACATTATCTTTACCTATCTCATTCAATACTAATTCTAATGCCTTATCATCATAACAGTAGTATCTTTTTGTTCCTTTCTTTACACTATACAAAGGAGTAACTGCTAAATACACATAGCCTTTTTCTATTAACTGCTTCATAAACCTATAAAAAAAAGTCAGAACCAAGCAGGAGATATGATTTCCGTCAGAATCCGCATCACAAGTAATTATAATTTTATGATATCTCAATTTATTTAAATCAAGATCTTCCTTAACATTACAACCTAAAGCAGAAATTAAACTTATAATTTCATTATTTTTAAAAACTTTATCAATCCTTGTTTTTTCTACATTTAATATTTTTCCTCTTAATGGTAAAACAGCCTGAAATTCCCTCCTTCTAGCCTGTAAAACAGTCCCACCAGCACTATCCCCTTCTACAATAAATATTTCAGTCTTTGAAGGATCTTTCTCCTGGCAATCAGCTAATTTACCAGGCAAACCGCCACCACTTAAAGCACTTTTTCTCCTTACTAATTCCCTTGCCTTTCTAGCAGCTTCTCTAGCCTTAAAGCTTTCAATGCATTTGGATACAATTAATTTAGCTTCAGACGGATTTTCTTTAAAGAAATCTGTTAAACTTTCATATACCATGGAACTGACTAAGCCTTTTATTTCAGAATTTCCTAACTTAGTTTTTGTCTGACCTTCAAACTGAGGTTCAGGAACTTTTAAGGATAAAACAACAGTTAATCCCTCTCTTACATCTTCTCCATCTAGTTTTAAATCTTTTTCAAATTTCTTTACATACTCATTCATAGCTCTTGTTAAAGCCGTATAAAACCCAACAACATGCGTTCCACCTTCTATTGTATTAATATTATTTACAAAGCTTAACAAATGTTCTGCATAAGTATCATTGTATTGCAAAGCTGATTCAACAGTAACGTCTTCAGATTTTTTTAAAATATAAATAATCTTTTTATTTAATACACTCTTATCTTTATTTAAATCTTCAACAAACTCTTTTATTCCCCCTTCAAAAACAAATTTATTTTCCTTATTAGTTCTTTCATCTATTAATTCTATTGTTAAGCCTTTATTCAAATAAGCTAATTCCTTTAGTCTCTTTTTAACTAAATCATAATCAATTATTGACTCTGAAAATATACTTGAGTCAGCTTTAAATGTTATCTTTGTTCCTGACCCTAAAATATTCTCTTGAATTATTGTTAAAGGGGTAACAGGAATTCCTTTTTCATATCTTTGTTTATACAATTTATTATCTCTCTTTATTTCAACCTCTAAAAATTCAGATAAAGCATTCGTTGCTGTAACCCCAACACCATGCAAACCACCAGAAACTAAATAGGTTTTCTTGTCGAATTTTCCACCAGCGTGTAATGTAGTTAAAACAACCTCAACAGCAGGCCTTTTCTCTATTGGATGGATATCAACAGGAATGCCTCTTCCATCGTCCTCTATAGTTATTGAATTATCATTATGTATCGTAATTCTAATGCTCTTACAAAAACCAGCTAAATGCTCATCTAAACTGTTATCAGTAACTTCCCAGATTATATGATGAAAACCCCTCTTAGAAGTATCTCCCACATACATTGCCGCTCTCTTTCTTACTGCCTCCACACCTTTCAAAATTGAGATGTTTTCAGCACTATATCCATTATCGTTCTGATTGTTATTTTCTTCTGCCATTTTAGTTTTCTTACTAATTTATTGGTTTTTTACTGAAAATTTTCATTAAAATTTGCTTCAGTTTATACTTAAAAATAGGTCTTTCTTTAAATACTTTTCTGCATTTAAACGTGTTTATAAGACTAATAGGGGTAAAATAAAAAAATTCACGCTTGAAGTTCCTTTTCAATAAACCCCTCAATCCTTGCGCTCATCTTATACCTGTTCTTTCTACAATAATCCCTATATTGCCTTAATAATTTAGCATCTATTGTAAAGTTCGCCCTTTCTTTTGGATTGGGCTTTGGTAATTTACCTGTTCTTTCATACTCTAAAAGGGCTTCAAACATCTCAGGATGCTTCTTCACTGAATTCCTCGCAATCTCAACGAATTTAGACTGTTGCATTTTTGATCATTCTCCTTATCTTGCTTATATCTGAAATTCTTTTTTGAATTAAATCCCTTATTATTATATCAATTTTGTAAATGTCATAAGCTTTCTTATTTGCCTTGCAGTATGTAACAAATAATGCTGCCGCAGTTCGTTTATTGCCCTCTTCAAACGCATGGTCCACAACAACCACCCTTAAAAAATAAGCCAGTTGTGTTACCCAATCCTTAGTCTTTTTAGTCGAGGAAATAGCAAAATCTAGGCTTCCTTCATTGACAATTCTCCCTTTGTCAAATAGCTTGTTTATTTCCACAACATCATTTTTATTTAACATTTTATACACACTAATACACACTACTTATTTATAAATGTTTCTAATCCGCCTAAATCTATTTTATAAACCTAAACTCATTAAAATTTCTATGTTAAAAATCCTATTAGACACAAGTTTCATCATAGAATCAATAAAATACAAGATCAATATAGAGGATAAATTAAAAGATCTTCTATTAGAGCCTTTTGAATTATTTATCGTAGAAAACACATTAAAAGAATTAGAAAAAAAGAGGTTAAAAAATCTGAGTTTAAAGATGTTAAAAGGCCTTAAAACCTTACCTTCAATAACAAAACACGTAGACGACGAAATAACCAACCTAGAAGGCTATATAGTTGCTACAAACGACAAGGAATTAAAAAGAAGGCTTAAGGAAAAAGGCATTAAGCTCATCAGTTTAGTGAATAAAAGTAAATATATAATAACTTAAGTTAGATCTAAAAATATAAACTATCCTCGAAAAATTATAAACCCTTTCAAGGTTAAGGATAATATACAATCCGTGAATAATCTTCTAGATTATCCCAACCTCTAGAGTTTGGAAAACAAAGCGGAATGTTATGTTCAAGAGCGTATCTTCCAATATCTACTATTACTAGCGCTAACACTCTAATCTCGTTTACTCCAACCATTTTCTTTGCTTGATAGGGGTGCAACATAACACTTATAGAAAACCTACCACTCATCTGTCTTTTGTGATGTTCTTGGGAAACTAATTTTGAAGTAACCATTCCCTCAAAATAATTCCGAACTCGTAATCCAACTGTTCCAGGATTATAACAGGCATCACAAGTATTTTTCTTTCCTTTAATCTCTTCCACTAACGTAAAGTCAGAATCATTGAGATGTTGTAAGAACCCTTTAAAATCGATCCCCAATAATATGGGCCAATTATCATACACCCCTAATTCTGCTGTAAGCCTCCATAACGGCCTTTCTCTTCCCTCTTTTAAAAATTCATCAGGACAATCTTCTAAAGCTTTCAAATATTGATCTAATCGCATTTATACTTATAAAAACCAAATCTTTAAAAACCTTTTTAAACAGCCTAATTTAAGGTGTTATAAAATGTTTTATGAAGTAGAAGTAAAAAGCCATATAAGGGTTCCACCAGAATTATTCAAGGTTGATACTCAACAGGCTATATTGGAAAGGTTAAAATCTCAATTTGAAAACTTTGTTTCCCCGGAGATTGGAATAGCAATAGCTGTAACAGGAATAGTTAAGGTTGGTGAAGGAATTATAATTCCTGGTGATGGTGCTCCTTATTACGATACTACATTTAAAATGCTTGTTTTTAAGCCGGAAATGCAGGAATTAGTTTCAGGAAAAATTACAGAAATAACTGACTTTGGCTGCTTTATGAATATAGGCCCTATAGATGGAATGATTCACGTTTCTCAGGCGATGGATGATTTTGTAAGCTTCTCTAAAAGTAATATTTTAACCGGAAAGGAAACAAAAAGAACATTAAAAGTTGGAGATATTTGTAAGGCAAGAATAATTGCTGTAAGCTACAAAGATGTTACTAATCCTAAGATTGGACTAACAATGCGCCAGCCTGTTTTAGGAAAAGAAGAATGGTTAGAAAATGAAAAAAAAGAAGTAGAAATAAAAGTTAAGGAAAAAACAAAAGAAAAATGAGAAAAGTATGTAAATCATGCAAAATATTTGTAAAAGAAAATGAATGCCCTTTATGTAAAGGCACACAGTTTACAGAGAGCTGGAAAGGAAGAATGTTTATACAGGACGCAAATAAAAGTGAAGTTGCAAAGAAGATTGGTGCAAATGTTAAAGGCGAATACGCTGTTAAAGTAAGATAAATCTATATTACTTCTAGTCTAAACACAAGGAATAGTAATTTCTACTAAATTTTCAAGAAATATTTCAAGAATTAAAATGCACTTTATAAATGAATTCTAAATATTTTATTAATTTTTACAATTTTTTATCAGAATTTACAAAAAGTTACCATAACATTATATTAAACACTTCGTATAGTAAGGTAGAAAAATAGCCATAAGGGACGGCACTATTGCAGGCAATACACGAAAAGATATTGAAAAAGAAATAGGGGCAGGTATAATCACTTCAAAAAATGCAAAAGATAACGTCTTAGGGTTGTCAAAGAATAATTTTAAAATAGAAGATAACAAAAAAGCTAAAAGAAATTAATGTTTAACTTTTTGTATTTACGAATTAGTTTCTATTAAGAATGAATTAAACTCTTCTTCCCCTCTTACCACCTTTTTTTCTGCATCCATCAGTAGGTAAACCAGTAACTTCTTCTATAAGCCCTATTCTAAAGCCCATTCTTGATAATGCACGAACAGCTGCCTGTGCCCCTGGTCCAGGTGATGTAGGCCCATTATGTCCGCCAGGCGCTCTTATTTTAATATGTAAAGCAGTAATCCCCTTTTCTTTTGCACCCTCAGCAGCTAATTTAGCAGCATGCAAAGCCGCAGTTGGAGAGCTTTCTAGTCTGTCTGATTTTACAACCATTCCACCAGAGCCCTTTGAAATTGTCTCACAACCAGAAATATCTGTTATGTGAATTATGGTATTATTGTAGCTTGAATAAATATGTGCAACACCCCATCTTAAGCCAGTATTAATTTCAGTTTGTTGTCTTTTCATTCTTCTTTCCCCCTGTTTCTTTTAAAGCAGGTTTTTTATCTTCTTTTAAACCATCTTTTTTAACTTCATCTTTTTTTTCAAGCTTTAGGTTTTTTCTTTCATTTATTCTTTCAGGATGATCCGGATTATTAAAACTAGAGCTTTTAGTAAAGAATATTTTGTCTTCAACCTTAACCAAATATGAAGGAGAGCTTATAACTGTATCATTAATGCTTATATGCCCATGCACAATAAGTTGTCTTGATTGTTTTTGTGTTTTTGCCAAGCCCATTGCAAATACCTTAGTCTGTAATCTTCTGTCCATTAAATTTTCAAGAGTTACACCTAAGACAGTATCCATTGTAGCATCCTTATCAACTAATCCCAGTCTGCTTAACCTTCCAATCAATTGTTTTTTCTCCAGTTCAGCCTGTTCTCCAGTTAATGCAATTAATTTTTTAGCCTGTTTCTTAAAATTCTTCAAAATAGTATTCATCTTCCATAATTCTCTCTTTCTTCTTGTCCCGTAAGTTAATTTTAATTTGGCTTCTTTCTCTAATCTGGATCTCTCCCATGGGTGCGCCGGAGTTACAATCTTCTTCCTTAATTTCTTGGTTGTTCCCATTCTTACTTCTTATCCTTCTTTTTATCATCTTTTGGTGCAGCAGGAGCCTGTTGTAATGATTTCTTTCTTACTCCAATAGATGTTCCATGTCTGAAATGTGCCTTGGTTCTTTGTCCCCTTACAGGCAGATTCAAAGCATGTCTTATTCCCCTTCTGCTCTTCATGACTTTTAATCTTTTAATATCAAACTCTTTTCTAAATTTAACCTCAGCATCAATTAAATGCAAATCTTTTCCGGTTTCATAATCTTTTCTTCTGTTAAACATCCAGTTAGGTATTTTTCCAAGAGGATTCTTTACTAAATTTTCAATTTCTTTTATTTCACTCTCACTCAAATCAGCAACTAATTTATTCCTGTCTAAATTAATGATATTACATACAGCATTTGCAATCTGAAAACCCACGCCTCTTATTTGCCTTAAGGCATTATATATCTTCCTGCTGCCAAACATATCAGCACCGCAAATTCTGATGATACCTCTAGTCTCTTCTTTAATGTGTTTAACTTCAGGTCTATGCCCTTGAGGCTTTGCTTGTTTTTGTTCTTTCTTTTCTTCCATTTTATTATTTTAACCTACTAAAACCCATTTAAAAAGCTTATTCTTTCAGAATTTTAAAAAATTTCTATAATTTATTCCTTTCACAGCTCAAGAGGTATTAAAACACCACTTTTCCCATCAGCAATTAAACGAGCGTTTCCTTCATAATCTAAAAGACGTTCTGGCATACTAAACTGTGTATTATTCTTTTCTTTAAAATTTTCTGCCCAAAAGTTGAAACATGAAACATTAGCTCGTTTCATAAACCTGTAAGTGCCATGAAATAATTGAATGCTGCCTGATTTAATAAAAAACGCCTGCATTTCCCCCATTGGAATCGTAATTGACGCCTCATCTCCACAACCTCTATCTTGTAACAATAAACCATAAGGTTTTGAAATATCAACTAATGGATTTCTGTGTGTGCTTCTATCAAAAGCCATTTTATTTGTAAATTTAAATTGCAACACAATCCCTTCTCTTGGGGTTTTACCAATTACATCATATAAATGTAAATGCGGGGCATCAAATTCACATTGGTATATAAAAAAGTCTTTTTCTTCTATTTGTTTAAACGGCTTAATCTGATAGAATAATGTTGGTTTTAATCCGAACTCCATATGATAACTCCAGCCACTTTCCAATAACCCAGAAGCCTCTATTTTTTCAAACATTTTAACAACCTCTAAAATCTTGTTATCATCTACAAAGCGATCCATAGAACTACGGGATATTATTCTTCCCCCATTATAATCAGCCATAGAAACAGGAGCACGATAATCACTATCTGAAGAGCGTTCAACACGGTTAATATAATTAATTACTATTCGATCCGGATCATTTGGATGCCTTAACAAGCTTCCAACAATATTAGATGAAGATTGTTCCTGAATAAGCTGATGCACCTCTTCGGTATGTCCAAGACCTTCATCGTCTGCAAATTTTTTAAAATCAGCATCAAACATAAATCTTTCAGTTTGTTTTATCGCATCTTCAAGCCCTTCGAAAGTTTCCACATCCCTTATTGTTGGCAACACCCCAATTCTTCCATGCCAATCATATCTATCAGAGCCCCTTACAATTACAGGCTTTCTTAATTTATTAAATTCAGTTACAATAGAGTCTAAAGGCTGTCCGTGATAATGCCAAGTAGAATGGGGGATTGGTATATCTAACCCTCTTTCTAAAAATAATCTCGTTGCTTCTAATTTGCTCCCCCCTCGTCTAATTAATTCTGCTGTTAACATAAGTTTTATTCAATAAGGGTAGTTAAAAGGTTTTCTTTATTATTACTATTATTATCAAAAATTAATCCTTCAGAATTATATTTTAAAAAATATTTTTACATCTCAAATTTTAATCATCCCTTCATCGTCTTGTATGTATTCTAAATTGTTCTTAATAGCAAAAGCAGCTTTAGTTAATTCTTTCCCTAAATAGCACCCATGCTGTATTGTTGAAATCAAGTCTAATCTTAAGATTGTATAATAAATATCTTGTGGGTTTTTACCAGTAATAATCTTTTCAACAACATTATTCCCTCTGCAATAACCAACTTCAATCAATCTTTTTTCTTTATCAACTTTAATCAAGAAATAACCCTTTGGGTCATACTTCCATTCCTTACTCTCATCATAGCTGCCTTGTATGGTTTCAATATTCTTTTTTGTAGAAGATTTTTGATATAATGTCATTTTATTTAGAAGTATAAGTTATAATTATCTGATCTCCATCCTTCATTGGATAATTTTCAAAATCATTGTTTTCTTTTCCATTAACAGTCATTTTTAATATCCCTTTATCAGTGCAGTAATCAAATATGCAATCCTTATTAAATTTCTTCCCCCATACTTTAAAGAAATAACCCAACACCATCTGTTGTGCAATAGGCCTCTCAAGTTCTAAGTGTATCTCCCCAGTATTATCATGTGTATGCACAGGATCATGAACACTTCCTAAGCCAATGCCTTCTGGTATTTCAATATCATTTCCATCGATTATAATCTTCAAATGAGGATGCCAATGGATAGGGTTTTTAGGAACATCAATTACAGTATTAGAAGTTAATGAATTCATGCTATTAGAAGAAAAAAATATATATCCAAATACAAAAACCAAAGCAACTACTCCAATAACAGCATATTTTGTTTGCGACATATTAAGCCTTTTTGAATCTTGCAACAGTATCAATTAAATCTACATGGCCCATGAATATAGCTCTGCAGCAATATCTTTTTAATCCTAATGAATCCAACACTGCTTTAGCATCTTCACCCTTTTCTGTTCTTTGCTTATATTCTTCCCATAGGTGCGATATTGGCTTTCCACAGCTTGGACATCTCATCATAATTATCATTTTAAGTCTGTTTTAAGCTAGTTTGAAGCTTTTATAAAAGTAACGTTTTCAAACGAAAAACTATAAATACCTTAATTATCCTTTGTCTATATGCTAAACTTCAAAATAAAGCCTAAAATACTGTTTATTTGTAATCAAAACCAAAACAGAAGTAAAACTGCTGAAGAGCTGTTTAAACCCAAGTTTGACACTAAATCTGCTGGCTTATATACTGAAAAGCCTGTCTCAAGGTTCCAGTTAAAATGGGCTGATTTAATTGTCGTTATGGAAAAAGATCAAATAAATACTCTAAATAAAAGATTTCCTGAAGAATGTTTCAAAAAGAGAATTTTAAACATAGGTATTCCTGATATTTTCAACCACAATCAGCCAGAACTAATTAAACTTCTAAAGAAAAGGTTTGATGAAATTAATAATTTAGCCACTCTTTGAATTGTTCTTCTGCCTTCTTTCTTGTTTTAAACAATTTAGTTTCACTAACGTCTAGTTCAGGTATCCTTCTAGTTACTTTATAACGGCTTCCATTATCTTTCAAAACTAAAAAAGAAACTTCCCATTTGCCACTAAAAGCTATTTCGATAACAGAATCATTTTTCATACATCTGTTTTGTTGAACTGTTTAATATAATCTCTTTAATAAAAACAGAAAAATCCTTCACAAAAGTTGAAAAGTTTATTAAAATCTTCAGAGGTCAATATAAACAAAAAATTAAAATTTAGAAAATATACTAGAAAAATTGTTAAATATTACAACTAACGATAAGATTTTTGTCTCTTTCTTCTTGGCTTAGAGTCGCAGCTTTTATGCGGTTCATTGAATCTTACATCCGACACTAATAAAGTCCTGTCATAATCCAAAAACTCTTGTTTTAATTGCTTTGAGCTTGTTGCTAATACTAAACCCCTTGCTATAGCCTGTCTTACAGCTTCAGCTTGAGATTGTATCCCCCCACCATAAACATGAACATTGATATTTAGCTTGTTTACATTATCTCCAGCCATCATTAAAGGCTCTAAAATTCTTAATCTGCATAATTTAGGCTGATAAATATTAAGATTTTCTGAATTTATTCTGATTACTCCCTTGCCCGGCTTTAATACCGCCCTTGCAACAGCTAATTTTCTCTTTCCTATTGTGTTTATAACCTTCATTTTTTGTATCCTATATGTCTGCTTAACTCTAAAATTGTTATAAATTTTGTATTTTTAAGATTTTTCTTATGTGCTCTTTCAATTGAAATTGCTTCTTCTTTTAAATCTTCAGGCTTGCCTATATAACATTTTACTCTTTTGAATGCGATTTCTCCCTTATATTGCTTATAAGGCAGCATTCCTCTTATAGTTCTTCTAACTAGGATATCAGGCCTTCTTGGAAAATTTGGCCCATGATGAGGTTCCCCTCTATGAATCCTTTGGGTATATCTATCTATCAAAAATTTCTTTCCGCCAGTAATAATTGCCTTCTCACTGTTTATTATATGGACTTCATTGCCTAATAATGATTGTTTAGCTGCAAAAGCTGCCATTCTTCCTAAAATTAAATCCGTTGCATCAATTATCATTTTAACCTATAATCCTCACATTTTTTCCCTTTGGATTTTCCTCCATTAGTTGTTCTATTGTCAAAGCCTTCCCAATCTTGTTTATTTTTTCTATTGCTTTCTCTGAAAATTTAAATGCGGCAACTTTAATCTTTTTGTTTAATTCCCCTGTGGATAATACCTTCCCAGGAACTATTGCTATTTCATTATCTCTTGTATATTTGTTTATCTTGTTTAAATCAGCCTCTCTTCTCTTTCTTGTTGGCTTTCCTAGATCATCAGCTACTCTTTTCCATAAATTTATCTTCTGGCTTCTGCTTAATCTCTGTAATTCTATGATTAAAGCCTTTAATTGCGGATTTGTAGGTCCTGTTGTTTTCATGCTTTAAAAGGCTAAAAAATCTATTTAAATGGTTTTCGATAGTTCAAAAACCTTATTAATTCTCTCTTAAATCGTTTTTTAATGAGCTCATTTTATGCAGCAAAGTCTCTAGTTAATATAGTGGTTATTGCAGAAGAATGTTTTGGTAGGGATGGTTTAACAAGAGAAGAATTATTAAGAATTAATGGCTCTACTTATAAAGCAGATATTGATCCAGTTCTTGATAATTTCCATCCATCATATGCAGCAAATTTCATTCATCTTAGAAAAGGTCGCTATACATTAAGAAATAAAAATAATGGTTTTAAGCCTGAAGAAAAACTTAAAGAATTAACCCAACGTTTAGGTCATGATCCAGCAGAAATATTTAATCCAACCTAACAAAAAGTTTTAAATAAGCCCTTAAAAGCATTTATCTAAGGGGCCCATAGCTCAGCTTGGTTTAGAGCATCGGTCTTATATGACCACTTTCGGTATATCTAGGAAAGCCGAAGGTCCTGTGTTCAAATCACAGTGGGCCCATTTTATTTTTTTTGGTTAACTTTAAAAATAGCCTTTGTTTAAAGTTTCCAAAGCTCCCGTAGTTTAGCCCGGCCCAGAATTCGGGATTTTCAATCCTGAGACTCGAGTTCGAATCTCGACGGGAGCAAATATTAAAATAAAAAACATAGGTGAAAGAAAGAGTTGGAAAAACAAAAATGAAAATAGAAAAGAAAATTTGGCCAGAATTTTTTCGGAAGATTTTGGAAGGTGTGAAAACATACGAATGTAGACTAGCGGATTTTGAATGCAATCCCGGAGACATTTTAGTCTTAAAAGAATGGAATCCAGAAACCAAAGAATACACCGGAAGAATTATTGAAAAAACAGTTACTTACGTAACTAAAACAAAAGACTTTAAATTTTGGTCAAAAGAGGACATAGAAAAATATGGTTTTCAGATAATTGCTTTTAAATAAATTATTGATTCTCTTTATTACTTCTTCTTTTAATGAATTCCTCATACTCCTCGTGACATAACTTACTATAGTCTCTGTTTTCAGGTCTATCTTTTGTTTCTGTTGTTTTAAGAAATTCGTAGATATCAGTTACTTCTTTACTTAATATATCCCCCGGATTTTCTTCATCCATATAATATAAAGTTAATTTAATTTCCCTTGCTGGAGGTGGACATTGTTTAATCATAAGATATAACAGTGCGATAAATCTGCCATCTATTTTGTCTATCTCAAATATGTTACTAATATCATTACTTAATAACCAATGAAAATGACCTGGCCATAACACCCTTGCTTCGATACCTATTGCAGGACATAAAGTTCTTGTCAAGTTAGAAAAGACTTCCTCTAAGGTTATTCCAGGAATCTCCCCTCTGGCTTTTTCTTTTAATTCAAACATATACTCACGATTGTAATGATGAGTTGCCATAAGAGAAAGCATTTTGTAGGTTTATATAAGATTAAATAGTAGTAATAGTTACCACAACTCTTATATATTTTTGGATATCTAACTAAATATGATCCAAGAAATATTGCGAAGCATAGGCCTATCAAAAAATGAGATTAAAATATACTTGGTTTTATTAGAACAAGGGTCTTCTTTAATTGGTCAGATATGCGCAAAAACAAAGATTCATAGAAGAAATGTATATGATTCAATTGAAATGCTTAAAGATAAGGGTTTTATCTCATCTACAATAGTTAATAATAAAACCATATTTGAAGCTATAAATCCTAAAAGAATTATTGATATATTAGATGAAAAGAAAACAGATATCCAATTAATATTGCCAAAATTACTATCTAACCAAAACAAGAAGCAACCATCAGTAAAAGTATACACTGGTTTAAATGGAAGAAAAATTATATTCGAAGCTAAACTAAAATATAAAGAAGAGCAATATGTTTTAGGAGCTCACAAGCCATCTGATAAAAGCGCATTATTTATAGAGAATTATCATAAAAGAAGAATAAACAAAAAAATTCAATTAAAAATGTTGTTTTTAAAGAATTCATTGGAAGCAGCAAAAAAATTCAATAGATACAAGTATGTCCAAGCTAGAGTGTTGCCTAGTAAGTTTAATTCACCAATCGCAGTAAATGTTTATGGTAATAAAACTGCAATTTTATTAGGCTCAGGTTATATTGAACCCATAAGTGTTTTAATTGAAGATCAAAATTTAGCAGACAATTTTAAAAATTATTTTAATCTACTCTGGAGTTTAAGCGAACCAATTAAATAGCGTTTAAATAGTTTTATAAACTTTTAATATCTTCTTATTTTTATGACGAAACCAATAATAGCTACAACATTCTCCGGATTGTATATTAAATCTACACCCTGGAAGAAAGCGCATATCTTATGGTTTCAACAAGCTTCAAAACAATTAAATGATCCATTAATTAAAGACTGGGCTTACAGAGATGATTATTTTAAAGGCGTAGATGAAGCAATGAAAAGAATTTATCCTAATTTATCAGACTCACAAAGAACAAAAGAAGCAAGAAACTCTTTTTTCGATTCGGTTTGTCAGTATATTCAACAAAACCCAGATGTTAGAAACAATGAAGTAATAGAATTCTTTAAAAAATTAAAATCTAAATATGAAATAGCATTAATAACTACAAATACAGCCGAAGCCATAAACAGGATATTAAAAATTATAAATCTTGAAGACTTATTTGATATTATAGAAGCATCAAACCCAGATGAAAAAGACGATAAAACAATAGTTTTCGACAGGTTCATAAGAATTTATGGCAAGCCTATTCTCTATATCGGTGGCGACAGAAAAGACAGTTTTGATTATTGCAAACAACATAGTATCAGAGCAGTATTTGCAAACCTTGAAGATAAGGAAGATATGTCTGGCGTAGAATCAGCTCATAACTTAAAAGAGATAGAGTTAAAATTAAGATAAATTTTATATACCCATTTTACAACATATATTTATGAAACTATATATGTTATTACTACTATTACTTTTGGTTGCATGTCTTAGAGCTATAGAGCAAGATCCTGTTATAGAACCTAAGGTTATAACAACAATAGAAGAAGTTAACACAACAGAAGAAATATTAGCAACAAAATACAAAGGAGTCTATGGTATTTATAATTTTTCAGAATTCAAAGCTGAGAATTGTAATAGTCTAATAAAAGAATACACTCTTTTGTTATCAGAAGAAGAACCAAGAACAAACAGAAGAAAAGATAATATCAAAGAAGCTAGATTGGATTTAAAGGAAGCAGAAGAAGAATTAAAAATCATATTTCCAACAGGAGATGAAGTTAAATTAAATGCGCAAAAGAAAATTATAAAAAAATTAAATGAAACAGCTTTTTTAAAGGAAGAGGAGTTAAAGGAAACAAAGGAATACTTTTCAAAAATAAAATATTCTTTAAAATTGATAAAAGATGAATGCACAAGACTATCTTCCGATTAATCGTTTCTTTCTTTTAAATATAAACAAAGCAGAACTTTGTGTTTGGTTTCTCACCGGCAAAACAGAAACTAAATTCCACGAATTCTCTCCATTGAAGTTCAGTTCACTCTCAATCTGTTCTTTCCCCAAGTCTTCTCCCTGTAATCTTACAACCTTGTATTCATACTTCCCAATATCACTGTTTTTCGTTGTTAAATCCGCCTTTCTTCTAGTCTCAAATTCATTGTTACAGGCTTTGCATAAGAATAAGGTTTGATTTCCTAGAACATACTCAATGCCAGACTCCAAAACTCCAAGTATATTATCGCATTTAGCACATCTGTTAACCATCTTAGCCTCTTTTTGACTTTATTAGGTAGTTGTAGCATAGATTTATATATCTTTTGGTTAAATTTTCTTCTATGAAGAGAAGCTCTAGGCGCTGGAAAAAGAAAGGCCAGATGAGATGGAAATGGCAGCGCAAAAGAATGAAGAAAGAGAAGAGAAAAAGAAAAGCCGCAGCTAGTTAATTAAATAATTTTTTTCACTGGTTATACTATAGGATAATGTCATCTTCTCCTAAAAATTCTATTCACAAATCTTCCAATCTTTGTAACAGTATCAATAGCCTTGCTTTTCTTGCTTATTGGCTTGTAAATAATTTTACCACTTTTTAATACCTCACCTAAGGAAATTTTATCGCTTATAAAATCTTTTAATATTTCTTCAGACGTTAAAACTTCCATATTAGGTTCTTCAACGCTTCCAATCTCAAATATTTCCAATTTTCCATTAATAGAGACCGCTTTATAATCAACACCACTTACAATAACAGACGCTGTAACATCTCCAAATATATTTCTAAACCCCGCAGGAATTAAATGTCTTTTTTCATTAATTTTATCCTTAAGAATATTAATGTCCTCATTGCTTAAAACAGCATTAACTACAAAAGAATTCAAAATTACAATTAAAATAAAAATTAATTTTATCATCAGATATATTATAATAAATCACTATATAAAAATTTCTAAGCTATTAATTTATCTAATTTTTTTAATTTTCTCACTAAAACATCACAAGCAGTAGATATAATCTCTTTAACACTTAACTGTCCAAACGGCTCAACAGTAAAAATAAAATCACTTTCAGATCCTTTAATCTCGATGTTTGGCGAAACCTCTGCACAGGCATTGCATAAAATACATTTATCTTCATTAACCTTTAATTTATTCCCTTCCATCTTCAAAGCACCAGTAGGACATACCTTTGAATATTCATTTGCATCTCTCTCTGATTTAATCTTTATTTGAGGATAACCTTGATAATAAACCAAACCAGGAGAAAACTTCATATGTTTCTTTCCTTTTCCTAAAACAGCTATAGCCTCTAGTTCTATATCTTGGTTTTTAAGTAATTTAACTATTAACATTTTGGGATAGATTGGATTTACTTTTGGATCAGAACTCTTTAAATCTTCTGCATAAACATTGCATGGGCCGCTCACTTTTAATGTTAATGATAATTGGCATAATGCACATCCCTTTCCCTCGCACTTGCATTTTTTAGGTAATTTATATGATTTTAAATCGGTTTTTAATGGTATTAATCCTAATCTATGAGCTAAAACTTCATCATATAACGCTGAAGAATTCTTTTTAATCCTGCAGATATCTATAGCCATTACAGGTGTTTCAGTAATTATAATTCTTCTTAATGTATTAGCATATACTGGATTTATGTCTTTTACCAAAAATTTAACTTGGTCTTTTCCCTCTTCTAGAAGCTTCAATTCCATAAATTAATGCCCTTTATCAAGATTTATAAATGCTTCGTTCAGCTCTTATCAATTCCCCACTTTCCAGCACCATAAGTAAACAATACAAAAAAAGCAGCCAAAAACATCAGAGCAAGTTCTCCCCCATTAGTTAAGGGGTTAAATCCTCCTTGAAAATGAACGTAAAAATAAGCTATTAACATCTGTATTCCTGAAATTAAAGCAGCAATTCTTGTCCATAAGCCTAAAATAATTAAAATACCAACTACAAATTCAATTATTCCAGCCACACCAATTAAGCTTGTTGGATCAAAATTACCAGAAAATAATTTCTGAATCCCATGTAATAAAAAGAATAAACCCACTAAAACCCTAAAAATAAAATAAAAATATTTTCCAAATTTATCCGCAATATTATTTAACATACTTTTAATTAATAATTATCTTATATAAAGATTTCTACTTTTTAAAAAGGCTTTTACCTAATAAATTGCATTGCACACCAAAGCAGCTCACTCTTACATCTTTACTATTAAATCTTCCAGCCACTACACTAAAACCTAAAAATTCATTCGGCGCACTTTCTTGCATCTCATTAAATAATCTATAAATCTCTTTTGGGACTATATGCACAAAATAACTGTCTTTTCTGTTTTCTTCTATAACTAAATAATGATCTTCATTCTCTATTTCACTTGGCTTTAAATTAATTTCATTGTTTTGTATTCTATTAACAATTTCAGAAAATAAAGCTTGAAATCTTTCTTTATTTGAAATATTAACTTGAGATAACCTATTCCATATTGACATGTTATTACTATTAGCATAAAACTTATAAATTTATGTATCCTGTAATTTACACGCCAACATATCATTTTGTAAAAGAGATCCCTCAAGTTGTAGCCCGAGGTGAATTACCTCTTGTCAGGGTAACTTCCGAACATCTCGCTTCTGACTTTTTTGATACAGCTAAATATTTCTTAGATGGAACAGTAAGATTTGTTGTTAAAAATTGTTTAGGTAGTCTAATACTTATAGATAAAACACGTAAAGATTTGAATAAATTACATATAGGAAACTTATTGATAAGGCACCCACATATTGAATTTTATGATTCTAGTGGACAAGAAGGCCCGAGAGTTGATTTGCACGAAGTTGATATAGATTATGCAAAAATAAGACTCGAAGAACTAACTTTGTTGAGAAGTCCTGAGCAAAAGCGAGCTACATTATCGAGATATAGTGAACCGCCTATTTGTAAATGGTATTCAACACCTCACAGGTTAAAGCAGCTTAATATTTCATCACGAGGACTTGAAGCCAAGATAGGTGAGATACAGGAAACTATTGAACATCTACAAGCACAAGCACAGAATACTTTTGTTTCAGATACAGCCAAAAAGCTTGAAGAAATGGGTTACGCACTTATTGGAACAATAGCTGAAAAAGTAAAAAGTTTACCAAAACCATTAATAAATAGAAGTCAGAAGATTATCAGTGATCCAAACGTTGTCTCAAATGTTGATGAAATGTATCGTCTTTTAAATAAAATTTTTGATTTTGTTATTCCAAGAGTTAATCTTGAAGAGGCAAGGAATTATTGGGCAAGAGTTGATGCTTGGGAGAAATTATAGCATCATAATTTTAAAAAATTATGTTGTTCTATCAATTTTCCTAAGTCAATACCTAAACTACTAAATACTTTATTCAATAATTCTTTAGATATACTTTCAACAGCCCTCAATCCTTTTTCACCTATAACATTGACACCATGGGCTATAATAGAATCATCTCTTAATCTTATCGGTCCAAGAAAGTTCTTTAAATCATCAAATTTTTTTGTTTTCCATATATCGTCTTCCAGTATGAACAATAAGATATGACCATCTTTTATTCCTAGCTCCGCTGGTAAGTAGCGTTCTCCCCCATATAGCTTCTTTGTTACATCTTTATATTTCTCTTCTAAATCAGGCATATGCTTATAATCTGGCCTTGAAGTTGCTATTTTATACTTCAACAATCTATATTGGGATATTAGTTCTAACAATCTATATAACCTTGAAATAGCATCTTCAAACCTTCCAGAATCTTTTCTTCTTTTGGCGTTAACATATAAGTCAACAAGCAAATTAGCAACTAATTTATCTTCTTTTAGAGCATCTTCTATTTTCCCTTTCTTCTGCACTTCACACATTAATTTAACAATATCTAAATTATTATTAATCAGTTTTTTATCAATATCTCTAAACTGAAACTGGTCTATCTTATTAGTGGCTTCTTGTAATTTAAAATAAGCAGCTTGATAATTAAAACCATCCCACTGATAATATGCTTCAGACAACAAGGCTAAGATTTCACACTCTCTTGGATCTTTTACCTTCGAACACAACTCTTTAAAGAATAATGCAGCCGAATTAAAGTTATAGTGATTAAACAGCTCAATTGCAAATGATTTTTTTAAATCCCCAAAAATATGAAACGGATTTTTTATTTGAACTAATTCTTCAGTTCCAGGTATTCCCCTCTTAATATCGTCCATCCAATCTTCATCGAGGTAGAATAAATCAAAACCAAAAAAAGAAGCCATTATAGCAGAACCAGCAGAAATAATTCTCTTGCCTCTTGTTAAATCAACAGCAACTTTTCCATTAAATAAACCTCTATTCTCCCTTATTTTTTCATAAACTTCTGCAACATCCATTCCTTTGTATGTAATAACATTAACAGTATACTGTTCAGTTCTAAGCTTAGTTTCTCTAATGACTGTATCCAAAAAACTATTCTTGAATTCTGGTGTGCATAAAAAATAAACATTTTTAGGTTTTAAGGCATTAATCAATAAAACGTAATAATAGTCCTCTAAACCAGCAGGGATAATAAGCCAGTCGTATTCTGGCAATAAACCGCTTTGTTTCATCTCTTTAACAGATTCAATAAATCGTTTTTCAACTAATGGATGCATATATTCCCAATAAAATTTTTTAGCTTCAACTACAGAATTTTTAAGAATTAGTTCCCGCCATTCTTTCACTAAACTGTCAATTTCCATCAACAAATATATAGATAGTAGAATTTATTAAATTATGCTCTTAAAATTCAACCTTCAGAACATTTAAATATCTATCATTAAAGCCTTTAAAAGTGGCAAATTTAGGCATTATAGGTTATGGTATTGTAGGTAAGGCAGTCGAACACACATTTAAAGATAATAATATTCTTTATTACGACAAATTCATAAAATCTACACCATTAAAAGAAGTAGTTGAAAAATCAGAATTTATTTTCATTTGTTTGCCAACCCCATTCAAAAATGATAAAATAGACTTATCAATAATAGATGAAAACCTAAAAGAAATAACAAAATTAACAGACAATACAAATAAAATCATAATCATTAAATCCACAGTAGTTCCTGGAACAACTATAAAATACTCTAGATTATATCCAAAAACAAAATTCTGTTTTTCCCCTGAATTTTTAAGAGAAGCCCATTATCTTGAGGATGCTGTAAACCCTGACAGGATTATTATAGGTGCAGATGATTTAGATGTAAGAAAAAGAGTTATAAGCTTATTCAAAAAAAGATTTCCTAATGTTTTAATGTTTGAAACAGACCCAACATCAGCAGAAACAGTAAAATATATGGCTAATTGTTTTCTAGCAACTAAGGTAATATTTGCAAATGAAATACATGATTTATGCCAGAAACTAAAGATAGACTACAATAAGGTTAAAGAAATGGTAATAGTAGATAAACGAATGGGTAGTTCGCACTTTGGTGTAACAAATGAAAAAGGTTTTGGCGGCAAGTGCTTCCCAAAAGACATCGTTGCTTTAATAGGCTTATACAAGGATTTAAATTTAGATCCAACATTATTAGAAACCGTCTGGAAAAAGAATTTAAAAATCAGAAAAGTAAAAGACTGGGAAGATATTCCATTTGTTAAGTCAGATTAACTAACAGTAACTTTTTTGTCTACGCAGCCAATCTTCTTCTTATTAATTACAACCTTTGGTATTACTTCTACCTTACCAGACCTATCATTAACATTAACACTTCTTTTAAAATCCCCATCACCTGTTGCCCCATAGGGTTTTGGTTTAATGCCTTTTCCATCCATACCCTTTTCTTCTTTATTAACAAACCCGTCATTGGACCTATATCTTATCTCCAAATATATTGTTTTTGCTCCAACATTGGTTACAACAACATTACTCCCCTCCAAATAAGCATTTATACCAACACTTTCACAGTCTAATGCAGTTCCAACAGCTTCTGTTAATTCTTCAGCCTGTGCTTTAGCCTTATTCTTCATAAAAACAGTTACACTAACAGCCAGCATCACAGTTAAACTAATAAGCAAAACATAAGCCAGTATCTCACTTACCCCTTTTTTATTATTCATTTTCTTCCTCTTGTGTTAATCCACATATAAACTTTCCCTCATTATAAATACTATTAACACATTTGTTATTTACAAAACAACACTCTGTTCCTTCATCCCTCTTTTGTAGTTCACATGATTCTTGGTTTTTAAATATTTTGCAGTTCACCCTACAACATGGTTTTGAAGGATTATTACATTTATCATTTTTAGGTGTATTATCTTCAAGCTTACAGCATTTTTGTTCTTTTTTATTAGTTCCTGGCCTACAATCATCTTCTTTTACAGCATTGAGATCACATATTTTACTGCATCTTAATTTTTTTTCATCAGAGTTATCTACTGACAATTGATTTTCATTTACAAAAATTTGAGTTTGTTCACCTTCATCAGATTTAGCAGTTACTATTAATCCTGGCTTCAGGTCATCTGTTGGGATTTTATATCCTACCCACATATCATTTACAAATAAAAATACTTTATCCGCTCCTGCTTTGCTTATTTCATAGGCGCATTTGTCTACACCACCACTACCAGCAATTTCACCCGTATTGACTTCTCCAATAAAAGAATCTACTCCCCCTTCTGAGATTTCAGAGCATCCAATAATAACATCAACATCTTCTTCTTTATTTGAAGGTATAAATATCTCACCATTCTTAAAAAATTTAGTAGTTACAAAAACAGGCGTATCTAACATATTTACAACTAAGTTTACCTTTCCACCTGCTTTGTTAGTATAGCTTAATGTTGTTATTATCCCAAATTCAGGGTTTGTTTCTCTTGCAAAATTATTAAAACCCAATGTAAATTCAGGAAAAGTATCTTCTAACTCCACAGGATTATTACTAGAAACATAAGTATTAATAAATCTCTCAGCCTCTCTCTCATAATTTTCATTTAATCTGTTGAAATTAGCACTTAAATCAATTTGTTCAGAAGTATTTACTATTGCAAATATCGTAAACAAAGCGACCCCTATTATTACAGCTGCTAAAATATAAACCTGTCCTCTCTTTTTCATGTTAAATACATCAATTAATTAGATTTATAATTCTTTTTCTATCCGAAATACTGTGTTTTATCTGTTTTTTCTTCCTTTCTCCAGCCCAAACTCATTTTTTCTGCTATCTTAACCATTTCAACTGAAAACAAAGCCCACTCCTTCCATACTAACTTCAAAAATTCGGTCTCTTCTTTTTCTTCTGATTTAATATCTAGTAATAATGATTTTCTTTCCCAAAACATCATCTCAGCTAATAATTTCTCAATATTTGTCCTGTCATCCTCATCAAATAATTTAATCTCAAACATATTAATAGCAGAGCCGGTATTGGGCAATATCAAGCTTTGTAATATGTTGCAGAACATTGCTAATTTATCAGTTATTCTTCTTCTTATTACTCTTAAAGGGAAATCAGATTTTTCAAATTGTTTTATACTGGAAACTTCAAATTCGTTGTTTAATTCATCAAATTTAGGTAAATCATACTTCTTTCTTAAATTTTCATAATCTTCATTTATTTTGCCTTTCATACAATTATTACGAAAAATCAATTTATAAATCTACCTCAAAAAACTATTATTATGATAAGCCCCGGGTGAGATTTGAACTCACGACCCTTGCCTTTTTGTTTGTATACCAAGGCAAAGCACCAACCAGGCTATGCTACCGGGGCACTATTTAAAAAACAATTAATTTAATTCTTTTAAAGCCTTTCTAAGTTCCAATAAATAATTCAACCATCAAGAATACTATATAAAACAAAATTAAATAAATACCGTCTTTTTTGCTTAATACCTTATCTCTTCTGTTTAAATAATCAATTGCTAAAATAGCTAAAAACATAAATAAGGCAGGAATTATCATAACTTCCTTAACAAAAGAAAAAGGATTAATCAAAGCTATAACCCCTAATGCAATTGTAGCATCCCACAAAACAGTTCCAAATAAATCTCCAATGCCTAATTCAGAATGCCTTTCTTTTATAGATCTCAAGGAAAACATTAATTCAGGCAGTGTTGTTCCAAGCGCAATAACAATAGAACCTAAAATTAATGGTTTTATATTAATCAATTTTGAAAGATCTGAGCCATATTTAACAGTAAAATAAGCGCTTAATATCAAAAACAGCAAAGATAAAGTTAAAAATAAAGAATATTTTAAAACATTTTTCATATCTCTCTTTTTATTTTTGTTAAACAATCTAAAATCCTCAATTAACCTATAGTAAAAATAAATCCCGCTGAATACTAATATTAATCCGTCAATCCTTGAAAAATTTCCATCTAATGCTAATAATAATGGAATCAATAAAATAACAGAATAAAGAAAATTTTCCTTTTTGTCTTCATTCTTTAACCTTAATCCTTTAACTGAAGCTAAAATAACAATTCCAAATATCAGGCTTAAATCAGCTACATTTGATCCTATTAAAGTTCCAGCCCCTAAACTTGGTATTTCTTTTATTGCAGATATTATGCCTATCGCTGTTTCAGGCAACACAGTAATAAATGCTATAAAGAAAAAACTTACAATAAATTCAGAGATATTCGCTGCTTTTGATAATTTGGAAGCGAATCTTATTGCTAATTGCGAGCTTTTCGCTAATATGACTAAGGAAATTAAAAATAATATCGTTGTTAGTATCATTTCAACCTCTTTTTAGTAATCTAATGCAATTTAAGAACTATAAAGATTTCTATTGAAAAATTGTGCGGGGAACAGGAATTTCATTTTCTTTTCCTAGGTTTTCTTTCCCAAAGAAAAGCTATTTTGAACCTGCGTAGGCACTAAGCCACAGGATCTTAAGTCCTGCTCTTTTTCCGGACTCAGACATCCCCGCATAGAATTCCTTACCTTTAGAAGTTTTATAAACCTTTTTAATTGTTGTAACCAATAGATTTTCTATTCCAGTAGTATTATAGGCTACAGACTAAAAGCCATTTTTAGGCGTTAATTACAGTATGTCAAAGCTTCTTCAATCTAATTGATATCTTTTCTTTCTTAAGTTTAAATTCTCTCGGATTAAGGTTTAAATAAGAACACTCTTTAAAAGTTTTAATTATCTCTTTTAATCTCTCAAAATAATTATCAAGTTTATATTTTTTTAATAAATCAAAGTAACTCTTAAAGTCAACATCTGTAAAAAGAAGTATGCCTACAATATCGATTCTGTCTTTTTCGCCCTTAATAGAATGTCCTCTTTGCAACTCAGCTCCTTGCTTTAATATCAATAATACTTCTGGTTTAACAACATTAAAACCTTCTATTTTTGTAGTATATTTATCTAAACCCTCAATAGGTATTGCAAGTTTTGAAAAATAAGGCACATAAATATCCAGGTCTATATCACCAAAGACTATTTCATACTTTTTTAGGTTATCATTTTTTTTAAGATCATACTTTTGTTTTAAGTAATCCAAATCTTTGAGATCAATTAAAACAATATCTATATCCTTGCTTTTATGCAGTTTTGTCCATAAATAACTCGCCCAACCACCAATTAAAATAAATTTAAACTGCTCTTTGGATATATTTTGCAATAAACTCCAGCTTTTCTCAGTTAGTAGGCTATTCCAGAAATCTGCCAATTTTTACCTCCAAAGCCTTCAAAAAATCTTTTGCATACCATTCCTTAATGTTCCATAAATCCACAAATAAATTACCCAACGTCACAATTTTCCCATACTTACTAATAGTATTATCTTCCCTTAAAATAAATAAATTTGGGTTTTTATCATTCTTCTTGAATCTTTTTTGTATATCTTCTGAACCATAAATATATACCTCTGAATAATCAGCGGGAACCTCATCGAATTTTAATTTGTAAGCAGAATAAGCAGTAAAAACTATATTATTCGGCATTAATCTTTCTATCTCCTTAACTGGGATATCTACTCTTGTTTTGTATACAATATCTCTATCAAGATTCCTTATTGAAGCCCAGTAGTATAATATTTTCTTAACATCTACAATATCAAAACACATTTTTTTTATTTTTAGGGCATTCATCCTGACAAGAGGCCTTAAAGCAAGATTCACAGTGCTCAGCGATATTTTCAAGGTTTTAGATAATTCTAACTGGGTTAATCTTCTGTTCTTCTTTTCCATTGCATTATACAATATTTCCCTATAGACCAATTCCGTCTTTTTCATGTTCCTATCTATAGTTTAAAGATTTATAAAGCTTTCGATATTATTAGAAAGATATATAAGCAAATAAAATTAAAATCGAAACCAGCTTAATTCTCTTTTTTAATCATAATTAATCCCTTTCCAATTCTAAGCTCTTTATACTTTAGACTGCTTTCCTTTAAATACTCAAAAAACTCCTTTAGCTTAGCTTTATGAGAAATAGTATTATCTACAAATATTAAGCCCTTTTTATTTAACAGTTTTAAAGATAATTTAAGATATTCTGTATATTCTGATTTTCTGCCATCTATTAATACAGCATCAAATTTTAACTTCAAATCTTTTAAAGTTTCAATAGCATTTCCCTTAATTATTTTGATGTTCTTACAATTAGCCTCTTTAATATTATTTGTAGCTATACTATAATTCTCTTCATCAATCTCCAAACTTACAACTCTCTTACAAACTAAGGAGAAATTCAAAGTGCTATACCCATTAAAAGCCCCTATTTCAAGAAAATTATTAACTTTTCTAGTTTTACAAATATATAGAAATAAATTCAACAGATTCCTTAGATAAATTCATTTCATGCCTTCTAGATTCTAATCTTTCAATTACTTTTAATGCATAATTCATGGTGTTAATCAAATCTAAAAAGGCTTATAAATATTTACTATTAAATCTGTTTATGATAGTTTCATCCTTTTACAAATATATAGAAATAAACAATTTAGAAGGCTTTCAAATAAAACATTTAGACTATTGCAAAGCTTTAGGCATTAAAGGAAAAATCTTAATCGGAAAAGAAGGGATTAATGGTTCGATATCAGGAACAAAAGAGCAGATTAATAGCTACGAAAGTAATCTAAAGAAAAATAAGATCTTCAAAGACCTAGACTTTAAGCATACTTCATCAGCTTCTATTCCCTTCAGAAAAATCATAGTAAAGATAAGAAAAGAAATTGTTACTTCAGGCTTAAATGTTAATTTAAAGAATAAAGGAAAATACATTGAACCAAGTAAATTGAAGGAATTATTGGATAAAAAAGAAGATTTAATATTACTAGACGCAAGAAACTTCTATGAATCTTTTGTAGGCAAATTTAAAAATGCAATAACCCCAAAAATAAAAACCTTTAAAGAATTTAAAAGAGTTCCAAAATTAATTTCAAAATATAAAGATAAAAAGATTGTAACTTACTGCACAGGCGGCATTAGATGCGAAAAAGCTAGTGCTTACCTAAAAGAAAAAGGATTCAAAAATGTCTTTCAATTGCACGGCGGCATTATAAATTTCATTAATCAATTTCCAAATACCTACTTTGAGGGCAGTTGTTTTGTCTTTGACAATCGCTTGACTATCCCTACAGGAACAACAGATATATCTGTTTGTGTTCACTGTAAAACCCCCCCTGCAAGATACATTAACTGTAACTATAGGGAATGTGATGAAATGTTTATTTGCTGTGAAAAATGTGATTTAAACCATAATCACCAGTGTAAATCTTGTATTAATACTACACAAGAATGAAAAAGAATATTTAAGTAGTTTATTTTCTGAAAGATTATGGGGGGATATATGAAATGTTCTACTTGTAAAAAAGAGATAAGTGAAAAATCAAAATTTTGCAATTATTGTGGTGAAAAAGTAAAGAAAGAAATAAAAGTCAATTATTGCCCTAATTGTGGAATAGACCTAAAGAACGCTTCAAAAACAATAGAATCTTCTAATAAAAATAATAAATTAAATCTTATTGTAACTGTAGTTTTTGCATTATTAATCCTAGAAGTTGTTTTTTTCTTTTTATGGTATTTACTGTTTTAATTTTCATCTAAATCCAGACATTTTATGTAAGTTACTTTTTTGTAGCATATAAGACATTTATGTAGCAGCTTGTGTTTAAGGTTGCGTTTAAAACCGATGTATAGTATAAATAAACAAAGGCCTATCTTTTGTCCCAAACTAGGCTCTCAGGTCTCCAATCTTTTGGAATAACATACCTCTCATCAAGCAGTGTAGCAGAATTTATTCTGTCTATAACAAATGTCCTTTCTTCCTTTCTTAAATGGCAATAATAAAATTAATACCTATTTGATAAATTTCAATTACTCTGTTTGTGAATTCATCTGAATGCGGGCCGTAGTATTTTATTTTGGCTCTTTTGTTTTCATTAAATGCTTTGTATAATAAGTTTCTTATCTCCGATTCCCCTTTTGCATAAACTATTTTTTTAGGGAATTTTAGTTTGTTAACAATTCCAAATGTTCTCTTATTATTGGTTTTTGACAGTTCTTTGATAATAGTCTCTTTATCTTTTTTTGACAAATAAACCATATTTTACACCTTCAATTTTATACTTCTTTGCGTCATCGATTTCCCTCCAGTTACAATCTCCTTCGTTTTTTTAAAATGTGTGGGAGTAAGGATTTGAACCTTAGTAGGCACTAAGCCAGCAGATTTCTAATACTGCATTTGAGTTTGGGCATCTTAATTAAGATTCTGCCCCGTTTGGCCACTCCGGCACTCCCACATGGTTTTTATAAGGAAATTAGCCTTTAAAAAATTATTCAATGAAGCAGAACCTAAAATTTAAGGTTTAATTAGTTACAATAACAGAATTAAAAGTTAATTTACCTATCATTTAAAACCTATTTATTCAAACTATCCTTTTTGATACTTGCTAATATAAATACTACTTCATATTTTTTCATTAAAGGTGATTTTTTGATTAAACAAATAAAAAAGAGGAATGGGTCTATAGTTTTATTTCAGCCAGAGAAAATAGAAGAAGCTATCTGGAAGGCTGTTAAATCTGTTGGCGGCACTGACAGGGAAAAAGTAAAAGAAATAGCAAAAAAAGTTGTCATAGTATTAGAAAACAAGTTCCCTGACACAATTCCAAATGTTGAAGATATACAGGATTCAGTAGAAAAAACCTTAATAGAAGAAGGTCATGCTAAAACAGCAAAAGCCTATATTCTCTACAGAAAAGCCCATCAGGAGATAAGGGAAGCTACCCATATGTTTGATTCTATTAAAGCTGTAGATGATTACGTCAGCGTATCAGACTGGTTAGTTAATGAAAATTCAAATATGGGTTTTTCATTGCAGGGCTTAAACAATTATTTAAGCACAAAAATAATATCTCATTATTGGTTAAAAAGAATATATCCTGAAGCAGTAAGAAAAGCTCACGAAGAAGTAGATCTCCATATACATGATCTCGGAACACTAGGTGCTTATTGTGTTGGTTGGGATTTACAGGATCTTCTAAAAACAGGTTTCCAAGGAGTTTCAGGCAAAGTTGCATCTAAGCCAGCAAAACATTTTAGGACTGCTTTAGGACAGATGGTAAACTTTTTCTATACTCTCCAAGGGGAATCCGCAGGCGCTCAGGCATTTGCAAATGTAGATACATTGCTAGCTCCCTTCATAAAGTATGACAATCTTGATTACAACGAAGTAAAACAATCAATACAGGAGTTTGTATTTAATCTTGCTGTTCCTACAAGGGTCGGATTCCAAAGTCCTTTTACAAATATTACCTTGGATTTAAAGGTTCCAGACATATTAAAAAAAGAAAAAGTGATTATTGGTGGTGTAGAGCAAAAAGAAACCTACGGAGATTTCCAAAATGAAGTAACAATATTCAACAAAGCCTTTGCAGAAGTTATGTGCCAAGGTGATGCAGAAGGCAGAGTATTTACATTCCCGATTCCAACTTATAATATCACCAAAGATTTTGATTGGGACAATGAAGATTATAATTCAATATGGGAAATGACTGGAAAATATGGCATTCCTTATTTTTCAAATTTTGTTAATTCCGACATGAGCCCTGATGATGCACGCAGTATGTGTTTACATGGTGACGAAGAAATTCTTGTAAAAATAGATGGTAAACTTGAAAGAACAACTATGAAGTGTCTAATAGAGACTTATGGTGGTGAAGGGTGGAATAAATGTAATCATAACATAAAAGTTTTATCCTTAGATGAGGATTATAAATTAAGGTGGTCAGGAATAAAGAATTTCTTAAAAGTGAAAAAGAAAGGTCTAAGGAGTATTATCACTAAAGATGGCAAAATGTGTAAATTATCAATGAATCACCCAGTAATGGTCCTAACAGAAGATGGATTAAAACAAAAATTTGCTAGTGATTTAAAGATCAATGATTACATGATTAGCTTAAAATCTGCTGAAGGTTTATTATCTAAGAAATGCAGCAAGTTTGGTAGTTATGTTCTCAACAAAGATTTGGCTTTCTTTTTTGGTTTTTTTACAGCCGATGGAAATTATTTATACAAATCAAAGACAAAAATAACTAGAGGAATGCAATTAAGTTTTAATGCAAAAAATAAAGATCAAATAGATTTGCTTAAAGGTCTGATATATAAATTATTTAAGTATAAAGCTAAGGAAAAGAAGGATCCAAGATACAATACTTATTATCTCTATATTTATAATTCAAATCTAGCCAATTTATCATACAATTTTGGGTTTAAGAAATATGGCCGATTGCCAAATATATTATTTAACTCACCAAAAGAAGTAATTGAATCTTTCTTAAAAGGATTTTTCTTAGGTGATGGCTACGCTAAAAGAAACGAGATTCATATAAATGATAATCTATTAATTAGAGACCTAACTTTATTGTATTCTTTAATTGGCTTGCCAAACATACTAAAAATAAAAGAAAGAAGCCAAAGATTATATCTAAATAAAAAAACAAACAATAAAAATGTAATTGGTTGTGTAGTTAACTGCCTTAATGAGCTCATACCGGGTTTCTTGGCAAAATCAACATATCTTGTTCCGGGATTAAACAAGAATAGAATGGTTGGGCAGCTTACTCTTCAAAAATATAATGCAGAGACTTTATTATCTCGTAAGATACTTGAAAGCGATATTTATCCTGTGAGGGTTGTAGAAATACAAGACACCGCAGAAAACATTGAAGATTTCTATGATATAGAATTAGAAAGAGATCATATTTTTGTTCATTCTCTTGGCACATTAACACATAATTGTTGCAGGTTGAGGATAGATCAAAGGGAATTAAGAAGAAAAGGTGGGGGCTTATTTGGCGCTTCACCAAAAACAGGTTCTCTAGGTGTCGTAACATTAAACATGCCGAGAATAGGTTTTATTTCTATAGATGAAAATGAATTTTTCCTTAACTTAAGTAATTTAATGGAATTAGCAAAAGAAAGCCTTGAAATAAAAAGGAAAGCAGTTGAAAGCTTCACAGAAAAAGGTCTTTATCCATACTCAAAATTCTACTTAAGAAGCATTAAAGAAGATTATGGGAAATACTGGAAAAATCACTTTAGCACAATTGGTATTTTAGGTATGAATGAAGCCATTGTAAATTTCATGCCTGGAGAAAACATAGCAACTCCCTCAGGAAGTAAATTTGCAATAAAAGTTCTTGATTTCATGAGATCAAAATTAGGAGATTTCCAGGAAGAAACAGGTAATTTATACAATTTGGAAGCAACACCAGGGGAAAGCACAACACACAGGTTTGCATTAGCTGATAAAAAAAGGTTTGTAAGAATAAAGGTTGCAAATGATGAAGATGTAAGAAATGGCGCTAAACCATTTTATACTAATTCAACACATTTACCTGTTAATTACTCAGACGATCTATTCGAAGTTTTAGAACTTCAAGATCCATTACAGGTAAAATATACAGGCGGAACAGTTATACACGGTTTTGTTGGTGAAAGGCTTGAAGCAAATATGGTTAAGGAATTGGTAAGGAAAATAACATCAAATTTCCATCTTCCTTACTTCACACTAACCCCAACATTCTCAATATGTCCTAAGCATAGTTATTTAGAAGGAGATCATGAGTATTGCCCAAAATGCGATATTGAAATAGGTTATAAGGGGGTGAAAAATGGAGAGAACAAAATGTGAGCGTTATTCAAGAATCGTTGGTTACCTAAGACCTTTAGCACAATGGAATGACGGAAAAAAGGAAGAATGGTTCCTAAGGAAAATGTTTAAGGTAAAAAATGATAATTAAGAATCTGCAGAAGCTTACAACCATAGACTATCCTGGTAAGCTTGCCTGCACTATTTTTATTTTTGGATGCAACTTGAGATGCAGTTTCTGCCACAATCCATCTTTAATATTTAAAAAAGATGACATAGAAATAAAAAAAGAAGAAGTATTTGAATTTTTAAAAAAAAGAAAAAAATACCTTGATGGCGTTTGTTTTACAGGTGGAGAGCCATTAGCCACTTTAGATTTTGAATTTGTATCAGAGATTAAGAAACTAGGCTACAAAATAAAAATTGACACAAATGGAACTTATCCAGAAAAATTAAAGCAGTTAATTGATAATAATTTAGTGGATTATATTGCAATGGATATAAAAACTTCAAAAGAAAAATACGAATCTTTAACAAAGTTTAATGATATCAAAAAGATTGAAGAAAGCATAAGATTAATATCTGATTTTAAAAACTATGAGTTCAGGACAACTATTATACCAACACATCACACTATTGAAGATATAAATAAAATTAAATCTTGGTTGTTATCAGTTTCAGGAAAAACAAAGCTTAAATCCTATTATATTCAATCTTTTGTATCAAGGCCAGGTAATATGCTTAGTTCTGAATTCGATTGTATAAACTCTTCATCAGATCAGTTTTTAAATGAAATAAAAGCCGTAATGCAGCCTATTTTCGAAGCTTGTGAAATAAGAAACTGAGAAAGCTATATAAAACTAACTTCTATTACAGGTTTGATGCCAAAATGCCCTATCTTTAAAGCTGCAAGCCTTTTAGGTAAAAAGTGGTCTATTGTTCTATTGGATGAAATTGAAAAGAATGGGGAGCAAGGCTTTAACCTAATATTCAAAAATCTTAAGCATATCTCTCCTAAGATACTGTCAAAGAGACTTAAAGATCTTGAAGATTCAAATTTAATTCAAAAATCAGTATATACAAATGTTACCCCAATGAAAACATCTTACTACCTGACTGAGAAAGGTCTTGAATTATCTCAAATTATAAAGCTTTTTAAAGAGTGGCAGTTGAAATACAATGAGCTTCCCTGCGGAAAAATTAAATGCAGTGAATGTCCGTTTTATTATACAAAATGAAAGTCAAAAAAGTATTATTATCAGAAGGAAACTGGTATTTTTGGGAAAAAGGAGATTTGCATACTGACCTAGGTTCATTAAAAGAATCAGATATTTTAAAAAATGGAAAAATAAAATCAAATAAAAACTTTGAATTCTTTGTTTTTGATGCAAATTTCTTTGATAAAATGCAGAGAATTAAAAGAATTCCTCAGGCAGTAATGGAAAAAGACATCGCTAGTATCTTAGCTTACTCTGGAATAATTAAAAATTCAGTAATCTTCGAAGCTGGAACAGGCTCAGGAAAATTAGCCTCTTATCTTGCGCAATATTGCAAAAAAGTAATAAGCTTTGATATAAATGATGAATATTTGAAAATAGCAAAAGAAAACTTTAATAACTTAAAAATTAAAAATATAGAATTAAATAAATCAGATATCTACAAAAAAGTAAATTTAAATTTTAAAGTCGATGCTTTTATATTGGACGTTCCTTGTCCTTGGTTAGCTTTGGAAAATATAGACCATCTTAAAACAGGTGGAACCTTTGTAGCCTACCTTCCAACAATCGTTCAGGTAATAAATCTGGTAAATGAATCAAAAAAATTTAATTTGAAATTTGTTAAATGCATTGAAAACATAGAAAGATCATGGATTGTTGAAGATCCAAGAGTAAGGCCCGAAAGCAAAATCCAGTTTACAGCCTTTTTGGTTTTTTTCAGAAGATATTAATAAAAACGTAAAATAGTAATATTTATAAATATCAAAAATGGATAATATTATCTAAAAATGGATAATACCTTAAAGATTATTAACTACCTTGGAAAGCATATTGATAGGTCTTTTACAATGCATGAGCTTAGCAAAGCAACGAAAATACCTTATGCTACGTTTCACAGAACTATAAGCCAGATAAAAGACTTGGTAAAAATACAGGAGATAGGGAGATCAAAGGTTATAATTATTAATAAGGATAATGCCTCAATAAAACCATATTTAACAATAAGTTCAGAAGAAGAAAAGAAAGAATATTTAAAAAAACAACCAATAATAAACAAAATAGTGTCAGAGCTTGATACAAAAGATATTGTATTATTATTCGGAAGTTATGCTAAGGGTAGCCAGAAAGATACTTCAGATATAGACTTGTTGATAATAAACCCAACAGGGAAAAAATCTATATCTCTCTCAAAATATGAGGTTTTGTTTAACAAAAAAATCAACCCAATTTTTGTCACAAAACAAGAATTCAAAAAAATGCTGCATGACAAAGAGGAGAATGTAGGAAAGCAGGCATTAGTAAATCATATAATTCTCAATAATTCTGAAAAATTCTGGGTGTGCGTTATATATGGATAGCTACAAGATGTTATTTGAGGAGTGTGTTGCTAGCAATAGGATTACAAAATCCAGTGAAGCTTACAAGATAAAGCTCTTCTTGAAAAAAGGTGAAAATAGCCTATTAATCGCCAAGCATATTAAAGATATAAAAATTGAAGAAGGTGAGCCTAAAAAACTTTATTGGGATTATTGGGCGATTACTATCTCTTATTATTCTATGCTATACTGCGCTAAAGCACTTATTTTGAAAAAAGGATATGAAGCACACGACCATGATGCAGTTCAAACAGCTTTAGGGTATACTTGCGTCCCGAATGAACTTGAAAAAGAAGACCTAGAGATACTAAACCAGTCTTACAAAATCTTTGAGGATGAATATGTTAAATATTTTGAGGAAGCAAAAAAAAGAGCCATATTGCAAGATATTCAGCTATCAAAACTTATACAGAAAGGAGACTTAACGAAATATTTGATAATGCAAGAAAGTTTGTAAGTAAAACTGTATTAATATTGGAAGATTCAAAATAAAAAACAAATATTAATAAACTGTAAAATTATTTCCAGAAAAACAATCATCTTTATATATCCTTATAATTATAATCTGTTATGGCAATAGAAAATATATTAATGGAAATTGATTTTATGGTAAAAACGCTTTTAGCTTCCATTAATCCTTCATTAGCCAATTAACCTTTTTATCATTAAATTTCAACCATATAATAAGAAATAGGACTATAAAATGCTTAACACATTAAAAAAACACTTCGGAAACAAATCAAGAGTTTTGATAGTCAGTAAACTACAATTTTTACCTATAGAAATATATAATAATATGAAATATTCAATAATCCAAGATTTAAAAGAGGTGATTAGATGAATCAGGTAATCCATATTAAAAACCTAAGAAAAGAGTTCAAAACAAAACATAAAGAACCTGGTTTTTTAGGTAGTTTAAAATCAATTATTCATCCTAAAACAAAAACATTAACCGCTGTTGACAATATTTCATTTAATGTAAAGGAAGGCGAAATCATAGCTTTTATAGGTCCAAATGGTGCAGGAAAAAGCACAACTATAAAGATTTTAACAGGAATTTTACATCCAACTTCAGGTAATGCTAAAGTCTTAGGATTAGTTCCTTGGAAAGACAGAATAAAATTAGCATATAAAATTGGATCTGTATTTGGTCAAAAGCCGCAATTATGGTATCACTTGCCCGCAATAGACACCTTTAACTTATTCAGCAAGATATATGAATTAGATAAGCACGAATACAAAGAAAGACTGGATTACTTAGTAAAAACCTTTGAAATAAAAGAGTTTCTCAACACACCAGTTAGAAAATTATCTTTAGGCCAAAGAATGAGGTGTGAAATAGCAGCTTCTCTATTGCATAAACCAAAAATTATCTTCTTAGATGAGCCAACCATAGGCTTAGATATAGTCGCAAAACAAAAAATGAGGGAATTAATTAAAAAGCTGAATAAAAAAGAGAAAACTACTATATTTCTAACCTCTCATGATACTCAGGATATAGAGCATCTGTGTAAAAGAATTATAATTGTGAATCATGGAAGGATAATATATGACGGTTCTGTTAACAAATTAAGCAAAAAGTTTCTTAAAAATAAAGTAATCTCTGTTAAATTTGAAACACCTGTTAAAAAATTTAATATCGAAGGTGTTAAAATAATTAAATCAAACAAATTTAATATTGATTTTGAGTTAGACACAAGAAAAAAATCCATGCAACAATTGATAGATGCATTAATAAAAAAATATAAAATTGCAGACATTAATATCTCAGATCCACCAATAGAAGAAACAATTAGCTTAATCTACAGGAAAAAATGAAAATCTTGAAATATTACGAAATATGGAAAATAAATCTTCTTAATAGCTTGATGTATTTTAGTGATTTCATCTTTTACTCGGTATTTATCGGGGTTATAATCTTTATTTTTGTGAATTTATGGAGAAATCTTTACTCAACTACGTCTGTAATAGAAGGATTTACTTTGGTAATGATGATCTGGTATCTAGTCTTAACAGAATCAATGGTAGTAAATATAGGGGGAACCACCCTAATCAAAGAACTAAACCAAGAAGTTAAAAGTGGTGACTTAATTTATGTCTTAAACAAACCCTATAATTATGTAGCTTATCATTATGTAAAGTCTTTATGCCAATGGATGCTTGGGTTTACTACCTCGTTTATAATAGCAGGGCTAGTTGCCTTATTCTTTGTAGGGGCATTAGAGTTTTCACTAATAACCTTGCCATTTATCTTAGTAATACTGCTATTCTCATTTACAATAGACTTCACAATAAGTGCAATACTAGGGATTTCTGCTTTCTGGATGGAAGATACAACTTCTTTTAAATACGTTTATGAAAAGATTATTTTTATACTTGGGGGTATGTTGATTCCTTTAGAGATATTTCCTGAGTGGCTTAGAATAATATCAGCAAAGCTTCCATTTAGTTATATTGCCTATCATCCTGCAAAGCTATTCGTAATGTTTAGCTTTAAATCATTTTTATGGATAATGCTTGCTCAACTATCATATGTTATCTTTTTTGGCATAATATTGGTGATCTTATATAAACTAGCTGTAAGGAAGGTGAATCTACATGGGGGGTAGTCTATTAAACTTTATGTGGGTTTATTTTAAAATTAATATGCAAAGCGCTATGGAATACCGAGTTAATTTCCTGCTTCAGACTATTGCAATGTTATTTAATGATGGGTTATGGATTGTCTTTTGGTTAATCTTTTTTAATAGGTTTAAGACCGTCAGTAGTTGGCAATTTAGTGATATTTTAGTGCTTGAAGTAATAGTTGCAGTTTCATGGTCTTTGTTGGGCATATTCTTTGGAAATTTCATGGAGCTTGCCAATGTAATCAAAGATGGAAAGCTTGATTTTTATTTAACCTTACCGAAAGAAGTATTATCACACATTTTAACTAGTAATATGAGGTATCACGCCTTTGGAGATTTATTGTTTGGGATAATTATCACGATTTTCTTTATTCCGCTAATTAAATGGCCATTGCTTTTGCTGTTCATTCTAATCGCTTCAACAATTTTATTATCCATCGCAGTAATATTGGGTTCAATAACGCTTTACACAGGTAGTTCTGCAGAATTGACAAGAGCTGGTATGTTTGGTGCATTAACAATAGCTAGTTATCCCTTCGATGTTTATTCCGGAATGGTAAAATTTATACTTCTTACAGTAATCCCTGTTGGTTTTATTACCGGTGTTCCAGTAAGATTATTACAATCATTTGATTTGAAGTTGTTTTTGTTTATGATACTAATAACTGTAATATTAGCAATAATAGCCTTAATAATATTCAAATTAGGCATAAGAAAATATGAATCAGGAAATTTAATTAATGCTAGAGTTTAATATAATGTAAATATTTTTCCAGAAAAAGTTTAATATTCAACAATATAGCAAAGTTCTATGGAAAATTTGATTATTTTTGATCTTGACGGCACTTTGTATCAGTTCAAGGAAGGAAATTTTGTCAGTTCAAGGTTTTATCAAGAAATAAAAAGGAAGGCATATAACTTCTTGTCAGAAACACTCAAAATCAGCTTAGAACAAGCAATAGAACTATATCAACAAATTAATAAAGATTTCAACGGAGAAATTAGTTTAGGCGTTGAGAGAAGATGCAACATCGATAGATATCATTATTTTGCAAATACATGGAACCTAGATCCAAAAGATTTTATACAAAAGAACGATTTGCTACTATTAATTAAGCCATTGAGGTATAGAATAACCTTCCTTACAAGTGCTCCTAAGATATGGGCTGCTTCTGTATTAACCTACTTCAATCTTAGGGAATATTTGCCTAGTTTGTATACTGGTGAGTCTGATATAAGAAAACCCAATATATTAGCATTCCAACAAATTTATAAAGATTTTTCTTTTCCATGTTTAATAAGTCTGTTTACCAAATCTATTCCTTGGTAGTTTACCCTTAGCCCTACTGCAAGATCTAAAAGCCTACCATCCATACAACCGACCTCAAATAATAAATCAAATCCATTGTTCAAAAATATTTTACTTATTAAAATCCTTTCATATTCAAGAAATTCTTTTATTCTAGCAGTATAGTTTTTTGGATTAACTAAACTAATTCCCCCACCTAAGTCGTAAAAGTTTCTAATCAAAGAATCGCTCATTTTGTAGCTAATATCTCCTGTTTATTTATTGTAATCCATCTTACTGAAGTTTGTTGATTTATGTAGTCAATCATCTCTGGTGTTAATAAATATGAAATATTATTTGGATTTGCTTCTTCAAAACGGTCATAAGGGGGTATAACAATTGGTAAAGTTACAAAGTTAGTTCTAATCCTATCTGAATGCATTCTGGTTATGGGTGTTGCCGGATGATACGTCAATAGATTAGGGCTAACCATAAACAGTTTTCCATCTTTAGCCAATTTTTCTACATGAGTTATGGTGTGCTCTATTGTCTCCATTGTTTCACCAGGCAAACCAAACAAAACAGAAGAGCCTACATGTATCCCTGCGAGATTGCATACATCTAAAGCGTGTTCTATCTTATCTGCCCAAGTAGTAAATCCGGCTCCAGGGTTCTTAGCATATTTATGAATATGTTTTAACACAGTCGGCGATAGACTCTCGATTCCAATATAAACATAAGAACAACCTATTTCATGAAGTCTTTTTAAAAAAAGTCTAATCCCTTCAATTCGATAGTCTTCATACAAAATGGCTGGGTTCTTATAAGACTTCCTTATAGTCTCAACTAAAGAGTTTAATTCAATGTCAAATTCTTTACTTGTTTTTATGATTCGTAAATTTTCTATTAAAGCATAACCTATTTTAAGACCATCCGCACAACCTAAAAGATTATCATCAAATTTTATTTTCATACAACTAAATACAAAATTTATCTCTTAAATGAATAGGAAACAATATTGTTCCCAACAATTAAAAATATTTTCTGTAAAAATAATTACTTAAAAGTTAAAGAAGACAAAATTGTTCCCTAACTATTTATTAATGTAAATTTTGTTATAGATAAAATGATACGAGTAAAAGGCATTGTCCAAAAATACGATAGCGGCAGGAAAAAAATAGAGGTAAAAAAAGAAATTAAGCAGATTTTTAACATCTCAGAAGAATCAAACTTAAATTATATTATGGAACATTATTATGATCTTGAAAAGGCAATTGACAGGTTAAAAGAAATATTCGAAGAAACAAAACAACTGCCTGTATTTTTAAATTTTCAAAAAATAAAAGGAGAACAAAATGAAAATATACCAAAAACATTGTAATTTTGAACTTACTAAATCCAGCCATACCTATCCAGTAGTTTTTATTAGTGGTTTTTTACTGTTTAGGAAAAAGAGAAAACCAAAATTTGAAAATCAATTCACCATATTAAACGATAAAGAAGAGCTTAATCTTTCTTTAAAACTTTTTCAATAAACTTGAACTGATCATCAAATATATGCGCAGAGGTTGAAAATACAGTTATATTCCCAAAATCACAGTTTAATGCCTTTTTAACATAATCCTGTAAAACAAACAACTGATAGAAATTAGCAGGCCATCCAAAAAACACATCATTGCTTCTTATAACTGCAGTTAAGTTTAATTTTTCCCTTCTCATTTTAAAGTCAATCAGCATTAATCCTGGGTTCTCACGATTAGACAAGCTTGAATCAGCAACCGGATCCCACAAGCTTATTACCGCTCTTCTTGAGTTCGGCGTATTTTTCAATAAGGGTATAATAAAATCATTTAATTGATTAATCTTGCCTTGAAAATTAAATATTCTTGCACCATATGAATAAGAATATCCTGATTCTAACTTATCAGTCAGCATAATCTTAGATATCTCATCAAGCTGTGGATACTTCCACTCATTAAATCCAAAAAGTGTTTTAATCGGCTTGCTAGTTTCAAAAAATGGCTTCTTTACAACAATCTTTAAGTTTAATATCTCTCTGCACACCCTATAGTTCTCATCCTTAAAATCAACGCCTTTATCAAGTATTAATTTCAAGGCTTCTTTCCAACATTCCATTGCAGTTTCTTGTATTATTTCCATCTTATTGTATAAACCTCATCAATGTTTGTTCTGTCTCATTAAATTTTTGCAAAAAGCTGTATCTAAAAAATGGTATCTTATACGTCCCTAATATAAACGAAATCTCCCTCATTATGTCTTCAGCATTATAATTTGATCTTTTATAAAATGAAATTAAATCACCACCATCAAATATTTCAAATATTTTTTCTTTTGTTCTTAATATTTCCTTAACTTCAGGCTTATAAAAATCCTTTATATCTTCAATGTAAAACTGCATATATTTAGGTTTTGAAAAGAAATTTTTAATAAATTCCATGGCCGCACATGAAAATGCTATTTTAAATCTCACAGGCATCCCACAGCTTTTATATATAGTCTCTTCATATATACAGAAATTATTAACAGCTTCTTTCGCTTTTTTAATAGCCTCAATTAGCATTTCCTGGTCTAAATTCTTTCTTTTCCAGCCATAATTCCAGAATCTTATATAATCCTTGGCTAAAAATAAAATCTCTTTGGGCATAGAACCATACCTTACAAAACCACTAAAATAATTCTCAGCCTTTCTCCTCTGAATTGAATTTATTATTAAGAATGACTCAGAAATCTTCTTCATTAATCTATTGAATTCATCACTGTTAAAATTAGGCTCTTTAATAAAACTGTCAGCATCAACCATTACAGTGCTCTGTCCTAAGGCTATTCCCTTTAATCTTCCATAAACCTCGCTTTTGTAGGTTGCCCATTCTTTTTCTGAGAAAGTATAAGGTCCCGCCTTGCCCAAAACATAAGGAGCTTTATGCACACCTTGATTTTTAATATAAATCTCTTTCCCAAATTCTTGATATAATTTTATCAATTTTTCAAAAAAATCACTATTGTCCTGAAACTCTCTTGGCTGAACATCAAAAATAAACGTTAAATTGTTTAATTTCAAATCTAAAACATCAGAGACAAGCTTAAATAAAACATTTGAATCCACTAAGTTTGTGAAGTCAATTATTAAGCAAACCTGTCTTCCATAATCGCTGCATCTACTGTTTAATTTTCTAAGAAAACTTATAGTATCTCTATTTATCTGCATTTCAAAATCATTTATCCCCACAACATCATTTACATTTTTCATAGAAACAGCAGTTAATTTGTTTAACTCATTTAAATTCTCAACAACACTGCCTTCAATTAAAACACAGTTTACTCTCTCAACCCACCCAGTTTCGTCTAATCTATGAGTTATTCCCCTTTCCATATAGCCTTCTATCGGCACAACAGGAACAGGTTCATCAAACCCTTGTGAAGTGGCTGCCAACACATCAAGGTTTAAAGTAAAACATTTCTCGTTCTTTTTACCTATAGAAGTTTCTTTTAATAAATCCTCATTAACCATTGTGTTAAGATAATATAATGTTTTCCTGTGCAGGCTTGCTAATCCACGTTTTGCATTTTTCTTTTTTCTTTCATCAGAAAACTTGTCATTTAGTATATTATTTAATTTTAAAAAATCCTCAGAATAAACTCTTGAAACAATATAAGTAGTTGAAAATTCCTCACCAGGCTTTCTCCTGAAAACATCTAATATTTCTTGCTTTTTATCAGCCATAGCCCTCTCTCTATTAAATAAACAGATTTTATAAACTTTGTGTTTCAGGATTTTTTTGAAACAGGTTCAGCAAATCTTGTAAATAATACTTATATACTTCGTAAATAATATACTTAATTTAAGATGCAATATCTTAGTAGTAAAAGAGGGGGTTTTAGAGTAAATAATGCTTTTATAGAAGGAAATAGCTTGTTTAAGCCGACAAACTATACGATTTCTGTTTCAGGCAATGTTCAGAAATACAACACTACAAGAAGAAAAATTGAAATAAAAAGAGAAATAAGAGACAGGTTTAGTATCTTAAAGGAAAATAGCAATAATGTTCTTTATTTAATGGAGCATCATGCAGATCTTCATGAATTACTGGAAAGAATTTTACAGATAAAGCACGAAACAGGTGAATTGCCATTGTTAATGCATTTTAGAAAGGAAAAAACAAAGGAGATTAATTTGTTATAAGTTTTATTCCTTTTTCTTCAGGAATCAAAGCCACTTCTTTATTGTTCTTAAGCTTATATTTTTCAACCAACTCTTTAGGTATTCTTAACCCGACACTTAAACCCCACTTAGAGAGTTTTACATGATACTTTTTCATAAATCTATATTTCTCTGCAACATCATGTAGCTGTTTCATTCCAACAATTTCTTCTCCACACTCTATACATTTGAAATACTTATAACTAACACCTTCTGGCGTTTTTCCCGTCTTCTCACTTAGCTTTCCACTACATTTTGAGCAAATGTTCATCTTTTTATCCTTTCAATTGTTATTATACAAATTTTCATTCCTTTTACTTCACCTACACATATTACTGATCGGGTCATGAACTTTATATAGTTTTTTCCGAATACCTCATGTTTTCCGGAGATTATGCATTTTTCAATCAAATCAGGGTTGATTCCTCTTTGCATCGCTCTTATGAAAGCGTGATGTTTGATTTCTATTTCATAACCTCTAAGGTCCATTTATACCTCTTTAATATTAATTGATATTAATTAATATTTAAGCTTTTTGTTTTTGAAGAAAGTAAGCGAACAAATATATAAATTGCAAGGGGACAAAAAAGTTATAATATTCTAATTTTATATAAATATTATAATAATTATAATAATATAAGGATAAAATATATATAATCGGACACATTATTGTTCCTTGATGAAAAATGAACATTAAAGAACAATTCAATACGTTTCTTCCAAGAAATCCTATAAAAATCAAAGGTAAAGTCCAAAACTATGACAACGGAAGAAAGAAGATTGAGATCAAGAAGGAAATTAGGGTTATATATAGTCTAACAAATCAAGAAGATACATCTTATTTAATGGAGCATTATTCAGAGCTCAATGATGCAATCGAAAGATTAAGAGAAATTTATGAAGGTAGTGGAAGAGTTCCAACTTTATTGGGATTTAAAAAGGAAATTAAAGAGGGTCAAAATGATAACGCCTAATTTTGATTTTCTAGAATTTAAGAAACAATTAGCAAGAAATTATAATATTAGTCTAACCACTTTAAACAATCTAGTTCAGGATGCTGAAAATTCAAAAAGAAAGTTAATAAAAAGTATTAATCTTAATGGTAAAATCTGCACTGTTATAAAAACAGGAATAGGTCCAATTCTAACAAAATACGGAAGATTTCTCCAGATGACGTTCAGGATAAATGATGACGAAGGAGTTTATTTTGTTATTGTTAAAGCAGATATCGATAAAAAAACAATGCTTCCAATATTTAATAAAAATGAAAAGATATTTTTAAGAATAGATTCTGGTTGTTCTACAGGGCAATTATTTCACGATCTCAATTGTGACTGTAGTGAACAGTTAGATATTGCTTTAGAAAAATTAGGTAAGGAAAAACAAGGTTTGATCATACACATCTTCAACCAAGACGGGAGAGGAAAAGGAGTAGAATTTAAACTATCTACCCTTTATTTGCAGGAACAGCTTGGTATTAATACAATTGAGGCATTTACATTGCTAGAAAAAAATAACGATGTCAAAAATTTAGACTGTAGAAACTATGATTGTGCCGTATCTATACTAAAATTTCTAGATATACAAAGCACGATAATAGTTGGAACAAACAACCCGCTCAAGTTAAAACCTCTGCAGGAAAACGGGTTTAAAATTCAAATAGAACCGATATTAGCAGAAGTTACAAGCTATACAGCAAGACACTTGATTGCAAAAAAGAAAATACTGGGGCATATGTTGGGATAAAAATGAAATTTAACAAACCAATAGTTTTAATCTCAGGAACATCAGGAGTTGGAAAAACATCATTAATCAAAGAGTTATGCACTATTTCATCAGATTATCACAATATAAAATCTTTTACAAGTAGGCCATTAAGAGGAAAATTTGATGACAGACAACATATAAGCAAGACAAAATTTTGTAAACTAGTTAAAAGAAGGAGGATAATATTGCCTAATAAAGTTTACGGACATCTCTATGGACCATCTAGAAAAGACATATTAAAAACATTATCGCAAAATAAAATCCCAATTAGCGATTGGCCAGTTCATATGATAAATGATTTTAAAATACACTTTCCAGAAATAAAAATTATATCTATATACTTGTTGCCCCCAAGTTTAATTGAACTAAAAAAAAGATTAATAAAAGATGGAAGGGATAAATCTAATTCCAGATACTACACAGCTTTAACAGAATTAAAGAAAATTCAAAGAGGTGATTATAATCCTTATATTGAAGCTAAATTTGTTAATAAAAAGGGAATACTTAAGAATGCAATAAAATTACACTCAACTATATGTAATTTATTTCAAACAAAGACTACAAAAAAATCAAAGGATAAAAATGGAAAAAATTAATTTTAAGCTAAAAAACGATAAATATAGAAAAGCAAGAGGGGGAAAAGCTTATTTTATTAATTTAATTTGTGTTAGATGCAATAATATTATACTAAAATACCAAAAAGATGGCGATGGGGATTTAAAAAGATGTTATTTAAACAGGATTTTTTATCCGTCAGAGTTGGAAAAATTGCAGTATTCTTCTAGAAATCCAAAAGACTTTCAGAATTTAGTATGTAAAAACTGCAATACTGTAATAGGCACGCCAATGTTGCATCATGGAGGAAGATTGGCATTTAAACTGAGAAAGGGATTCTATTTAAAACAAAGGAAGTAGAATTTAACTCAGAAGAAGGATTCATTAAATAAACTTTCATTCTGTTATAGAAGGTTACTTTGAATAATAATCAGTCCAAGACTTTATATGTTTTAATATCTTATTTGGTTCTTTAAGACCGGTGTCTTCTATCCCAATCAACTCATACCCCTCACTTGTTCTTTTAAAATCAGCAACAGAAGGTATTCCCATTCTTCTAACATTAAATAAATTCATAAGCCCTGCCCAATTTTTAGTGCCATGAAAAACTTTTAGTTCTATAAATAAAAACCCAACACCAGAAGTTCTATTTTTTAAGTTCATCTGAGTATACAAAAAAGTTATAGCTGCACCTGAACCAAAAGCCATATCATATGTTGAATTTTTTGTATCGTCAAATTCCTTTGTTTTTCCAGTATCAATATCCCCACAGATGTAAGCAAAAACGATTTGATTCTGAAAATTATCCCTTAAAAACTTATAAAAATCTTCTGGTTTTGTTTGTCTTGTATATTCAAATTTTTTAATCTCTCTTCTTTCAATTGCAGGTTTCAATATCTCACTTGGTTCTTTTGACATCAAAGCTGTTATTTCCTCTAAGGTTGGCAAGACAATAGCTTCAGATGGGTCTGCCTTAGTCTCTGGCATAAACGATACAAGATCAGCTAAAGAAATTGCTATTAAACCCTTACCTGTCCAACTAATAAATTCTCTTCTATCTATTTCCATAAAACAACAGTAATAGTTAAATATATAAATGTTATTATTAACTAAGAATGAAAATGAAAAAGAGGTTAATCTTTACGTTTACTATAGTGGTTTTGATATTTTCTTCTATGGTATTATCTGCACCAACAACAGAAGATTCAGATTTAATTAAAGAAAAGAAACCTTTATCAGGGAAAGAAATACTCCTTACAGAAGGCACATCTCCAGAAGGCGAATTTAAACAATATTCCCCCATCTCAGAGGTCACAACAAAATCAGGTGCAATATTAAAATCAAATTTACCCTTAGGAGGTCTATTAAAAACCTTCCTAAATGGACTAATAATAGCAGAGTCTTTTACAGATTTACTAATCCCAGATTCAATCCACTTAACAGAAATTAACAACCTACAATACAACACAATAGAAAATTACATCATATTAGATTCAGCCTCTTCCTTAGAAGCCTTAGTTCCAATTAACTACAAACTAAACAACATAGGAAAAACTAAGATTCAATTAGATGAAAATAATGAAGTTCAATTCGTAGAAACAGAAATAAAAGATGAAAAACCACAGGAATTCACTTCTCCATTCAACGATAAAGATTCAATATCAATAACCACAAAGAAAAACACAAGATTAAAAGTAGATACATCTAAAGAAAACAAATTAGGAATACAATCAGAAGATTCAACAGTAGAATTTAAACCAAAAGATAATTTACAAAAAAAGAAATTAATATTTACAATTAAAAACGGAGAAATTATAGTTTCAGAAGACAATGGTTATTATAAAGTAGAAGGTTCTAATGTTTTAACATCTTTTGAGTCTATAAGCTTTAAGCAATTCCTAGATAAAACTAAAGAAGTAGAATTTAACTCTGAGGAAGGTTTCAGTGAAATTAAGTTTAATAAACAAGGTTCTTTCATACAAGAATACCCAACTGGGTTCACAATTAAAAATCTAGAATTAGAAGAATTAACATTTGCAAGATCTTTTAAAATCACTTCAGTAGAAGAATTTAACCTATACATTTCAACAGAGCTTAACAAGGAAGATTTATTTAACAAAGACATAATACAAAATAAAGCCTTAATAGACTTAAAAAATCACAAAATTATTTTAAAAGGTATTATAGACTATGAAAGAATCTCAGCAGATATCTCAAAAACACAGTTAGAACTAGGAAAAGACGAGCCATCATCAATAAAATTCGACAATGGAATCTCAATAAGAATAGATGGAAAAAAGAAAGCAAGAGAAATAAAACAAGTAGATTTTAAATACAAAAAAATCATAGAATCAAAAAAAGAAAATAATATAGTAACATTAAACATAGACAATAACAATCTTTTTGTAAATGCAGATATAAATCTAAATCCATCAGCTAAAAGTAAGGGTGAACTGTTCAAAGCACATACAGATTCTTTATTAATATACGATTTGCCAACAGAAATATCAACAAAAACATTGAGATTTGCAAACTTTGAATACATAAACACCCCAGATATTTTAAAACAATTAAAAACAAATATAAACGCAAATGAAATAACAAAAATAAAAGACATTAAAGTAAATGAATTAACAGCCCAATCTTCCTTTGAATCAATACAAAAGTTTTATTCTTCAAATGACAATTCTAAAAATCTATTCAAAGAAACATTAAACCTATATGAAAAGAACTTCCCTCAATGCTCATCAATCAGCATGAAAAACAGTGAAATAAATAGATACTTAAAATCCTTATTGCCTATTTTGTCATTATTGTTCTTCATCCCATTCTCTTTAAGAAAAAAAGCAAATTTTAGTTTATTAGCAATTGCAGCCTTTGTAGTTATATTAATCTTAGGCGTATCTTTTTACGTTTTCAACAATATAAATGAAAAATCATCAATAGCACTATCTTCTCAGGAAATATCAATTAAGGATTCAATAAATGAATGCTACAAAAAAACATTGGAATGCGGCATTTATGGCTTCAGCTTAAACGCAGAATCTTTTACTTCAAAGGATTTCTCTTATCCTGCAGATATATTGGAAAAATTCATTAAAAACAACATAAATTCCTGTATTAATTCTTTAAATTACTCAAATATTAAAATTTTTAATCCCCAAAATGTAAAAGTCATATTCTCCAATGATAATACAATAGTATCAAGTAATCATTTAATAGAGCTTTCTTCTCTAAAGGAAACAAGAAGGTTAAATAGGTTTGATGCAGAAATAAAAATAAGAATTGATGAGGTTTTCAAGGCTTTAAAACAAATTAAAAACTCAAAAATAAAGGATATTCCATTAAGCTTGTTGTCTGATGCCAATTTAAATGCTGAAATATATGATCTAGGCCAAGGCTTAGTCTACATCTTAACAGACAAATCAGGTTTAACAGAGCCAACATTTAAGTTTATGATTGTAAAATCTAATATCTTTTAAAAAATATGTAATCTTTACAACTAACTTGGAAAATTTACAATCTATTCACTTTCTTCTTTTTTGATATTTTATCTTCAATTTCTAAATTGCTTTTTGGAGGTAACCTTAACATATTATCCTTTGCATTTTTTGAACTGACTATACTTTCGCCAAGCTGTTTTTCAATATCTCTCCTCGTATTTCCTGCAACAGTCCCGCCCCTTATTGCTATTTTCTTGCTGTCATCAAACACGGATGGATTTTATTTTTTTGATAATTCTGTTGTTGTAGCTTCTGCGAGCATATTCAAAACAAGCTCAAGATTAGTCATATTATCCCTTAGGTTTTCCTTTCTCAAGCTCTTTAGTTGTTTGTATTCAGCTATAGTCTTGCCAGACCATGCCTTTGTAATTTCATTAGTTAGTATAGCAAAATCAGTCTCTTTCTCTATTCCAACCCGATTCCATTCATCTGTCAATTCTTTTCTTACGTCTATTGTTTTAAGCCTTTGATTAATCCATTCCTTAGAATACCCTTTTTGTAGGTAAGTTTTCATTGCCCTCTCAAAAGCAAGCTCAGGATCTTCTGTCTCTTCAATCCTTTGATATCCTACTTTTGCAAGCCATGTTTTGAATGGTTCCGCTTTCTTTGAAGGAATTGACTGTATTAAACGAAGTAATTGCTCTGTATCACCTACATCTGTTAATCTCATTTTTCCATCGGGCGCAATTAATTTCAACTGGTGACAATTTGTCACCGACTCGTTTCCCTCTTCTCTTAGTCTTTGAGCGAGTTTGTTCCAATACTTTCTTGCAGTTTGATAGTCATTATCCGTCAGAACAGCGATAACATCCACTATTGAAAAATACCATTTTTCTTCATCCTTATCCCATTGAACTCTTACTTTTTTGTTTTCGAATAATTTTATTGAATGTTTCTGTTCCATATTGTTTTAACTCCTTATCAATTTTATTTTTTGATCTATTATTTTAGTTTGGTCCTTTGTATCTATTGACACTATTATAGTATAATTTTACAGCCTTGATTGGATTTCTAGTTTAATATTGTGTCTAAAGTATTTAAACTTTGTTTTGCACTGATTAGTAACCTCTTAGTTTTTACAACCTTTTTGTAAAAATTACAAAAATTCCGTAATATTTACAATAAAAATTAAGCAAAATTCATCTACAGACTAAAGCCTTTGGTTTTCTTTTGCAGGAAATAAAATCAATCAACAATATCTCTCTAAGCAAATCAATCCTCTTTCTTTGTCAAAGCCATGTAATTCTAATATTCTTCTATTCTCAACGATGTTTATTGTAGCAAATCTAAAACAATGGGTTGTTCCATTCTGCGGTTTTGTCTCACAAACCATAAAGTCGTTCTTATTACCATAATACAACCATTCATGCAAGTCAATGGCAACATCCAACTTTCTCTTTCAAATACTCAATTAGTTTTTCTTTTCCTGATAAAATCTCTTGAACTTCCATATTTATTCCTCAATAAAGCCAATAGCGAATAATGACTCTTTTTTAGTGTCTAATTTCTTCTGAATCAGATTTTCTTATGTGGTAAAGCAAGGTGTTGGATGCAGGAGTATTCTCCTTCATGACAAATCTAAATGTCTGAGATCCATTGTGTGTAAAGTCATGATTCATCGCTACATGCGTCAGTAAATCCAAGAACTTCTTTGTGTCGTATTTTCCAGTGTAATGAACCTTGAAATCTAAGAATGGATAAATTGTTTCCTTGATCAATTTGCATAGTTTCTTCAATTCTTTTGTCTTTACGTTTTCTATATCTTTTTGGCATTCTGTATAGGTTAACCCATTTAATTTTAATTTAAGAAATTCTCTTCTTACCTCACTCTTTTTTCTCTTTGTAATTTTCTGTTCCACTTGGACCACCTCATTTTTACACTCGCAAAGGAGTGTTTAAAGAGGGTGCCAAATGTCATGGACCAACGCACATATAGGTCAAGTTAAGTTTATATATCCTTAACATATCTATTATTATTGAGGCTAAGAAAATGGTCAAACCTTTACCAAAATGGATAATGCAACGCTACTCTGCACTATGGAATAAATTCAAGGACAAGGAGTTCAACCACGAGGAAGCTTTCAAGACTCTTAACAAAGACAAGATGCTCAGTATCGTCTTATCAGAATTAAGGCAGGCTGGATGGCTGGAAATGAAGCTTAGCCCCGAAGATGCTCGCAAAAGAATCTATAAACTTAAAAGTCCAGAGCAGGCTGTTAAAGAAATGGAGGGGGTGGATTGAAATGCTAAGAGATATAGAACGTGCTAAAATAGAATTAATGACTTATGGAATGAATGTTTCTGAAACTGCAAGGAAAACTATAGGGGGTAATGAGAAACGACCATTAACTTTAGCAGACTATGCTTCTACTTCTGGTATTTCAATGGTATTAGGAGAGAATATTTGGGTTAATGCGCCAATAAAAGATCATAATCCAAATTTTGTTGGAGAAACACCATACACTCTAGATTTTAGAAATGGAAGATTTTTCGTAAGTTCTAACGGTACAGAATTTGAAGCAAGACCTATGCTTGTACCTTCTTATCACAATGGCAAAGCACAAAGCGGAGTGCCATATAGGAATCTGGCAATAACTCATACAGACAGAGTTAGGATATCACCCATAGAGGGTTGTGCTATTGCATGTCGGTTTTGCGATTTGCCTTATGAATTTAGATATAAAAAAAAACATGTTACTGATTTAATAGAATCAATTAGAACTGCTTTATCAGATCCAATACAACCTGCAAAACATGTTCTGATTTCTGGAGGAACACCAAAGCCAGAAGATTATGGATATGAGAATGAAGTCTATCGCGCTGTTGCTTCTGCATTCCCAAAAATAGATGTTGATGTTATGATGGTGCCTATGCTAAACCTACTAGACATCCAAGGGCTAAAAGATATGGGGATACATGGTTTGTCAATAAATCTTGAGCTATATAATCAAGATATTGCTCGAAAGATAATGCATAGCAAATGGAAAGCATCAAGAGAAAGGTATTTGGATTTTATTCAAGAAGCCGTTCTTATATTCGGTGAAGGAAATGTTCGCTCTTTGTTAATGGTAGGAATCGAACCATTAGAAGATACACTTAGAGGGATTGAGGCTTTGGCAAAAAGAGGATGCGACCCAGTGTTAAGCCCATTTAGACCTGATCCTTCAACCCCAATGAGAAATGAAAAGCCCCCAAGAGTTGACTTTCTTGTAGAAGCGTATGAAAGGGCAAAAGAAATTGTTGATAAATATAAGAGAGTAAAATTAGGACCAAGATGTATTCCTTGTATGCATAATACCCTTACTTTTCCTGATAATTCTGGTTCTTATAGATACTCGTGATAAAAATGAAAAACCTAATAACAATAGAGCAACTTAATAGAAAAGAAATAATGGAAATATTAGAATTGGCTAAAAGAATAGAAAATAATCCTCAAAATTTTAAAAAAGAACTTGAAGATAAAAGTTTGGCAACATTATTTTTTCAACCATCAACAAGGACAAGATCTAGCTCTTCTTTAGCTATGCAGAAGCTAGGCGGAAAAGTAATCGACATCTACGAAACAAAACATGAAACTGGAATGTCTGAAGCAGAAAGTTTTGAAGATACAATAAAGGTTATTGGGGATTATGTTGATTTAATCTGTTTAAGACATATCTCAGAAGAAGCCCCATATACAGCCGAGAAAAATACTCAAGCCAAATTAATCAACTGCGGAAATGGAGAAGATCAGCATCCGACGCAAACTTTGTTGGACTTATACACTATTTTGAAGGGGTTTGAGAGATTAGACAACCTAAAAATATCAATAATCGGCGGATTGAAAAATTCACGTTCTGCCCACTCTCTTTTAATTGCTTTATCATTTTTTGAAAATAATAGAGTTAAACTTATTTCCCCCAAATCTTTAGAAATGCCCAAGAAATATATTCAACAAACCAAAAATAGATTAAAGATTATTGAAAAAGAGAATTTTGATATCATGGATGAAGATGTTATTTATATGGCTGGATTGCCTGCAAAAGACTCTGATAAAAATATGAGGGAAAAATATCAAATTACTTTAGAAAAAATAAAATCAATAAAAAACAACACTCTTATTCTTAATCCTCTTCCAAGAATTGACGAGATTAGTAAGGAAGTTGATAAACTTCAAAATGCTAAATATTTTCAGCAAAGCAAAAACGGACTTTTTGTTCGCATGGCCATTTTTCTGAAATTGTTAAAGGATCAAAGTCCCTCGTAAAGCTCAAAGTTCTTAGAAATCAAAATTTCAGTTTCTTTAATTATTTTTTCTTTAACTTCTTCGTAACTACTACTACTACTACTAATGATTATGTAACCGGCATTTCCATCGGCTAAAAGATATTTTGCGGGGTAAAAAATAGCTCTATACTCAGAACCTATATTGGAGAAAGGCAAAGTAGGTTCTCCAATTTTAAAACAATTCACTATTCTCGTGTTCGAGAAATAGGGCTTTACTTTTGAATGAGCCCATATAAAACTTGCTTGAAAATCTTCATAATTAAAGTTAGTCACTTTTTCTCCTAAAGCAAGTTTCAGTTCAATTTCCGGGATACTCAATTTTTTTGACATTAGAATATTGCATAAATAACCGCCTTGCCTACGAGGGTTGAGATCAACACAATAAATTTGACCATTAGTATTAATTATAAAATCCAAGCCAAATAAGCCACGAAAACCTAACTTCGAAAGATAATTCCCTACTTTCTTTGTTGTTTGGATTATGATTTCTTTTTCTTTATTGGTTACTTTTGATGGATAAATATTTCCAAGATATTGGTTTCCTCTTAAAATTTGATCTGAAATGCAGATTATTCTCGTGTCGTTTGCTTCACATATTATGGCATTTATATTTGGAGATAATTTAATGTTTGTAATTAAATCAGCAACTAAAAAAGAGTTTGATTTGTTTAGCTCTCTTAATTTAGAAAAGAACATATCTAAATCGTTTTCTATATAAATTGTGCCACTTTCATGCCCACCAGACGTGTAAGATGCAGAAATATAAAAAGGATATTTCTCGTTTTCTTTAATTTCCTGTATAGAGTTATAAATTCTTGTTTTGTTTCTTGGGAGGTCTAGTTTTTCAAAAAGTTTTATATGCTCTACCTTGTTATCAAATTGTGTGGAAATTTTAGGGTTTGGACCTAAAACGATTATTCTCTTATCTTTCAAGTCCAAGCAAGAACTTGTAAACCCCAAAATAAAAATCCTCCCTTGCTTTTTTAGAAGTTTATCCATCAAGTTCTGGATAATCTCAGATTTTGAAAACTCTTCATTGAGGTCTTCGTAATCCTCAAGGTAAATAACATTGTTTTTTTGTGATTTTTGCTCAATATCTTTCAGCTTTTTATTTATTACTATATAGTTTTCTTTCTTGAAAAGATCATTCTGCTTCGCAGACAAAATCCAGATTGGTCTAAACTTTTTATTAAATTTTTCCTCAAGTTCTTTTACCCATATATCAACCGCATATTCAAATCTATCAGCCAAAAAAGAGAAGAAATATTCAAAGTTATCAGATAATGTGCCCTCATCAATCTTTTTCTCTAATATACATTCCATAATTAATCTTGAATGTGGGTTAGTTTATAAAATGATACTTTACACCTATGATAAATAATCAGGAAACCTCTGTATATCTCTCTAAGCAAATCAATCCTCTTTCTTTGTCAAAGCCATGTAATTCTAATATTCTTCTATTTGTTTCAGCAGGTTGTAAGTCAGTTAAAAAACCACTAAATTTTTCAAATCCATCTTCAAATAAAAATCTGATTAATGACCTAGCATGTTGGTCTAAACTTACTACATTAGTTACACTATTATTGGCAAAATGTAATAAAAATGCAGCAACCCCAATATCTTCATCAGTATGATTTTCATAATCCCCATCATCTTTTAACCTAAGTCTTTTTGATTCCCCATACAATGCTTCTTTTATCTCTCTAAGTCTTTCTCTTTGTTTACTATCAAAGCAGCGATCTACATTGTGGCCATTAACAGTTTTCAATAGAGACTTAATCCCATCTTTAAAAAACCTTAATTTAGAAACCCTCTCATTTATATGCCCTCTATTTCTAGCCCTTCCTGATAGATACTCAGAGCCTCCATCAAAAGCACCTAAAAAATCTTCTAATTCATTACCTACTCCATCGACAAAGAAGACGTTTCCTTTTTCTATCATACGTCTTAACAAAGTTGTATACCGAATATTATTATCCAAAGCGTCATATGGAACCTCTTTTAATCTTCTACAATCGTATAAATCATCAACCAGATTTCCTTCATTTTTACCTCGAAAATATAATACATTTGTATCTAATAAAGTAATGCCTGTTTTAACAATTTCGTCTATTCTTTCAAGCTCTTTAAAAGTCGGCATAAAAATTAAAAATCTAAACCATTTATAACATTTACCTTATTACTATTATCAATTTAAAAATTCTTTAATTACAAAAGATATCTTTTTAGAATGTGTCAACGGCGCTAAATGCCAAAAATTTCCATACACAACTTTGTTCGGATTTAAATTTTTATAATTTTCTCCATTTGATATCTTAATTAAAATATCATAGTTTCCATAAATAACTAAAAAAGGCTTATTAATCTTAACTTCAGGTATTTTAATAATTTTTTTTGTTACATCACTAAAGCCTTCTAAATAACTTTTTAATATACTTCTTCTTATAAAAAATTTAAGAATATCTAAGGTTATTGAAACTATTTTTGGCGTTTTGCCTATCAATGGTGTATTTATCATAATCAGGCTTCTATACTTAATCTTTTCTTTAATTAATTTTAAACAGATTATCCCGCCTAAGGAATGCCCTATTAATATTGGATTATTTAATTTTTTAACAAATTTTTTTAGTATCTTAATATAGTCATCTGTTTTATAATCTCCATATTTCGGAAGATTCAAGCACCAGCATTTATAATTTTTAGATAATTCTAAAATTAATTTCCTTAATAAGTTATAATCTGAGTTCAAACCATGAACAAATAATATATCTTTTCCTTTGCCTTCAACAATAAACTTCAAATTCAGTTTATTAATCTTAAAAATGCCTTTCATTTGAATTTGTCTCCAATATTCAATCCAATTTCATCAGCAATACCGGAATTTATCTCCAAAACATACAAAGCCTTTTCATCAGGCACTATTGAAAAGCAAACATTCTCAGGGCAAGGTGGTGTATTTTTATGCATATAAACAATTTCTTTGTCTTCATTAATCCAGATTATATCTATTGGAAATTTCATATTTTTCATCCAGAAATCATATTTATCCTCTTTCTCAAATACAAACAACATTCCTTTATCAATATCTAAATTTTCTTTAAACATTAAACCGTTAGCTCTCTCTTCTTTACTATCCATGATTTCAACATTAAAGCATTCTTCCTTAAAACATACTTTATTCTCAACCTTAGCACAACTAATTGATATTATTAAAGCTACAATAAAAAAATATTTTAATTTCATAAAACAAGGGTGATTTAATTATTTTTAATGTTTTCCTTTATAGGATAGCTTCATTCCTATTGTAATCACATCTCTTTATATTCTGAAATAGGGATAGCCCGAGCCTTATCTAGTCTTTTTTTAGCTGATTCCGTTAAATTAATGCTTGATGGAGAGAGTTTGAATATTGTCTTGTTTAATTGTGTAATAAAACGGTATAAAAGCTTTTAGGATTAGTTTCTGAAAAATCTGAAAGATTTACGATTATTTTATTATAGTTTATATACCTTTTATGAAAAATTTGTTAAACTTTACGGTTTTATTGTTAATTTTTACAATTTTTTATCATAGCGTTATATTAAGGAGTTTAACTTGATAATTATTATGATAAATAATTTTGGTGGGTATTCCATTAGTCATTTTTTCAAAAATAGGTGAAACAAGGAGGAACAATGAAAGAACTCAGGGAAGAATTTATTTGTTTAGACTGTGGTTGTAAATTTTTAGTCATTGAAGGAGACAATTTTCAATGCCCAAAATGTAATTTTCACAGAAGAGCAATAAAATGAAGCAAACAAGACTCAAATCATCAAATTTTATGAAATGGTAATTGGATGTATCTAATCCTTAAAAATCATAGAAAATATTCTTTCTAATTCTTTATTTACATCTCCTTTAAATTCTTTATGTGGGATTTTCAAATCTTTTAATATTTTGTTAAATCTTCTATAACCATCTTTATTTCTTAACTCAACCCAACTAACTTTAAGACTATCCAATTGTTTTTTATTGGTATCCGATAATTTATCTGCAACAAAAACAGAACTATCCCTTGCTATTACTGCATCGGCACTTTCGGGATTTCCTTTCCCCATTAACTTTACCTCACAAAGAAAATCTTTTCCATTATTAGTCAAATAAAAATCAATTTCTCTCTCAAAATCTTCATCATCTTGGACTTTGCTTTTTACTTTAGTTTTGTAGTTTTTGTTGCTAACCCAGTACAATCTACACAAAGTTAACATAAGCGGTTTTTCAACCCGCTTACCAGCAGTACTCCAAAGTCCACCCCTAAGTGCGGCTCTCTTTACTGCAAGAGTGTTTATAACTATTAAACTCTCACCAACATTCAAATCAACGCTAACTCCTTTAAATTTCAAGGTAAGGGTAATATTTAATTCGTCCTGTCCGTCTACTAACGATTGGATCGTTTGATATAATTGATCATAGTGCTCATTAGAAGCCTCTATAACTATCTCCTTGGTAGCAGAATTATACATATTTGATATTGTTTTCTTGTTTAAACCCGAATTAATGGCGATTTCATCAGCAGGAAGGTTTTTATTCAAGAATTCTTTTTTGTACCAATCTACCGTAATATCTTTATTTTTCAGTTTGGCGTCAATTATCTTTTTGAAGAAATCAATTGTATATTGAAGAAATTCTGCATTTATGAGGGTAACTATCTCGATTCTGTAATCCTCTCCATTCATGAGCTTTTTTATTATATTCTTTGCAACTTGCTCTGTTAACGTAATTGTCATTTTGTTAACCTCTCAAATTCGCTTTTGTTTAAAAACTTTGGTCTAAATTTACCATCAGTAAAAATCTTTGTTTGAGTGAGATTTTCTTTGATCCTATCTACATACTTCTTTTCTTTTTCAGTTAAAAAGAAGAATCTATCAAGATTTAAAGCAGATTTACCAAAAGTTCCACTCCCTGCAAAAGGGTCAAACACTAAATCGCCTTTGAAGGAATAGAATTTAATTACTTTGTTGCATAATTCTAATGGGAAAACTGCACTATGGGTTTTATCAAATGTGGGGTCTATCTTCCAAACATTTGAAGATTCAAAATCTCCATTAATCTTGCTTTCTTCCACTATTTTCTTATCATATTGTTTGATATTCCAATCGATTAATTTATCTGTCTTTTTTCTATAGACCATTACACATTCTGTGCAAGCATTTGGTTTATACCCCAATGGTTTTCGATGTTGTAAAAAACCGGCATTTCTGTTTTTAGCACTTGCTTCCGGTTTTTCCCAAACTATATCATCAATAAACTCCCAACCCATTTTGATTAGCAAAGGATGGATATCATAAGGAATGGGGTATCTTTTACTTGAATATTGTCTGCCAACACGAGGAATGATAATGGGGGATGTATTCAATAAGAAAAAACGACCTTCTTTGGTGACCCTATGAACCTCATTGAATACTTCTTCAAGAAACACTAAATACTCTTTATAACTCGGATAGATGGAGTAATCTCTCGCATTATAGTATGGTGGAGAAGTGAAAGTCAGATGAACAGAACAATCTTTTACAGATCTTAAAATCTCCCTTACATCTCCATTTACGACAACATTTTTCATAAAATCAGGCGATATTGCATGATAGGGATCAAATCCGTTAGAAGTGTTACTATAAAATTCTTTTTTTATAACCTCTTGAATTATTTCATTAGGATGATTGTTTAATCCCTTTAGTTTTTCTTGAACCTCTTTATCATCTTTGAAAACCAACAAACCCCTAATGGCTTGTAAAACCACTTCAGGGTCTGAATCATTCAAATAATTAAATAATATTTGTTTATTTGAACTATTTCTTAAACGACCTATCCCAGAAACAGCTTCACGCCTCACACTTGAACTAATATCCTTCTCAACAACATTAATGAAAACATTAACAAGGTTAGAATCGCCTATTTTTGCTAAATTCTTAATTGCCAAACTTCTTATCCTTTCATTATCATGTTTAAGAAGTGTCATTAAAGGTTTAGTATCAAAATCTTCATTTAATCTTCCGAGCCTATCAAGTAATTTTATGATAGCTCCCCTATTATTTTGTTTAATAAAACTCTGTATCGTTTCAGGCTCTTTTTTTAATAATTCTGTTTCCATTTATCCTCATTAATACCCTATAAAGTATTCTTTAATAAGTTTTTCTTTTTGTTAATGTCCATTTCTATGGGTCTATTTTATAAAGTAAAAAGTAAAATGCCCTAATACTAATCCCAAAAATCATCACACACAAAACAGTTTAGTCTTAATAATCTAAACCAAAAGTAATAAAAACAGCATATATTCTTTATTTCTATGGATAATAAGTATGTTTTAGACACATCAGTTGTAATAGAAAAGGTTGCTTCAGCTTTAATAAAAGAAGGGAAGTTAAAGGGTAAAATTCTAATCCCCAGGGCAGTTTTAGCAGAACTGGAAAATCAAGCAAATAAAGGCCAGGAAACAGGATTATTAGGCTTAGAAGAATTACAAACCTTACAAAAAATAAGAAAAGAAGAGATTGAAATAGAATTTGTAGGTGAAAGGCCTAACTTATATCAAATTAAATACGCAAAAGCAGGCGGTGAAATTGATTCATTAATAAGAGACTTAGCTTTTAATGAAAATGCCGTTTTAGTTACAGCAGATTTTATCCAGTCTGAAAGCGCAAAAGCAATGGGTGTTGAAGTAAAATATATTGAATTAAAAAAATTAGTTAAAGCATTAAAATTAGAGAGTTATTTCGATGACACAACAATGTCTGTTCATATAAAAGAAGACTGCGATGTAAAGGCAAAAAAAGGTTTTCCAGGCAATTGGGATCTGGTTGTTGTAGGTAATAAATTAAAAAGCAACGAGGTGAGGGATATTGCAAAGGAAATTGTAGAAGCCACAAGGGCAGATCCAAAATCTTTCGTAGAAATATCAAGAAAAGGTTCAACAATAGTCCAATATAAAAATTACAGAATTGTTATTGTAAGACCCCCAATTTCAGATGGGTGGGAAGTTACCGCAGTAAGGCCGATTAAAAAATTAACATTGGAAGAATATAATTTACCAGAAGAAATATCAGACAGAATAAAAACAAAAGTTAACGGTCTATTAATCGCAGGTGCTACAGGAAGTGGAAAATCAACATTCGCTGCAGCAATAACTGAATTTTACAATATTAGTAAAAAAATAGTAAAAACCGTAGAATCTCCAAGAGATCTGGTTTTATCAGACGATATTACCCAATATTCCAAAAATTTTACAACTTCCCAGGAAATCCACGATATTTTATTTTTATCAAGGCCAGATTCAATTATATTTGATGAAATGCGTGATACTCCTGATTTTAAGTTATTTGTAGATCTAAGGTTAGCAGGTTCAATGGTAATTGGTGTTTTGCACGCAGCAAATGCTATTGACACAGTCCAAAGATTTATTGGAAGGATTGATACAGGAATTATCCCGTCAGTTTTGGATACTATTATTTTTATGGACAAAGGCAGTATTGCTAAGGTATTAGTATTAAAAATAACTGTTAAAGTCCCATCAGGAATGGTTGAAGCAGATTTAGCCAGGCCTGTTGTCGAAGTTTTTGATTTTATAAATAAAAAATTAGAATATGAAATCTATAGTTATGGTGAACAGACTGTTATCGTCCCTGTATCTCCAGACTCAGGAAAGAATAACGCAGTTCATAAACTAGCAACAAAACAGATTGAAGCGGAAATGCAGAAATACTCAGACAATCCTAAAGTTGAAATGCAGAATTCAAACCGTGCAACAATTTACGTTAATCCTGAGGATATTGCAAGGATCATTGGAAAACAAGGATCAAATATAGAAAAAATTGAAAATAAATTAGGCATAAGTCTTGATATAAAGGAATTTGGAGAACAAGAACAACCGGAAGCAGAAGGTGAAGAAGTTAATTTTACAATAGACCAATCAAATAAATATTTAATATTTTTAACAAACATAAAAAACAGAAATTTGGATTTCTATGTAGGCAATGAATATTTATTCTCAGCAACATCATCTAAGGAAGGAGATATTAGAATTAATAAGCAAAGTAAACTAGGAAAAACAGTAAGAGACGCAGTTGAAAGAAAAAACTTAAGAATTGTTATGATTTAATCTTCATTTCTTAAGGCATTTCCACTATGCTTGTTATAGTAACTTTTTTTCAGATCTTTTAATAAAACTTCAATCTGCATTGTAACAATTTCTATAGGAACGTTTTTAATAAAAACTAATGGTTCATAATCCACTTGACCGCTACTACTGACACTAACGGTAAATCCATAAAAGAATAATCCCGTAATTTCATTTTCCTCGTTTGACATCTCTTTTAAAACCGAGTAATTTCATAAAACCATCAATGTCCCCTATTACAACCTCGCCTTTAGGTCCGCCAGTTTCAAATAATCTTTCCCATTCCTTATTTAATATTCTTTTTTTCATTTTCATACCACCTAAAGCGGCTGACATTTATAAACATTTTGTTGATTTACTCGGCCTCCTTTGTTTCATTGATTACTAATAACAAGAAGAAAAGCACAGGAATTATGATCTTTGAAACTTAATCTTTAATTTTTGTTTAATCCTTAACATTAATCTTTAAGGCAGCCTTTTGCACTGGCCAAGCGTTCCAAACCCACACCTGCACATTTCTCCCCACTATCAGTAATCTTACCTATGTGAATAGATAAGTATTAATCACTCAAGCTTGTTTCCCAGTTAGTTATCTGGATTCTATTGTCTAATTGAGCCTTTTCTATTTCTAGTTGCTCTATTTTATCTTCCACCTTAAGCTCATCCATCTTAGTTACCATCTCTTTTTTGTCGTCGCTTCTGAATATTCCCCTTTCTTTATCAAACAGATTAGTTAATTTTTCTATTTCAAGCCTTAAATCATTAACTTTAAGTATCGCTTCTGCTAAATTAAGGCTATCCCCTTGTAATTTAGTAATTAAGTTGGTTTTTTGTATCCTTGTTTTTAATTTTCTTATAATCTCTAATTTTACACTTATTTCCTTTGATAGCTCATTCGGATCAAATTTGCTCTTTTTACCCTTTTCTACAGAAACATTTTCCTTTCTTAAAAATATCAATCTTGACAGTCTGCTTTTTTCTTTTTTTAACAAGCTTAGTGCTTCACCTATTTTCATTTTAATCACCGGATAAAATGTAAAAATAGCTTATTTAAATAACTGTAACACACTTTTTTGCACCCACAAAAACATACCTTTTCAGTTCATAATTTCTTTTCCATCAAGATAAGTAATAATAACAGGTCTTTTCAGTTTATCAAAGGCCAAGTAGTTATATAATATTTTTCCCTTTTTCAGATTATTTCCAATAACAATTATTTTACTTATTGATAGGCTCATAGTTTCCCTTTTCTGAGTCAGCTTACTTTTCCAACCAACACCTTGAAATTCAAATATCATCACAAAAATAATCATTACATATTTATAATAGTTTCTCACAACTGAAAAGTCCTACCAAAATCCTTCAATAAAATTGTAAAATCTAACTAAAAAACCAGAAAAATTACAGTTTAGTTGTCAGTTTTTACTATCTCTTTTCATCAGTTTTTTAATCTTCTTTTTGAAAATCAAAGGTAAAACCATAAGTAAAACAAATAAAATTAATGGAATCAAAATATCTTTCTGTATTAAATCTTTAAAGCCAACCTCTCCAAACAATACTTTATTGCTTAATGTCGCAAATAAATAAGTATACACAAAAGTCGCAGGTATCATTCCAAACAAGCTGGCAAAGAAATAATCTTTGAAATTAATTTTTAAAACACCAGAAACAAAATTCAAAACATTATAAGGAACCATCGGTAATAACCTCAAAATAAAAATCATATTAAAGCCATTATCTTCAATTTTATTATAAAATCTTGTATTCTTAAACAAACCTTCAACAAATCTTCTTCCAAGCAATCTTGAAATAAAGAAGCACAAAGAAGCCCCAATCACAGCACCAATCAGATTATATATTGTCCCATTGACGACACCAAATAAAACCGCCCCTACAAAGCTCAATATTATCCCTGGAAATAACAAGGCAGTTAATACCGCATAAATTATGATGAAAACTAAAGGGCTTAAAAAACCAAAACCAGATATAAACTCCTCTAAGTTTTCCCCTTGCATCAATCTTCCCTCTTGAGTTTTGAAATCTTTTCCAAATTCTGTGAAATTAAAGAAATATATCAATATAAATAGGAATAAAATTAATCCAATGAACTTAATCAGGCTCTTTTTTTCCATAAATATCATCTGTTTGGTTTATTTAATAATCTTTGCTTTAACAAGATATAAATTCCAAAAACCAATTTTAAAATTATACGCTTTTTCAATCTTAAAGCCGTTTCTATTTAAGGTTTCTTTAATAAATTCAGTAGTGTAAATCTGCTTAAACGCCTTTATCCTTAATCTAAAATAATAGTTAAGAAGTTTAAACAAAATAGAATCCCTACTCCAGTCTACCAATATCAATTCTCCATTTTTATTTAACAAGCTTTTAAACTTAACAAAAATATTATCTAAATCATTTAAATAATGTAACACGCTGTTTGAAATTATTAAATCAAATTTATTTTTTAATTTTAGATTTTCTATATCTCCATTTAATAATTTAACATCTTTATAACTATTTAACTTACTTTTAGCTATTTTAAGCATTTCTTTTGATATATCTACCCCAGTAACACTAATCTTGTTGTTTCTTTCTAATATTTTTTTGATTAAAATTCCTGTTCCGCAGCCGGCATCAAATATCCTTAATTTATCTTTCAATTTTATGTTTTTAATTATTTCTTCAGCAGTTCTATCATTATACCTAACCCACTTAATATCATAAATTTCAGCTAGTTTATTGTAGTGTTCTTCAGCATTTTTCATTCAAATGCATTGTTTTAAGCTATATAAAACATTTACTAATACAAAACTATTAAATTGTTACGTCTACACTAGAAACATTTATAAATAATGTAGACGTATAAAACCCATGGCTTATACGGAAATCAAGGAAAAAAATGGAAAGAAATATTATTACCGAGTTAAATCTATAAGGAATGGGGAAAAGATAGAAAAAAAGAGAATCTACCTAGGGATTAATCTTTCAAGTAACAGCCTTCTTGTTAAAATAGCTGAAGCAGACAAAAAGCTTAATTTAAATAAAGCACTTAGAAAAGATTATATTATAAGAAAAATAAAGCCGAAGATAATCAGGATTTTAAAAAAAAATAATATAAAAAGAGCGGGTATTTTTGGAAGTTATGTTAGTGGAAAAGCAAGAAAAAACAGCGATATAGACATTCTTATCAAGCCTGCAAGAAACATGGGCTTTCAATTTGCAGGATTAGAGAATCAGTTATCTAAAGCATTAAGGAAAAAGATTGATTTGGTAAGCTATGATGGGCTAAGCCCCTATTTAAAAAATAAGATTTTAAGCCGGGAAGTGAGAATATTATAAGTGAAAAAGACGATTTCGTTTTTATTAATCACATCTTGGAAAGCATTAATGCAATAGAAGATTTTTCAAAAGATATTAATAAAAAAGAGCTAAACTCAAGTAGGTTAAAGCAAAGTGCTATAATACGGGAGATAGAAATTATAGGCGAAGCTGTAAAAAATATATCTAAAAACATTAAAGATAAGCATCAAGAAATTGAATGGGAAAATATTGCTGGAACAAGAGATAAAATTATCCATCACTATTTCGGCGTTGACTTGAATATTATCTGGAATATAGTAAAAAAGGATCTTCCTACACTAAAAAAACAAATAGAAAGCATAAAAAAAGAACTAGAAGTTAATTATAAGTCTTAATTATTTCATTCCAATCTTATTCCATCTTTTTTAACCAATAAATTTCCAAAGCCTTGTCCAAAAGAATAAAAAGCGTTAGCTCCAAATTTCTGCAATAAATCAAATAAGCTCTTCTCTTTCTCGTATTTAACAATTTCAGCTTCAGTTATATTAGCTAGTTGTTTAGTAATATTTATGGCTAGTTCCTTTCCGCCTAATTCGTCTATTAATCCCAACTCTTTAGCCTCTGTTCCAAGATAAAATAAACCATTTGCTATGTTGCTTAAGTCTCTTCCACGGTTCTTAGAAACATCTTCTGCAAATATTTTATGTATTATCTCAAGTTTCTTCAGTAAAATCTCTCTTTCTTCATCTGTTAATTTTTTGTAAGGGCTTTTGATTCCCTTATATCTTCCAGTTCTTAAATCTTCATAAGTTATGTTGTAGTCTTCTAATAATCCAGAAAATTCCAAATAAGATGAGATTACCCCAATGCTTCCAGTTATGCTTAACTCATCTGCGATTATCTTGTCAGAAGCGCTTGCCACCCAATAAGCCCCAGAAGCCCCAACCTCTCTTATCCATGACACTATTGGCTTTTCAATGCTTTTTACCTTATCAACAATTTCTTTACTTGCTAAAGCGCTCCCGCCTGGGGAATTTATCTCTAGTATAATGCCTTTAACGTTTTTATCTTTGCTTGCCTTGTCTAAAAAATCTATAATTTCAGTAGAAGCTACAATCTTTTCTCCAAACTGTGTCCCAGACTCATCGCTTAATATTGTTCCATCAAGTGGTATTATTACTATTGTTTCTTTTTTAACATCAGATGTAAATATTCTTCCAAAAGCAGAAATTAATATTGTTACAAAAGCAACTATCGCAAGTATCTTCAAGAATTTATGATTTCCCTTTTTTGCCATAGATTAAGCACGTTAACTTATTTTATAAAGATTATTCTTAAGGGTTATATCATAATTTTTCTAATTGCCCTACTACTCGGTTGATCGCACCATCAATTTTTTCTTTAAACCTAGTATCTATAACTCTGTATTCAAGTGTTGGGCCATATGTTAAACCCGGTTTTTCTTTCACACCACTTAGTCTAGGTTCAACAGTTATTTCCCCCACACTCTTTGTTTTCCACGATAAGACCCACCAAAAAAATTTAAAACCAGGGGCTATTATTGTGATCCTATGCTGAAGACGATTTCCTTTTTTAGTTTCTATTAATTTATAATCACTTCCAAGTCCATATGCCATTAATTCAGTTCTAAGAATTTGTTCATATGAACCACCATTAGCTAAACTATTCATAAAACTATAGTTAAAATCAAATTTATAAAATTATATATCCTCAAGAATAGCTTTCCATAGCCTCTTTTAATGTTTCTAAATTACCAATATCAAACCACCTTCCTTCCAATTTATAAGCATGAACTATCTTTTTCTCTTTTAACAAATAGCTTACAAATCTTCCTGGCTGGTCATGATTAACCTCTTCCTTCATATATTCATTAAATAATCCTAAAACCTCTTTCGGATACAGATAGATGCATGAAGCAGCAAAACTACTTTTAGGATTTTCAGGCTTTTCAACAAACTCAAGAACTTTCATATCTGAATTAAATAATACATTCCCGAATAAATGCCTTCTTTCAGGTATTTCATGTCTGACAGCTATCATGCTTGATTTTTTGTTTAAGAATTCATTAACAAAACTCTGTAATTGAAAATCAAATAGATTATCAGACCCAATGACCAACAAATCATCATTAATCTTAGTATTTTTTAAAACAAAATAAATATCTCCTATAGCTCCTAATTTATGTTCCTTATGATTTACACCATTGTTAATTATTTTTACATTTAAGTTTCTATTTGTTTTCCACTTAACAAAATCATTGTAAAATTTATTATTAGTTGTTAAAATTATCTCATCTATCTCTTTAACATTTCTCAAGTTATCAAATATATAATCAATTACAGGCCTTCCTTTCATCTCAAGAAAAGCCTTCGCTGTATTTTCCCCAACAGTATTTAATCTTGTGCCGAAGCCAGCTGCTAATATCAAAGCCTTCATGTTTTAAGCCATTTTAAAAAAGCTTATAAGTATTGTGAATTCTACGTATGGAAAAGTGTGACCTCCTCCCAGCCATAAATGGTTGTCCACGGACAACTTTTTTGCTTCGCAAAAAAGCGGGGTTTTCAGCATCAGTTCTTGGAATCATTGAGATTATTTTTGATGCATATAGTTCCTGCTTCTTCCAGCTTGCTTGTTTCTTTTGCAGAAAGGTTTATAAAAATTGCGGCACTCCCAAATCTTATGCAGTATTCAAGATATGAACTAAGTAAAGAACCTGACTTTTCTATTGAGAGTAGAGAAGCTCTAAGCAAATTAGAAGTCAATATATTAGCAGATATTCCTGATCCGCCAGGGAAGGAAGCTTTTGTCCATCCTAGATTAATTGAAAGCTGTAGACCGCTTAAAGGGGAAGAAGGAGTGATAAGAATAAGGTGTCTTAAACTAGACCCAATGCCTATGCCTTCCTGTGAAATGCCTCTCGAGAAAATTAGTCAATATAGAACGATTCTTGTAGATGATGATGCTAAAGGAAACTCTACTGCATCTGGATTAAGTGACCCTGCTCCAAGGGCCGTTGGTGAAGTAGAATCAACAATATGTGCTCCTGCAAGAGATAGAATTAGAAAAGGATTAAAAGATCTGGTCTATACAGCATTTCCACTACCATCAGCACGAGATTATCAGGGTGAGATATATATGGGTCCTCAAGAAGATAGGTTTATCCTGGTTGTTTATAAAGAAGGTAGTTTAGTTTCTAAAAGGGATGCAAGTTTATTAGTAAAATTAAATGAATGGGTGGAAAATGTTAAAATTTTTGGATGTAGGAGTGGATTGTATGTTTTTATAAAAAGGCTCGGAGTAAAGTTTAAAAAATCTGATGGGTTAAGCATCATCTATACACAAGAAGATCCAACAGAGCCATTTGGATTTAAATTAGAGCCAGAATATTTAAGAAGGGTTGAATGGGTTGAAGAACAGATTAGAAAAAAACTTGAAAGGGATGATTTAATTGATGTTAAAGAAAAAGTAACAAGGTTTGTAGAGTTCAAACATGTTAAAGATCTTAGCTTCCTATTAGAATATTAATGTTTAAATCTTAATTTTAAAATCTTGACAAACATTTGGGGTATTGCTTTATGCATCTTTAAATTGCTTTTTCCAGAATCCTGCCATTCTATTGGTATTTCTTTTATTTTTCCATTTTCTTTTTTTATCAAATATAATAAGCCAATATCAAAAGCCCATGAGCTGTCGTCTATATTATCAATTATTTTTTCTATTATTTCTCTTTTGAATATCTTTCCGCCGTTTTGAGTGTCTGTAAACTTTAAATTTAATAAGCTTCTTACTAAAAGATTAAATCCCCTGCTTGCAATTCTTCTTGATAAAGGCTGTTTTGTTAAAATTTTAGAATCCTTTAGCCACCTGCTGCCCATTATACAATCATAATCATCCATTTCATTTAACATTTTCCATATCATTTCAGGCTTAGTTGAATTATCCGCATCAACATAGCACAATAGTTCCTTTTTAGCTATTTTAAATCCTTCCAAAACAGCCCCGCCTTTTCCAACTTTTTCAGGAATATTCTTAACTTTGATTTCTTTATGTTTCTTGCTTAAAATTTCAGCTATTTCAGGCGTTTTATCTCTGCAGTTATTAGGTATTATAATAATCTCAAAATCAATATTTTTGCCTTTAAAATACTTATAATAGCTTTCAACCGTATTTTCTAAAACACTTTCTTCATTATAAGCAGGAATAATTATAGATACGCTTTTCATCACAATTAACTAATAAAAAGGTTTTTTAAGGTTACTGAATCAATCTTTGTGAACTAATATCTTTTAATTGTTTTTGCATATCTTCAAAAACAGGCGTTAAAATATATCCTTTCTTCATATTCCCCAAAACAGCGCATTTTTCAGGGTTTTTCCAGGTATAATAAGATAGATATGCACAAAATATTCCATCCAACAAATCCTCGTAATCCTTTAAGGCATTTCCCTTTAAATTTTTAACATTTTTATCTATTACTCCTTTTGGTAAGCTTAAATCTTTTAAAGACTTTAAATAATTTTGATATTTTTTAAACTCATTCCACCTAAATTCATAACTCCTGTTTGGCTTGTTCTTATATTTTAATATTTTATCTAACTTAAATAAAACAACAATCGATGGATGCGGATAAACCTCAAAGAACTTTCTTGAAGCCTCTAATTTTTTGATATAAGGGTCATGTTCAAATCCCTTAGTAGATAACAGCTTTGAAATTTCTTCGCCCCTAATTTTTCCAGTCCACGAGCTTAATCTCTTCCTGTTAGCAGGATGTGCACCAGCATCATACTTTCTGAATAATTTTCCAGCTAAATCTTCTGCTAATCTTCTTCCGCTTTCATTAGGCACTATTAAAGGAGCATCAATTGAAATTAATGCTTTTTTATCCCCAATATTATCTTCAATAAATTTCAGTATCTCATCATCAGAATAAAAAATATTTCCGCAAACAAATTCAGCTTTGTTTACATCTCCCTTTAAAACTACAACTCCACTTCCATTTTTTTCGCTCCACGCTAAGTCTATTCCTATAAAAAACATAATTTATTTAAACAAAATTACTTTTTAATGCTTTCTACTTCCCTTACAATTTCTTCCCATGAATAAACTCTTTTAATGCCCCCCGGTAGATTATCTGCTTGATTCCACGGACAGTCTGGTAAAAGAACTTTGACCCCGGCTTCTAAACACTCTATTCCGTTCTCAAGGGAGTCATCAATTAAAAGTTCAATTCCATCCATCTTACAAACATCACACTTTCTGCTTCCATTGTTTTTAAACCACTCACTTGTAAAATTGAATTTTAAGAATGCATCAGGATAGTTTAGTTCAAGCCAATTTAATGTTTCTTCTTGAACAAATCCTGGCCTAGATGTAATAATAATCAAATCATGTTTTAATTCTTTCAAACGAGTAATCCCTTCATGCGATTGGCTTATGGGTCTTATTCTATGGAAATAAGCTGAATTGAAAAAGCTTTTTACTTCTTGTCTAGCTTCTTCATCAGTCCCACCCCATGTTTCTGCAAATCGCATACTTTCAAAATCGTATCTTCTAAACTCGGTGTTATGTGACTTATTATAGCAAGCTATTAAGTTATCCATAAGATTTGCTAACACTTCATCAATATCAACGCCAATTATCATTTTTTTGCCCAATATTAATGCCTTTAAAACTTTATCGCCAGTGCTAGGATTTGAACCTAGAAGTCATTTCTGACAGCAGTTAACCCTTACCCGATTCGAGATTCAGCTTTCTTTTCCGAGATTTTCTTCCTAAGAAAAGCTCTGCCGCTCTACCAGGTTAAGCGACACTGGCACAAAACAAGTTATCGTTTAATGAGTTTTAAGTCTTCTGTTGTATTTTATTCCGGGGCTATTACTATCTTATTTCCCACCTTAGATATGCTAATCTCTACTTTTTCAGTAAGTTTTAATTGTTTTTCTATATCGCTAGGGATTCTGAAAATCAACCCACCTCCACTCCTAGAGAGGTGTCTAAATAGTTTTAAAGGTTCAGGCCATATTCCAAGCCTTTTCGAGATATCTATTACCCTCTTCGTTTCGTCTTCGTATGGAAATTCTTCACTACAAGTGTTACATCTTTCTCCTTTTAAAATAAAAACATATCCCTCTAATTCCATAACGATGTCCTCAACAGTTTCAAGTTTTCCTTTGTCACATATTCTACAGTTTTTCATCTTCCTTCAGCACCAGTTATAATGAATATTTCTTTATATTCCTCATCAATTACAAATATGATCTTCCTCCCACCTTTCTGTTTAAAATAAGCTTCATATTTATGTTTTCCCACCTTTTGTATTTCTGATGATTCAAGGATGTTTCTCAACATTTCAATATCATAGCCCCACTTTCTCATCCAACCCAATACAAAGTGTTTACTCGGTCTTATTTTGTATGAGGAAACATCCATCTCTTTTTCACCACAATTTATGATGTTTTTGTTATTTATAAATGCTTCGTTTCAGTAATTGTCTTAAATAACTAAATCCATTCTTAAATCCACCAAATATTAATAAAAACAACCCCACTAATCCCCCAATAACAGAACCAATAACCTTTCTATTATTATTTTCATGCTCATAAGTAATATCTAAACCATCCTTAAAATAAATGCCTTTTAATGAAACAATAGAACCAATTTCAAATTCTTTATTTTTTATTTTAATTCTCATCCCATCAACATCAACTTCATTAGTATTAACCACATGAGCCCTTGTCAATGCTATCTCTTTACCATGAAATTCTTCTGGATTCTTCAAAAAACCAGCATTATAGATGTTTTCTGTATTCAACATAGGAATTGATAAATAACTCAAGATTACATAAACTAAAATAAAAACAACAGTCCACTGAATCTTGCTTAATCTTATCTTAGGCTCAAATTTATCTTTCTTCTCAATAAAAATAGCAATTATAAAAAATATTAAAGGTAAAATAATCATTATCATTGCAGTAGGGTCAAATATGGGAAACGAAAACTTTTCAAAGGATAGTGGCCAAAATAATCTTACATCCGCCCCATATTGAAATAAATCTAAGAATATATGAAATAATCCAGAAATGAATAAAATAACAAAACCTCTTAGAAAGCTAGTAGTTAAAAATCCAAATGCCAAAGCAAACAGCAAAGCCCCTAAAATACTATGGGTCATTGTCAGGTAATTCACTAAACTTAATTGATTAAACAGATTAGTAAATTCATTAAATGCAAATAACAAGCTGCTTATATCTAGCATTAAAGACCCAAATACAACTAATCTTTTCTCTTTTACCTTAAAGAGTGTAGCTAATAAATAAGGCAGTGCAATATGAAACATCCAGTCTGGCATTGATTAAACTTTAGTTTCTGTTTTAAAAAGGTTATGAATTAAAACCAAAAATTTAATATATTCTTAATTATAGCTTGATTTTATGAAAGAACAAGTAATTGAAAAATTCACAACTTTAATAACAACCGCTTTTGGTTTAGTCGCAGCTTTGGCTTGGAATGATGTTATAAAACAGTTCATAGAGAATTTAGATTTAAAGAATTTTGGTCCTATAGTTTACGCTTTTATTGTTACTTTACTGGCGGTTTTTGCTACAGTTTGGCTAGGAAAGATATCAGAAAAAACAAAAAATCTGAATATAAAAGATACCTTACAAAACCTTCAGTTATTTGCCGGTCTGGTTAAAGATAAAAACAGGCCTTTGCCAAATCAACAAGACAAAAAAGATCAAACAAAATAGAATAGTAATCAAAAAATATCTTAACCATTATTAATTAATCTTTTATTTTTGATGTATGCAATTAAAAATAATATAAAGCCAATTAATAAAAGTATACAACTAATAAAAAATGCAAGATATACAATAATAAAATAACCCTCTCCACAGTCGCCGAGCGGACGAAGCGATTTACATCCAAAGTAAAATATATAATGCCAAACCAAAATAACAGTAAACAAGATCCCCCCCAAAACATTTGAAATATATAACGCTTTTATCCAGGAAGAGACCAATTTTACTCTTGCTAAAACGATAAAATAAGTTATTAAACATAGGGTTATAATAAGTGGTAGCCCTGCTTCTAACACACCACGAATAAGCTCTGGAATAACTACGCTGACTGTAAAATTAATCGTAAATAAAGTAATTAATCCAACTGCAATTAAACTGGCCAATTTTAATTTTTGCATAATCCTCTATTCAAAATCAAGTTTAAAAATCTATCTAAGGCTTTTACTAAAAAAATGCTCTAAAAATCTTTATAATCTTCTTATTCTTAATATAATCATGGACACACCAATTATAGAACTAAAAAATGTCTGGAAAACCTATCAAATGGGAAATAATGAAATAAACGCACTAAAAGATGTTTCATTGAAAATTAACAAAGGCGAGTTTGTTGCTGTTGTAGGCCCATCGGGATCTGGAAAAAGCACAATGATGAATATTATTGGTTGCTTAGACTTGCCGACAAATGGAACAATATTCCTTAATGGAAAAGATATTACAAAACTATCAGAATCTACATTAGCAAACTTAAGAGGTAAGGCAATAGGTTTTATCTTCCAGCAGTTTAATCTAATCCCAACTTTAACAGCCTTGGAAAATGTTACATTGCCTATGATGTTCCAAAATATTAACCAAAATTTAAGATTAAAAGTAGGAACTGACTTATTAACAAAATTTGGATTAAATGAAAGGTTAAATCATAAGCCAAATGAGCTTTCAGGAGGACAGTCTCAAAGAGTTGCTATCTCAAGAGCCTTAGCAAATAATCCAGATTTAATATTAGCAGATGAGCCGACAGGAAATTTAGATTCAAAAACAGGAGAAGAAGTAATGAATTTTCTTACTAATATCCATGAAAAAGAAGGAAAAACCGTTGTTCTAGTTACTCATGACTTAGATTTAGTCCATCACGCAGAAAGAGTAATCTATTTAAAAGACGGCTCTATTGATAAAATAACAAAGAGAGGTTTGAAATGAAAAAATTAATCTTTATCCTATTAATAATCCTATTTAGCCTTTCAGTTAATGCACAAAGATTGAGGATTGATATAGCAAACCAAGATCCAAATCCAGTAAGGGCAGGTGAAGTTGTAGAAGTAACATTAAAAATAGAAAATACAATGGACTTGACAGATCACAACACCACTTTAGAAATTGTTCCAGAATTTCCTTTCTCACTTTACGCTTCAAGCCCAATTATAGACATTGGCAGAATAGACTCAAGAGAAATTACCTATAAGGATTTTAAGCTAAAGGTAGCTAATGAAGCTGCAGATGGCAAAAGTAAATTAACAATAAAGCACCGTTACAAGGATGACAAAGAAGATAGCTCAGAATATGAGTTTTTCATAAATGTTGAAAAAAAGCGTTTGGAAATAAAGCCATATATAGTTGCAAGCGATATAATCACAAGTAGCAATAGTGGTAAGTTCACAATTGAAATAGCAAATGTCGGCAGGCAGAATATCCAGTCATTAGAGCTTGAATTATTAGACTCTTTAGACTATAAACTATTATCAACTAGCAATTATATCTATATTGGTGACTTAGAGGCAGATGACACAGAATCAGAAGATTTCAGTATTTATGTAAATGAAAATTTAAATAATGTAAATATCCCTATAAAATTAAGATACGAAGTAAATGATGAAATTTTTGAAAAGGATTTCAACTTAGTTTTAAACCTATTAACAAAAGATGAAGCAAAAAAAGTAGGCTTAATAAAAGAAAGCTACACAACATATATAATCATCTTAATAATTGTTCTAGTTGCATTATTTTTCTTATACAAAAAATTTAGGAAAAAATGATAAATGATTACTTTAAACTGGCATATTTATCTTTTAAAAATCGTGGTTTAAGAAGTTGGTTGACTATTTTGGGTATACTAATTGGCATAGCTGCAGTTGTTTCTTTGATAAGTCTTGGAGAGGGCCTAAGGTTTGCAGTTTCTTCACAATTCAATTTTTTAAGCACAGATATTTTAACAATACAAGCCTCAGGCTTAAATGCAGGTCCGCCAGGAACAGGCGTTATAAAACCATTAAAAGACTATTATGTAAGAGACATAGAAAAAATAAATGGTGTTAAAACTTCATTTGGAAGAATAATAGAAGATGCAAAATTAGAATTTAATGATAAAACAGATTTTACATTTGTTGCAAACATTCCATCAGGCTCAAAAAGAAAAGATGTTGAAAGAGTAGTTGGCTTAGAAGCTGAAAAAGGAAGAATGCTAAAAGACAGTGATGTAAACAAGGTAGTTCTAGGCAATAATTATGGAAAGCAAGAAAAAATGGGTAAAGCCATAAATCTAGGAGAAAAAGTTTTAATACAAAATAAAAAATTTGAAGTCGTAGGTCTATTAAAGAAGAAAGGAAGTTTTATTATTGATAATTCCTTAGTTATAAATGAAGATGAATTAAAAGATTTATTTAATATCAATGATACTTATGATTTAATCTTAGCTCAAGTTCCAAATAGAAATGAAATATCAATAGTAAAGGAAAGAATTGAAGATTATTTAAGAAAAGAAAGAGATGTTAAAAAAGGAGAAGAGGATTTTGAGGTTCAGTCTCCAGAGCAGAATCTTAAAAATCTGGATGCAACTTTATTTGCCATACAAATATTTATTTATGTTATTGCAGGCATTTCTCTTATTGTAGGCGGCATTGGAATTTCAAACACAATGTATACTTCTGTTATTGAAAGAACAAAACAAATTGGGATTATGAAGTCTATTGGTGCTAAAAATAAAGACATCTTTACATTATTCTTGGTAGAGTCTGGCTTATTGGGGTTCTTAGGGGGCTTAATTGGAACAATTATAGGCAGTGCAATAGCATATATTTTAATCTTAATTGGAAAATTATTCTTAGGGTCAGACTTATTAAATGTTAAGATTTCTTTTACTTTGATTATAGGCGCTTTACTATTTTCATTTATAATCGGCTCAATAGCAGGAATATTGCCAGCTTTACAGGCCTCTAAATTAAAACCAGTTGATGCCCTGAGGTATGCAAAATGAATATAGCTTTAATAAAATACTCTCTTGAAAATTTAAGAAAAAGAAAATTAAGGAGTTTTTTGACAGTTTTATCCGTCTTAATTGGCATAACCTCTATTACAGTTTTAATAAGTTTTGGTTATGGAATATCAAATTATGTTTCAGAAATTTCAAACAAAATGGGAAACGATAAATTAATAGTCCAGGCTAAGAGTTTCAGTTTCGCAGGTCCGCCGATGGATAGTAATGTCATATTATCAGATTCTGACTTAAAAAAGATAAGAGAAACAAACGGCGTTTCAGAAGCAACAGGCGTTTATATGATGTCTGCTGAGGTAGAATTTGACAAAAAGAAAAAATACGCCTTTATGATGGGATCTGATTACAAGAATCATAAGGCTTTGATAAGTGAAGTTTATACATTAACACAATTAGAAGGAAATGAACTAAAAGATGAAACTGACAAAGCACTTTTAGGCTACAGTTATAAAATTAAAGACAAGATATTCAAACAGCCAGTTAAATTAAGAGATAAAATAAAAATAAATGGAAAAGAAATAAAAGTTTCTGGTTTTTATGAGGAAGTAGGAAATCCTGTTGATGATACACATGTTTACATGACAAAAGAGGCATTAGAAGATGTATTTAATCTGACAAATTACCAGTTTATTGTCATCCGCTCTTCACCATCAGAGAATCCATCTAAACTAGCAGAAATAATCCAGGAAAAATTAAGAAAACACAGAAACCAAGAAGAAGGAAAAGAAGATTTTTTTGTCCAGACCTTTGAGCAGGTAATAGAAACATTCAACTCAATACTTAAGGTAATCACAATGGTTGTTATTCTAATTGCTTTAATATCTTTAATAGTTGCAGCTGTTAACATAACAAACACAATGTATGCTTCTATCCTGGAAAGGACAAAAGAGATTGGTGTTTTCAAGGCAATAGGTGCCAGGAATAATAGTATTTTATTAATATTTGTCTTGGAGTCTGGCGTTTTAAGTCTGCTTGGCGGTATAATAGGAATTGTCTTGGGTTATTTTCTTTCTATGCTCGCAGGAAGCTTAATATCAAAAGCAGGCTACTCAGTATTTTCACCTTTATTTACCTGGTCTTTGGTTGTTGGTAGCTTATTATTTGCCTTTTTAATTGGTATATTCGCAGGATTATTTCCAGCCTACAGGGCCTCAAAATTAAAGCCAATAGACGCACTAAGATACGAATAAACATTTATAAAGACAGATTTAAACTTCTATCAGATGAATAAATTATCAAAAACAGTTTTATTTGTTGTATTTTGCACTCTATTAACTTCCATAGCACAGATCTTTTTTAAATATGCAGCAGATAAATTAACTTTAGATTCTGTTTCTTCACTTATTTTTTCAGCAATAACAAACCTAAATCTTTACATTGGTGTTATAATTTATTTTTTAGCCGCAGCTATATTATTAGTAGCATTAAAAAATTCAAACCTATCCGTTGCTTACCCAATAATTGCAACTTCTTATATCTGGGTCGCTTTGTTATCTATGTATTTTTTTAAAGAAGTTTTATTCACAAAACAATGGATAGGGATTATGTTCATTTTAATTGGCGTCTCTTTTACAGGATATGGGGGTAAAAAATGAGCCTATTAATTCCAATCTTGGTTATTATTCTAGCAACATTCATAGGCTCTTTTGGTGCCTTATATTTAAAGAGATCAGCAAATCAGTTTAATCTTAGCTTGAATGGAACAATAAAAAATAAAAATTTATTAATTGGCATTTTATTTTATGGCTTATCTTCTATAATATTCATAATAACATTAAAATTCGGTCCGTTATCAGTATTATATCCTGTAGTTGCAACTTCTTATATATGGGTCGCTTTATTGTCTATTAAATTCTTAAATGAAAAAATAAATTTATTTAAATGGTTAGGTATTTTATTTATCATTTTAGGAGTTATATTTATTGCCTAGACTATTAAAGCCCAAAATACATCTCAGTCCTAACATTTCCACTTAATTCATATGGTGCTTTTACTGGAAACTCTCTAGATCCAATATCCATGACCGTCTTTTTTGTTACAGGGTCTCTTCTCAATACTCGTTTTAATCTAAACCCTAATTCACTTAAGTCCCTTACTAAAAAAGAATCCGCATTAACAGTCTTCAATTCTAATCCGTGCCCAAAATCCCTCAAGGTAATTCCTCTAGCCTCGCACGTTACATTCGATTTGGTCCCTTGACTATTTGTATAAATTATCATCTTATTTAACAGCTTAGCACCCCTTTTAAACCTTCCTATTTTAATTACTTTAAAGTAACTATTAAGGTTCATAACTCTTTTAAGCTTGATTTTAGCGATTTAATAAATGAAAATAGCTCATATCAGCATGTTCTACTATCCGACCTTTGGTGGCGTAGAAAAAGTAATAGAAGAACTAGCTCAAAGGCAAATAAAAGAAGGCCATGAAGTTCATGTTTTTTGCTGCAATTCAGATAAATATAAAAGAATTAAGCCGTTAAATGAAGTTGTGAATGGAGTTAATGTTCACAGGCATAGGTATTGGTTAAGGTTATCATTATTTACTTTCATATGGCCTACTTTATTATTTAATAAGAATTTATGGTTAAATAATTTTGATGTTTTTCACTCTCATGTTTCAGGCCATTTATATAATTTAATTGTAGGAATAATAGCTAAGATAAGAGGTATACGATTTGTTCATACAACACACTGCCCTTGGACAGAATCTTTTAGGCCATTAAAAGTTAGAATTCCATTATTCTTTACAAATTTAATATTTAACAGAATTGCATTTAAGTTAATGGATAAAATTATAGCAATAACCCCCTGGGAACTGCCTGTTTTAAAAAAATATGTTAAAGATGAATCTAAAATTATAGTTTTGCCAAATGGAATGGATAAAATATTCTTTACTAAAATAAAAGACAATGATTTCAGAAATAAATTTAAAATCTCAGAAAAAGAGAAATTAGTTTTATTCTTTGGAAGATATAACATAACAAAAGGTCCAGAAAAATTAATCTTAGCTGCTAAAGAAATATTAAAAGAAAGAAAAAATATTACCTTTTTATTTGTTGGTCCTGATGAAGGAATGTTAACCCAAATGCAGGAATTATCCAAAGATGTTAAAAAAATAATAATCGAAGGTCCAATAAGAGACAGAAAAGAAGTTGTTAAGATGTATCAATCCTCAGACATTTATATCTTACCAAGTTTTCGAGAAGGGCTGCCGTTGACTTTATTTGAATCGTTTGCATCAGGTCTGCCTGTAGTTGCCTCTCCTGTAAATGGCGTTCCTTTTGAAATGGAAAATAATGTAAATGGGCTTTTTGTTGATTACGGAGATATAGAGGGATTAAAAAATGCAATTTTAAAAATATTAGATAATAAAAAATTAGCTTCTAAATTCTCCAAAAACAACATTGAAAAATCAAAAAAATACGACTGGGATATAATTTATAAAAAATATATGGAAGTTTACGTTAACTAATCACTTTGTCAGCAGCTTCGTTTACGTCTTCAACTATAAAATCTGGTTCTATGGTTGAATTGTAATCTTTCTCCCTGCCGGTTTTAACTAAAATTGTTTTTAGGCCAAAATTTTTCCCAGTTAATATATCTTCCCACATATCCCCTATAAAAAAACTTTCAGAAGGATTTATTTTAAATCTTTCAGCAGCAATCTCTAACAGGGCTACATTTGGTTTTTTACACTTGCATCCTTCTGATCTATTATGTGGGCAATAATAGTAAGCATCTATCTTAATGCCTTCGTTAAGATATTGCATTACAACACTCTTAAAAATTTCTTCTACCTGTTCTGTTTTTAATCTTCCATTTGCTACCCACGGCTGACTAGAAATGATTATTAATTTGAAACCAGCATTCTGCAACATCTTTAAGCCCTTAATAGTTCTATCAAAAAATATCTTGTCCGAAGGTATTATATCCGGATAGCCGGAATTATCCACCAAAGTTCCGTCCTTATCAAGAAATATTGCTTTATTCATCTTTGGTTAACCCTCTTAATATAGGTTTAATTAATTCTTTTGTGTCTTCTATTTCTCCATCAGTATTTATTAATTTTGCATAAGGCAATAATCTCGAAACTTCTTCGTATCTCTTTTTCAGTTCAATAATCCTTCTTAAATTTTCATCAGGAGTTTGTTCCTTACCTTCTTTTTCTTTTCTTTCCCTAATACGTCTTAATGCTTCTTTAGGTTCGCATAAGAATATCAAGGCTAAATCAGGTTTAGGATAGAAATCATTTAAACTTATTATTAGGTCCAATGGTATGCCTTGGAGTGATTGATACACCATGGTGGATATGAAGCTTCTATCCGAAAGAATAACGTTGTCAGTTTTAGCTAATAAGGGAGCTAGACTATTAATGAACAAATGTCTTCTATCTGCCATAAATAAAAAAAGTTCCACATAAGGATCCTTATTTGGATTATTATGATATACTCTTATATAATTGTTTAGGAATTGTGATGGTTCAGTTAAAGTATGAACATTATAACCTTGTTGCTTAAAATAGGTATCTATAAACTTGAGATAAGATCCTTTTCCAGATCCACTTATTCCCTCCAATAAAATTAATAAAGATTTTTTCATTTTCCTAACATTCTAGGCTTCCCACATCCTAAAACTCCAAAATTCCTATAAAGTCCATAACAATCTTCCCTCGAATAAAACTTTTTTTCATCTTTTGTTTTAGGCACAGAATCAACTAATTTGACTCTTTCCCATTCATTAGGATGTGCGTAAAATGGATATCTTTTATCAGCACCAGAAATAAATATCCCTTTAAAAGTCATACCTAATGTTCTTGCTGTGGCTACCCTATGTGCACCATCATTGATTATAGGAATCTGCACTTTTACCGTTTCTTCATAGCTCAATTCACCTTCAAGAGGTTGGTATCTAACACTTCTAGGAGTAACTTCTATAATTGGCGGTATTAATGTCCATACTTCCTCTACCTCATTAACAATTTCAAGACCCATATCAAGTAATAAAGTGTCTATTCCCTCTGTTTTTTGTAAATGTTTTCTTAAGTCTTCTTGAAACTTTAAATTTTCTTTTAATAGATAAAAAGTTGTTGGATTAACTTCATCAGGGTCTAAATCTCTTAAACTAATTCTTGCTTTCTCATAAACAAATATTTCAGAACCGTCTTCTGACTTTTTAACCAATGGAACTTTTCTAATCATTTCAACTAAATCTACAAAGCTTATCTTTTTAACTATTTTTATATTCATTTTCATACCTCTTCATCAAACCAATCATAGCCTTTTTTCCATAAATGAGCTGGGTATATTTTATTATCGCATCTAAAAAACTTAGTAGTCTCAGGCATTATCCTTGAGACTTGTGCCATCATTTCACGTATAGCAAAAACATAAGTTAAGTTTCCTTTTTCTATATCTGTTCTTAACCTTCCTATGTAAGCAATTTGATTAGGCTGCCATGAATGTAATGCTCTACAAACAGCTCCGAAAGGAACTAGTTTTTCAGCAATATGTGGACTAACCAGTGCCGCCTCGTCATAAATCTCTTTACATTTTATCATAGCTTCTCTGTATTCTCGGTCTAAACCAAAAACACTAAGAATTTCTGGAGTTTCAAAACCTAGTTTTGTGGTTAATAATTGAGTTGTTCTTGAACCACGCCTATGCCTAAATATATCCCTATAACCATGGTAAGCCATTGTTAACTCAAACATTAATCCACCGTGAGATATAGCTGGATGTATATTATCATATTTTCCCCTATGTTCATGAGCCTTAGAAAGAACTTCCTTAATATCATCTTCGCTAATATTTCTCATTATCTTTTGTAATGAACAATTAACATACTGAAAAATAACAAGAGCTGCATTAAATCTGTCAGTATACATTTCAATATCCCTTGGTGTTATCATTGTGACTTGTCTTTCTGGTCGTTCTTCTGTATTCAATTGATCAAATTTATCAGCTAAGCAATTTCTAAGTTCAATCTCGTTTTTTATTCTCCATTGATCAACTTCTATATGACTTTTTTCACCTAACAAAACAGGTGCTATTTTTTTTGCTTCTTCCCATAAAGAATAGCCTCTTTTTTGATCTTCTAGTCTCGGACTAGATATCAACTCAGTTATAATTTCTTCTAAAGCTCTCGCATCAACAGAGTAACCAAGTGAAGTCCTGTTAACAGCTAAGAGATAAACTCTGGAGTAATCTAAAACAAACTTACCAATATCTCTTCTTATAGCTGGATCTTCTAACCCTTTGGTTATATTCTCTCTTTCTTTTAAAAGCCACGAATCATCAGGTATAAACTCAGGATCAATTCTCTGTTCTTCATTAAGTCTTTTCTGTAGTTCCATTTCAATGACTGCAGGTTGTTTTAAATAATCAACAACACTTTTTGTATCCTTATGTCTAAAGGCTAAATCTTCAAGCTGCTCAGAAACTTCTAGATATCTTTGGTTCATCCACCCAACATGTTGTAAAAAACGTTCAGAATTAGGTAAGGCTGCAAGATCTTCATCACCTAGAGCAAGATCTAATGATTTCCTATATAAGAGATATCTTGTAGATTTTACTTGGGGGTGGTTTAATGGATGTCCTGTTATTCTCTTAAGAGTTATATCCGATATATCTTCACTATACCCAAACAAATTAGTCCCTTCTTTTATTGATGCATGCCCATGAGCTAATGTCCATCTTTTGTTAAAATTACCTGTTTTTCTTGATACTACCAAAGTTCCATCAGGGTTCCTAAAAACATCCATCATAATTTTAATTACAGGTAAAATTGCTCTTGTTTGTCCAGTCTTCTCAGAATCTAAGAACTGAAGCACTCTTGTTTGCATCCCAATATGAGTCCTAGAATAAGCAGACATTAAAGGGGATAATTCTTCTCCAGCTACTAATGGTTGAGGATAAACAAAACTATCTTTTCCATGGGGGCGAGTAAATAAAAACCCTCTTATTAACTCCTGTTCTTCTAAAGAAAAATTATCCATTACTTTTTCCAGCGACATATATCAGAATATTAATTCATTTTTTATAAATACCTCTAATATATAATATATCTAAACCAATTTATATTTTATACTATATTCCTTAAGTTTTATTGAAAAAGACATATAAAATACCTTTGATGACTTCTTTGCAGTCTACTAATCACTACATGATTCTAAATGAGCAATGACTTCCATTAATGACCTCGTTACATAACCTAAGGGTGATGTTCTAGCCACTTCAATTTCAAACGCAGGTGTGCTATCACGAGGCGTTAAAACTATGTGCATTCCTAAATGTTCTGGTAATAATAAATCCAGTTCATAGACGTCACCAACAATAACAACATTATCAGGTTTTAACCCCCTATTGCTCATCAAGGATAGAAGAATAGCTGCATATTTTCGTCGTTGTAAAAATAATGGCCTTCCATAACCTTGTCTATCTACACTTTCGGGGACATCTTCCCACTTTAAGTCCAAAATGTATTTTTTAGCATCCCCGTGAATCGGAATATTAGAATACTCTCTTGGTAATTGCGCAACTTTTTTTGCAACACATTCAGTTTCCGAGTTTGTAACAATACAAACATTAAATTTATCGCAAACCCTTCCCAAGAAACCGACAACTTCATCTTTAAAGACAATCCTCATTAGATCATAATTCCTTTTAAAAAATCTATTTTGTAAAATTGTTTCTCTTTCAGATCTATCCATATAAACTCCAGCTTCGTCAAACAATAACTCGGAAATAGTTCTTGCCATTACAAGAGGATCTGCGTAGGCTGGAGCAACAATTCTGCTATCACTTAGCCAACCATAATTTGTCGGATTCTCTTTTATCTTAGCTTGTGCAACTGACCATTTTTTATCAATTTCAGGGGTAGAAAGTCTTAATTCGTTACCAATATCCTTTTTCCATCCCTCTACAGCAGGAATCGCTTCTTTGTCTATATCTGTTAAAGTCCCATCAAAATCTAAAATGACTAATTCTATCCCCATAAATCTTCAGAAATGAATTCATTTATAAAACTAGTGCATCTGGTTATTATCTCAATCTTATAGCATCCAATACATTAGGGGCAACAGTTTCAACTCAGTGTAAGAAAAAGTTAAATTAAAATCGATGAGTTTATAAATTAATTTAGTTTATATCCTTGAATGGAAAACGGAAGAATAGTTATAGACCCAAAGATATGTCATGGAAAGCCGATTATAAAGGGCACTAGGATTATGGTAGCTAATATTCTAAGTCTTATGGCTGGGGGTTACAATATTGAACAGGTTTTGGATTATTATAAGGAATTAAAAAAAGAGGACGTCTTGGCAGCTCTAAAATATGCGATGAATACTGTCCAGGAAGAAATAATCTTAGAATGAAATTAAGGTTTCTTATAGATCAGAATATATCTAGCGAAACTACTATATTTTTACGTGGATTAAATATCATTCTGGAAGATGTAAGGGATGTTGGTTTAAAGGGTAAATCCGATGATGAAATCTATGAATATGCCAGAAAAAATAATTTAATCATAATTACATTTGATCATGAATTTGCTTTTAATTTTATTAATAAGAAAGATCTGATTGGGGTTATAATCCTGCGTATACATCCACAAATACTCGAAACTGTCAATAATACATTAAAGGGATTCTTTGAAAAAATAAAAGAAGAACATATAAAAGGAAATGTTATAGTAATAGAAAAAGGAAGAATCAGAATAAAGAAGGTATAGTTATCTCAATCTAATTGCATCTAATACCTTAGGGGCAACAGTTTCAACTCTATGTAATTTATGTAAAGAAGAAGCCAAATCTAAACATTTGCTTGCTTCTCCATGGTTAACAATTATTTTTTTAGGCTTTGGATCCATATTGTAAACATATTTAATTAATTGGTCTCTGCTAGAATGCCCTGAAAATCCTCTCAAGTTATATATACTGCATTTAACAGGTAATATTGCTTGTTTAGTTCCTTCTTGAAAAGCAATTTCTTTTTCACCATTTAATATTCTCCTTCCTAATGAGCCTTCACCCTGGTAAGAGGTAAATACTAAGGAATTATTTGGATTATCAGCTAATCTTTTAAAATACTCAACTATCGGTCCTCCAACCATCATTCCAGATGTTGCCATTATTATGCATGGGCCAGCTTCATTTATTACTTCAGCCATTTCCTTCTGGCTTCCAACTCTCTTGAATATATCACTCATAAACGGATTTAAATTCTTGTGAAATATGTTTTTTCTAATTTTAATGTTAAAAAAATCAGGATAAGCAGTATGTATCGCAGTTACATCCCATACCATTCCCTGGACATATATTGGAATTTTATCAATTAAACCCTCTCTCATTGCCTTTTCTAATATTACCATAACCTCTTGAGATCTTCCAATACCTAAAACAGGCATCATTATTTTTCCTTTTCTAGATACTGTTGTTTTAATTATGTTATACAATTCATTTTCACTTTCTCTTCTTGTTGGCGTCATATCATCTTTTCCACCATAAGTTCCTTCAATAATTAATGTTTCACATCTGGGGAATCTTGTAACAGCAGCAGACAATAAATTTGAGGTCTCATAATTTAAATCAGCAGTATACAATAAGTTATGCATTCCATTTCCTATATGTAAATGAACCTGAGCAGATCCTAAAGCATGCCCTGCATTATAAAAAGTTAATCTTACATCGGGAGTTATATCACTCACTTCCTCATAATCTAAACATATAGTTCTTTTCACCATCTCTTTGACCTCTGTTGAGCTATACAAAACCTTCTTAGCCTCTTTTTCCATAATCCCAATTAAATCTAAGGCTAATAAAGCAGCTATATCTCTTGTTGGTGCTGTGCAATATATTGGCCCATCATAGCCATATTTAATTAATAACGGCAAAGCAGCAGAATGGTCTAAATGTGGGTGAGAAAGAACAACAGCATCTAAATCATTTATATTAAATTCAGGAGCATCAAAATAAGGATAAGCAGACTCATCAATTGCAGCTGCATTTATACCACAGTCTAATAATATCCTTGACTCATGCGTCTGTAGTAATAAGCAGCTTCTTCCAACCTCTCTTGCACCACCTAAAAAGCTTATTCTTACCCATTCTCTTCCCCTGCTCTTTCTTAATCCCCCATAAATCCTTTCACCGACTTTATGTAAAAACTTCTTTCTAAAATCATTGTTCTCATATAATACCTGCCTTATATTTTCAATTAATTTTGATTTTAATGGCGGCGTTCTTCTGACTAAGGCTACCCAAAAAGTTTGTTTTTTAATTTCTTTTAAAGTATCTCCATTTTTGCCTATTGCTAACCCTGGCTTTTCAGCCTCTATAATAACACTGCTTCTATGATAATCAAAAATAATATTATCAATACCTGCTTCTTTAGGGATTATCTTGTTAATTATCTTTTTAGCATCTTCAGCATCCATTGTAATGCTTGGATCAGGTCTTAACTCAACCCTTTTCTTTATTTTATCAACTATGTCTTTTATCAGTCCATTGTTGTCTAATAAAAAGCTTTTATTCTTAGTATAAAGAATTATATTTGCTCCTTCAAAAGCAGTTTCACTTATATCTTCTTTATTTGGTATGTAGCTTAATATTTCCTTGATTATGTCTACCATTTTCCTCCTAGTTAATCGTTGTAAAACTCAATTAATTTTTTGAAATCCATTTTAATAGAAACTTTAAACCTTTGATATTATTTCCTTTTGGAATACCCTATTGACTCCGTCTTTTGTAACTGTTACAACTTCAATGCCTTCACCTGAAGCAGCATCTCTTTGTAAAGCAGCGGTTACAGCAGTAATAGCTAACTTTACTCCATCCTCAACACTCATATTTTTCTTATACATAGTATCAAGAACACCAAATGCCATAACACTTCCTGAGCCAGATGAAACATAATCATCTATTAAGGTGACAGTTCCATCAGGGAATAAGTCATAAGCATAAAATCCCTCAGAATCTTTCCCGCCTAAAATAAAGTGAGAAACCCCGGGAATTGTGCTGAATTTTCTTATGTTGGTATAAACAAGTCTTCCAATTAAATTGGCAGCTTCTTTAACACTTATCTCCTCTCCCTTTCTCATTTGCTTTAAGCTCAATTCACTTCTTGCAATTCTTATTAATAGCTGAATATCAGATATTGTTCCAGCTATTGTAACTGCTAAATTATCAGTTATCTTATGAATTTTCTCAGCCTTTTTATCAACTATTAAAAATCCAGCAGTAGCTCTTTTATCTGCACCTAATACAATGCCCTCTTTACAAACAATTCCTACAGTTGTAGTTCCTGTTTTTATATAATTACTTGTTTCCATCATAATTCACCAGAATAATACCTCTCCATTTTTTGAATACATTTTCATAGTATGAGTTATTTATAAAGCTTTCTTTTTCAAATTTTTACGCTCTTTCCATTCTCTAATAAATGAACATTCTCTCCTACCTTGTAGCCTTCCTCTTCTGCAAGTTCCCCAAATGCCTTTTGTTTTTCAAATCCAGCATGTGTTGGTATCAAATTTAATGGTTTTAATATAGTGATTAAATCTCTTAAATCCTCTCTTGAACTATGGCCAGAGACGTGGATATTTGAAAATATTCTAACTCTCCTTTCTTTAAGTTTTTCCTCTATTCTTTTTCTGTTTTCAATATTTAATTCAGCAGGTATTACCCTATTTGAAAATATCACTTGATCCATTGGTTTAAATTCAAAATCAAATTGTCCATTTGCAACTCTGCTTAAAACAGAATTAGGCTCTCCCTGCCCACCAGTGCATATAACTAAATATTTTTCTCTTAATCTGTTTAATTTTTTAAAAAATGTGTCTATTTCATTTCTGTATTTTAATACTATTGCGTGTTTTGTAAAATTAACTAACTTTTGTTTTTCAGCAGAAACTATATATTTGTCAAAGCTTCTCCCAACAAAAACAACCTTTCTTCTTAAGTCATGCCCAAAATCAAGTATACTTTGCAGCCTCGCAATATGTGACGCAAATGTTGTTGCAAATATTGCTTTATCAGAATTTTCAGTTCCATGCAAAACTTCCTTTAGCATTTCCCTTGCTACTTTTTCACTAGGTGTTTTTTGGTCTAGATCAGAATATAAGCTTTCAACTATTAAAGCCTTAACACCATTTTTACCCAACTCTTTTAATCTCCTTATATTCGTTACTTTCCCAACAACAGGGTGATTATCAAACTTGAAATCATTTGCATAAATAACAACACCCTCGGGAGTATGTAATGCTAAAATTGCGGTTTGTGGTGTTGAATGTGTTACACCTACTAATTCAACCTTTATATCTTTATTAATTTGAAAACTTGAATTTAAATTTACAGGCTTTAATGGATTTTTCAATTGATACCCATCTTCAACCATCATTCTTCTTATAACGTCTATGGTATAAGGCGATGATATTATTGGTGCATCATATCTGGGGGCTAAAAAAGGAATTGCTCCAATATGGTCTAAATGGCAGTGGCTTGTAAATAAGGCCTTAACAGTTTTAGGATCCAGTATATTATCATTCGGTATAGCTCCCTTTTTGATCATAACATCTCTTGACATCAAGCCCTTTTCTACTACCTCTTCTTCAAAGTTTATAATCTCAGGTAAGAAAAAACCCATATCAAATACAACTGATCCTTTATTAAAACTTAAACCAGTCATATTCTTGCCAACTTCACTATAACCACCCACCGCATGTATTTCCATATCTTAAAAACTTAAAAACACCCTGTTTATATATATTTCTATAGAATTAGGTTATATAAATAAGTATGGCTAAGTTTTTATGAAACCTAACACGTGATATTTATATATACTGAAATTTTAGTTTTATCATGAAAAAAAGAAGAATAAACTGGTGGGGGTTAAGAGGGAATACCAACATATTTTTAAAAAACGGGATTTTAAAGGATATAATCTATCGTGGCACAATAAAAGCAGATTCTTTAAGAAATTTATGTAAATTAATGAAGGCAACTCGTTTTTATTATACTTCAAACACCAGTGGTATTTCAATAAGTAAATTGAAGAGTTTATTGCATTATATAGGGGAAGATTATTGTTTTATTAATAATAAAATAAAAGAGATAAGGAAAGGAAGTAAAATTTCGATTAAAAATCCAAAATTTCCAATTAATCTATTTTCTATTAAACTAGCTAACCTATTAGGGCACATTGTATCGGATGGTTCTTTGTCTTATGATAAATCGAGAAAAAATTTTATTAGAACTCTCTTCTGGAGTGAGGATAAGGAGATTATAAATGAGTTCATTAAAGATGTGAATGGTGTTTTTGGTAAATCTCATTTCTATTCTTTTAAAGTGAGGGGAGCAAAAGGAATAAGGTACGGTTCAAATATCATAGGTAAAACATTGCAATTAGCTGGTGCTCCTGTTGGAAGGAAATGTAAATTGAATACTGGCATTCCTTGGGTTATAAAATATGGTTCAAAAAAAATGAAAAGATTCTATTTGTCAGCTATTTTTGATGATGAAGGCTCTATTTGGGCAGGACGTTTTCCCTATTTAATATTATCGAGAAATGTACACACTCAATTTGATAATGAAGAAGAATTATTGCTAGAAGATATGATATTTCCCCTAATGAAAATAAAAAGATTTCCTAGTGGTCACGAAACTATGAATATTTCCCTATCCAAATTAAAATCACAGCTAAAAAAAGAAGGCTTTAGTTATTTATTAAAGCAAATATATAGTGCGAAACCGAAACTTTTATTGGATGAAGCTAAACTAATGAAAGATTGTTTTGGGCTCATCCCAAAACTTTATGTTAACGGATTTTCTGTAACAACGAACGGTCATTTTAGCGTGTCTACTACTCTAATGCTGCAAAGAAAAACATGCTTAGTAAAGTTTTATAAACATATAGGGTTTAATTTAAAAAGAAAGCAGAACAAGCTGAAAAATGCATTACACAAAAATGGATGGTTAAAAGATGGTATTTAAGATATATAATACTTTAACAAGGAAAATAGAAGTATTTAAACCGTTGGATGGAAAAAAAGTTAGAATGTACACCTGTGGCCCAACAGTTTACAGAAGAGCGCATATAGGGAACATAAGGGCTTATATTTCTGCAGATGTATTAAGAAGAACTTTGGAATATAAGGGATATAAATTACTGCATGTTATGAATATTACTGATGTGGGGCATTTAACTTCTGATGCTGATACAGGTGAGGATAAAATGGAGAAGTCTGCAAGAGAAGAAAGAATGAGCGCTTGGGTTATTTCAAAAAAGTATACCGAACTTTTCTTTGAGGATATAGCAACTCTAAATATTCAAAAACCCCATATAATATGCAAAGCGACAGATCATATATCTGAACAAATAGCCCTAATAAAAATACTAGAAAAAAAAGGATATACCTATAGAACTTCAGATGGAATATACTTTGACACATCTAAGTTTCCAAGATATGGGGATTTAGCAAAATTAGATATTAGTGGACTACAGGCAGGAGCTAGAATAGAAGTAGGAGAAAAAAAGAATAAAACAGATTTTGCACTATGGAAATTCTCAAAATCAGGAGAAAAAAGGGATATGGAATGGATTTCCCCTTGGGGTAAGGGATTTCCTGGTTGGCATATTGAGTGTTCTGCAATGTCCATGAAATATTTAGGAGAAAATTTTGATATCCATACTGGAGGAATAGACCACATCCCAATTCATCACACTAATGAAATTGCACAATCAGAATGTGCTACAGAAAAAGTTCCATTTGTAAAATACTGGATCCATTCCGCCTTCTTAAATGTAGACAATGAAAAAATGTCTAAATCTCTAGGAAATTTTTATACTGTTCATGATTTAATTGAAAAAGGCCATACGCCAAAGGCGATAAGATATTTGTTTATCTCAGTTAATTATAGGCAGCCGATGAATTTTACTTTTGAGTCTTTAACATACGCTAAAAATGCAGTTGACAGGATTAATACTTTTTATAATTCATTGGAAAGAAAATCAAAAAAAGACAGCACTAAAATTCCAGCTTTGATAAATTTGTTATTGGGTAGATTTGAAGAAGCAATGGATAATGACTTGAATATATCAGAAGCCTTAAGTGAAATTTTCATTTTTATAAGAAAAGTAAATAAAATAAATCTAAGTGAAACCAATATTGAAAAAATAAGAGAAGCATTTAAAAAATTAGATTCAATTTTAGGAATTTTGGAAGAGCAGTTTATTACTCCGCCAGGTTACATTGAAAATTTAATAAAAGAAAGGGAAAAAGCAAGAAAAGAAAAAGATTTTAAAAAAGCGGATTTAATAAGATCAACAATAGAAGAAAAAGGCTTTATTTTGGAAGATACAGATAAAGGCGTTAAAGTAAAGAAAAAATAATTTATTTTTAACCCCCGCCAGTCACTAATATTCTACCTAATTCATAAAACTGATTCAGAAAATCATAGGCTGTTCTTGGTTTATAGTTCTCTACACTGGATGAACCTATAGTTAAACCTTGAAATGCCATCCACTTACCACCCATTCTTTCTTCCCTTACCGAACTAACCCCTCTTCTAACTAAACAAGTTTCAGTCTTAGGATAAATAGGTCTTCCAATAATAGTTATATTTACTCCTGCTTTTAACAATTCTTGTTCATCCATCCGGGATAGTTCCTCCAAACAAATAGGTATCCCATTTTGTTTAACACTAAGTTCTTTAGGGTGGTCTTTTAAAAGATCTCTTAAAGTTAGATAAGGTGTTACATCAATAGGTTTATCCTTAACAAAAAGACTCGCTATTAATTGATAAGCTTGTTTGAATAGACTCATAGATAAGTTTTGTGGGCTTAGTCTATTTAAACATTCTTAAACACTATCATGTATTTTACATCACAACAATCAAATTTTCTTACAGAATAAACTTAAATACCAGAAATAATTATAAATCCTTAAAAGAAGGTTAAATTATGGATACAGAAACAAGATTAAAACTAATAGAATCTGTCGGAGAGGAGATTTTAACAAAAGAAGAATTAAAAAATTTAGTAGAAACGAAACAAAACATAATAGCTTATGATGGTTTTGAGCCTTCTGGTTTTGCTCATGTTCCTTTTGCTGTTTTCAGGGCTATAAATCTTGAAAAAATGCAAAAAGCTGGTGTTAAATTCAAAATATGGTTGGCTGATTATTTTGCTTTTATTAATAACAAATGGTCTGGAGATTTAGAAACCATAAAAAAATGCTCAGAATATTTCGTAGAAGTGTGGAAAGCAGCAGGAGTGGAAAATGTTCAATATTTATATGCTTCAAAAGAAATGGATAATATTGAATACTGGGACAAAGTTTTAAGAGTTGCAAAGAATATTACCTTAAAAAGAGCCTTAAGAGCAACAACAATTATGGGAAGAAAAGAAACAGAAATCCAGGCAGTTGCCCAGTTATTTTACCCTCCGATGCAAACTTCTGATATTTTTTATTTAGATGTAGACATTTGCCAGTTAGGCTTGGATCAAAGAAGGGCTAATGTCCTTGCAAGAGAAGTATCTGAAAAGTTAAAATGGAAAAAGCCAGTTGCAGTTCATCACCATATGTTAATGGGGTTGAAAGGTCCATCAGAAGCATCAGGCTATGATGAAGAATCACACTTTGATAAACAGATAGCATCAAAAATGTCAAAATCAAAACCCGATTCATGTATTTTTATCCACGATTCAACAGAAGAGATAAAAAGAAAAATAAACTCAGCTTATTGCCCTGAAAAAGACATTGCAAATAATCCTCTAATGGACTATTCCAAGCATTTATTTTTTGAAAAATTTAAGGAGTTTAAAATAGAAAGGGAAAGTAAATTTGGCGGAGATATAAGTTTTGGAAACTATGAAGACTTAGCAGGAGCTTATCTGAATGGCTCTTTGCATCCATTAGATTTTAAAAATGCAGTCTCAATCTACATGGACAAATTAATATCACCAATAAGAAAGCATTTTGAAAAAGACCCAAAAGCAAGTAAGCTATATGAATTTCTAAAAAGTAAGACAATTACAAGATAAAATCACCATTGAGTATAGTATACCCAAGCACTTGGTTCTGGAACTATTAATGTGTCACTATCCAGCTTAATATTTGATTTATTAAGTATAGCATCTTTATATTCTATCGCCCACAAAATATATCTTTTAAGTTGTTTTGCGGCATTTTCTTCAATTTCAACACCATCTTTACTTTTAACCTTCAGTTTAACTAGATGCTCTAAGAAAACCGCAGCTTCTTTCTCTTTGAATCTTCTTAAAAAACTGCCAACCGTAATTCTAACTTTTCTTTCTTTCATCACCATCAAATAGCTCGCCAATAAAGAGTCTAACTCGCTTTTATGATCTGTCCATATTTGTAATCTTTTTCCACTACCTATAGATCTTCTTGCATCATCAAATTTATTATAAGAAAAATCTAAAACCTCTCCAGGAAGTAAATCACATAACAAAGAAACTAAATCATATTTCTCAACAGGTCTGTATCTCTGTTCCATTATAAAATTAAATATTAAACTCTTTTTAAAATTATCTTTTAAAATAATAATAGTAATATTTTATTCAACAAAAATAGCAGGCCTTCCAGGCTTTGCTTTTGAAGATTTATTTTGAGGGTCATATTTTTTCTTATCATTAACAGCGTAAACTTTTATAATTTTATTAACTCTTAACCTTAATTTTTCTTCATTGAAATTATTTATTTCATTTGGAAGTGTATAGATGTAAACCTTCTCAGCCTCTTTTCCAGTCTTCTCTTTAACAAGATTTAATATGTTTACAATATCTGAAGTGGTTTTATCGACCATCTCATCAATCTCTTCAAATCTTTTGTCAATTTTCTTTTCATCAAATTTAGGCCATTTTTCTAGGCTAATAAAATTCTTATTCCCTAATTGTTCCCATAATTCCTCAGTTATATGCGGGCAGAATGGGTGCAGCAATTTAACAAATTTACCAAAATCTTCTTTGCTAATCTCTTTTTCAAATTCTTCAAACAATTCTCTTATCTTTATTACAGCAGAATTATACTTAAAATCATCAATCTTAGTTGTAACCTCTTCAATGGTTTTGTTTAACTTACTCTCAACTCTTGCGCTTGTTTTTCCAAATTTAACATCTGAAATATACTCCAAGATCTTTTTAATAAACTTTAAGCTTCCTTCCACGCCGGTTGAAGTCCAAGCAAAGTCTTTGTCCGGTGAAACAAGAGATACCAAAAACAATCTTAATGAATCAGCACTATATTTATTAGATATTACAATAGGGTCAACAACATTTCCCATTGATTTAGACATCACATGGCCATCTTCACCATGAATCATGCCTTGGTTAAATAGCTTAGTAAATGGTTCATTAAAATTTAGATAGCCTAAATCTCTCAATGCCTTAGTAAAAAATCTTGCATATATTAAATGCATACAGGCATGCTCTGCCCCGCCGATATATTGATCAACAGGCATCCAGTATTTTGCCTTATTCTTATCAAATGGCATTTTATCATTTTTATTATCGCAAAATCTTAAGAAATACCAGCTGCTGTCAAAAAAAGTGTCCATAGTATCTGTTTCTCTCTTTGCTTTTCCTTTACACTTGGGGCAAAGAGTGTTAACAAATTCTTTATTGGTTCCAAGAGGGTTTCCTTCACCAAATTTTACATCTTCAGGCAGTTTAATTGGCAAATCCTTCTCAGGCACAATTCCACATTTATCGCAATAAACAATTGGTATCGGCGTTCCCCAGTATCTCTGCCTTGAAACAAGCCAATCTCTTAATTTATACTGAATCGTTTTCTTTCCAATATTTTTAGACTCTAGTGCTTTAGTAATATGCTCTTTCGCTTCCTCATTAAATAAATCATTAAAAGCACCGGAATTAATTAATTTGCCAGCGCCATCATAAGCCTCTTTTATTGATTTTTTATTTAAAATTTTCCCTTCAGGGTTTACTACAACCTTTATTGGTAGTTTATACTTCTTAGCAAAATCAAAATCTCTTTGATCATGAGCAGGAACAGCCATTACCATTCCAGAGCCATATTCAGCTACAACAAAATTCCCTGCATAAACAGGAATCTTCTCTTGAGTTAATGGGTGTATTGCATAGCTTCCTGTAAAAACACCTTCCTTATCCATTTCACCCAAAACCTTCTCGCTAGCGGATTTTAATTTTTTTAAAAAGCTTTCAACCTCTTTCTTCTGTGATTTAGTAACTAATTCCGTTAATCTATGGTGCAAAGCAGAAACAACCATAAAGGTTACACCAAATAAGGTATCTGGTCTTGTTGTAAAGATTCTCCAGTTTTCAGTTGGCTTAATAAAACTTATATCTTTCGGCTGAACAATCTCCCCAAAAAAATCTAACCTTTCTTTGTTTTTCTCAACAATACCTAAGCTCAGATAAGAGTTATCTTTTGACTTATAGTCCCAAAAACTCTCTTTTTCACCTTTCCTAAAAATAGATTCTCCTTGAACCTCTTCTGCAACAGCTTCAGCATTATACAAAAATTCAAATTCTTTACTCTTATAATTAACCTTACCTCCTTTTATTTTAAGCCCGCTTTTAACTTCCTTGACTAAAATAAAATAATTGTTATTTGAATCATCAGCCAACACATAACCCTCATCTAAAAAAAGCTTCGTATAATAACTTCCATCACTTAATCTAAACTTAACTATTTCCTTAATTCCTAATTCCTTACCTTTTATATTTATCTTAAAATTAATGATAAGTGTTTCTCTAAAACCTTGCACATTAGCTATTGGCACATCTCCACCATTGATTTTAAAAACGATTTCTGTTCCAAAGCTTTTTCCTATCCAATTCTCCTGCATTATTTTTATTCTGTTTGGCCATTCTAATTTTTGTATATCCTTTAATAACTCTTCAGAATATTTTGTAATCTTAATAAACCACTGTTCTAATTGTTTTTGTTCAACATCAGTTTCCTTATGTCTCCAGCATTTTCCGTTGTGAACCTGCTCGTTAGCCAGAACACTATTACAGCTTGGGCACCAATTTACAGTAGATTTTTTTCTATATATTAATCCCTTCTTCATAAACTCTAAAAAGAAATATTGATTCCATTTATAATATTCTGGATCTGATGTTTTTAAGACTCTATCCCAATCATAACTTAAACCAAGTTCTTTTTGTTGTTGTATAAAATTATTAATAGCTTTTTCTGTAAACTTCTTTGGGTGAGATTTAAATTTTATAGCTGCATTTTCAGCCGGCAAGCCAAAAGAATCATAACCCATTGGATAAAGAACATTAAATCCAATCATTCGTTTGAACCTGGAATAAATGTCGCCTATTGTATAATTGAAGGCATGCCCCATATGAAGGCCTTCGCCAGATGGATAAGGAAACATTTCTAAGCAATAAAACTTTTTTTTATTTGAATCCTCTTTAACATTAAACGCTTTTTTTTCTTCCCATTTCTTTTGCCATTTCTGTTCTATTTTTTTAAAATCAATTTCTCTTTCTACCATGAATTTAATCTTAAAACTATAAATTTAAAGGTTTCTATGCGAGTTAACAACTGTAAAATCAATTCCAGAAAAGCTTTATAAACAGCCAAATCATTAAAATTTTCATGAATAAGCCAACAATTAATAAAAATGTGACATTTACCTTAGTTGGCACAATGTTTCTTTTAAGGTCTCATAAACCTTACTGGCATAACTAAAAGTTCAGCGCCGGTTTTAAGTTCAAACATTCCTTAACCTTCAATTGAACTCTATTATTTTCACTGAACTTTCATCAAACCTAAGCCAAACCACTAAAAATGCAAACTCAAATCTTAGCGGAACAATGCACTCTGACTTTGAAGCAATTAGTATTAGAGCAATTGAATCCAAAGCAGAGAATTATCTTAGAGAAAGTAAGGCAGTTTGAAGGCATTCAAGTCTCAAGTTTGGTATTAACACTCAAAGATGAGCTTCAATGCACTGACTCAGCTATTTGGAAGACTATCCGAAGTTTAAGGGATATGAACCTACTTTCAGAATCAAATAAAATATCATTTTTGTCAATAGGAAACTTTCTGTTGGAGGGACAAAATGTTAGCATTATCGAATCCAGGAATTAATGTAGCAGAATCATTACAAGCTAGATTAACAGAAAAATCTGTCGATATTGAAATTAAACCTAGTGAGCTTGTTGAAGTAAAAGTTAATAGTTTTAATCCCTATAGGAAGATAGTTAATAGTATTTTGACTGGTGAAATAAAAGGATCAGATAGTTTAATTAGTAGACTAACAGAAGTAAATCCTTCTTTAACACCTGAGCAAATATACTTAACTTCAATATTAGTCTTAGAGTTAGCAAGGAAAGAAATAGTTGATAAAGTCTACAAAGAGTTTACAAATGGAATCGCAAATAGCAAACCTGTAAATGATCTAGTTGAATCATTAAAATCCGCTGCAGATTACTTAGACGAAAATCAACTACTATCTCTAAGAGGTATTTTGGGTAATGAAATTGATGGTTATGTAAATAGAAGACTTCTAGGGGACCAAAGGTATATTTAACGCAGTAAATCTATTTCACAACATTTATTAATTCATTTTCTTTTTTGTTTTTATGAAAAAACATGAATTACCAAAATTACCTTATCCTTACAATGCATTAGAGCCATTTATAGATACAAAAACAATGGAAATTCATCATACAAAGCATCACCAAACTTATGTTGATAAATTAAATTTAGCATTAGAAAAACATCCAGAATTATTTGATAAAGATTTAAAAGAACTAATAAGAAATATTAATTCAGTTCCAGAAGATATTAAAACAGCTGTTAAAAATCACGGCGGTGGTCATTTAAACCATTCTTTGTATTGGCAGATTATGACTCCAAATAAATCAGAAAGAGAATTTAAAGGTAAAATCACTGAAAAAATAATTAAAACTTTTGGAACCTTTGAAGAATTTAAAAAGAAATTAACAGAAGCAGCATTAGGTTTGTTTGGATCAGGCTGGGCATGGTTAGTTTTAAATAATAATAATCTAGAGATTATCACAACCCCAAATCAAGATTCACCTTTAATGCAAAATAAAACACCAATCTTAGGCATTGATGTCTGGGAACATGCTTACTACATTTTAAGACAAAACCGAAGGAATGAATATATAGAAGCCTTCTTTAATATTATAAATTGGAAAAAAATAAATGAATTATTTGAAGAAAATTAATTTAATATTATCAACTAAATACCTAGCTTTTGTTTTCATTTTAGCATCAATAATGTAAAAAGGACATATATAAGCACTACTGCAATAATGCTCCATATTACAATTTCTGTGTTTAATGACATAATTCTTTTTTTAGGTTTCATCTTTTTCCTCTCTGTTTTTTGATATGACCTTGTAAGTATTCCTCAAAACTATTAGTGCTACCACTATATAAATTATTACTATGAAATGCCCATCAAAAATTGTAAGCTTTTTTATACCAGCAATATAATAAATAATAGCAACACCTATGCCCACAAATGTAGAATAAGAACTTAAAACATTTGAAAATATTAAGATTTCGTCTTTTCCAATAATATCTAAAATACTTCCCATGAATTAACTAAGTTGAACTGTTTAATATAATCTCTTGAAGAAAAATAGTAAAAACTAATAAAAATTCTGAAAACTTTTCAAAAAACTTAGTGAAGTTGCACGAAATCAAGGGGTAGTTTTTGTTAATCTTTACAAGAAAACTATTAATAATTACAGTCAATTTTCAACAATTAAGCATACAACTACAATATATTAAAGATTTAGCTGTAAAAACATAATAATTTCGCTTAGATTTTCAAGAACAATAAAACTTATAAATACATTAAAAACAAAAAGTCTATGATAGAATACTTATTCATAGCACCAATATTGGCATTTTTAGTTGTAATTGTTCTAAGTGTTTTAATCTCAAGATCAGATCCTGGAAATCAAAAAATGCAGGATATTTCAAAAGCAGTAAGAGAAGGTGCAATGGCTTTCTTAAAAGCAGAATATAAAATCCTAGCAATCTTTATAATAATAATAGCAATTATACTATACTTCGCTTTAAACTATCAAACATCAATATCCTTTATTTTTGGCGCTGTATGTTCTATCTTAGCCGGCTTCATTGGAATGTTAACAGCTACAAAATCAAACGTCAGAACAACACAAGCAGCTACAAAATCATTAGGAAGTGCTTTAAAAATTGCATTTTTCTCAGGCTCTGTTATGGGCTTTGCAGTTGTTGGCTTAGGATTGTTAGGTGTTTTAGTTACATACATTTTATTCAAGGATCCTAATTACATTTTTGGATTTTCATTTGGTGCATCTTCAGTTGCTCTGTTCGCAAGAGTTGGTGGTGGAATTTACACAAAAGCAGCAGATGTTGGTGCAGATTTAGTTGGTAAGGTAGAAAAAGGAATTCCAGAAGATGACCCAAGAAACCCCGCAGTTATAGCTGATAATGTAGGAGATAATGTTGGAGATGTTGCAGGAATGGGTGCTGATTTATTTGAAAGCTATGTTGGTGCAATAATTGCTTCAATGGCATTAGGCCTAGCAGTTTTAGGCAATAAAGGTTTAATTTATCCATTAATCTTAGCAGCCTTAGGTATATTGGCTTCTGTAATTGGGGTATTTTTTATAAAAGGTGGAGAAAAAAGCCCAACAAATGCATTATTAAAAACTTTAATAGTCTCAGGAATAATATTTATAATTTTATCAGGAATCTCAACTTATTATATATTTAATAATTTAACATTATTTTATGCTGTTGTCATAGGTTTAATATCAGGAATTTTAATTGGTTTTATTACCCAACATTATACCTCAGAAGAAAGAAAACACGCAAGATCAATAGCAGATGCATCTTTAACAGGTGCAGCAACAAATATTATTCAAGGATTAGCAGTAGGCAAGAAAAGCACTGTATTGCCAACAATAGTTATAGCTTCTGTTATTTATTTAGCTTATAACTTATCAGGCTTTTATGGAATTGCATTAGCTGGTGTTGGTATGTTGGCTACCTTAGGAATTTCATTAGCAGTAGATGCTTATGGTCCTGTAGCAGATAATGCTGGTGGCATAGCAGAAATGTCAGGATTGCCAAAAGAAGTAAGGGCTAGAACTGATAAATTAGACGCAGCAGGAAATACAACAGCTGCAATAGGAAAAGGATTTGCAATTGGAAGTGCAGCAATGACAGCCTTAGCCTTATTTTCAAGTTATGCTTTAGCTGCTAAACTATCTGTTATAGATGTTTTAAATCCAAAAACATTCGCAGGCTTATTAATAGGTGCAATGCTTCCTTATCTATTCTCAGCATTAGCATTTGAAGCAGTTGGAAAAGCAGCAAAGAAAATGGTTGAAGAAGTTAGAAGGCAGTTTAAATCAATTCCTGGCTTAATGAAGGGAACAGCAAAGCCAGATTATGCTAAATGTGTAGAAATCTCAACAAAAGGAGCTTTAAAACAAATGATAGCCCCTGGTTTAATTGGTTTATTATCCCCCATTGTTATTGGTATAATATTAGGTGTTGAAGGTCTAGGTGGATTATTAGTTGGTTCTTTAGCTAGTGGTGTTATTTTAGCCATGAAGCAGGCAAACTCAGGCGGTGCATGGGACAATGCTAAGAAATATATTGAATCAGGTGCTCACGGCGGTAAAGGAAGTGAAGCACATAAAGCAGCAGTTATTGGCGATACAGTAGGTGATCCAAATAAAGATACCTCTGGACCGAGCTTGAATATATTAATAAAAATGGTAGCCATAGTTTCTTTATTGATTGCACCTTTATTGATTTAGAATTTTTTTAACTTAATGTTTATATCAGATTTTCCTCAATTATTTTCTGCTCTTCTTTGGTTATTCCATAAATCTTGTAAACTTCTTGGTCAATTTCATCATCAAATTTTTGGATTTCTTTTTCTAGTCTTGCTTTTTCGTCAGTTTGTTTGTCTTTTATTTCATTGAGGCGTTTGTTGAGAGAAAGTAGATGCGACGAATTTTTAGTAATCTGCGGTAACAATTTTTGATCAATTTTAATCGGTATTTTCTCAATTTCGAATGTTCTAAGTTCTATGAAGCCGCCCCTCATAGCTGTAGCACCATATTTTCGCCGAGTATAAAAGCCAATCAGTTTAGAGTTTAGAATTGCTAAAAGATATTCTAATGGAACATTTTTCTTTGAGTGAATTACATAAACAGTATTCACTGGCACATAATCATTATTTGTAAGGATGGTTGCGGTTGGAGTGAAACAAACCTTTTTCATTAGTATTGCAGGAGTCTCTATTAGCCATTCTTTCTTCTTTGCGATTTTCTTAGAAGATAAAAGTAATCTATAAGATTCAATCTCCCTGTTTGTTATAGCAATAGCGTCTCCTTCTCCTACGTTTTTGGTAGTTGGTTTTGCTCTGAATATATTAATTATTTTTTCTCCTACTAATTTAGATAAAACTGACATTTCAGCATCAGAAACATTAAATAAAAATGGCTCCTCTGCTTTTAGACCACTTTGTTCGATTTTGAAAGGCTTTTTCTCCTCCAAATCCTTAGAAGAAGGCAAGTAAACATCTATTTTGTTGCTCTTTTTTGAGAGTTTTTGCAAAATAACAATATAGGGATATGTGGATGCCTCGGAGAATACCCCTAATTGAGATACGTCAACTATCTTAGCAATTCTATAATTTAGAAGTAATTTTCTTAGTGGGATGCCATATTTGGTAACTGCAAATTTATTTGGCGCAATGAAACCTAAATATCCGCCAGACTTCAATAGTTTTAATCCTAATTCATAGAATAAAACATAAATATCATATTGCTGATATGCAGTTGAATAATTTTTTTCAAAGAAAGATTTTTCATTTTCCGGTAAATTTCTATTATTAACATAAGGCGGATTCCCAATAACAACATCAAAACCGCCATTCTTCATGACATCTTTAAATTGCTCTTCCCATTTGAAAGCTCTATCGCCTGCAACAGCGGGATCATCAATCAATGAATTTCCAACATTGATATTCTCTTGCAAAGTTGGCAGTCTATGTTTTTTCTCAGCAGTCTTTAACAATAAATTTAATTGAGCAATTTCAACAGCTTTTGGATCTAAATCAACACCAAAAATATTTTCTTTTAGAATTTCAACCTTTCTTCCATAGCTTGCAGAAGCCCCAGTTAAATCCAATTTCGTTTGAGCTATCTCCCCATTTTTCTTTTTGTCTAAAGTAATTAAATAATCAAAAGCTTTTATTAAGAAACTTCCAGAGCCACAGGCAGGGTCTAAGACTTTAATGTTTTTCAAGTCAAATTTCTTATCTTTAGCTATCTCTCCAATTGTATTTTTAACAATATAATCCACAACATAAGTAGGGGTATAGTAAATTCCTTGTTCTTTTCTATGCACTTTTCCTTCTTTCAAACTTGCTCTTTTGGCAGTTTTCTTTAAGATATGACCTAAATACTGCTCATAGATATTTCCAAGAACATCTGCATCAATAGCTGAAAAATCATAATGGACTGTATTATCGGCTGTTTTAAACAAACCATAAATTATCTTTTCTAGAACATCGTCATCTATAGTTAACTCTTCACAAAACTGAGGCTTAAATAATTTGCTATTATAGACCTCATCAATTTTTCTAAAGACTTCGTTTAGTTTTTTTGAGATTCTTTTATTCATATTCTCCCGTATCAATGACTGTAAGATTGGAGCTTCTAATTGTTTATCCTCAAGAGTTCTAATGAATATTAGCCTATCAATAATTCTCTGGACAGATTCTTCTAGATCTTCTTCAGTTAGATTTTTTAAAGAATTATTTTTAAGAATATTTTTAGTTAATAATTCTCTAAATCTTGTTAAGTCACTAAGAAGCTGTTTATCTACGGGAATCTTCTTTGCTTTTTTACCCCACTTCTCAGCTTCTTTATCTATTAATCCAAGTTCTAAACTTTCTCTTGATAATAACCACAATTGTTCAAAATTATCCAAAAATTGATTACAATTTATTGAAAAGAATTGATTTTGCAAATAATTAACAGATTTCCATTCAGCATTAAAAACTTTTATTCCTTCAAAGTCGGTTAGAATTGCCCATGTTGCACCTTTGTGCCATGCATAATTTATTGATTTTTCAGCAAATTCTTTTCTGCTTAAGTCTTCTTTTAATGCCTTAGCTTCAAGAAACAATTTTGGAATTCCTTCTATTCTAAAACAGTAGTCTACTCTCCCATTGGATATTTTATCTTCTCTAGTAACCTCTTCTTCATGCGTTTTATTTCTGATATCCCAACCCAATGCCTCAAAAAGTGGCTCGATAAATTCCGCTTTTGTATCTTCTTCTTTGTATCTTTTAATAGAGCCAGATTCAACTATTCTGTTATATTTATCTATTAGCTTTTCTATTTCTTCTTTACCTTGCTCTTTTGTTATCATTTCTTTGCCTCTTCTTCAATAAAAAAGATAGCAAAAAGATACTTATAACCTTTTCTACCAATAGATCCTCCCATACAAAAATTTTCAGAAACACTTATAAATCTACATATAATAAGCTTCTAAAAAGAGGTAAAAATGGCTAAGGTTAATCTAATAAAAACACTTAATCCACATCAATTAGCATATGTAAATTTAAATCTAAATAATCCTAAAAACGGAGAATATCTTCTCACAGTTTTTCATCTTATCTCAGGCAGTAATTTAAATCTTCTTCAGGCAGCAGCAGAAGTAGCAGCAGAATCTTCCACAGGAACAAATTTTAAAGTTAACACAGAAACGCCATTTTCAAGAGAAATGAATGCCTTAGTTTATCAATTAGATATAAAAAGAAATCTAGTTTGGATAGCATACCCATGGAGAATTTTTGATACAGGTGGAAATGTCCAGAATATATTAACATTTCTTGTAGGTAATGTATTAGGAATGAAAGAAGTTTCAGCATTAAAATTACTTGATATTTGGTTTCCTTCAGAAATGTTAGAGCATTATGACGGCCCTAATTATACCTTAGATAACATGAGAAAATACTTAAATATTTATAAAAGGCCAATCTTGGGAACAATAATAAAACCAAAAATAGGATTAACAGCAGCAGAATACGCAGAAGTTTGTTATGACTTTTGGAGCGGCGGTGGGGATTTTGTAAAAAATGATGAACCCCAAGCAGATCAGGATTTTTGCCAGTATAAATTAATGGTTAAATATGTTAAAGAAGCAATGGACAAAGCAGTTAAAATAACAAAGAAAAAGAAGATTCATTCCTTTAATGTATCTGCAGCTGATTTTGATACTATGATAAAAAGATGCGAAACAATTAGAGCTGCAGGCTTTGAGCTTGGAAGCTATGCCTTTTTGATTGATGGAATTACCGCAGGATGGATGGCTGTCCAGACACTTAGAAGAAAATATCCTGATGTTTTCATTCACTTCCATAGGGCAGGTCATGGCGCATTTACTCGCCCAGAAAATCCAATAGGTTTTTCAGTCTTAGTTCTCTCTAAATTTGCAAGACTAGCCGGTGCTTCAGGAGTTCATACAGGCACAGCAGGTGTAGGCAAGATGAAAGGCTCGCCAGAAGAAGATATTGTTGCAGCTCACAATATTTTACATTTTAAAGACAAAGGTCATTTTTTTGAGCAAAACTGGTCTACTATCTCGGAAAAAGATAAAGATATTATGAATCTTGTCAACAAAGATATAGCACATCACTTAATCTTAGAAGAAGATTCCTGGAGAGGCATGAAAAAATGCTGTCCAATTATTTCAGGCGGCTTAAATCCTACATTGCTAAAACCCTTTATAGATCTCATGGGTAATGTTGATTTTATAACTACCATGGGTGCAGGCTGTCACGCTCATCCAAAAGGAACAAAAGCAGGAGCTCAAGCATTAGTTCAAGCTTGCGAAGCATACATTAAAAAAATTCCTATTGAAAAATATGCAAAAACACATAAAGAATTAGATGAAGCTATAAAGTTTTTTTCTAAAAAGCCAAAAGATGTAAGGCAATCTGAGAGCTCTGAAAGGAATTAACTTTTTAATATTGTCTAAAAAACATTAGATACATCATAAAATAAATTCCTAAAGCTACTAATATGAGCCCAATTCTCACCCTCCACTTTAAATATACCTTTCTATTTTCTTCTTTCATTTCAGTTTTCTCCTTTGTTTATTACTGGAACAATAGCCCATAATAACAACAGTGCTAGTAATATATAAAATATCGCTATTCCATGTGCTATCAAAATTGAAATTCCTTTAATAGTTGCTATGTAGTATATTATAGCACTTAAAACCCCTATAAAACTAGAATAAGCAATTACAACATTAGATATTGCAGCAACATTTTCTTTTCCATTTGATTCTATAAGGTTCATAATGTTGTTAAGATGAACTGTTTAATATAATCTCTTAAAGAAAAACCGTAAATTCTAACAAAAATTATGAAAACTTTTCAAAAAAATTAGTAAAGTTGCACGAAATCAAGGGGTGGTTTTTGTTAATCTTTCTAAAAAACATGTAAATATTACTACACAATTTTTAATAGATCAACAAATAGAAGCATTTAAACGAGTTTTAGAAAAAAATTCATAAAGTTTAAAAACTACTATAAATTAATAAGTTAAAATGGAAAACAACACTTTAATAGCTTTAATGGGCTTTGTTATTTTATTGGTAGTTATAGTTCCCCAATATATTAGTAAAAATTCAGAAAATACGATTACAGTCCAGGGCGAATATGAAGATTCTTATTATCCAGATGTTGCTGAATTTACAATCTCAATAGAAACATTTGCAAAGGAAGCAAAAGACGCAGAATCACAAAATAAAGAAATTTCAAACTCAGTTATTAATGCTTTAAAAGATTCAAAAATTAAAAATAATGATATTGAAACAACATCTTTTAATCTAAATAAAAAAGAAGAATGTGGCGAAATAACAACAAAAGAATCTCAAGTTGCTGTTAATGAAATTACCCCCACAAATGGAGAATTCAGAAGATATACTTGTAGGCAAATTGGTTTTACACAAACACATATGCTTAAAGTTACTGTCTATGACATTGAAAATATTGGAAAATACGTTGACATCGCTGTAAGTGCAGGTGCAACTAATGTTCAAAATGTTAATTTCAGATTATCAGAATCAAAAGAAGCTGAATTAAAATCTAAATCACTTGAATTAGCATCAAAGAATGCAAGAATAAAAGCAGAAGCAGTTGCTAAAGGCTTAAAATCAAAAATTAAAGGTGTTAAATCAGTTTCAGAGGTCTCTTATTCCTATGGTCCAGTTTATTATGCCGAAGCAGCAATGTTAAAATCTTCAGATACAAGAATCCAGCCTAAAATGGATAAAGTTAGTGCAAGAGTAAACGTTGTTTTTACCATAGGTTAAACTTAAATATAATTGACTCTAATCTATTTTATGGTAACTAAAGAAAAAATTATTGAAGTATTAAAAAAATGCTATGATCCAGAGGTTCATGTAGATGTTTACACAATGGGTCTAATTTACGAGATTAAGCCTGATTTTCCAAATAAAAATGAAATCTACATTAAAATGACATTAACAACACCTACTTGCCCTTATGGCCCTCAGTTATTGCAAGAAATAAAAACAAGATTAAAGGAAATTAAAACCATTAAAGATGTAAATCTAGAAGTAGTTTTTCAACCACCTTGGCAGCCATCCAAAGAATTAAGAGCTATTTTAGGTGTAGGCTAAATTGTCTATTTTGTATAACTAAATAATCTCACCAATCTTTCATTGTTTAATAAGGCACTGTCAACATAAATATCTGTTTCAGGTAACGTATCTGCACCAGGCAATAAACAAGATCTATCTAACGGATTAGTCTCACATATAATACACTTTGTCTCAAATCCAGGAGCATTAGCAGTGTATAACAAATTGTCTATTAGATCATCACATTCAATACTTGAACTAATCTGGCCACAGTATTCACATTTGATACGATTGCATTTATCTATGGCTAATGGTGCGTTCAATATGCAATTTCTATGTTTCTCACTGTATACAACAGTATTTAAGAAATAATTATGTGATGACTTAATAATATCTGGCGTTTCTTTTTCAGGGACTTCTCTCGGTATTATGAACAATAAAAGTGCTAGCAAGGCAATTACCGAAATCAAAGCCTCCAATGTCCTCAAATATCCTTTGTTATTTACCATGTCTCAAAATAAAATACAACTGGTTTCACATCTCCTAATTCATTTACATAAAATCGTTTAAACTCTTTTATAAACACATCTGCATTATCAGGAACTGTTGGTGGCATTTGTTCAGCGTTAGTAAAAACACTTGGGTCAAATATAGATTCTTTGCTTCCAAATGTCCCAGTTCCATCACTATATTCTTGATACCAAATATTGAAATTAAAATTATCTGAAAATTTCAAATTTTCTGTTTTTAATGTGCTATATCCCAGAAAGTTTCCATCTTTATAATCCTTAAAAGAAGATGACTCTTTTGGGCTGTTACCATCAGGACTTAAAAATGGCTTCTCTTTTATTCCCTTTATCTCTTCTTCTATCCCTAAAGAAGCCTTACAGGCATTTTCATCATCAACATTACAAGTTATCTCAAACTCAGGAGATTTTTTCGTATTTAAAGGAGCAACTGAAAACTTTAAAGGTATATCATTGCAATCTAAAGGAATACACCCCAATATCATCTTTATTTTGTTAAGGTCATTTGTAAATTCTAATCCCACTTTTCCATCTGCATCAAAATTACCTTTCGGATTATCTCCTTCGTCAAATGTCTGTAGTTTAGTTGAGCTCACAGGCTCTACCTTAGTAAACCTATAATCGCTGTTAGTTGGAATTTCAAAAACAAGTCTTACACTTTGAGTAGAAGCTCCCACATCAATGCTATTTTTTAAATTAACAACTATCAGAGGTATTTTAACAACAGTCCACTCTAATGGTTTAAGAAAATTTTTCTCAAAACTATCGAATAATATAGAAGGATCAAATTGTGTTTTTAGTAATCCAGGCAGTATGAATATTATTAAAAAACTCACATAAATAATAAAAATTCCCATGCTTATTGCCCAGTCTACATGTGTTATCCCTTTTTTATTTAACCTTAACAAATTAAATCCCGCCTTTTACAGTGGTTATTATCAAAACAGATAAGATTGTGATTATTAATGCATGAAACAAACCTGTTTTTAAGCTTCCTTCTGAAAACTTGCCAATCATAAAACCAGTAAATATTCCTTGCACAATTACTAAAAAGAAAAATGGCCTATCTAAACTCACAGACCCAGTGCCGCCACTCATTAATCCCCCAACATTAAACCCCGCAGTTCTAAATTGCTGTCCCAAACTAGAGATTTGTGTAAATAATTTTATCTGTAATATGAGCATTATTGAAATAAATATAAAAAACACTATATATCCCTGGACTATTTGTGAAAAAGCTGTTGATTTTCTCTCAGCCTTCATTTTTTTTATTACCTGCACAGACTCGCTCACAGACTGTAAAACAGAGCCTATATCTCCCCCAGATTCCTCAGCTTCAATTATTATGCTCATTGATCTTGAGATTATTTTATTTCCAGTATCTCCTGCAAATGTTTTCAAAGCCTCATTTATTGGAATCCCCCATTCAATTTGATATGCTAATTTCCTGATGTAAGGGCTTAAAGACTTATAATCAGCATTTCCTACATTTAATATTGCCCTTGGTATTGGTATCCCGCTGTTGATAGAAGCAACCAGATTTCTGTTAAACTCCAAAAACTGGTCTTCCATTTCTTTCTGCCTGCCAAACTCCTTAAATAAGTCAATAAAAAACTGTAAAAATCCAATAACAAACCCAATAACCCCTATGGGTATAACATATCTTTTCATGCTTTCTACATTTGAGTATAAATAAAAATCAAAAACTAATATTAATATCCCTACTAAAATTCCTGCAAAATATTTTCTTTGAAACTTAACTCTCATTTCCTTCCCCTTACGCTCTTAAAAGCCTTGTCTACATCTTCCTTCTTCCAGCCTTTTTCACTTAATGCCTTCCTTATTGTTGCTTCAGGTAATTTCTTCTTTAAGCAATTTATTATATAACCTTCTATAGCTCCTGGTTTATTTATAGATTTACTTTTTATCTTAGTAAAAACAAATATTAAAATGCTTAAAACTATTCCAATTATTAGAACAATAACAATAAATTTAATTGGTAATTTTGCCTTGCAGTCTACAGGACACGTAATTTTATTTTCTAACGGGATTTCACACACATTATCCCCACAAACAGATTTTATTATCGGTTCTATTTTACTCGGTATGTAAACCAATTTAAAGTCATAAAACCTGTTTAAATAAGCCCCATCAATACTAAAATCAATATTAAGCTTGTCGCCTTTATTTAGATTCTTTTCTAATTGCAATCCTTTTTCATGGTTTAATTGAATTCCTTTAATCGAACTTCTTATATTATTAGGTATTAACAATAAAAATTTAGACTCTTCTATATCATCATTTCCAGTAGCTTCTATATTAACAAAAGTCTTCAGTTCTTTCTTATTTGAAAAACTAACAGTTTCAACAACATCCATATTAACTTTTACAGATATTTTCTTTTGCTCAAAAAACAAATCTTTTTCATCAAAATTGCTTAATCCCTGAAGGTCTTTTAAGCTTATTACCTGCTGATCAGTTGCTTTTCCTCTGTTAATAACAAATCTTGGTAAATTTTCTATTAATTTTGTAGTTTCATTGAATATATCCTCTGCTTTATTATCCTTCTCACTTGCTGTTAATGTTTGGTTCTCTAAAAATCTTAATTCACTTAATTTTAGGCCTAATTTATTTAATGCGCTTTCAACATCAGTCTTTTTATTTACCAATAACAAAAGACTAGAATCTTTATTCAAAATATCTTTTAAATTTGCTTCTGTTGACTCTATACCTTCTTTTATTGACCTAAATCTTGAACCTACAGCTGTAGTTGCAACATCAAAACTGGATTGTTTCTCTTCATTTCCTAATCTTACTTTTAATATATGATTCCCTAAGCTCAAATTGCTTGTATTAATATTTAATCTGCTTAATTGTAATGTTATATTAAAGCTTCTTGATGAATTATCATTATTTATATATGAAAACTTAGATTTTTCAAGAACACCATCAAACATAGAATCTGTTTCAAAGCTTCCGGATCTTACTAAAAATTTATTTATGGTTAAAGAGCCAGAGTTTAATTTTACCTTAAAAGGCACTATACAATCCTCCTGGCAGTTTGTAATGCTGTTTTGTATCCCTATTTTAATTGCCTCAGGAAATATTAACCAATCATTAAAATTAGTATTTCCATTTAATATTTTATTGTAATTCCCAGTTGAAACCCTTATTAAAAAATCTCCTCCTTGAGCCTTCGCACATCCCAAAGCCCCGCTACTTACATCTCCAGAGCATACATAACTATTATCAGCCTTATCATCAATTGGTATATTATATAAATCCCCCCCATCTACTCTGTCTTTTTTAGTGCTTACACAAATATAATGCTCTCCTTCAGCTACTTGTGACAATTTAAACTCGCATCCTCTGAATTCAGAATTAGTATTTGTAGGCTCAGGCAGATCGCATTTTTCACTCCCTCCAAAAGCACTCAACCCATCATCTCCAACACTAAAAAAATTAGCTTCCAAATCCTTTTCAGTTTCACTTGGGTTTATTGCTTTGTATTTTACTTCAATCCTTAAATCCTTTGTAATTGGTAGATCTATTAAAGAGCAAAGGAATGTATTCTTTGTAGTTAAAACAAAGCTTCCAGCCTCATTATTTGTATTTACATCTGTTGCAGTTATTGGTGAGTTAAAAGAGCCTTTATCTCCTAAGAATATCCACTCATCTCTATTGTCTAAATTAATATCTATCCTCGGTTCTTTTGCATTACTGCCAGAAACTATAACATCTGCTAGATTTATTAAGCCAGGAGCAATTCTTAATCCAAGTAAAGAATTTTGTGTTATTGTTTTTGTTTTAAAGCTGTTTCCTGTTAAGCTAAATTTGCTTTCAGTAACATTAAACCTTACTTGATTTAAATCCATTAAGCTCTTTAATGTTGTTTTTGCAGCTTCTTTATTATCTAGGCTAACAGTTATTTCACTGTCAGGATCTACGTTATCTGTTATGTTAATATTTAAATTTGCAATTACAGATGCATTTTGTAAGTAAATATTTTCTATTAAATCCAGATTAAATGCGCTTATTATTGTGCTAAATAACAGAATTATCGTAATAAGTGTAATAATTTTAAGCCTCATTTTTTACCTCTTTTTATAAGAACCGTCTTATCAGGAGATGATAAGAGCCTTGGTTCTTATTTAGACTAAGAAAATTATGTTTAAATAGTTTATGCTGGTAAATCATAGGAAAACAGGTCACCAACATTAAAACTTAAAATCCATTAATCTTCAGGTATTAACAACACACATTCCAACTAAAGAATCAAGAAACGTTAAAATCTTCTTTTGATGATTTGTGAAACAGATTGCTTTAATTTACGCAGTATTTTATAATTGTCTTGGTCTATAACTTCAGCCAACACATATACCATCAACACAGGTATTTCCTTCTGGGCATCTATCGCTGTCCATCGCAGCCCCGCTACGAACTAAACAATAATATTTTCTAGGACGATTCAAATTATAACAATTATCATTAAATGTTTCCATATGCCCGTCAGAATACAATACCTTTATATCCCCTTTTATATCAAGAGACGCTGGACGAATTTGACCTGCGCATCCCACTGCATTAAATGATTCCACACAATTACAAACTTGATTTGCTCCATCTATTCTTTTACAGCCATTTATTTCAGGCGAACCAGATCTTATAATAACTGTAGAGTAGAAATGTGGTTGTGGTTCTCTATCTATATCCCCTTTTAGTGAACGATCAACGCAATAAGTATAAGACTGAGCAGCATTTTCAGTCTTCTTTCCACATACATACCCAGGACCATCACCAAACCCACATACTTTTGGTTTTTTGCAATCATTACTACATTCATCAATATCAACAGTATTTCCATCATCACATTCCTCATCTTTTTCAATGACCCCATTCCCGCAAGGATTATAACAAAAAGCATCACAAGGGGTTGTCATTCTAGAAGCTAAAATCAAACCCTTTTTTTTACATACAGTTGCATCTTTTTTCACATCTTCAACCATGTCTAAACCATACTCAACAGCGTATTTTCTACTCCCTGATAAACAATTCTTTGCTGCAATAGGCTTTGCATTTTTTAAACACTTTTCAAGAGTATTAAAAGCTACTTCTGGGGTTTTGATATGAACCGCCTTGACAATACACGTTCTTGTCTGAGAATTACCCTTAGTCCAGCAACTGTTACGATTTACCCTATCAACGTAAGCTGAATAGAGGGATTGTTCATAACAAAAATTTATTATCTTTTTTTCATTATACTCCAGTGGCCCAACAGCTTTAATTGCAAAACCACTATATTCAACATTTTTGTCAACAATAATAACACTTAATAAAACAACTATAAATCCAATAAAAAGATATTTCTCAACACTCGCCTCTTTTTCAACCATATTACAAGGTTAATTAGTCGCTATATATACCTTGCGTAACTACTCTACAATATTGACTTTAAATCCAAAAATACAAAACTATTAAAAACAAAGAAAAATGACGGCTTCAAATGGAAGAGTTAATCAAAGAATATCTATTTCCTCATGAAACAATAAGGCCTGTCCAAGATACTTTTCTAAAAGAAGCCTACAATGCCTTAAACAACAAGGAAAATATATTAATCCACGCTCCAACAGGAATAGGAAAAACTACAGTTATTGGAGCAGCCTTATCCTATGCAATAAAAAATAATTTAGATGTTTTTTTCTTAACCCCTATGCACACCCAACATACAATTGCAATAGAAACAATAAAGAAAATTAAGGAAAAATTCAATTTAAATATAAATGCAGTCAATATTATAGGAAAAAAATGGATGTGCTCCCAGTCAAATGTATCAGACTTAGCATCCAATGAATTTGCAGAATATTGTAAAGAATTAAAAAAACAGAATATGTGTGAGTTTTATCTTAACACCTACAACAAAAGCGGTAGAAAAATTAAGCCAACATTCGCAGCTAAATTATTCGTAGAAAAATTCAAAGAGCCGTTGCACGTAAATGAATTAATAGAAAAGGCAAAAGAATCAAAATTATGTCCATATGAAGTTAGTTGCTTAATAGCAAAAAATGCAGAAATAATAATCGCAGATTATTATCACGTTTTAAACCCAGTTACAAGAGAATCCTTATTCAGAAGAATAAACAAGGAAATACAAAATTCAATATTAATCTTTGATGAAGCCCATAATGTAGTTAGAAGAACAAGATCAATGCTTTCAAGCTCAATATCTACATTTACAATCAACAGGGCATTAAAAGAAGCAAGGCATTACAAACTGCCAGAAGTAGAAGAAATTATCTCAAAAATCTCAGATATAATTGAATCATTAATAGAAAATAAACTGTCTTTAACAAATAATGAATCCCTAATAAAAAGAGAAGAATTTAATAGTAAACTAACTGAAATCACAGATATCCCTGAAATAGTTGACCAATTAGAGTATTTATCAGATCTAGTCTATAAAGAACAAAAAAAATGTTCTTCAGCATCCTTAGCCAATTTCATAACTTCATGGCAAAATGACAGCAATGCCTATGCAAGAATATTAAAAAGAGCCTCAACAAGATCAAACAAGGTATTTTATTTATTGTCTCATACTTGTTTGGATCCTAGTTTAATTACTTCCCCTTTAGTATCTCAAGCTTATTGTTCTATTTTCATGTCAGGCACTTTAAATCCAATACAAATGCATAAAGACTTGATGGGCATAAATGCAAAATTAGTAGAATTAAAAAATCCATTTCCAAGCAAAAACAGGTTAAATCTTATAGCCCCAATAGTAACTACAAAATATACAAAAAGAACAGAAGATATGTTTAATAAGATTGCAACTTCCTGTGCTAAAATATGCAACTCAATTAATGGAAACTCAGCTATTTTCTTTCCAAGTTATAGTATAAGAAACATTGTCTATAAAATCTTTTCAAACATATGCAACAAAACATTATTCCTAGAGCATCAAAATATTACAAAAGCAGAAAAAGAAGATATGCTTGAAAAATTCAAGAAATCAAATAGTGCAGTTTTATTGGCTATTTCTGGAGGAAGTTTGGGTGAAGGCGTTGATTACTTTAATAATATTCTTAAATGTGTTATTATTGCAGGCTTGCCATTAACAAGACCTGATTTGGAAACCTCAGAATTAATCCGTTACTATGACCAAAGGTTTGGAAAAGGATGGGACTACGCATATACTTATCCGGCTATAATAAAAACATTACAAAATGCAGGCCGTTGTATAAGAAGCGAAACAGATCGTGGAATCATTGTTTTTATGGATGAGAGGTTTGCTTGGCAGAACTACAAGAAGCTATTTGACAAGGAGTTTGAATACAAAATAACCCTAAATCCCGAAGAAGAAGTTAAGGAGTTTTGGAAATAACACTAGTTCCATCTAACCTTTCTATAATGATATATTTTTTATCAGGGATAGAGATTAAAACCTCTTCACCCTGTTTCAAATCCAAACTTTCAGTAATGTTCTTGTTAAAATACATTCCAAGCCGGTTATGGGATAATTTTATTACTCTTTGTTTTATTTTTAATGGGTTTTCTCTAAGCTCATCAATAACCCTTTTTGAAGTTTCCCTTTCGAATTCAAAATAATCACATTTAGGGCACTGATAACTTATAACTCTAGTTTTAGCTCCATAAACTTTAACTTCTGTTTTTCTTAATTCAGCATTGCATTTTTGACATATCATTTCAATACCTCTTTGCATTTATTACATATAATATCTTATCCTCTATTTGAAATAAGATATAGTTCCCATCTTTTTCAATCTCAAACTTATCTCCTTTCTTTCTTGGGTCTTTTGTAGCCAATATAATTTCAATTACTCTATCCCATGAAACGCTCTTTTCATGATATTTAATGTAATGTCTTGTTGGTTTTATTCTTATGAAATACACCATATCTTGTTTACAAAAAGGTAGTCAATTATACTATAAAAACCTTTCTGTTTCCTCCTCAATTTGATTAGTAAGTATTAAATCTTGGTTGTTTATATTATGTAATGGTTAATTTTTGTAAATATCCCATAAAAACTATTAAACCCTTACAATTTTACTGGAATTAATTTAAAAATCATTGAAAAAAACCGTAAAAATCAACAGAATTTTTAGAACAAATTTTCGATAATTTCTGCATACAATGCCCACTTGGACTGACCAAAATCTTTATAAATAAGACAATCTTACCAGTAAGCTATACTTACAATGGAAATATCTTCACTAAGCTCAAAAGGACAGATTGTAATCCCAGAACTTATTAGAAACAAGCTTAATCTTAAATCTGGTGATAAGTTCATTATAATAGCAGAAGAAGATACTATCTTATTGAAAAGGCTAGAAATGCCATCTTTTAAGGGTGTAGATAGAATCTTAAAAAAAGCAGGCGAAAAAACAATAGACATAGACTCTATCGTTGAAAAAGCAAGAAAAGAAATTCTAAGTAAAAAAATATAAAAGTTCACAAGTCTTATATATTTTACAGTTTAAGGCATTTTATGGAAAACGACGGTCTTCTTAAAAGATTAACAGATTACCTTACGAGTGTAAAGCTTAATGCTATTTTGCCGCCTAAATTAATGAAACTAGAACCAAGAAATGGTCAAATAAAAGATCAAGATATCGAAGTAAAAGTGTTTGATCCAAAATTAGACGGCACAACTAACAGAAAATTTGAATTACAAATAATTCTTAGAGGTCACGCTTCTTCAGGATTATCAACTTTAGAAGGAAGAAGAATTAAATTAACACCATCTGGCTCAGGTAGTTCTTATGAAGCAAGGATAACAAGAATGGGCTTTGCCCAGTTTAATGGTATTCCTTCTGCATATTATTCTCTAGAATTAAAATATTAATTTTTTTTAACTTCTGTTTTTCTTAATCTTCAATGCTTTTCCTTTCTTAAAACTACTAGCTAAATCAATGTAATATTTTCCTTCTCCAACCTTATAAATTACAGGATCACCTTTAACAAGATCAACAATATCTAATTCATACTTTCCTGGTGTCTGAACTCTCACAGTTTCTATATCTAAAACAACAGGCTCAACATCACTTTGCCCTATTATTTCTTTTACATCCTGCTCCATCTTCATTTTTTCTTCTTCAGTTAAATTACTAATAACTTCTTTAGCTTTAGCCTCATTTTCAACAGCTTTTATTTCATTCTCAGCAGTTTTAGGTTTTAAATAAAAAAAGAATTTTCCACCGCACTTGCACCCTTCTAATAACACACTATTCCCATCAGGATACAATTCACCGCATTTGACGCATTGATGAGGCATCTAATTACCTCTTCTTGCCTTTTTTCTTCAGGCTTTTGATTTTTCCATCAGTAGTCAGCAGCTCAATCTTATTTGGGTTTCTTCTTATTTCCTTTACAATAGAAGCAGGACCTATAACGGTTACTCCCTCTCTGCTGCCTAAAAAGAAAGTCCTTAATTTTCCTAAAGCATCTTTTGCCTCAGGATAAACAGTGCATATCTCAACACCTCTAAAATTTTCGTCAATAACTTCCATTGTTTGCTGTATTAAATTAGTTTCTTCACCAGGATTTAATCTCCCCTGCATTAAAACTATTTTATTTAGCTTAACCTCTTTTAACAATTTTCTTATTTTCTCATCTGGCTCAAGATAAGCGATTTGATTGTATGGTATGAACTGTATTGTTAACATTTTTCACCTCTTATTTCACCAGCTTGAACAATGATGAATAGAATTCCTCCATTCCAACACCCTTCTCAGCTGAAAGCCCTATCACTTTATACTGGGGGAAGGCGCTTTCGACTTTTTTAAGGTTTGCTTTTTTCAAATCCATCTTGTTTGCACAAATTAAAATTGGTATGTCTCTCGCAGCTAAATTTCCTATAATTGTTAAGTTGACCTGTGAATAAGGATTCTGGGCAGCATCAACTACAACTAAAACACAATCCATATTATCCATCCATTTTATTGATTCTATAACTCCCTTTGTTGCTTCTTTTGCTCTTACCTTTGCTTCCTTTTCATTCATCTTATATTTTAAGAAATCCTCATAATCTATTTTTGTTGCAATTCCAGGCGTATCAACCAAGTTAAATGTTAATCTCTTATTTCCCTTTTTAATCTCAATCTTTTCCTTTATCTTTACTTCTCTTGTTTCATGTGGTATTGGGCTTGTAGTCCCCATTGTTGTTCCAAGCCAGTCTTTGCATACTCTATTTGCAAGAGTCGTTTTACCACTATTCGGTGGACCGTAGATACCCATCTTAATGCTCTTTCTACTTAAAAATAAGTTAGAAAAGAAATCAACAATTATTTTTGTAAAATCTTCAAACATTTTTTCTGCCTCTTTTAATATAACCCTTCTAAGATTACTTTTAAATCTATCGTTGGGGTTATAACTCAAAATATAGGCAGTTTATATACTTTTATAGATTTTGTTCGTTGTTTCTTAATATAGATATTAGAAGTGCAGTGAAGAAAATAGCATAAAAATATTTATATAGCTTGTTCCATTAAAGTTATTCAACAAAGAGGTGGCTAAATTGGTCTTATTAAAGCAAAATATAAACAAAAAGGGCGTTTCCCCATTAATAGCTACAGTATTGCTCATCTCCTTAGTAATCATTTTAATTGTTACAATTGTTTTTTGGGTAAAAGGTTTTGTTAATGAGAGAATTTCAAAAGAAGGTGCCTTAGCAGACGCAGAATTAAAATGCACAGAGATTAATCTAGACATTAAGAATATACAAGCTACTGATGGCATCAATTTAATAGTTGAATTGCAAAATGCCGGAAGCGAAGACATTGCAGGGATTATATTTAAAATTGAAGAAAATTCGTTCGATTATTCCAAGCTATTTACAGTAGAATCAATAATAAGGCCATTTGAAACGTTTTCCCAGACAATCAAGGTTGGTCAAGTAGGTTCTGGTTATACTGTAACTTTAATTCCAAATGTAAGGCCTGAAGGCTCAGGTGCTCCATTGGTTCCTTGTTCAGGCGATAAAGTAAAGAAGGTAACTTTAACATGAGAAAAAAAGAAAATTTCAATTATTAAATAAAATTAATTGTTGTTGATCTTATTAAATTTTTAAAATTTGTTATCATTACCTCTTTTAAGTAATTAAAAAACAAAAGGTTTATAACTATATTTATTAGGTCTAACTTATGAAACGAAGGGATTTTCTGAAAATAGGTTTGAAGCTAGGCGGAGCAGCATTATTATCAGGATGTGCTGGTGGAAGCTTTGCTCCAATAGAAATTGAATTAAATGGTTTAGAAGATAAAATTACAGCTCCAACTGAAACAGTAATAAGCGATAGAAGTTTAATAAGACCTTGCGGTATAGTAAGTGTTAATCTCGAAGAGGAGATACTCCCAAGACAAAACATCACTGTTCTACCAAAGAAGAGACTCCACAGAGAAACAGTTTTTTTCGATGCTCCAAAATATAAGCTTGTTGAGGGAGGAAATGATCCTCCTAAAATAGAATTTAATACAACGCCTAAATTATATAGGGTTAGTGATGATTCAGTAATATTCGAATTTACAAGCGAAGAACCTTTTGAGGATTCTTATACGTTCTGGGATTATGTTGTAGATAGGATACCTCAAAATTTGGTTGTAAGTATGGTAAACTTTGGAGATTCAATACTTTTGACATCTAATTGTGATCTTAATAGGAAAATATTGAAGTTATCGTGGGATAAACTTGATAATCTACAAAGGGAAATATATTTAGAACACGATGATTTAGTGTTAGCAAGTGATATGGTCTTGGGTTCTGATGGAAAGTTATATCTCACTCAAGCTCCAATTTATGAGGGATGGTACATTACATTTCCACCAGAAGACCCTGATGAATTTAATCCTAATGAAGGACGATTAATGCGGCCAGCAAGAGTTATTTCTATTGATAAAGATAAGAATTTGAATGTAGAATTTGAATTGCCTTCGCATCAACGTCCTGGAAATAGGGCAATACACCCAATAGCAAATAATAAATTATATCCGGGTTATCAATCGTATTGGACTGGTGAAGGAATTAAAATAGTTGAAACGTCAGGCGATTTCTTTGTTTCTGACTTACTAGAAAAAAAGGTTTATGCTTTATCCAAATCAACTAGAGAGGTAAGTCTTTTTCAGGATTTATCCGAACATCCACCTATGTGTTTGCTTTCTAATCAAGGAAGTTTGTATATTATCTCTACCCCCCTATTAAGGAAAGACAAAACTTTATTCCGCAATCCTAAATTAATAAGAATAGATAGTGAAAAAGTACAAGAGGTATATGATTTTAGTCTTGATGGCTTTGATTTTCAGGGATTAAGCAACTTACTTTTAGAGGAGATTACTATTGGAGAAAGTAAGTTATGCTATCCGCTTGTTTATAATATGTCTGCAACTTTAGATGATGTTGGTTTAGCATCGCAATTAACTTATACAGATTCACATAGAAAACAAGTAAGAAGAGTAACATTTCCGGGCGGGATATCAAATCATCCAATAGGTTTAAAGGATTATAAATAATTACACTAAAATGGTTTACCATGTAAGAATAACTAAAAAAAGCGATAGATCCTATGATTTAGTAGAGTTAGATCTATCAAAAGACGAACTTTTGGAACATATCGTCCACCCTTATCTTAAAGGTGAGAGATTTTATTGTGATGGAAGTATAGTTGATCTTTACGACATAGAAATGATAAGAATCAACTTTACAAAAGAAGACTCCACAATTATTCTACCAAGAGTAAAAGAAAAAAGAATAAATGATTCTACCAAAGCATTAGGGATTAGTGATAAATGGTATGTAACGAATGAAGGAAAAGATGTTACAAGAAAATTTATTAACAAACCACCCACCCCTCTAATAGAGAGTCGAATAGAGAAATCCCGGAGTGAATCAAATCAAAGATTTAATATAAATAATGTTGGACAATTAAATGTACAACAAGGAGAAAGAAATAAGATAAATAATATTAAGAGCAAGGAAAAATCATGGCAGGATAATTTGTTCCTTTATATTATCATTACTTTAGTAATTGGTGTAAGTGTAATACTTCTTAGTAATTTTATTATGGAAGGCAACAATAACAACGATTTTGTTGTGTCACCAGTTACCCCCAACACAAGTTTAAGTGAAACGCTGTCAATAAGCTTGGAAACAAAACCAGATATACAGCCCGAAAATCTGAAATCTGTTTTAGACGATCTTCATAACACTAAAAACCTTAGAAACCTTACCAATTTAGAAAACGATAAAAAAATAGGAGAAATTCCTTCAAAAACTTATTTTTATTTGTACCCCTTTGCCTTCCCAGATATCAATAAAGGTAATGCAAGGGTTTATAATGAAGAACTAGGCTTTTACAGATTTGAGTTTTATAAAGAAGATGAGGAGATATTTTTAATTGGATTTGTAAATAGTGAAACTCTCTCGCAGATATCCATACTTGATGGAAAAACAGAAAAAAAAGTTAGTATCTTTCCTACCTTATGGAAGGAATACAATCATCTAGTCATATTACCCTCTGATAGGGTTAAGGAATCGGACTATAGAAGAATATCAATAAATGAAGATAAAGCCTATATCCTAGATGCTAAAGTAGAATAGCATAATCCCTTATTTTGTAAAATAAATTTTTATATCCTATCTCAAGTAATTTAAACATCAAGGTTTACCTTTAGTTAGTAGTCCGAAATCAATTTAAACTTCGGCTTTACGATATTTAGTGGGGGGATTGGTTAAAATAAAAAGAGGCCAGTTAAAGCAGCTAGTTTTACTATTTACTATTTTACTTTTATCCTCTACAGTAATTGCAATTGATCCCTTAGGAATAACTTCTGATAGCAATCCTGTTAAATTTTCCACATTAGTCGATACATCTCTTCAAAACATAGATTCTCCAACAAATGAACCAATAGAAATTATTAGAACAGAAAGCACAGAATTATTCAAATATGAGGGAAATAAAAGAATTTTGACTATTTTTGGCGGAACTAGATATGTTTTAGAAGATGGAATAATGAAATCAATAGAAGTTGTAAAGAGTTTAAAAAATAGCAACATAAAATGCATAGTAAAAGAAGATAGTGATACAATTGCTGAATGTCTGGATTATAATGCAACCTCAATAACCATAGATATAACCCTAAAAAATTCTGTTAAGAAAGACAAAATGCCAATAAAATTAATTGGTCTAGTTCAGGAAAAAGATATTACAAATGCAACAAATGGATTCTCAAGAATTTTAAAAACAAAAGAACAGAAAAACATTGACTTTTCAGATGCAGGCGATAAAAAAACAGTAA